>Ga0209811_10000866_pt1 | contig 10980 bp, 6 predicted proteins | sample Coa_R1_6_FD_187161 | JGI IMG/M metagenome (GOLD analysis project Ga0209811, IMG submission 187161) | Surface soil microbial communities from Centralia Pennsylvania, which are recovering from an underground coalmine fire. - Coalmine... | ecosystem: Environmental > Terrestrial > Soil >...
CTGATCGTCGCCCGCCAGGACGGCGGCGCGGCGTACATGGCGGAAGCGTACGGCAAGGTCACCGGAAAGCCCGGCATCTGCTTCGTGACGCGCGGCCCCGGCGCGACCAACGCCTCGATCGGCGTGCACACCGCGCATCAGGATTCCACGCCGATGATCCTGTTCATCGGCCAGGTGCCGGGGGAGTTCGCCGACCGCGAGGCGTTCCAGGAGATCGACTATCGCCACATGTTCGGGCCCATGGCGAAATGGGTGGCGCAGATCGACCACCCGGAGCGCATGCACGAGTACGTGAGCCACGCCTTCCACCTCGCGATGTCGGGCCGGCCCGGGCCCGTGGTGCTGGCGTTGCCCGAGGACATGCTGACGCAGACCGCGAACGTGGCGGACGTCGCGCCCTACCAGGTGGTTCAGGCGAGCCCGTCATCGCGCGATATGGAGAAGCTGCGCGGGCTGCTCGCCCAGGCGAAACGGCCGCTCGTCATCCTCGGCGGCTCCGTATGGACGCGCGAAGCGTGCGCCGATCTCCAGGCCTTCGCCGAATCGAGCGGGCTGCCGATCGCGTGCTCGTTCCGCTTCCAGGACCTGATCGACAACAACCACAGCCACTACGTCGGCGACGTCGGCATCGGCATCAATCCGAAGCTCGCGGCGCGCGTTCGCGAGGCCGACGTGCTGCTCGTCATCGGCGCGCGGCTCGGAGAGATGACGACCGGCGCGTACACGCTGATCGAGCCGCCGCGGCCGAAGCAGACGCTGGTGCACGTGCACGCGGGGGCGGAGGAGCTCGGGCGTGTGTACCAGGGGGAGTTGCTCATCAATTCCGGCATGCCGCAGTTCGCCTCGGCCCTGAGGAACCTCAAGCTCGATGGCGCCGCCTGGAAATCCCTGCGCGAGCAGGCGCGCGCCGACTACCTCGAATGGACCAGGCCCGCGCCCATCCCGGGCAAAGTGCAGCTCGCCGAGATCGTTGCGTGGATGCGCGAGCATCTGCCCAGGGACGCGATCATCGCCAACGGCGCGGGCAATTTTGCCGGCTGGATTTCGCGCTTCTACCGCTACCCGGGCCTGCGCACCCAGGTGGCGCCGACCAACGGCTCGATGGGCTACGGGGTTCCCGCCGGCGTCGCCGCGAAGGTCGCGCAGCCCGGGCGCCTGGTCGTCTCGGTGAACGGCGACGGCGATTTCCTCATGAACGGGCAGGAGCTCGCGACCGCGGTCCAGTACGAGCTGCCGGTGATCTTCATCGTCGTCAACAACGGCATGTACGGCACCATCCGCATGCACCAGGAGCGCGAGTACCCCGCGCGGGTGTACGCGACCACGCTGAAAAATCCGGATTTCGTCGCGCTCGCCCGCGCCTACGGAGCGCACGGCGAGGCGGTCGAGGACACCGCCGCATTCGCACCCGCGTTCGAGCGCGCCGCCAAAGCCGCGGAATCCTCGCGCCGCCCTTCGCTCATCGAGCTTCGTATCGATCCGCAGGCGATCACGACGAGCACCACCCTCGACGCGATCCGCGCGCGCGCGCTCAAGGGCTGAGAGCGCGCCTCATTTCGGATCCGCGGTCAGGTCGACCAGATAGACCACGTAAGGCGGGATGTCTCCCTTCGGGTAGAACGCTCGGACGTAACGCGCCCACAGGTCCTGCGCTTCGGCATGCTTCCCCAGGGCCTGCGCGCCGAGCATGGCGGTGCTGAGCAGGTAGCGTCCCCAGGAGTCTCCTCCCTCCGCCGGTCCGGCGAGCAGCGCGCTGGCGCGCTCGAGCATCGCCTTGGGGTTCTGCGCCGCGATCGCGGCGTAGATATCGAGCCGGTCCCGGACGTGCGAGGAGCGCGGCACGCAGCCGACCCATTTGCGCTCGATCCAGAGCGTCCGCATCGTCTCCCGATCGAGCGAAGTCAGCGTCAGCTCGGCGGCCGCCTGCAGCTGCTCGAGCGCCGTCTTCGACGGCGGGTCCGCGCATAGTGCACCCGGATGCTTCAGAACGAGCGCGACTTCCCCGGCCAGCCTCTCGCTGGACAGCAGTGGATCGGCGGTGCGGTCGGAGAGCAGGCGCGCGATCTCCACGGCCACCGATTGCCTGCGGATGCGCAGGGCGGGAACGTAGTCGGGAACCGGCGCCCTGAGGTGCGCCCTGGGCGTTCCGCCGATCATGTCCAGGATGGGCAACGGCGCAATCGCCAGGCTCAGGAGGCCCTGCGCCCGGCTGCCTTCGTAACGCGCGCGGGCGGCTTCCAGCTGCACGTACGGATGGAAGTCGGAGTTGACCGGAGCGGAGAGCGGCGCGAACAGGGGCGTGATCTGTCGCATGGTGCCGAGGCTGCGGGCCGAGATTTCCTCGATACGCGTGATGCCGAGCCGGGCGAGCTGCTCCATGAATCCGCGCTCCTCGACGGGCAGAGGGCCGGGGCGGGGTACGCGTCCCTCCGCGACGGCGACGACCAGCATGTCGCCGGGGTTGGATTCGTATATCTCGTAGTCGGAGAAGTTCTCGCGCAGCGCCCCGAGAATCGAGGCGAAGAGCCGGTCGTCGAACTCGTAGAGCTGCAGCCACTGGACGAACAGGCCGCCGGGCGCAAGATAGCGCTTGGTGTCCCGGTAGAATTCGGTCGAAAACAGGCTGGCGACGCCGTTGACCCAGGGGTTCGAGGGCTCAGCCATGATGACGTCGTAGCGCTTTCGGTAGCGCGCGAAATAGCTCTTCGCGTCCTCGTAGAACACGTGGCTGCGCCGGTCCTGGTAGGGCCTGAGGACGCGCGGGGCAAAGGCCATCGCGCCGATCACCATTGCAGGCTCGATCTCGATGCTGTCGACCTCCTTCGGGCCGCTGTGCGACAACAGCACTTCCACCGTGAGCCCGGATCCCCATCCGATGTTGGCGAAAGTTTTCGCGTCGGGCTTCATGAGCAGCGGAAGAGCCGAGACCAGGCTCATGGTGTACTCGTCCGGCATCGGCGGAAGGTCGGTGTCGAGCCGGATCCCGGCGTCGGGTTTGCCGTTGGTAATGATGGTGACGACGCCGCCGGGCTGGCTGCGCGCGGCGACCGAGGCGGTCTTGCCGTCGCGATAGAAGAACACGCGCCCGAAACCGGGCTGCGCCTGCCCGTAGCGGAAAACCCCGGAGGAGAGCCGCTCGGGTTCGAGGATATCGATGCGCGCGGTGACGGTCGCGGCGAGCATGCCGACGAAGAGCGCGGCGAAGGCCTGCGCACGCCGGAAGCGCTCAAGCGTGTAGCGGAGTATCCAGGCGCCGAGCAGCATGTCGGTGGCCGCGCCGACGATGAGCGCGAGCTTCAGCCCGGCCTCCGGCAGGAGGAGGTGGACGGCGATGAGCACGCCCGCGATGGAGCCGAGCGTGTTCGCCGCATACACCTGGCCGATCGCGCGCTCGCCGCGGCCGCCGCGCAGCAGCACGTGCGTGAACAGGGGCAGCGTCATCCCGGCGAGAAACGTCGTCGGCAGCATCACCGCGAAGGCGAGCGCGTGGCTGAAGACGTTGAACACCGGGTACGCGCTCTGGCTGCGCTGGAGCACTCCGAGCGCCCACGCCATCCAGTCGAAGGTCATGTGGTAGACGAAGATCGTGGAGAGCGCCGCGAGCCCCATGAGGATCTGCACCACGCCGGCGAAGCGGACCGGGTCGGTGATGTGATCGATGCGGCGCCGCATCCACAAGCCCCCCAGCGCGAGCCCGGTGATGAAGGCGGACAGCATCAGCTCGAAGGCGTGGAACGACGAGCCCAGCACGAGCGACAGCATCCGGATCCAGACGATCTCGTAGATGAACGACGCGAGTCCGGTGACGAAAGCGCCGGCCAGGAACAGGTAGACGATGTAGGTCGCGGCCGGGGTTATGGCTCCGGCGGCTGCCGGCGCGACGGGTGCCGGCTCGCCGCGCCGGGCGAGGGCGAGAACGGCCGCCGCGAGCGCGAGGTTGAGCGCACCCGCCAGCCGCATGGTTCCCGGCATGCCGAGCCAGCCGATCAGGATGAACGCCGCGGCGAGCGCGCCGACCGCGGCGCCGATCGAATTGGTGAAATAGAGCATCGCCAGGTGGTGCCCGCTTTGCTGCGGCCCGCGCCGGATGACCGCGCCCGAGAGGAGCGGGAACGTCATGCCGAGGAGCACCGTCTGCGGAACGATGAGGAGGGCGCACAGCGAGTACTTGTAGACCTCGACCGCCCCGGGGGAGCCGAGCGCGGGTATGACGTGGTCCAGCGACACCTGCGTCAGCAGCACGAAAACCTCGTGGAAGAGCAGGGCGGCAACGCCGATCGCCGCTTCGATCCAGCCGTAGGCGGCGAGGAGGCTCGCCAGGCGCGAGCTCCAGCGGCTCGCGAGCCACGCGCCGAGCGCCATGCCGCCCATGAAGGCCGCGAGGACGAACGATTGCGAAAACGCCGCCGCGCCCAGAAAGAGCCTGAGGTAGTGCGACCAGACCGATTCGTAGATCAGGCCGGTGAAGCCCGACAGCGCGAAAAGGGCGAACAGCAGCTTGATGTCGCGGCTCATGGTTTTTCCCAGGGAGAGGTCAGTGGTGCAGGATCTTGGAGAGGAAATGCTGCGCGCGCTCCGAGCGCGGTTTTCCGAAAAAATCCTCCTTCGCCGCGTCTTCGACGATCTCGCCGCGGTCCATGAAGACGACGCGGTGCGCGACCTGGCGCGCGAAGCCCATTTCGTGCGTCACCACCATCATGGTCATGCCTTCTTTCGCGAGGCCGACCATGACGTCGAGCACCTCGTTGATCATCTCCGGGTCCAGCGCGGAAGTCGGCTCGTCGAACAGCATCGCGATCGGGTCCATCGCGAGCGCGCGCGCGATCGCGACGCGCTGCTGCTGGCCGCCCGAGAGCTGCCCGGGATACTTGTCCTTGTGGGCGAGGAGCCCCACGCGGTCGAGCAGCGCGAGCCCCTTGCGTGTCGCTTCCTCGATGCCGCGGCCCAGGACCTTTTCCTGGGCGAGCGTGAGATTGCGCGTCACCGTCATGTGCGGGAACAGCTCGAAGTTCTGGAACACCATGCCGATCCGCGAGCGCAGCTTGGGCAGGTCGGTCTTGGGGTCGCTGACCGAGATGCCGTCCACCGTGATCTGGCCCTGCTGGAACGGCTCCAGTCCGTTGACGCACTTGATGAAGGTCGATTTTCCGCTGCCCGACGGACCGCAAACCACCACCACCTCGCCTTTTTTCACCTCGGCAGAGCAGTTGGCGAGTACTTGAAGGCTGCCGTACCACTTGCTGACGTTTTTTATGGAGATCATGGGCCCCTACCTGACGATTGCGATGCGTTCCTGGAGCCGCCTGACGAGGGTCGACAGGCCGTACGAGACGATGAAATACACAACTGCCACGAAGGAATACATCTCGACCAGGCGGTAGTCGCGGTTCGCGACCTTTGCGGCGGCGCCGAGGAAGTCGGTGGCCGAGATGACGTACACCAGCGAAGTGTCCTGGAACAGGATGATGGTCTGCGTGAGCAGCACCGGCAGCATGTTGCGGAACGCCTGCGGCAGGACGATCCGCGCCATCGTCTGCCAGTAGTCCAGGCCGAGCGCGTAGCCCGACCAGACCTGGCCGCGCGGGATCGACTGGATGCCGGCGCGCATGATCTCGCAGTAGTACGCGGCCTCGAACAGGGTGAAGGTGATCGCCGCCGACCAGAAGGCGCCGACCTGGATCGGCTGCTTCGCGCCGATCGCCCAGGCGCCGATGTACGGCACGAGGAAGAAGAACCAGAAGATCACCAGCACCAGGGGGATCGAGCGCATCAGGTTGACGTAGGCGCCGGCCAGCACGGCCACCGGTTTCATGCTCGAGAGCCGCATCATCGCGAGCAGGGTGCCGAAGACGATGCCGCCCGCCATCGCCAGCGCAGTCAGCGTGAGGGTAAAAGTCATCCCGTCCCTGAAGAGGTAAACCCAGGAACGCTGGATGACGTCGAAGTCAAACCCTTGCATTTGCTTTGCTTTAATTCTTGCGTTGCTGCGCAGGCAGTTTCTGCGCTGCAACGCGTCGTAGGTTTTGCATCTAATGACCCGCCTGGGGAGCGCCGCCCGCGGCAATGAGTCCGGGAACGTGCACTTTTTTCTCCAGCGCGCGCATCGCGAGCACCACGATCAGGTTGGTCAGGATGTAAATGACCGTCGCCGCGGTGAACGCCTCGAACACCCTGAAGCTGAACTCCTGCATCGACCGCGCCCGTCCCGTGAGCTCGAGCAGTCCGATGGTCAGCGCCACCGACGAGTTCTTGATGATGTTCATGAACTCGGAGGTGAGGGGCGGCAGGATGATGCGGAAGGCCTGCGGAAGGATGACGTAACGGTACGCCTGCGCCTCGGTCAGCCCGGTCGCGATACCGGCCATGCGCTGGCCGCGCGGGAGGGAATTGATCCCGGCGCGGACCTGCTCGGCGACGCGCACCGAGGTGAAGATGCCCAGGCATGCCACCGCGGGGAGGTACGAGCCCCAGGGCGGGGGCATCTGCTTCATCCAGTCGCCAATTCCCTTCGGCATGAGTTCCGGCAGCACGAAGAACCACAGGAACATCTGCACGATCAGCGGGACGTTGCGGAAGATCTCGACGTACAGATTTCCCGCCCGCACCACCCACTTCATCGGCGTGGTGCGCAGTGTGCCGACCAGCGCGCCGAACGCGAGTGCGATCACCCAGGCGGCGAGCGCGGTGGCGAGCGTCCAGCCCAGGCCGACGATCAGGTAGTGGAGGTAGCTGCCGGTCCCGCCCGGCTCGGCTTCGAGGAGAACCTGCCAGTGCCAGGTGTAGTTCACGTCCGTCCCGAAAATAAGAAGCGCGCGTTCAGCGGCGGTGACCTGTCCGCTGCAACGCGCGCACGTAAGGCGGCGCCATCAGGCGTCCGCGCTTACGCTATTTGTACGTCGCGGGGTCGCCGGAGTCCGTCGGGTTGGCGATCACTTTCCTGAACTGGTCGCTGATCGGGATGTTGAGATTGATGCCCTTGGGGGGAATCGACTTCAGGAACCACTTTTCGTAGATCGCGTTGATCTGGCCCGATTTGTATATAGCGGTCATCGCGGCGTCCACGACCTTCTTGAAGGAGGCGTCGTCCTTCCGCAGCATGATGCCGTAGGGCTCGACCGAAGTCGCTTCCGCCGAGATCGCGTAGTCCCCCGGGTTGCGCGACTGCGCCGCGAGGCTGTAGAGCAGGATGTCGTCCATCGCGAACGCAACGGCGCGGCCGGTCTCTACCATCTGGAAAGCTTCCGGGTGGCCGTTCGCCGATATGATGTTCATGCCGAGGTTCTGGGCTGCGTTCAGCTCGGTCATCTGCTTGATGTTGGTCGTGCCCGCGGTCGAAACGATGGTCTTGCCCTTCAGGTCGACCAGCTTGCTGAGGTTCGCCGACTTCTTCGCCACCCAGCGGTTGGCGGTCACGAAATGCGTGATCGTGAACCACACGGTTTTCTGCCGCTCCAGGTTGTTGGTGGTCGAGCCGCACTCGAGGTCGATCGTGCCGTTCGCCATCAGCGGGATGCGGTTCGCGGAAGTAACGAGCTGATACTTGACGTCGAGCTTGGGCATCTTCAGGTCGGCCTTCACTGCGTCGACGATGCGCAGGCACAGGTCCACCGCGTAGCCGACCGGCTTCTGCTGGTCGTCGTAGTAGGAGAACGGGATCGACCCGTCGCGGTGGCCGATGGTGATCGAGCCGCTGTCCTTGATTTTCTTGAGCGTGCCCTCCTGCGCCGCGGCCGGGGTGGCGAGCGCCGCGAAGACGAGAGCAGCGAGAATGAATTGGATTGTCCGAATCATGTAACTCTCCCGATATCGTAGATGGCCGGACGCGATTTTACGCAGTCCCCGAGCCCTTGTCTAAGAGTTGCGTTTCGTGTGTTTCAGGCTGCCCTGCGTACTTTTTTCCCCAGGACGTTGCGCAGGTAGCGGCCGGTGAAGCTCGTCTCGCTCGCCGCCACGTCCTCGGGGGTGCCCTGCGCGACGATGCGCCCGCCGCCGTCGCCGCCCTCGGGTCCCAGGTCGATCACCCAGTCCGCGGTCTTGATGACGTCGAGGTTGTGCTCGATCACCACCACCGTGTTGCCGGCGTCGCGCAGCCGGTGCAGGACGGAGAGCAGGAGGTCGATGTCCTTGAAGTGAAGGCCGGTCGTCGGCTCGTCGAGGATGTAGAGCGTGCGCCCGGTGTCGCGCTTGGAGAGCTCCAGCGAGAGCTTCACCCGCTGCGCCTCGCCCCCGGAAAGCGTCGTGGCCGGCTGGCCGAGCTGGATGTAGCCCAGGCCCACTTCGAGCAGTGTCTGCAGCTTCCTCTCGACCGCGGGCACCGCTTTGAAGAACTCGTACGCGCCTTCGACCGTCATCTGCAGCACCTCGCGGATGCTCTTGCCCTTGTACTGCACCTCCAGCGTCTCGCGGTTGTAGCGCTCGCCGTGGCACACGTCGCAGGGCACATAGATATCCGGGAGAAAGTGCATCTCGACCTTGATGACGCCGTCGCCCTGGCAGGCCTCGCAGCGGCCGCCCTTCACGTTGAAGGAGAAGCGCCCCGGTCCGTAGCCGCGCTCGCGCGCCATGGGGACGCCGGCGAACAGCTCGCGGATCGGCGTAAACAGCGCCGTGTAGGTTGCCGGATTGGAGCGCGGAGTGCGCCCGATCGGGCTCTGGTCGACGTTGATCGCCTTGTCGAAGAACTCCATGCCCCGGATCGAATCGTGCGGCGCCGGCTCGTCCACCGACCCGAAGATCTCTCGCGCGACCGCGTTGTAGAGCGTGTCGTTGATGAGCGTGGATTTTCCGGAGCCCGAGACGCCGGTGACGCAGACGAACAAGCCCACCGGGAGCACGAGCTCGACGTCCTTGAGGTTGTTGCCGCGCGCCCCGCGCAGCCGGAACAGGCGCGTCTTGTCGAAGCGGCGCCGGCTCTTCGGCACCGGGATCTCGAGCGCGCCGGAGAGGTACTGCCCCGTGAGCGAGGCCGGGCTCCTGCGGATCTCCGCGGGCGTGCCTTCAGCGACGACGCGCCCGCCATGCTCGCCCGCCCCCGGCCCCATGTCGAGCACGTGGTCAGCAGAGTTGATCGCCTCCTCGTCGTGCTCGACGACGATCACCGTATTGCCGAGGTCGCGCAGGTGCCTGAGGGTGTCCAGCAGCCGCCCGTTGTCGCGCTGGTGCAGCCCGATCGAAGGTTCGTCGAGCACGTACATCACGCCGGTGAGCCCCGAGCCGATCTGGGACGCCAGGCGGATTCTCTGCGCCTCGCCGCCCGAAAGCGTCTCGGCCGAGCGGTCGAGCGACAGGTAGTCGAGCCCGACGTTGTTGAGGAAGGAGAGACGGGCGATGATCTCGTTGACGATTTTCTCGGCGATCGCGTGCTTGGCGCCTTCGAGCCTGAGCTCCTTGAAGAATTCCAGCTCCTGCTTGAGCGGGATCGCGCTCACTTCGTAGATCGCCTTGTCGCCGACCTTGACGTGGCGCGCCTCCAGGCGCAGCCGGGTACCCTCGCACACCGGGCAGGCCTTGGTGTTCAGGAATTTCGCCAGCTCCTCGCGCACCACCAGCGAATCGGTCTCCTTGTAGCGCCGCTCGAGGTTCGGCAGGATGCCTTCGAAGGCGTGCTCCTTGATCACGGTCCGGCCGCGCTCGTTCAGGTAGGAGAAGGCGATCTTCTCCGTGCTGCCCTGGAGCACCAGCGTTTGCACCGCCTCGCTCAGCTTCTCGAACGGCACCTCGACGTCGAAACCGAAATGCGCCGCAAGGCTGGTGAGCATCTGGAAATAGAACTGGTTGCGCCGGTCCCAGCCGCGGATCGCCCCGCCCGCGAGAGAAAGCCCGGGGTGCGCGACCACGCGCTTGGGATCGAAAAAGGTGATCGTTCCCAGGCCGTCGCATTTCGGGCAGGCGCCCATCGGATTGTTGAACGAAAACAGGCGCGGCTCGAGCTCCGCGAGCGAGTAGTCGCATACCGGGCAGGCGAAGCGTGCCGAGAACAGGTGCTCGTGCCCCGATTCGAGCTCGAGCACGATCGCGCGGCCGTCGGCGTGGCGCAGCGCCGTCTCGAACGATTCGGCGAGGCGCTGCTTCGCGTCGGGGCGCACCTTGAGCCGGTCGACCACGACGTCGACCGTGTGCTTCACGTTCTTCGAGAGCCTGGGCACGGCGTCGATCTCGTGCACCTTGCCGTCGACGCGCAGGCGCGCGAAGCCCTGGGCGCGCAGTTCGGCGACGAGCTCCTGCTGCTCGCCCTTGCGGCTCGCTACGATGGGCGCGAGGATCATGAGCCCCGAGTCGGCAGGAAGCGCGAGCACGTGGTCGACCATCTGCGACACCGACTGCGCCTGCAAGGCCAGCTTGTGCGTGGGGCAGTAGGGCGTGCCGACCCGCGCGTAGAGCAGGCGCAGGTAATCGTGGATCTCGGTGATCGTGCCCACCGTCGAGCGCGGGTTGTGGCTCGCCGCCTTCTGCTCGATCGAGATCGCCGGCGACAGACCCTCGATGAGATCGACGTCGGGCTTCTCCATCAACTGCAGGAACTGCCGTGCGTACGCGGAAAGCGACTCGACGTAGCGACGCTGTCCCTCGGCGTAGAGCGTGTCAAAGGCGAGCGAGGACTTTCCGGAGCCCGAAAGGCCGGTGATGACGATCAGCCGGTTACGCGGCAGGTCGACGTTCAGGTTCTTGAGGTTGTGCGTGCGCGCGCCGCGTATGCGTATCTGGTCCACCGAGTTACCGCCTGCGAGTGAGCAAAACTAAACCTGCTACTATACGAAATTCCGTGGTGTTCCCGCTACTGTCATGACGTCCCCGGCGCCTTCGGGGCGGATTTTCCCCCCCGAGCCGTACGCGGACCTGCCGCCCGCCCCGCTTTTCGCCCTTGTATTCGGAATCGGCGCCGTTGCGTTATGGCTGATTGTGGCCTCTGGCATGCGTCTCCCGGTCGATGCCGCGGATCTTTCGCGCGCGGGCGAGGCCTCCCGCGCTGAAGGTGTATCC
>Ga0209811_10000867_pt1 | contig 10980 bp, 14 predicted proteins | sample Coa_R1_6_FD_187161 | JGI IMG/M metagenome (GOLD analysis project Ga0209811, IMG submission 187161) | Surface soil microbial communities from Centralia Pennsylvania, which are recovering from an underground coalmine fire. - Coalmine... | ecosystem: Environmental > Terrestrial > Soil >...
CGGCGGTGCAAAAAGCGGCGCGAGACTTGAAGCGACAGTTCATAAAAAGCGGCGCGCGAACGATGGGTGTAAAGCCGAGCCAAGTTCAAGTCGTCGATGCTGCCTTGATCTGCGGTGAATCCCGGCTGACTTTCAAGGAAGCCTTCGAGCGCCGTTTCGGTAAGGGCTCGGGGGGCGAAATGATCGGGCGCGGCGAAGCCGGACCGGAGATCACGGACAACCAGCTGCCGGTTTTCTGGGAAGTCGGCATGGGCACTTCGGAGGTCGAGATCGATCATGAGACTGGCGAAGTGAAGCTCAAAAAATTTGTCTCCGTCGCCGATGTTGGCAAGGCGATCCATCCCGACCACTGCGTTGCTCAGGAAGAGGGCGCGGCGATGCAGGGGATTGGACACACGTTTTTCGAGCAGCTCATTTACGACAATGGTCAATTGATCAACCCGAATTTGATCGATTACCGGATTCCGACGTTCGCCGACGTGCCGGAGGAATTTCACACGATACTCGTCGAGAACGGCGACGGCCCCGGACCGTTCGGCGTGCGCGGTATGGCCGAAGGCGGCATTCTTTCGGTCGCGCCGTCGGTGTGCAATGCCATTGATCGTGCGACCGGCGTGCGCATCCGTGACTTGCCGCTGACGCCGGAGCGGGTTTGGCGCGCGCTCAAAGATTCTCCAAAATGATTATTTACAAGGACGGATTGATCGCGATTAGTCTGTGTCAGCGAGCGCTTTTACCATCCGCACAGTTGTGAGGCCATGAAAAATTCCACCGATGTATCCGGATTTCAAATTCAAGCGGCAACCAAGGCCGATGTGCCGATAATTCTTTCGTTCATCAAGAAATTGGCAGACTACGAGCGCTTGTCGCATGAGGTTGTTGCCACTGAGGAGATTCTCCGGGAAACGCTTTTCGGCCGGCGGCGTACCGCCGAAGTGGTGCTCGGCTATTTCAAGAAGCAGCCGGTGTGCTTTATGCTCTTCTTTCACAGTTATTCGACATTCCTTGGCCAGCCAGGGATTTACATCGAAGACCTCTACGTCGATGAAGCGTTCCGTCGGCGCGGCTTCGGCAGCGCTTTGCTGCGTTATATCGCCAAATTGGCGACGGAGCGGCGTTGCGGTAGGTTGGAATGGTCGGTGTTGGATTGGAACGAGCCGGCGATCAATTTTTACAAAAAACTTGGCGCGGTGCCGATGAGAGAATGGACGGTATTCCGCATGACCGGTGAGAAGCTAAAGAAACTCGCCGACGCGGGCATTTCGCGCTAGACTGCCGCGGCATCGCTGCGCTTTTTCAGTGGCTCGCCAGCGGTATTCGGATCTTGATATCCGTGCCTTTTCCCGCGGCAGTGTCGAGCGTGAGAGTGCCGCCGATCTTGCGAATCCGTTCCCGCATACCCGCCAGTCCATAATGGCCGGTTCCACCGACCGACGCGGTATCAAAACCGACGCCGTTATCGCGCAAGCGGGCTTCGCAGACCCTGTCGGTAGTTTTGAGCGCAAGATGCAATTCGGTCGCGCGCGAATGGCGCACCGTGTTGAGAATCGCTTCGCGCAAGGTAAAGTAAAGTTCCCTTTCCATAACGATGGGCAAGTTGTGGGCGCCGATGGCGCAGCGAAAATCGAGCTTGAAACCGGTGCGCGCGCAAAAAATTTCCAATTCTTGCTTGAGCCGCCGTTCCAACGTGCCGGCTTGCAGATCCTCCGCGCTCTGATTCTCGGTGAGTAGATTGCGGATCTCGATAATCGCCTTGTCGATGTTGTCTTCGATGGTTTGCAGCTCGTTTTCAAGCGCGCTGCGATTGTCGAGCAGTTCGCGGTGACAGGTTTCCGCGCGCAGCCTCACGCTCGCCAGCGACTGCAACACGCGGTCGTGCAACTCGCGAGAGATCCGCTGTCGTTCCTCCATGACCGCGGTGGCAAGCCGACTGGTTATTTTTTTTGGGATTTTTTTCACGGTCCTTTGGCGACGTTGCCTGATCGAAGGGCTTGCGTAATGGGTTAATTGGGGTTAGGCGCGCTTAGCTTCCGTCTGATTTCTCTTTATGACGCGGCCAGATGCCGGGCCAAAAAGTCGAGAGTTCTCGGCCAGGAAGCTTCGTCGGCGTGGCGGCGATAGCTTTCTTTCGTGCTATCCATAAACGCATGGCCGGCATTGGCGTAGGAGTGAAATTCATGCGGCTTTTGGAACTTCTTGAGCTCGGCGTCGAGCTTCGCCATGTCTTCGGGCGACGGATTGCCATCGTCGGCACCAAAGTGGCCCTGGAGCGGACAATGAATTTCCGCGCTCCGTTCGAACGGCGACGGAATGTCCCGTCCCCACGCGCGAAAAGTGTTGCCCGGATAATAAGCGACCGCTGCCTTGAATGCCGGCATGGCGGCAGCCATGAGATAAACCACCCGCCCGCCCATGCAAAATCCGATAATCCCAATTTTTCCGGCGTCGACCGTGCTGTGGTTTTGTAAGAAGCCGACTGTGGCGTTGATGTCGTTGATGATTCTTCGGTCGCTCAGGCGCGACCGTCGGGTCACGATATCGTCTTTACAATCCGGGCCGTCGCGGTGATACAGGTCGGGGGCGACGGAAAGATAGCCGGCGCCGGCGAGACGCTCGGTCATGTTCCGCACGAACTCGTCGACGCCGCCTTGATGTTGAATCACGACCATCGCGGGGAACGGGCCCGCGCCGTCCGGCGCGCTCAGATGCAGCCGCATTGAGCTGTTATCAGACTCGGTTTGTTGCCAACTCGATGATGTCATTGAATCCTCCATCCCATGCTTTGGTCCAGCGATTCGAATCTAGCAAGTTTGCCCACCAGCGCTCAATCATCGAGCAGCGCTAAGATCGACCGCAAGCTGTTGATGCGGTCGGAAGCCGGCGCGGCGGATGTTTTGCCCCGTTCAACCAGGATGCCTTTTATGCCGGCTTGGTTGGCGCCGGATAGATCATTTATCTCACTGTCACCAACGTGAAGCGCCTGTGCGGGGGCGAGACCGTGACAGCTCAGCGCGGCATTAAAGATCCGCCCATCGGGTTTGGCGTAGCCAACCCGGCTGGATACGAAAATATTTTCGAATTGCGCACCCGCGCCCAGACCGTCAAGGATTCGCACTAGCCGTGAATCGAAGTTCGAGATCACGTCAAGAATTAAATCGCGTTCTTTGAGCGAGGTCAGCGTTTCTAGCACCTCGGGATAGAGCGTCCACGCGTTGGGCGAGGCAAAATAAGCGAACAGCTCGGCAAAGTACTCTTCGAAACGGACAAATGGGCTCCACGGCTCAAAGACTTGGGCAACCAAGCTTTTCCACCAATCGCGTTCCAGTGCGGCCACGGTGTCTTCGGTGGCGCCGGGAAATGCCAGCCGCGGCGCGGCGTCAAAGCACGTTCGGAAGCGCTCCGTGATGTTTGTCGACGAAACCTCTTTGCCGTGCTTGGCGGCGATCGCCGCATAGCTTTCGCCCACGCTCCTGGCGGGCTTGATCAAGGTGCCCGCCGCGTCAAAAAAAACCGCTTTAATCGTCATGGCGAGATGTGGAGTGGATAATGCCAATTGCAACGAAGCTAGCATGCTTTATAATTGAAATCGATGCCGGGAAAAGACGCGCTCATCATTGTCGATGTACAAAATGACTTCTGCCTGGGCGGCGCACTCGCCGTTCGAAACGGAGACGAAGTTGTACCGGTGTTGAACCGATATATTGAAAAATTCCTGGATGCCCGGTTGCCGATCTTTGCCACGCGCGATTGGCATCCGGCAAAAACGATCCATTTCAAAGCCTACGGTGGGATGTGGCCGGTGCATTGCGTGCAAGGAACCCACGGCGCCGAATTTCATGCCGATTTAAAACTCGCAAAAGAGATTGTCATAATTTCAACCGGTATGGCACCAAGCGAAGATGGCTACTCCGGCTTCCAAGGCCGTGACTCAGCCGGCATGCTCCTCGGCGATCTGCTGCGTCAACACGGAGTTGAAAGAATCTTTGTCGGCGGATTGGCCACCGACTACTGCGTAAAGCAGACCGTGCTTGACGGTTTGAGTCAGGGATTTAAGGTTATGGTGATCGGCGATGCAGTTCGGGGCGTCGATTTAAACCCCAATGACTCCGTGCAGGCTCTCAAAGAGATGAGTGACGCCGGCGCGGTTATGCTTGCCGGGATTGAAAATTTGCACGTCACTGGATAGTTCCCGCCACTTTCTAGGGTCCGGCCTTTTTAGAGACGACGCCCCGAGTTGCCTAGATTCCCGTTCTGGTGTCTAATTAGAAAGGTCACTCCAGGTGTGAATTTGACAAACAGTTTTCAGTACAGTGAAGAATTGGCTGCGGCGGAGCAAGCCGCGCGCGAGGCGGGCGCGGCTGTGATGAGCTTGTTCAACGGCAAGTTCGATGTCCGCGAGAAAAGCAAAAATAATCCGGTCACCTCAGCCGATCTCGAAGCCAATCGTATCATTCGCCAGCGGGTTCTTGAGTCGTTCCCCGCCGACGGTTGGCTATCGGAAGAAGATCAGGACAATTCCGAGCGCTTAGCTTTGTCGCGGGTGTGGGTCGTCGATCCGATCGACGGGACCAAAGAGTTTATCGAAGGCGTACCGCAATTTGCCGTATCGATTGCCTTTGTGGTCGACGGTCGACCGCAGGTCGCGATTGTTTATAACCCCGCGAAGGAGCGTTTTTACAAAGCCGCGCTGGGCCAAGGGGCTTTCTTGAATGACGCCACCATTCACGTCAGTTCGCGCCGTGACCTCAACGGCGCTTCACTTTTGGTGAGCCGCTCCGAGCCGCAAAGAAAATTTCAAGTTTTCGTCGACCACTGTGCGATACGGCCGGTGGGCAGCATTGCCTATCGGCTCGCCAAAGTGGCGGGCGGTGACGGCGACGCTACCATTACGTTTCGAAACATTCACGAGTGGGATATTTGCGCCGGCGTGCTGATGATCGAAGAAGCAGGCGGCAAGGTAGTGGACGGCGAGGGCAAGCCGATGCGATTCAATCGCGAGCTGCCCAAGCATCGCGGCGTCGTCGCGACCAACAGTCTTTTGAGCGAAGGGTTGCAAAACCTGTGGGCCGACGCCATGGCGGTGAAGAAGTAATGCTCTGGCGAAGGATGAGCGAGATCCAAGTTCATGGGTAAATGTATTTACTGCGCCGCGAGCGCCGGACTGTTGGGACGCGTTTGCGGCGATTGTAAGAAGCTTCTCGCCCGCGTCGCCGAGCTACGCGGCAAGGTCAGTTACGGACAGTTTCTCGACGGCTTGGAGCAAACCGGAATCGACAAAGAAAAAATCCTGGTGTTTCTGCAAGCCAATCCGGATGGCAAAGGCAGCGTTCAAGATCAGGTGACCGCGGAGATGACGACCGAGCTGATGAAGGTCATGGGCATTTCCGGGCGCCAAACCGCTAATGAAGTGAAGCGGATTCGCGAGCTTGTCGACAAAGATTCCGAATAACCACGCTCGATCTGCCCATGGCTCTGACGATTTATCTTTCTCTGATTTTTTTGGCGCTCTATCTCATTGGCTTGGCGATTCAGCGTTGGCTCTTTTGGCGCGATCGGCGCCGGATGGCTGACGAAAGCCGGGGCGGCGGACGGGTGATCGCAAAGGTGGACGACTTGACGCCTGGGTCGGTAAAAAAATTCTGGTTGATCTGCCAGAAATATCGCTTGGATGCATTTCTGATCAACGACCGGGGAAGTTTTCACGCCTACGTGAACCGCTGCCGGCACATGCCGACGCCGCTGGACTTTGTCCGCGATGAATTTATCAGCGACGACGGACGCTTTTTGCGTTGTTACACCCATGGCGCTCTTTACGAATTTGCCACCGGACTGTGTATTGACGGCCCCTGCAAAGGCGAGTCGCTCTATCGTTTACCGGTGCGCGTCGATCGTGGCGAAGTTCTCGTCGCCTGTCCACCGGGCGACCTGAAGCCGCTGGCGGAGTGAAGGCTGTTAAGATGGGTACAGGACAAAAGAAATCCGTGGGCAAATGGGTCGGCACCGTGGGGGAGCTGGAGCACGGCAAGAGCAAAAAATTCACTTTGCGCCGTGGCCAGCGCGATCTCGAGGCCTTGCTGGTCAACTATGAAGGCAATTATTTCGCTTACGTCAATCGCTGTCCTCATACCGGGATCACGCTCGACTGGGTCAACAACCAGTTTTTTAGCTCGGATAACCGTTATCTCATGTGCGCCACGCACGGCGCGGTGTTCGAGCCGCCGACCGGCGAATGCGTCTGGGGGCCCTGCTTTGGCCTCGCTTTGCAAAGCGTGCCGATCGAGATCGCCGACGAACGGATCTATGCGAGGCTTCCCGGCGCTGACGATAACGAGTGATTTTCCTGAGCGGGGATAACCCATTGGGAGGACGCCATGACCGACTGCCTATTTTGCGGCATCGTCGCCGAGAAGATAAAAGCCAACGTCGTTTTTAAAAACGATTACGTCGTCGTCTTTAAAGACATCAATCCCAAGGCGCCGGTTCATCTTCTGATCATTCCGCGCAAGCACATCGCCGGCGTGCTCGATATCGAGCCAGAGGACGACGCGATCATCGGCGAGATTTTTCAAGTCGCCGCTCAGCTTGCCCGCGATCACGGCATTGCCGAAAGCGGCTTTCGGGTGGCGGTTAATTCCGGTCCCGACGCCGGTCAGAGTGTTTTTCACTTGCATTATCATCTGCTCGGCGGGCGACAGATGACGTGGCCGCCGGGTTAGTTCGCGATTCGACGTCTTCAGACAATTGCATCAGCGGAGGACAAGATGGCGGATGAATGGCTCAGCGCGACGAGTGACATGGCGGTGCAGCAGTTTGACGTGGCCGCGAGCAAGCTCGGCATCGATGCCAACGTGGCGGCTCGCCTGCGCCGCCCCGATCGGGCGATGATCGTCAGCGTGCCGACTCGCATGGACGACGGTCGCGTGCAGGTTTTTACCGGCTATCGGGTTCAACACAACGATGTGCTCGGTCCGTTCAAAGGCGGTATCCGTTATCACCCGGCGGTGAACCTCGGCGAAGTCTCGGCGCTGGCGATGTGGATGACCTGGAAATGCTCGCTGGTCGGCTTGCCGCTCGGCGGTGCGAAGGGTGGCATCGCTTGCGATCCCGCGCATCTTTCGCGCAGTGAGCTGCAGTCGATGACGCGGCGTTTTACCGCGGAAATCTTGAATATCATCGGACCGGAAGTCGACGTGCCGGCACCGGATATGGGGACGAACGAGCAGGTGATGGCATGGATCATGGACACTTATTCTCAGCACAAGGGCCATGCCGTGCCGGAAATCGTGACGGGCAAGCCGGTGGCGATCGGTGGCACCCTCGGCCGGCGCGAAGCCACCGGCCGCGGCGTCGTTTATATGATCATTGAAGCGGCGCGCTATCTCGGTATCGATCTCTCCAAGTGCACCGCGGCGGTGCAGGGCTTCGGCAATGTCGGTTCGGTGGCCGTCAAAGAACTCGCAAACATCGGCGTCAAGATCATTGGGGTTTCCGATCGAACCGGCGGGTTCGTCGACACCAAAGGGTTGCCGGTGGACAAACTGCTCGAAGTCGCTGACAAGAATCATAGCCTCGAGGGCTGTCCCTACGGCGACAAGATTAGCAATGACGAAGTCTTGGAGTTGAAATGCGATATCCTGGTTCCGGCAGCGCTCGAGATGCAAATCACAGAAAAAAACGCGGCACGTGTGCAATGCCGGATCCTTGCCGAGGGCGCAAACGGTCCGACCACGCCCGAAGCCGATGCGATTCTGCACGATAAAGGAGTATTTTTAATCCCGGATATTTTGGCCAACGCCGGTGGGGTCGTGGTGTCGTATTTCGAGTGGGTGCAGGACTTGCAAAACTTTTTTTGGAACGAGGCGGAGGTCAATAACAAGCTGCGTGAAATTTTGCTTAAAGCTTTCCAAGAAGTGCTCGCAATGAGCCAGAAGCAATCGGTCAACATGCGTCTGGCGGCGCTGATGATCGGTATCGATCGCGTGGCGCGGGCGATGCTGTGGCGCGGGTTCTACGCGTAGCGGCATCGGTTATTTTACCAGCTGCGAGGACGCCGCATTGAAGCGGCGCCGATAAACTGTTAACCAACAGGGAGCAAATTTTAAGAGGTACGCAATGGTTCAGGCGACCCAACTCAGACCCGGCATGATCATCATCCATGAGGGCGGCCTTTTTCGGGTGACGGCGGTGCATCATTTGACCCCGGGCAACAAGCGCGGCTTCATGCAAACAAAAATGAAAAACTTGAAGACCGGCATCGGCACGGAATACAAATTCCGTTCCGAGGATCGGGTCGATCAAGCGATTCTCGATAACCGGCAAATGCAGTACCTTTATGCCGAAGGGGACCTGCACACTTTTATGGATACGGAGACCTACGAGCAAATTACCTTGCCGGCCGAAGACATCGGCGATTTGCTCTCATACCTGTTGCCGAACTCGGTGGTTGGGATCGAATTTCACGATAGCAAACCGGTGGGGATCAATCCGCCGTCAACCGTTGATTTGGAAGTCGTCGATACCGAGCCTTCCATGAAAGGCGCCACCGCCAGCGCTTCGTATAAACCGGCGAAGCTAGAGACCGGCGTTATAGTCCAAGTGCCACCATTTGTTCAGGTGGGCGACAAGGTGCGCGTCGACCCGACTGACGGCTCGTATCAGGAGCGGGTCAAGTAGTTTTGATTTTTTCTAAAACCGCTTGGACTTGGCGCTTGAGGTCCTCCAGGCTGCCATTATTTTCGATCACATAATCTGCGAGCCGCCGTTTTGCCTCCAAGCTCATCTGCGCATCGATATGCTTCTGGGCTTGTGCCGCGCTGAGATTGTCGCGGCTTTGTAAACGGTTTCGTTGAGTGTCGACGTCGCAGGCGACCAGGATCACAGGACGCAGCCATTCTTGTAGGTTGCCTTCGAAGAGCAATGGCACTTCGTAAACGATCACGGCATAGCCGGCGGCCGCGTGCTCGCGGATGCGTTGTTCGGCCAGCGCGCGGACCTGCGGATGAATAATGGATTCGATTTTTTTTCGTGCTGCCGCATCATCAAATATGATCGCGCGCAGTTTTTGCCGATCGAGAGTGCGGTCCGGTTGCAGCACTGCGATGCCAAAAGTGTTAACAATCTCGGTCCAGGCTTGGCGGTCGGGTTCGACCACCTCGCGCGCCAGGACATCCGCGTTGATGATCGCGGCGCCCTGGCGCTTGAGAATTTCCGCAACCGTGCTTTTCCCCGAGGCGATGCCGCCGGTTAAGCCGACTAATTTCACGCCACACTAATGGCAAAATAGCAGCCGGCATTCAAGCAACGCCTAAGCAGGACGAATATGTTATGATGGTGTTGGAGGTCGTGCTTCACATGGCCCAAGTGGTGATCTATACAACGAGTTATTGTCCGTATTGTACCGGTGCCAAGTCTTTACTACGGTCGAAAGAGGTAACTTTCGAAGAGATCGACGTAACCCATGATCCGCAGCGGCGAGCCGAAATGGAAACGCGCTCAGGGCGGTTCACAGTGCCGCAAATATTTATCGATGGCGAGCCGATTGGCGGTTACGACGATGCGCGGCAACTGGACGCAAGTGGTGAGTTAGATCGTTTGTTGGGGCGGTAAATGTTAAGCGATCACAACAGTAACTCCGTATTGAAGTTGACGGTTCGCGTCCGGAAACGATCAGCGGGAAACTGGAGGCGGCGAGCGGATTCGAACCGCTGCATCGAGGTTTTGCAGACCTCTCCCTTAACCACTTGGGTACGCCGCCCTCGCCATGACAGGTAACATGAACGTTCGCCGACTTTCAACAACGGCGTAAATTATTGACAACCTAGAGCGAAACACGTAATTAAAAAATTTAGGAGTTTTTGCTATGGCGACGATGATTACCAGTGATTGCATTAATTGCGGGGCCTGTGAGCCGGAGTGCCCGAATAACGCAATCAGCCAGGGTGATCCCGTTTATGTGATCGATCCGCTGCTGTGCACCGAGTGCGTCGGCTTTCATGACTACGAAGCCTGCGCGGCGGTATGCCCGGTCGATGTTTGTGTGACCGATCAAAACAATATTGAAAGCGAAGAGGTTCTTATCGCGCGCGCGCGCGCGTTGCATCCCGAGACCGACTTTGCCGAGAATTTTCAATCTCGTTTCAGAAAAGGACCAGCCGACGGCGCAGCGGCTCCGAGCGTCCAAGCAGAGGCTCAGGTAGAAAAACCGGCCGCCGCTGCTCCGATCCCGGCATCAAAGCCAGCCGCGGTGCCAAGTTCGCAGATAGCTAAAACACCATCACCTCCGCCGCCGCTGGCTGCCGCGCCGAAACCTGTGCCTGCCAAAAAAGAGCCGCGGCCGAAAAAAACTTTTCCGCACGAGCTATCGATTAGCTATGAAGAAGCGGCGAAGGAATACGGTCGCGCCGGAACAACTCTTAAAGGAATAGCTTGGTGGATGGTAATTTTACTCCAGCCGGTGATCGGTGCGTTGCCGCACAGTATCAAGAAGCGGCTCGAAATGGCGATGCAGACACCATTGTTCACTGCGGCCGGGAGCACCGGACTCAATATTGTTCACAACGCAGTTTTGTATCCGCTGGTTTGTATGGCGATCGCCGCGGCAACCAACGGTGTGCAGGTGATATTTAGCCAAGATATCAACAAGTACGTTGTGATCGGATTATTACTCGCCACGGTGGAAGGAGTTATTCGATTAAAAGATGGTATTTTTAAGGCTAAGCCGGCGAATGAAATGACTTTCCTACCTTCTTTTTACGGCGTGCCGCTGGCCATAGCTGCCGATTTTCTCCTGGCCAAATATACCGGGTTGGTCAGAGAGATTCCGGTTCCGGTAGAAGGCTTTTACTCCAAAGGGTTTGTTGACAAGCTTGAAAGAGAGCGACGTTACGGTAACGTTTATACGGTGGAGGATCGTGGCGCGTCTTATCTCGTGCGAATGGAGTTTCCACGCTGGATACCGGATATCGGTATAGCCAGCCGGAG
>Ga0209811_10000868_pt1 | contig 10979 bp, 8 predicted proteins | sample Coa_R1_6_FD_187161 | JGI IMG/M metagenome (GOLD analysis project Ga0209811, IMG submission 187161) | Surface soil microbial communities from Centralia Pennsylvania, which are recovering from an underground coalmine fire. - Coalmine... | ecosystem: Environmental > Terrestrial > Soil >...
CTAGAGAGAAGATGCCTCGTCATCTTCGGCTGGGAGCGCGAGTTCTCCTCGCGGTCGCCGCTGCGGGCGCAATCGGCGCACTCGCCGTCGGAGGGGACACGCTTCGAGCTGCGTACGACGGCAAACAAGGGACTGTCTCCGCTTCCGTGAGAACCGCGGGAACCAGGAAGGCGCCTCGCTATCGCTACATCTTCTTCTCGGACAAGGCGGCAGCCAAGGTCGCCTCCTACGGCTGGAATCTGATCGACGTCGATAGCAAGGAGCTCGCCGACGGGCTGCCCAAGGGAACGCGGGGCCTGATCTGGATCGGCGACTACGACAACGTTCATTGCAGCTGGGAGCAGTCGGACGCCGCAATCACGAAGAAGATCAAGGGGATGGTCGGAGACCCGAAGGTGGCCGGCTATGTCTTCTCCGACGAGCCCGATCCCTTCGCCTGTCGATCGGCGATAGCGCAGCACAAGAGCCGATCGGCCCTGATCCACTCACTCGACCCCGCGAAGTTCGACGTGGTCGTGATCGACACCAACTCGGCCAAGAAGACCCTCGACCAGATCCCGATGTGGGTGGGCGTCGCCGACTACACGGGGCTGAACACATACCCGTGTTACTACTGGACACACCCTTGCGACTTCGCCTGGATCGACAAGGTCATCGCGGTCGCCGACAAGGTTGGACTTTCGTACTGGGGTGGCGCACAGGCCACGGATGACGGGAAGGAGTGGCGCTGGCCCACACCCGCCGAGGAGCAGCACATGCTCAATCAATGGGCCGCGTCGAAGCAGTCGGGCTACCTGACCTTCGCCTGGAAGTGGGCCGGCAAGACGCTGACCAGTCGGCCGGGCCTCCTTGCCGTGTTCAAGAGGTTCAACAAGCCGCCTCCCGCGCGGGCGCCGAAGCGGGTGGCGAAGGTCGTCCTGAAGGCGGCGACGGCCAGCGAGATCCACTACACGTTCCTCAGCCGGACGTCCGTTGCCTTCGACTGGTCGGGGAATGCTCGGACCATTCGCTACGGTCGAACTGCGGCGTACGGGGCCAAGGTCAACGCGCGGCGGGCCAGCCCGGCGCCTGTTTCCTCGCGAGGTCCATTCTGGGAAGCGAAACTCACGGCCCTGACCCCCGGCGCCACGTATCACTACTCGATCGGCGGGCAGCGAGATCACACTTTTGTCACAGCCCCGATCGGGAGCTTCCGCTTCGACGTCGAGGCCGACGTAGGAGACTCAGGGAACGCCAAGAGGGTAGGCCCGACCCAGGCTGCGATCGCGTCCGACAAGCCGGCCTTCGTCCTTGTCCCGGGTGATCTGACCTACGCGAACGACAACGGCCAAGCCGCAGTCGACCGGCACTTCAGAGACGTGATGGTGTGGAGCCGGTCGGCCGCTTACATGCCTGCCTGGGGGAACCACGAGTGGGACTCCGCGGGCGACGACCTGCGCAACTACAAAGGACGCTTTGCGATACCGCACGCTCATGGCTCCCCCGGATCGCCGAGCAAGGGGTGTTGTGGCGAGGACTGGGGCTGGTTCGACGCCGGCCCCGTTCGTTTCATCTCGTATCCCGAGCCGTACACCGACGCAACCTGGACGGGCTGGCGGCCCGCCGCCGACTCGATCATGGCGGCGGCTCAGGCGGATCCGAAGGTCAAATTCATCGTGACGTTCGGTCACCGCCCGGCCTACTCATCCGGGTACCACGCCGGCGAGGAAGCGCTTGCCTCGATCCTCGACACGTTCGGGGACCGCTATTCGAAGTACGTCCTGAACTTCAACGGACACTCCCACGATTACGAGCGGTTCCGACCCATCCACCACGTCGTGCACATCACCGGGGCCGGCGGCGGGTCAGATCTCGAACCGTGGGGCCGCAAGGACACACGCACCGCATACCGCGCGATGCACCTCGAGCACCTCCGCGTCACCGCTTCAGCCAAGGAGATCCGAGTGCAGGCGATCTGCGGCCCGTCGACGCCGGATGACAACACCGTCTGCCGGCCCGGGGACGTCATCGACTCCGTCACGATCCCGGCCCCATAGGCAGGTATCAGACCGGGCAAGCGCCAGCGGAAGGAGACCGTAAGCGTGCGCAGCTCGAGCGCCCCGTCAATCGCCCATGGATTTCAGTTGGGATGAAGGCGGGTTTGCGAGCTCGCTCGCACGATTTGTCGCGGTGGGTCCGAACAGGCCATATGGCCTATTGACACCTATTAATGCTCGGAATACTGTGACTGATAGGGAGAGGTATACGGGCCCGTCATCAGGTACTGCGGCCGGCGAGTTTCGCCGACTGAACGGGGGAGAGAGAGCATGTCCGGGGAGATCATGGGGGCGGCGCCATCGGCGCGACTTGACGTCACCGCTGTACGGCGGGGCGACATCACCGCTAAGCGGCGATTCGACGACGCCGCCAAGCGGGTACTCGACGTCGTAGTTGCAGCGACACTTCTCGTCGTCCTCCTCCCTCTGATCGTCGCAGTCTCGATGGCGATCAAAGCCGGGAGTCGCGGGCCCGTCTTCTTTCGCTGCCGGCGTGTCGGCCTGGGCGCCACGGGGTTGCAAATCCTGAAGTTTCGGAAGATGCGCGACGGGGTCTCAGGCTCGCCGCTCACGACGAGTGACGACGACCGGTTGACGAGTGTCGGGCGGTTTCTCGCGAAGTCGAAGATCGACGAGATCCCTCAACTCTGGAACGTCCTGACCGGCGACATGAGTCTGGTGGGCCCTCGACCCGAGGACTTGCGCTTCGTCACCCTTCAGCGCGAGGCCTACTCGACCATCCTCACTGTCAAGCCCGGGATCACGGGGCTGACCCAGCTCGCCTTCGCGAAGGAGAGCGAGATCCTCAACGGGACAGACAGTGTCGACGATTACGTCGAGCGGCTGCTACCCCAGAAGGCGGCGCTCGACGTGTTGTATGCGCAACGGCGGTCGGTGCCGATGGACCTGCGAATCTTGACGTGGACCGCGGTCGCCGTTCTCGCGAGGCGTGACGTTGCCGTCAACCGCTCGACGACCAAGCTCGGGCTGAGACGTCGGCCGAAAGCGGACACGGCCGCGGTGGGGACTGAGGCGAGAGCGTGACTGAGGGCGTCTTCTCACTCAACGATGAGCTGACATCGCGGACGCGCCGTCGGCGTATGAAGGCTGTAGTCCTCGCCGGCGGACGCGGAGCGCGGCTCGCGCCGTACACCTCGGTCCTCCCGAAGCCGCTGATGCCGATAGGGGATCGCTCCATTCTCGAGCTCGTGCTCGGGCAGCTCGCTGCGTGTGGGATCACGGACGTCACGCTCTGCGTCGGCTATCTGTCGCACCTGATCGAGGCCGTTCTTCGCAATCGCACCGACGATTCCGTTCATATCCAATACACGCGCGAGCCGGAGGCGCTCGGCACGGCCGCGCCACTTCGTCTGGTCGAGGACCTCGACAGCACGTTCATCGCGATGAACGGCGACGTGCTCACGAACCTCGACTTCAACGCTCTCCTCCGCCACCACCGGCGTAATCGCAACCTCGTCACCATCGCAACCCACGACCGTCAAATCCAGATCGATTACGGCGTCCTTCATCTCGGCGTGAATGGGCGGCGGAACCAGGTACGGGAATACGTCGAGAAGCCGGAGATGACGCCGACCGTGAGCATGGGGATCTACGTGATCGAGCCCGAAGCTCTGATGTACATCCCGCCGGTGGGTTACTTCGACTTTCCCGATCTGATCCACGCACTTCTGAAGGCGGGGAAGTCCGTGGGGGCCTACCGCTACGACGGGCTGTGGTTCGATATCGGCCGCCGCGAAGACTATGAGCGGGCCGCTACCGCATGGGCAGAAGCAGAAGCAGAAGCAGAAGCAGAAGCAGAAGCAGCTGAGGTGGCCGAATCTTCGTCGGCACAAGCCGACGTCGCAGTCGGAGTGGACTAGCTAACGCATGACGGCGACGACGGGTGCAGATCGCGCTGTTGTGCCGGTGCGCGGCGACAGCAAGGAGGGCGGCGAGCGACCGTGGGTCGTTCCACTGTCCGACGTGCGGGTCAGTGCGGAGATCGAGGACGCCGCGCTCGAAGTCGTACGGTCGGGCTGGTGGAGCATGGGGCAAAAGGTTGCAGACTTCGAGCGCGAGTTTGCGAGCTTCTGCGGTGCGAAGTACGCCTTCGCGGTCGCGAACGGGACTGCCGCTCTCCACCTCGCGTTGCTGGCGGTCGGTTGTGGCCCCGGCGACGAAGTGGTAGTCCCGTCACTCAACTTCGTCGCGGCCGCTAACACCATCGGCCACGCCGGGGCGACTCCGATCTTTTGCGACATCGCAGGTGTCGACGACCTGACGGCTGATCCGAAAGACATCGAGGCGGCGATCGGCCCTGAGACTCGTGCCATTGTCGTAATGCATTACGGCGGCCATCCCTGTCGCATGGATCAGATCATGGAGATTGCGTCACGGCGTGGCGTCGTCGTGATCGAGGATGCCGCCCACGCGCCGGGGGCAACGTGGCGCGGTCGGAAGTGCGGGACGATCGGCCGTGTCGGCTGCTTCAGCTTCTTTTCGAACAAGAACCTCCCCATCGGCGAGGGGGGAATGGTCGTCACCGACGACGAGGCGGTGGCCGAGAAGGTGCGCCTGCTGCGCTCCCACGGGATGACCACGATGACCTGGGATCGACATCGCGGTCATGCCCACAGCTACGACGTCGTGGCGCAGGGCTTCAACTACCGGATGGACGAGATGCGCGCCGCACTCGGTCTGGTTCAGCTCCGACACCTCGAAGAACAAAACGCGCAACGGGCCCGGATCGTCGCCTCTTATCGCGAGGCTTTGGACGGCGTGAACGGATTGGCCATGCCCTTCCCGGGCAGCGCGGACGTGCTGCCCTCGCACCATCTCGCAGTCCTCATCCTGCCGGAACGCTGCTCGCGCGACGACTTCCGTACGTCCCTCGCAGAGCAGAGGGTTCAAACGAGCGTTCACTACCCCCCGATCCACACATTCTCGGCCTACGACCTACTCGGTTCGCGGCGTCCTCTCCCGGTTACCGAGGCGCTCGCACCCCGACTCGTCACGCTCCCCCTCTACCCGCACATGACGTCGACGGACGTCTCGGTCGTCACGAGCGCGGTGCTTGCTGCGACGTGACGGCGACGATCTCATCCGCGTTGCCCCCCACGCGGCGGGTCGCGCCGGCGCGGCAGCTCCGCATCGCGCACGTGACTGCGACCTTCTGGGCGGGATCGGGCGGCATCATTCTTCGAGAAGCGCTGGCGCTCAACGACGAGAGGTATTCGAACACCATCCTCGCTCCCGGCCACGGAGCCCTCTTCGATCGTGCCGAGGATGCGGGAGTCAACGTGATCCGGCTGAAGCGGATGGGGGCGGCTCGCCGCGTCTATCCCTGGGCGGACGTCGAAGCAGTTCGTGAGCTCAGCGCGCACCTGCGCGCCGGAGACTTCGATCTCGTTCACACACATGCAGGGAGAGCCGGTCTGGTCGGCAGGCTGGCAGCGCGGCAGGTCGGCGTGCCTGCAGTCGTGCATACGCTCCACGGCTTCCCTTTCAACGAATTCCAGTCGCCGCTGACTCGCAGCGTGCTGAGGTCGGTTGAGCGGAGGCTCGCCCGGATCACCGACTACTTCCTCACCGACGGCACGATGGTGGCTTCCGAGGCAGTCAGGCTCAAGATCGCTCCCCCTGACCGCATCCGGGCTCTCATCAGCCCCATCGATGCGGTTACACCCGTGACCGAGACCACGCGCCGCGATGCCCGACGCGTGCTTGGACTTCCCGAGGGAGCCAAGGTCGTCGGAACAACGGCTCGGCTGGCCAGGCAGAAGGCGCCGCTCGACATGGTGGCGGCAATCGCCGCTCTAAGGCGCCCGGATGTGTACATGGTCTGGCTCGGCGACGGTGAGCTGAGAGCCAAGACCGAGAAGCTGATCAGGAAAGAGGGACTTGGCGAACGATTCTTGCTTCCCGGTGCACGAGACGACGTTTTGCGCCTTCTCCCCGCGTTCGACGTGTTCGCGATGTCGAGCTTGTGGGAGGGGCTCTCGTGTTCCGTAGTCGAGGCGATGACCTGCGGCATTCCCGTTGTCGCGACCGCAGTGAACTCGGTTCCGGAAGTCGTCATCCCAGGACAGACGGGATTGCTGGCAAGACCGGGGGATGCCGCCTCGCTGAGCCGAGCCCTGGCGTACATGCTGGACAATCCGGCCGACGCCGCCCGGATGGCCCGGGCTGCGCGAAGCCGGATCGGGGAGCAGTTCCGGTCCGACCTCCTCGGCCAGGAGCTCATCGAGACGTACGAGACGGCCCTCCGTCTTGCCGGCAGGCGGAGTCGCTGATGAATGCCTTTCTCGACACAGCGGGTGAGCGTCTGGCGATCGAGTGCTCGCTCCCCTGGGTGATGGAACTGATCGCCGAAGGCGCCGCTGGAGAGCTCAGGGAGTCCGAGGCGGCCGGCGCGGCACTCACCATGCGCGTCGAGGCGGATCGAAAGCCCTTCGACACGCGCGGGTGGGATCTGCTCGCGCGCGGCGCCTGGCTACGGGAGGGCGAGCTCGTCATCGAGAACGCCTGCACGGCGGGCTTCGACCTGCACCTCCGTCACACAGCGGAGCGAGCAGTGTTCACGTATCGCTGGCGTCCGCCCGCACGAGACCGGGCGGCAGCCCGGATCCTGCGGTCGAGATTCCATCTTCTTGCGAGGGCGATCCTCACTCAATATCCGGCCCTCTGGTGGGCCGGGACGCGGGGCCGCGCTCCGCTGCACGCGTCGGCCTGCGTGGTCGGAGGCGCCACGCCGCTCGTAACTGCTTCGAGTGGGATCGGTCGTTCCACACTCGTTCTCGGCGAGTTGCGAGCCGGCGGACGCGCGACCGGCGACAACCTTGGCGTCGGTGATGGATCGACTCTGTGGGGGCTGCTCGAGCCGCTCAGGGTCGAGGGCGGAACCGGGCGCCGCATGCCGCATGGGCGCCACGAGATCGCGGTGCAGAACCGGGTCGAGGCGCTCGTGCCTGACAGCGTCATCGTCCTCGAGCGAGGCCACTCGGACCGCCCCTCCCTTTCCGCTTGCAGTCCCGAAGCCGCAGCCCGCTCCTTGGCCACGAGCACGTACATGGCGGGCGAGCTACGGAGGTACTGGCCTTTCGCCGCGATGCTTGCGCAGGCGACCGGGCTTGGCCCGGCTCACCCGCCGGTGCTGGAAGTCGCGGCCGTCTTTGCCGGCAGGCTGCCCTGCTTCTCGCTCGCACTTGGCCGCGGGCCCGAATCCCGCCTGTCCGACCTTCTGCCGGCCGTAGAGGTTGCTGCGTGAGCGTCTCGATTCTGAGCCTCGAAACCGCGCGGCGGCGCGCGGCGTCCGAGATCCGGATCTTCGACAGCCCCGACGCGCCGGCGGATCCACTTGCGCTGGCGGGGCTGCGCGCCGGAGTCGCGACCGCGGATCTTGCTGCGCCTGCGGTGGTGCTGCCAGATTTCCACTTCAAGGACGACAAGGAAATGCCTTCGAGCATTGCCGTCGCAACACGAGACACGATTCGGCCGACGCTGACGTGTAGTTCGCTGAACTGCGGGATGGCTCTCGTCGGCCTGGATATCGAACGGCCCGACAGCCGCGCCATTACCCACTTCTACGACCGCGTTCGCGAAGAGCTGCCTCATCCCCCCGGATACCAGCGGCGCATTACGCAAGACGAAGTCGTTCGCTGCGCCAGTGAGGGAGCGCACTTCGCGGTCGATAGGTATGGCGTCGACCCACGTGCACTCGAGCGAATCGAAGAGGGCGGCCAACTCGAAACGGACTCGCTCGGGGGACTGCAGCGGATTCGCCGCGAGCTTCCCTGGTCGGTCAAGGAGCTGTCCCGGCTCAGGTTCGCGACGATTGGGCCGAGCAACCACTTCATCGAGCTCCAGCAGGTCGAAGAGGTACTCGATGCCGAGGCGGCGGGTCTGCTCGGCATCGAGACCGGGCAGGTAACGCTCCAGTACCACGGGGGAGGCGGCGCACTGACTGGTGAGTTGGGCGTGCTCTTCGGCAGGCGAAAACGCTATCCGCGGAATCTGCGCATCCAGATGGCGCTCCAGAAGCCCCTCTACCACTTGGCTCGAGCCCGTTCGATCGACCAGTTCAGGCAGAGGAGGGCGTTGTACTTCTCCGGAGAGTTTCCGCCGGTCGAGCGGGACGGAACGGAGGGCGAGCGGCTGTCGCTGGCCAACGTGATGGCTATGAACTATGGGTTCGCGTTCAGGCTTGCAGTCTTCGCCGGTCTTTCCAAACTTCTGAGCGAATCGTTCGGAGCAACCAGCAACCTGGTAGTCGACTCGCCACACAACTCGATCTACGAAGAAGAGATCAACGGTGAGACTGCGGTCGTTCATCGACACAACGCGGCGCGCGCCTATCCCGCTTCTCGTATGACGAAGCACCCGATCTACGGAAAGATCGGCCAGGCTCTCCTGCTTCCGGGCACGAACCGAACGTCGTCCTACCTCTGCGTCGCGGGCGAGGGCGCTCACAGCAGCCTCTACTCGGCCTCACATGGCGCAGGCTCGAACATCAAGGATTTCGTCGAGCGCGGCCTCTCAGGGAGAGATCCTCATCGCCGCACGACGCTGCGATTCGGCTATTCGAGCAGAGCGCCTCTCGAGGTCGACCAGCTCGACGACAGAGGCGTCGACGAGACCCTCCGCATTCTCGGGGAGCACGACATCGTCCGCCCGGTCGCCAGACTTCGACCTTTCGCCGTTCTGAATTGAGGAGAGGACCGTTGGCCAACACGAAGCGATGGGGAGCCAACTGGCTCGTCGTGAGCCCACCCGGGGCTGTGCGAGTGGATCTCCGCCGCTGGGGAGCCAACTACCGGGATGCGGTGAGAGAGGTGGGCGACCTCCCCTCCGGAACACCGGTCGTCCTGTCCGCAGTCGCACCGGGCGCGATCGGCCGATGCAGGTCCTTCGCAACGGAGACGGGAATCGAAGTGGAAAACGAATACCTTGCGTTCCCGACCGCTTCTGCTCCCGCGTATCTCGTCGAGGACGCACCGGCCACTGTTCGTGTCTTCGTCAAGACGATGCTGGTCGCTCCGCCGGGCGGCCTTCTTACACCCGTGATCGAAGCCGCCGTCGCCCTGCTCCGCGCGTTGAGCCCCTGGCGGCTCATCCGTGCGGTTGCTCCGGGAAGAGTCGTCGTCGGGAGGCGGCTTTGACGTCGGCGGTCTTGACCACCACGCCTCCTCAGCCCTCGGCTAAGCCGGACGACCTCCAGTCGCTCAGCGAGTTCGCCCGTGGTGCGGGGCTGCAGTCGCTCGTCATCGGCATCTCGAAGGACCCAAACGCGAAGATCACCGTGCTGCTCGTTTCCCCGGTGAGCGGCCGGGCCGTCCTGGCCGTCAAAGTCCCGACGACGGATGCCGCGGAGCGGGCGGTCGAGGCCGAAGAGCGCGCGCTGCTGGCGATCCGCCAAGTCGCGCCTCGCAACGTCGTAGACGTGACTCCCCGAGTTGTCGATGCGGTCGAGTTCGAGGGGCGGCGCGCGATCGTCGTGACTGCCATGCCCGGAATCCCGATGGCCAGCGTGTACATCCGCCGGCGGCATACGGCGACGCAGGAGCTGGTGGCCGCGGACTTCAACGCGATCGAAACCTGGCTCAGCGAGCTCCAGAGCGGCACAGCCGGAAGGTCGGGACGGGTGGACATGGAGAGGGGCGTGGCAGCTCGCCTGCGCGAACGCTTTCCCGACGACGTCCGTCTCGACGCAGACCTGGACCTGTTGGCGGAGATCAACGACAGGCTCGGTCGGAATGAGACGCCGCGCACCGCCGTCCACGGAGACATGTGGTTCGGGAATGTCCTCCTGGCCGGCACGCAGATCACCGGCGTCGTGGACTGGGAGGCCTGCGCCACTTCGGGTGAGCCGATGCGCGACCTTGTTCGCTTCGCGCTCATGTACGCGCTCTTCCTGGATCGCCGCACCAGGCCCGGGCGCCGCGTCGCCGGGCACCCTGGCCTGCGGGCGGACAGATGGGGTGCGGGCGTAGAGTTCGCGCTCGCCGGAGTCGGCTGGTTCCCCGACCTGTTCCGACAGTTTCTCGAGAGAGGCCTGGCGAGACTCGGAGCGCCCGCTGCGAGCTGGCGCGATGCGGCGGTGGCCGGGATTGCCGAGGTCGCGGCCCTTACGGACGATCACGATTTCGCCCGTGGTCATCTCGAGTTATTTCGACGGGTCGGTCGCGCGGGGCATGCAGGAGCCGCCGCATGATGACCGGGCGAAGCCCACGCCGGAGCCGCTCGTCTTCGCCCGGGAGCACCTTTCGGCTCTCGCTGACCCTGACGCTCCTCACATGCGTTCTGCTCGTCGTTCTGTTTCTCCCGGCCGCGGTGCGAGCAGCGGGGGGAACCGCCGACGAGATCCACTACACCTTCACCGGTCCGACTTCGGTGGCCTTCGACTGGCGCGGGACGGCAACCGACATTCGCTACGGAACGACCACGTCCTATGGAACCACCGCGGCGACGCACACGCCTACTCCGCTGCCGTTCTCCTCACCCGGTCCCTTCCAGGAGGTCGACCTGACAGGTCTGGCTCGCGGCGCGACCTACCACTACTCGATCGGCGGTGGCCCCGACCACACGTTCACGACCGCTCCCAACGGAGCCTTCCGCTTCGACCTGGTTGCCGACATCGGAAGCTCGACCGCGTCCGCGAGGGTCGCGACCACGCAGAGTCAGGTGGCCGCGGACAACCCCGCGTTCGTGCTCGCTGCGGGTGATCTGACCTACGCGAACGACAACGGCCAGGCGGCGGTCGATCAGCACTTCAACGACGTCATGTCGTGGAGCCAGTCCGCCGCGTACATGCCGGCCTGGGGAAACCATGAATGGGAAACCGCCGTCGACGACTTGCGGAATTACAAGGGCAGGTTCAAGCTCCCGAACCCGCAAACCTCCCCGGGCGCACCTGCGGCGGGGTGCTGCGGTGAGGATTGGGGCTGG
>Ga0209811_10000870_pt1 | contig 10949 bp, 8 predicted proteins | sample Coa_R1_6_FD_187161 | JGI IMG/M metagenome (GOLD analysis project Ga0209811, IMG submission 187161) | Surface soil microbial communities from Centralia Pennsylvania, which are recovering from an underground coalmine fire. - Coalmine... | ecosystem: Environmental > Terrestrial > Soil >...
CGACGTGCTGCCGTTCGACGACCGTGAGGTCGCGCGGCGGATCCTGTCGGGAGAGAGGACCTAGAGCGACCGTGCCACTATTCACCGTCCAGGACATCGTGCGCGCCACGCAGGGCGCCCTCGTCGCGGGTGATCTCGGTGTGCCCATCACCGGGGTCTCGATCGATTCCCGAGCGCTCGGCGTCGGTGAAGCCTTCTTCGCGATCCGTGGTTATCGCCTCGACGGTCACGCGTTTCTGGCCGATGCCGCCTCGCGCGGCGCGGCGTGCCTGGTGGTCCACGCGCTGCACGACGACGTGCCGGCCAACGTCCCGCTCGTGCTCGTGGAGGACACGACCCGCGCGCTCGGCCTGCTCGCGGCCTACCACCGCGCCCGGTTCACGATTCCGGTCGTCGCGGTGACGGGCTCGAACGGCAAGACGACCACGAAAGAGCTGATCGCCGGCGTGCTCGGCATGCGCTGGCACGTGCTGAAGCCGAGCGGGAGCTTCAACAACCAGTGGGGTCTTCCGCTGACCTTGCTCAAGCTGACCCCGGACCACCAGGCGCTCGTGCTCGAGATCGGCACCCAGCACCCCGGCGAGATCGCCACGCTCGCCGGGCTGGCGCAGCCGACGGTGGCCGCCGTGACGACCGTCGCGCAGGCTCACACGGAGTTTCTCGGCTCCCTCGACGGCGTCCGCGCCGAGAAGGTCGAGCTCGTCAAGGCGCTCGGGACCGAGGGGCGCGCGGTGCTGAACGCAGACGATCCGCGCGTGGCGAGCATGGCGCGAGACTCGCGAGCGCCCGTCATTACCTACGGTCGAGCGGCCGGCGCCGACGTGCGGGCGACCGGCGACATCGTCGAGCGCGGGCAGTCCCTCGCGTTCACGCTCGAGAGCGGCGGTGTCCGCGTGCCCGTGACCCTGGCCTTCGCCGGCCGTCACAACGTGACGAATGCGCTGGCCGCAGCCGGCGTGGGGGTAGCGCTCGGCTGGCCGCTGGAGGAGATCGCGCGCGGCCTCTCGGAAGCGCGGCCGGCGGCCGGCCGCTGCGTCTGGCGGGATGCGGGCGGCGTCAGCATTCTCGATGACACCTACAACGCGAATCCGGTGTCGGTCCGCGCCGCCCTCGAGACGGTCGCCGCGCGCCGTGCCGCGTCGTCCGGCCGGCTCATCGTCGTCCTCGGCGATATGCTGGAGCTCGGCGCGATCGCCGAGGAAGCACACCAGGAGATGGGACGCTCGGTGGTCGCGGCGGGCGCCGACGAGTTCGTGGGCGTCGGACGTTTCACGCGCCTCGCCGTCGAGACCGCCCGCGGCGCGGGCCTGGCCGGCGTGCACCACGCAACGACGTTCGAGGACACGGTTGCCCACCTCCTCAAGGGCGTGGCCCCCGGTGACGTCGTGCTCGTCAAGGGCTCGCGGGGCATGCGCATGGAGCGGGTCGTGGATGCGCTGGTGGCGCGCCTGGCCCGATGAAAGGGACGGATGCTCTACTACCTCCTCGTCCCGCTCGCGAAAGACCACATCGTCTTCAACGTCTTTCGCTATCTGACCTTCCGGTCGTTCATGGCGCTGATCTCGGCGTTCATCATCTCGCTGGTGGTCGGCCCGTGGATCATCCGGCGGCTCCGGATCGCGCAGCACGGCGGCGAGACGATCCGGGAGGACACGCCCGAGCGGCATCGCACGAAGAAGGGCACGCCGACGATGGGCGGGCTCGTCATCCTCACGGCGCTCATCGCGACGACCTTGCTCTGGGCCAACCTCGCCAATCGCTACATCTGGGTGGCGGTCCTGGCGACCGGCGGCTTCGGGCTCATCGGGGTCTGGGACGACGCGACCAAGCTGCGCCGCCGCAAGGGGATCTCGACGCGCGTCAAGTTCGTCGCCCAGGTTGTGGTGGCCTTCGCCGTGCTGCAGCTCGTCTTCTGGCAGCCGCCGAGCGCCTGGCTGCCGGTGCTGGCGATTCCGTTCTTCAAGGGCTGGCTCGTGAACCTCGGCTGGCTCTGGATCCCGTTCACGATCCTCGTCGTCGTGGGCGCCTCGAACGCGGTGAATCTCACGGACGGGCTCGACGGGCTGGCGATCGGCCCGGTCATCATGGCCGGCGCGGCCTTCGGAGTGATCGCGTATCTCACGGGCAACTTCCGGGCGGCCGACTACTTGAAGATTCTCAACGTGCGCGGGGCGGGCGAGCTGACGGTCTTCTGCGGCGCGCTGATCGGCGCGGCGATCGGCTTTCTCTGGTTCAACTGTCATCCGGCCGAGATCTTCATGGGCGACGCGGGCTCGCTGGCCCTGGGCGGCGCGATCGGCACGCTCGCGGTGTTGACGAAGGCCGAGCTCTTGTTGCCGCTGATCGGCGGACTCTACGTCGTGGAAGCGCTCTCGGTGATCATCCAGGTCGCGAGCTTCAAGATGACCGGACGCCGCGTCTTTCGCATGGCGCCCTTGCACCATCACTACGAGCTGTCCGGATGGCCCGAGCCGAAGATCGTCGTCCGATTCTGGATCGTCTCGTTCGCGCTGGCGCTCCTGGCCATCACGACGTTGAAGCTCCGATGAGGGCGGCGTGAACGCGCTCGACGAGGTCGACATGGCCACTCGCGGTCAGGCATATCTGCGCTCGCTCGCGGGACGTCGCGTGACGGTGTTCGGCCTCGCCAAGAGCGGCGTCGCCGCGGCCCGCCTCCTGCGCGCGATCGGCGCCGACGTCGTGGGCACCGACGCGAAGCCCGTCACCGCCCTCGGGCGTGAAGTGGCAGCGCTGGCCGAGATCGGGGTGCGGCTCGTCACCGGGTCCGCGGATCCGATGGCGGCGTTCGCCGGCGCCGAGCTGGTGGTGGTGAGCCCCGGCGTCCCCCTCGACGTGCCGCCGCTCACGGCGGTGCGCGCCCGGCACGTGCCGGTCATCGGCGAGCTCGAGCTCGGCTGGCGCGCGACCGAAGCGGACACGATCGCGATCACCGGAACCAACGGCAAGACCACGACGACCGCGCTGACGGGCTCCATCCTGGCGCAGCAGCCGCGGCCGGTGCTGGTGGCCGGCAACATCGGCACGCCGCTCGCCGCCCACGCGCTCACGTTCCCGGCCGACGGGCTGGTCGTCTGCGAGGTGTCGAGCTTCCAGCTCGAGACCACCGAGCTCTTTCAGCCGAGGGTCGCGGTGGTGCTGAACCTCACCCCCGACCATCTCGATCGCCACCGGACCTTCGAGGCGTACGGGGATGCGAAGGCACGGATCTTCGCGAACCAGACTTCCGCCGACTGCGCCGTGCTGAACGCCGACGACGAGGCGACCCGGGCGATGGCCTCGCGGGCGAAGGCGCCGGTGGTGTGGTTCAGCCGGCGCCGCGAGCTGTCGCACGGGGTCTTCGTCCGCGACGGCCAGATTGCGGCGAAGCTCAACGGTCACGTCGAGGAAATCTGCCCCCTGTCGGAGATCTTCCTGCGCGGCCAGCACAACATCGAGAACGTGCTGGCGGCGACGGCGTGCGCCCTCTGGACGGGTGTCTCACCGGCGGCGATCCGCGCGGCGGTCGGCCGCTTCCGCGGCGTGGCCCATCGGATCGAATGGGTACGCGACCTCGCCGGCGTCAAGTACTACAACGATTCGAAGGGCACGAACGTCGACTCGACCTTGCGGGCGCTCGAGAGCTTCTCGGAGCCGATCGTGCTGATCGCGGGCGGCAAGGGCAAGGGCCAGGACTTCAAGCCGCTCGCCGACGCGGCCCGCCGGAGCGTCGCGCACGCGGTCCTCATCGGCGAGGACGCCGCGAAGATCGGCGCCGCGCTCGGGGCCGCGTCCGTTCCGGTGACGTTCTCCCCGTCGCTCCAGGACGCCGTCGATCGGGCGCGCGCGGTCGCGACTCCGGGCAGCATCGTGCTGCTCTCGCCGGCCTGCGCCTCGTTCGACATGTTCGACAATTTCGAACATCGCGGCGAAGTCTTCAAAAAGATCGTGGAGCGGCTCGACTGATGGAAATGTCCCGCACGTTCCTCCGAACGGTGGGGGGGTATGGGGGAGGAGCGGCGCTCGCTCCCTCCCATTCCACCTAATGCCCAGGAAGCTCGCGCCCGACATCTGGCTCTTCGGCGTCGCCGTCGTCCTGCTCTCGGCCGGCGTGGTGATGGTCTATTCGGCGAGCGCGATCGTCGCGGCCGATCGCTTCCATGATCCGTACTTCTTCCTCAAGAAGCAGATCTTCTGGGCGCTGCTCGGCGCCGCCTGCATGTCGATGGCGATCCGCATCGACTATCGCCGGCTCGAGCGGTTCGTGTTGCCGCTCCTGATTTTCGTCGGCGTGCTCCTGGTGCTCGTGCTCGTCTCGCCGTTCGGCCAGGCGATCAACGGCACCCGGCGCTGGATCCGGCTCGGCCCCGTCTCGTTTCAGCCGGCGGAGCTCGCCAAGCTGGCGCTCGTCGTGTATCTCGCGGCGTTCCTCGCGAAGAAGGGCGAAGAGATCTCGGACTTCCGGCGCGGGCTCGTCCCGCCGCTCGCCGTGGCCGGGCTCCTGGCGCTGCTCGTGCTGGCGCAGCCGGATCTCGGCAACTGTCTCACCCTCATCACGCTCACGTTCACGCTGCTGTTCCTGGCCGGCGGCCACGCGCGACACCTCGGGCTCATCGTGGTTGCCGCGTTGCCGGTGCTGGCGGTGGCGATCTGGGCCGCGCCGTACCGGCTGCGCCGCATCTTCGCGTTCATCGATCCGTGGTCGGATCCGCGCGGCAGCGGATTCCAGATCATCCAGTCGTGGCTGGCGTTCGGGAACGGCGGGATCTTCGGCCAGGGCATCGGCGCGTCTCGCCAGAAGCTCTTCTACCTTCCCGAATCGCACACGGATTTCATCTTCGCGATCGTCGGCGAGGAGCTGGGCCTGGTGGGCGCGCTCATCATCGTGGCGCTCTTCGTGGTGTTGATCTGGCGCGGTCTCCGGATCGGCCTGCGCGCGCCCGATCCCTTCGGCGGCTACCTGGCCCTCGGGATCACGATGCTGATCGCCACCCAGGTGCTGGTGAACCTCGGTGTCGTCACCGGACTCTTGCCGACCAAGGGACTGCCGCTGCCGTTCATCTCGTTCGGCGGCTCGGCCTTGCTGGTCACGATGCTCTCGACGGGAGTGCTGCTGAACATCTCCCAGCAAGCCCATGTTTAAGCGCTACCAGCAGATCCACTTCGTGGGGATCGGCGGGATCGGCATGTCCGGCATCGCCGAGATCTTGCTGAACCTCGGCTATCGCGTGACCGGCTCCGATCAGAAGAAGGGTGACGCGGTCGAGCGGCTCGCCGAGCTCGGCGCGAAGGTATTCATCGGCCACCAGGCCTCGAATGTCGAGGGCGCGCACGTCGTCGTCTTTTCCTCGGCGGTCTCGCGGGACAACGTCGAGGTCCAGGCCGCGCGCGAGCGCCAGATCCCGGCGATCCCGCGCGCGGAGATGCTCGCCGAGCTGATGCGTCTCAAGTACGGCATCGCGGTGGCGGGCACGCATGGCAAGACGACCACGACGTCGATGGTCGGCGCCGTCCTGGCCGAGGGCCGCCTCGATCCGACGATCGTGGTGGGCGGGCGAGTGTCGAGCCTCGGCTCGAACGCGCGGCTGGGCCAGGGCGAATTCCTCATCGCCGAGGCCGACGAGTCCGACGGGTCGTTCCTGAAGCTGGCGCCGACGATCGCGGTCGTCACGACGGTCGACGCCGAGCACCTCGACCATTACGGGAGTCTCGACGCGATTCGCGACGCGTTCGTCGCGTTCGTGAACAAGGTGCCGTTCTACGGCTCGGCGGTGCTGTGCCTGGATCAGCCGAACATCCAGCTGCTGATCCCGCGCATCGAGAAGCGGATCATCTCGTACGGGCTCGAGTCGGGCGCGGACCTCGTCGCGCGCCGGCTGCAGCTCTCGGGCATGACCAGCCGCTTCGAGGTCTATCAGCGCGAGAGTCTGCTCGGTGAGGTCACGCTCCAGATTCCGGGGCGCCACAACGTGCTCAACGCGCTCGCGGCGGTCGGTGTCGGGCTCGACCTCGAGATCCCGTTCGCCACGATCCAGAAAGCGCTGGCCGGCTTCTCCGGAGTCCAGCGCCGGTTTCAGATCCTCGGCCGCTCGCGCGGCGTCACGGTGGTCGACGACTACGGCCATCATCCCGCCGAGATCCGGGCGACCCTGGCCGCCGCCAAGGCCGGGTTCGACTGCCGGGTCGTGACGGTGTTCCAGCCGCACCGCTACACGCGAACCTTGCACCTGCGGCAAGAGTTCCTCACGGCGTTCAATCTGGCTGACGTGTTGATCGTGATGGACGTCTATGCGGCCGGCGAGCCGGCGATCCCCGGTGTCTCGGGCCGGGATCTCGCCGACGGGATCCGCTCGCATGGCCATCGCGATGTCACTTACCTCGGCAGCGACCGCACGCGCATCGTCGAGCATCTCGCGGAGATCGTCCGTCGTGGCGATCTCGTGATCACGCTCGGCGCCGGCGACGTGAGCCAGCTCGGCCCGGAGCTGCTGAAGCGCTTGGACGCGACTCGTTGACTGGGAGGGCCACATGCTAGGAGAGATTCGAGGGGAAGTGCGGTTCAAGGAGCCCCTGAGCTTCCACACCTCGCTCCGCATCGGCGGCACCGCCGACATCTTCGTTGTGCCACAGGACGTGGACGACATTCGCCACGCGCTCATGTTCGCCGAGCGCGAGCAGCTGCCGGTCTCGGTGATCGGCGGCGGCAACAACTTGCTGGTGAAAGACCGTGGGGTGCGCGGCGTCGTCCTGCGGCTCGAGGGCTGCCTCGGGCGCGCCGAGTTCCACGGTGAGGAGGCGATCGCCGGCGCCGGCGTGTCGCTCTCGGCGCTGATCCGCGAAGCGGCCGCGCTCAACCTCGGCGGCATCGAGTGCCTGGTCGGGATTCCGGCCACGATCGGCGGCGCCCTGGCGATGAACGCCGGGACGGCCGACGGCTGGATCGGCGATTTCGTCAGCGCCGTGTACTTCCTGCATCCGGACGGCTCGCTCGGTGAATTCAAGCCGGCGCCCGGCGCGTTCACCTATCGCAACTTCAACGCGCCGGTCGGCTCCGTGCTGATCGGCTGCCGCCTGCGCCTGCATCGCAAGCCCCTGGCCGAGATTCAGAAGGAGATGAAGGCGCGGCTCAAGGTGAAGAAGTCCACCCAGCCGCTGGCGCTCGCCTCGGCCGGCTGCGTCTGGAAGAACCCGGCCGGTGATGTCGCCGCGCGGATGATCGAGAAGTGCGGTCTCAAAGGCAAGCGCATCAACGGCGCCGAGATCTCGTCGAAGCACGCCAACTTCATCGTGAACCGCGGCGGCGCGACCGCGGCCGACATCCTGGCGCTCATGGACCTGACGCGCGAGCGCGTGCAGTCGCATTTCTCGGTCGCGCTCGAGAACGAGATCAGGATCATCGGCGAGTAGATGCCGAGCGGTCTCAGCTCGCCGAGGAGCCGAGCGTCGGTGCTCGCCGATATGGGCGAACGCTCGGTATTCGTCGCCGGTCAGCGCGTGGGGCGCTCGAAGCGCCCGCGGCCCGCACGGCGCGCCCGTGTGCGCCGGCTGCTCGGCGTCGTCCTCGCGATCATCGTGCTCACCGCGGCGGGCGGTGGAGCGCTGCACTGGGTCCTGACGACGCAGCGCTTCGCGGTGGCGAGCGTCGAGGTCCGCGGCGTCTCGCGCGTCCCGGCTGACCAGATCCTCGCGGTGGCCGCGATCCCGCGAGGCAGCAACATCTTCAAGCTCGACACCATGGGCGTGATCGGCCGCGTGGAGTCGCTGCCGGAGATACGCCGCGCCGACGTCGTGCGCGAGCTGCCGAACCGGGTCGTGATCAGCGTCGAGGAACGGCGGCCGTTCACCTTGGTCCACGGCGGGCGGCTGCACTGGATGGACGAGGAAGGACGCCTGCTCGGCGTCTCGCCCGAGGCGGTGGCGCCCCCGATGCCGGTCATCAGCGGCCTGTCGGCGGACGAGCTCGCGTCGATGCGGACCTCGCCCGGGCCGAAGGCCCGCGCGGCGATCGGCGTGATCCGCGCGCTCTTGCGAAGCGGCACCGGGCTCGCCGCCGAGATCTCGGAGATCGACATGAGCCGCCGCGAGGGGCCGGTCCTCTACACGATCGACGGCGTCGAGGTGCGGCTGGGCACCGAGGACTGGGACGAGCGTCTGGCGCGCCTCGAGGGCGTGCTGGCGCAGATCGCGACGCAGGACGTGCGGACGGTCGATCTCCGGTTCCGCGACCAGGTGGTCTTCCAGCGGGGAGCCGCCCGATGAAGCGCTCGAAGGCGCCGGACCTGGTGGTCGGCCTCGACGTTGGCACCACGAAGGTGTGCGCGATCATCACCGAGCCCGGGCCGCGCGGCGTCCTGAACGTGCTCGGCGTCGGGACCGCGCCCTCGCGCGGGCTCCGGCGCGGGATCGTCGTCAACATCGACTCGACGGTGGAGGCCATCAAGGCCGCGATCGCCGAGGCCGAGCAGATGGCGCACGTCGAGGTCGCCGGCGCGTTCGCGGGCATCGGCGGCGGCCACATCCGCGGCGTGAACAGCCGCGGCGTCGTCGGGATCACCGGCAAGAACCACGAGGTCGGCGACGCCGACGTCGAGCGCGTCATCGAGGCGGCACGGGCCATCAATCTGCCGCAAGACCGCGAGATCATCCATGTGCTTCCACAGAGCTTCACCGTCGACGACGGCGACGGCGTCCGTGAGCCGATCGGTATGTCGGGTGTGCGCCTCGAGGTCGAGGTGCACATCGTGACGGGGACGGTCACGTCGGTCCAGAACGTGGTGCGCTCGGTGAACCGCGCCGGCCTGGCGGTGCAGGACATCGTGCTCGAGCCGCTCGCCTCCGCAGAGGCCGTGCTGTTCGACGACGAGAAGGAGCTCGGCGTTCTCGTGATCGACATCGGCGGCGGGACGACCGACGTCGCGCTGCTCCGCGACGGCGCCGTGTGGCACACGGTCGTCTTGCCGCTCGGCGGCGACCACATCACCAATGACATCGCGATCGGGCTGCGCACGCCGACCGCGGACGCCGAGGACATCAAGAAGCGCTACGGCTGCGCGCTGACGGCGCTGGTGCAGGCCGAGGAGACCGTCGACGTCCCGTCGGTCGGCGGCCGCAAGCCGCGACAGCTCTCGCGGCAGCTCCTCTCGGAGATCATCCAGCCGCGCGTCGAGGAGATCTTCACCCTGGTCGCGCGCGAGCTCGCCCGCGCCGGGTTTCAGGACGCGGCGACGGCGGGCGTCGTCGTCACGGGAGGCACGTCGATCATGGAGGGAGTTCCCGAGCTCGCCGAGGGTATTTTCGATCAACCCGTTCGCCGCGGCGTGCCGATCGGCATCGGCGGCATGGCGGACGTGATCGAGAGCCCGATCTACGCGACCGGAGTCGGCCTGGCGCTCTACGGTGTGCGGACACGTGCGTCCGGCGAGTCCGCCGGCGCCCCGGGACCCGTGGGCCGGTTCGCACGGCTCGTGACTGGATTCCTCGGTGACCTCTTCTAAGTCGGGTCGAGACGGTCGGCAGCCGCACTTGTTCACGTCAGACGTGATCCGTTCACGCGGCCGGAGGCGTACCTCCGGCGATCACTCACAGGAGGATGGGATGGAGAAGGATCGCGCGCGGCGCCCGCTCTTCGAGCTCGAACCGCAAACGACACAGGCCGCGAAGATCAAAGTCATCGGGCTCGGCGGGGGCGGCGGCAATGCGGTGAGCCGGATGATGGCCGCGCAGTTCACGGGGGTCGAGTTCATCGTGGCCAACACGGACCTCCAGGCCCTCGCCGCCTCACCGGCGCCGGTCAAGATCCAGCTGGGCGCCAGGCTCACCCAAGGCCTCGGCGCCGGCTCGAACCCGGAGGTCGGGCGCGGCGCGGCCCAGGAAGATCCCGATCAGATCACGCGGCTGCTCGCCGGCTGCGACATGGTGTTCATCACCGCGGGCCTGGGCGGCGGTACCGGCACCGGCGCCGCACCGGTCGTCGCGTCGCTCGCGAAGGATCTGGGCATCCTGACGGTCGCCGTCGTGACCAAGCCGTTCACCTTCGAAGGCCGCAAGCGCATGCTTCAGGCCGAGGCCGGCCTCGAGGCGCTGCGCGGCGTGGTCGACACCCTCATCACGATCCCGAATCAGCGGCTGCTCTCGGTAGTCGATCGCGGCACGCCGTTGATCGCCGCGTTTCGCGTCGCCGACTCGGTGCTCCAGCAGGCGGTGCAGGGCATCTCGGACCTGATCCTGGTGCCCGGGCTCGTGAATCTCGACTTCGCCGACGTCCGCACGATCATGTCCGGCATGGGGCTCGCGATGATGGGCACCGGCACCGGCAAGGGTGAGAATCGCGCGCTGGACGCCGCGCAGAAAGCCGTGGCGAGTCCGCTGCTCGACGAGACCTCGATCGAGGGTGCGCGCGGCATTCTGATCAACTTCACCGGCGGCGCCGATCTCTCGATCCACGAGGTCGAGGAAGCGGCGCGCATCGTCCAGGAAGCCGCGCACGAAGAGGCGCACATCATCTTCGGCGCCGTCATCGATCCGCAGCTCTCGGACGAGGTGCGCATGACGGTGATCGCGACGGGCTTTGCCGACAAGAAGGAAACGGTGGGACTCGGCGGCAAGGTCGTCGATCTGCCGAGGCCGTCGCGGCCCGCGCCGTCGTCGGCTCCCGCGCCGGTGGCGCCGTGGCGGCGGAAGTTCGCCGATCCGCGGGGCGAAGCGGAGGAGGCCATGGGCGAGGGTGCGGATCTCGAAGTGCCCGCGTTTCTCAGACGCCAGGCGGATTAGCGTTCTCGGACGGGGGACGGAGTGGGAGGGGGTGCTGGGCCTCCCGACCGCTCCGTCACCGCCCGCCCGACGACCCGTGGTTCATACTGAGTGTCTATGGCGTCACGGCTCATCGCTCACGGATCTCCGACGACGGAGTACTTCACGTTTGATTCGCTCACGGCGCTCGGTGTGCCGAATGC
>Ga0209811_10000871_pt1 | contig 10940 bp, 8 predicted proteins | sample Coa_R1_6_FD_187161 | JGI IMG/M metagenome (GOLD analysis project Ga0209811, IMG submission 187161) | Surface soil microbial communities from Centralia Pennsylvania, which are recovering from an underground coalmine fire. - Coalmine... | ecosystem: Environmental > Terrestrial > Soil >...
AGCACGCGCCTTGGCGGCGGCCGCGACGAGCAGCACTCCTGCGAGGACGATCTGGAGAAGACCCACGACGGTCAAGCGAGGCGTGAGGATACGCGCTGCCGGTGACGGAGGCCTAGGCCATCTGGAGCGAGTGCAGGAGGTAGGCCTCGACCGGCTCCTCCTTTCCCTTCACCTCGAGCGGAGGCAGGCGCTCGAGGACGGCTCCGGGAGGCAGGGCCGCCGCCGTCTCGGCTCCCACGACGACGCCGGCGGCCGGCGCCGCGGCCTCGAGCCGCGCCGCGAGGTTGACGGTGTCGCCCACGACGCCGTGCTTGCGGTGGCCGCTCGGGCCGCCGACGACGCCGGCCAGGACCTCGCCGCTGTTCACCCCGGCGCGGAAACGGGGCCAGTCCGCGTGCGACTCCGCCACCTCGGTGGCCGCCGCCTGGAAGGCGAGCGCGGTGCGGGCAGCGCGAGCCGCGTGGTCGTCCTGGTCGCCGTTCTGGTTGAAGATCACCATCACGGCGTCGCCGATGATCTGGTGGACGACGCCGCCGTCCGCCTCGAGCAGCGGCACGAGCCGCCGGTAGTAGCCGTTCAGCATCGCCGCCACGCGCGCCGGGGGCGTCCGCTCGGAGAAGGACGTGAAGCCTTCGAGGTCGGCGAACATCACGCTCACCTCGCGCGTTCCGGCGAGCGTCTCGTCGAGGTAGAGCGGGCTGAAGCGCTCCTCGTGCCACTCCGTCCGCGCCGCTACGGCGATCGCGACGAACGCGACCAGCATCAGCAGGTGCCACTCCCACCACGAGACGCGCCAGTTGCGCGCGAAGACGATCACAAGCATCGCTTCCGCGAGCAGCGCGAACGCGACAGCGACCACGAGCAGGAACTGAGCCTGCCGGCGGCGGTAGAGCCGGTAGTAGCCGATCGCCGCGGCTGCGTAGGAGACGACGCCGACGATCGCGAGCGCCGTCTGCCAGCCGTCGAGCTGCTCGGTGCCGAGCTCGCCCGAGAGAGGGGCCACTTCCGCGAGCGAGACGATCGCCCAGGCCGCAATCAGCGCGGAAAGGCCGCCGACGAGCAGCCACGCGAACCGGAGCACGCGCTCGGCCGCGCGCGGCATCAGCCTCAGGCCCGACGTCGCCGCGAACAAGCCCGCGAGCGCGAGGCCGACCGGCGTCGCCAGCTCGAAGCCGGCGTTCTTGCCGATCAGCACGCCCGGCGTCGCCAGTGCGTGCAGGCCGAGGAAGCCTGCGGCCGAGACGAACGCGAGGGAGACGAGCAGTAGCCGCGCGTCCCGCCGCCGCCGCGCGGCGACGCCGACCGCGTAGCCGAGCGCGACGTTGATCGCCGCCGCGCCGAGCACGAGCCAGAAGTGCGCCGGGTGGTTCTCCCACGTCTCGTCCGCGGCCGGGTGCGCCAGCACGAGCGCGAGCACGCCCGCGCCCAGCGCGAGCACGAACAGCGGCCAGAGCGGATGCGCGGGCCGCGCGGCTAGCGGTCGCTCTGCTTCCACGGCTCGCCGTAGCCGTTCAGCAGCTCGAGGAACGGCACCGCGTCGAACGCCTCCGGTCCGAGCACGCCCGCGCCGCTCCAGCTGCCATTTGCCAGGAGCTCGAGCGCGACGACCGGGTTGAGCGCCGTCTGGAGCACGACCGCCTGCGAGCCGTACTCGCGCATCGCGTGCTCGTTGTCGGTCACGTGGTAGAGGTACGTCGCCCTCGGCTCGCTGTCCTTGCCGGTGCCCGTGACGAACGTGCCGGCGCAGGTCGTGCCGTGCATGCGCTCGCCGAGCGTCGCCGGATCCGGGAGCGCGGCCGCGAGCACGTCGCGCGGAGCGACCTCGACGTTCCCGACGCGGATCCGTTCCTTGGAGTCGAGCCCGAGCTTGTGCAGCGTCTTCAGCACGTCGATGAACTCCTCGCCGAGCCCGTACTTGAACGTCACGCGCCGGCAGTCGACCCAGCGCGGGACGAGCACGACCTCCTCGTGCTCGACGTTCACGCACTCGAGCGGCCCGATCCCCTCGGGGAAGTCGAACACCTCGGGCTCGCTGAACGGCTCGGTCGTGTACCACCCGCGCTCGCGCTCCCAGACGAGCGGGGGGTTGAGGCACTCCTCGATCGTCGTCCAGATCGAGAACGTCGGCGCGAACTCGTAGCCCTCGACCTCGAGGTTCGCGCCGTCGCGGACGGCCACCTCGTCGATCTCGGCGAAGAGGTGGTCGGCGGCGTAGCGCGCGAAGACGTCCGAGAGGCCGGGCTCGACGCCGATGCCGACGAGTGCGAGCAGGCCGGCGTCGGCCCAGCGCTCCTGCTGGTCGAGCTGGAGCTTGCCGAGCAGCAGGCCCGGCTCCGAGAGCGACATCGCCATGTCGAGGTAGGTGCACCGCGCCTCGAAGGCGGCCTCGAAGATCGGCATGTTGAAGCGCGGGTCGGTGGCATTCAGGACCGTGTCGTGCTCGCGCGCGAGCGCCGCGACGCTCGCCTGGTCGGAGGCGTCGACCTGTGCTGCCGCGAAACGCTCGTCGTCGAGCCGGTCGACCAGCGCCTGCGGCCGGGCTGGATCGAGGTCGGCGAAGGTCATCCGCTCGAAGAAGTCGCGTTTCTGCGCGACCGCAGCTGCAGCCGCGCCGACGCCGCCGGTGCCGACGACGAGGACCTTCACGCGAGCGCTCCATGCTCGCGGAGGAGCTCGAGCACCTCGGCGTGCGGAAGCCCTCGCTCGACACGTCCCTCGCGGCCGGTCACGTCCGGCGCCGCCCAGAGTGCGTTCACCACGGCTTCCTCGGTCGCCTCGACGGTTGCCGCAAAGAGCGGGTCGAGGTCCCGGCCGCGGAGGTCGGCGCCACCGGGCGAGGTCGAGAAGGCCACGAAGATCTCGCCGCTGCCGTGATGGGCCACCGAGCCGGTGCGCGCGAGGCCGAGGCCTGCGCGCCGGGCGATCCGCTCGAGCGACGCCGGTGCCAGCGGAGCGTCGGTGGCGACGACCGCGATGCAGCTTCCTGCGTCGTTCGAGCGGCCCTGGCTCGGCAGCTGTCGCCCTACCGGGACACCGGCGATCGTGAGCTGGCGGCCCGAGCCGAAGTTCGCGAGCACGAGCGCGCCGACCGTGTGGCCGCCCGCGACGCGGCTCGCCGAGCCGATGCCGCCCTTCCAGCCGAGGCAGCTCATGCCGGTGCCGGCGCCGACCGCGCCTTCAGGGAACGGCCAACCCGTCGCAGAGTCGACTGCCCGGGCCACGTCGGCGGCCTCGACCTGGACGACCCGCGCCTCGCTCAGCCAGCTGTCGTCGCACTCGCCGACGACCGGGATCAGCACCTCATCGATGCCGACCCGCGCGTCGTCGCGCGTCGCCACCTCGACGGCGCCGTCGTAGACCCGGCCGACCGCCATCGTCGCCGTCAGGTAGACCGGCGTCTCGAGCTCGCCCCACTCGCGGATCTCGTGCGAGCCGGTCAGCTCGCCGGCGCCGTTCAGCACGGCCACGCCGGCGGGCAGCGGCAGCGACTGCGGCACTACGGCGGTCACGCCGCTCCGCCCGACGCCACGTCCCTCCAGGGGATCGGGCTCGTCCCGCCAGATCGTCACGTGCCCGACGCGGATCCCGCCGACGTCGGCGATCGAGTTGCTCGGACCCGGCTCGAGCGCGCCGATCACGATCCCGGCATCGCGCGGGCGAGGGCCTCGTGGGTCTGGTGCGGACGCGGCCACGGGGGGACTGTAGAGTCGCCGCGTGGAGCTTTCCATGCCGGTCGTCTGGAGCGATCGCTGCCTGCTCCACGAGCCCGCCGCCGAGATCTGGGTCGGGACGCCGACGCCGGCGGCCGAGACGCCGTCCCGCGCGACCGCCATCCTCGAAGCCCTCGACGCCCGCGTGGTCGACGCGCGGGACCACGACGACGAGGCGCTGCTCGCGGTGCACGATGAAGCGCTGCTCGCCTATCTCGCCTCGGCCTGGGACGAGTGGAGCGGTGCCGACCTGCCGCAGGAGCAGGTCGTGCCGTACGTCTTCGCGCACCGCGAGCTCGGCGCGCGCCGAGCCCCCGCAGCGGTCTGGGCGAAGCCGGGCTGGTTCGCGTACGACACGATGACGCTCGTCGGGCCGGGGACCTGGGAGGCCGCGCGGGCGGCGGCGGACGCGGCGCTGACCGCGGTCGACCTCGTGCTCGGCGGCGAGCCGGCCGCCTACGCGTGCACGCGCCCGCCGGGGCATCACGTCACGCGCTCCGCCTACGGCGGCTCTTGCTACCTGAACAACGCCGCGATCGCGGCCGCCGCGCTCGCCGGCGCCGGGCCGGTGGCGGTGCTCGACCTCGACGCGCACCACGGCAACGGGACGCAGGAGATCTTCCGCGGGCGCCCAGATGTCCGCACCGGCTCCGTCCACGTCGACCCCGCCGACGGCTGGTTCCCGCACTTCCTCGGCTTCGCGGACGAGAGCGACGAGTCGAACCTGAACCTGCCGCTTGCGCCCGGCTCCCGTGACGGGCCGTGGCTCGAGGCAGTTGCGGAGCTCGTCGGCTGGGGGCACGGAGCCGAGGCGGTTGTCGTCGCGCTCGGTGTCGACGCCGCCGCGGGCGATCCGGAGAGCCCGCTCCAGGTAACGCCCGCCGCCTTTCGCGAGGCCGGGCGGCTAGTCGGGTCGCTCGGCCTCCCGACCGTCGTGGTGCAGGAGGGCGGGTACGACCTCTCGACGATTGGCGCCCTCGTCCGCGAGACGCTGCTGGGCCTCGAAGAGGGCCGACCGTGAGGTTCTCGCCCGAGTACCTGGAGCACGTCGTCTCGCGGCTGGCGGCGATCGGCTCGCATCCGCTCGGGTTCCGAGTCGCCGGCACGCCCGAGGAGCGCGAGGCGGTCGACTTCATCGCGGCCGAGATGCGCTCGCACGGCCTGCAGGACGTGGTCGAGGAGCCGGTGCCGGTCGACGGGTGGCGGCTCGAGGAGGCGTATGTCGAGACGGCGGGCACCCGCGTCGAGGCTGCGTCGTTCGGCGGCGTTCCGGAGACGGGGCCGAAGGGCGTGCACGGCCAGCTCGTCCGAGTCGGCCGCGGCGGCCGCAGGCAGCTCGACCGGCTCGACGTTGGCGGCAAGGTCGCGCTCGTCGAGTGGCAGGTCGAACGGCTCTGGCCCTACCACGTCGGGCTCGAGCTCGGCCTGCGCGGCGCGAAGGCGATGGTGCTCTACGCGCCGGAGGGCGGGCCGTTCTACCAGGCCCCCGAGGCGCTCGGCACGTTCGACGGGATCTGGCATGCGGAAGGCCCGCCGTGCGTGACGGTCCGCCGTGAGGACGCGCCGAAGCTCGACGGTGAGGTGCGGGTCGTGCTGCGCGCACCGCGCGCCCCGAGCACGGGCTGGAACGTCGTCGGCGAGCTCCCCGGTCGCCGCCGAGGCGCGCCGACGGTCGTCGCCGGCCACCACGACGGCTGGTTCCAGGCCGCCTTCGACGATGCGACCGGCGTCGCGGTGACGCTCGAGCTGGCGCGCGCGTTTGCGGAGGCCGGCGTGCGTCCCGAGCGGACGATTGCCTTCGTCTCTCACACCGCCGAGGAGTACGGGATCGCCGAGTCGGCGTACGACTGGTGCTACGGCGCCTGGTACCAGGTCGTCGCCGAGCACCGTGAGTGGACGACCGGCTCGCCCTTCTACCTCAACGTCGAGGGCTCGGGCCGTCGCGGGGACGTCTTCAGCCTCGACGTGCCGCCGGAGCTGACCGCCTGGATCCGACGCCACTGCCGCGCCGGCGAGCGCGACGGCCTGTTGCCGCACGGCTGGCGGCTCGACCGGCCGAACACGTGGACCGAGGTCTGGCCGTTCCTCGCCGCCGGCATCCCCGGCATCAACATCTCGACCTTCACCGACGGCTTCGACCGCACCGAGTACCACACGCAGTTCGACACGACCGACAAGGTCGACTTCGAGTACCTGGCGAAGCTGACCGAGCTCTCGGCCCGGCTCCTCCGGGACGAGCCGGCGCTCGACCTGGGGGCCCGCGCCCGCGAGCTGCGCAGGCACGGGCTCGAGTTCCCCGCGGTCGAGCCGGGCGACGAGCGCCGGCGTTTCACGGCGATCGCGCGCGGCCTGCATGGGATCGACGCGATCGACGCGCCGCGTTACCCGCACGAGCAGACGCAGTCCGACGTCGAGCACCTCGAGCGGGCGCTCGCCGAGCCGGAGAGCGCCGAGCGTCATCTGGCGCGCGTCGGCCTGAACTGGCTCTGCACCGACCTCTCGCACGAGGCGTTCCGCCTCGAGCGAGGGCGGCGAGGACGGCGGGCCCGCCGCGCCTGCTGGGGCGCGATGGGCGACGCCGACCCCGGCCCGGATCTCTGGCGCGAACTCGCCTCGCTCCGCGGCGAGCCGGCGGCCCGCAAGCCTGGCCCGTGGCTCGAGACGAGCCTGCGCCGGCACCTCGACCGTTCCCGCCGCGAGCTCGAGCGCCGGCTCGACCGGATGGAGCAGGCAGCGGCCGGGCGCGTCTTCCCCCTTCCACCCGCCCGCGACCTTCCGGGAGAATCTTCGCGATGAAGCCGCTGCCCCCCGGCGGGACGATCGGCGTCGCCGCACCGGCGAGCCCGTACGACGCGCGCTCCGACGTCCTGCGCGGCGTCGAGTGGTGGGAGTCGCAGGGCTACCGCGTCAAGCTCGGCGAGCATGTCTACGAGCGCGACGACTACGTCGCCGGCAGCCCCGAGGACCGCGCCGCCGACCTGAACGCGCTCTTCGCCGACCCGGAGGTCGACGTCGTTCAGGCGCTGCAGGGCGGCTACGGCTCGGCCCAGACGATCCCGTACCTCGACTTCGACGCGATCGGAGCGAACCCGAAGCCGCTCGTCGGCTTCTCGGACATCACCGCGCTCCACATCGCGATCCGCCAGCGCACCGGCATGCCGACGGTCTACGGCAACGGGCTGGTCGGAGTCGGCTCGGCGGAGACGACCGAGTTCACGCGCAGGCGACTCGTCGAGGTGCTGACCGGCGACGCGCTCGGCCCGGTGCCCGTGAACCCGGACGACCCGTACACGCGGGCGATCCACGACGGCACGGTCACGGCCCCGCTCGTCGGCGGCTGCCTCTGGCTGCTGATGCAGACCATGGGCACGCCGTGGGAGCTCGACCCCGACGGCGCGATCCTCTTCTTCGAGGACTACAAGGCGCCGCCGTACTACGTGGACGGGATGCTGACCCAACTGCGTCACAGCGGGAAGCTGGACGCGGTGGCAGGGTGCGTGGTCGGCGAGATGGAGGGATGCGACTGGGGCGACGCGCGACCGGTGTCCGACTGGGCTCGGTCGCGCTCGCTCGAGGACGTGTTGGAGGAGCACCTCGAGCCGCTGGGCGTGCCGGTGCTCTACCGCCTCCCGCTCGGACACGGCAAACATCTGGCCGCGCTGCCGCTCGGCGTGCGGTATACGCTCGACGCGGACCGGCGTACGCTCACGCTCGACGAGTCGCTCTGGGCGTGACGAAAGGCAGGAGGGTGCAATGACGAAGTGGTTGGCGGTGCTCGCGACGGCGATCCTGGCCGTCGGTCTCGTGGGGTACGCGACGAAGGCGAGCGGTTCCGGCGCGAACGCAAAGGCGGGAGGCACGTTCCGAATGGGGACGAGCTCGCGGATCGACTCGCTCAACCCGTACGTCGCGTTCAACCAGGACGCCTACAACACGTTCGAGTACGTCTATCCCTTCCTGGTCCAGTACGACAAGACGAACAGCAAGTTCGTCTCCGACTTCGCCACCTCGTGGAAGCCGACCGACGGCGGCAAGACCTGGACGTTCACGACGCGCTCTGGTGCGAAGTGGACGGACGGCCAGCCGCTGACGGCGAAGGACGCGGCCTGGACGATCACGACCGATCTCAAGTACGCAGCGGGCGGCGCCGCCAACGCGGCAGGCCTCGTCGCGCACATCAAGAGCGCGAAGGCGCCGAACGCGAACACGCTCGTCGTGCGCTACTCCAAGGCGCCGGGGAACGTGCTCGGCCAGTTCCAGCAGCTCGCGATCCTGCCTCAGCACATCTGGTCGCAGCACACGGGCAACAAGGGCACGAACCTGAAGACCTTCTCGAACAACCCGCTCGTCGGCGCCGGACCGTTCAAGCTCGTCAAGTTCAAGAAGGACGACATCGCGCTCTTCCAGCGCAACGGCTCCTTCTACGGCGAGAAGCCGAAGGCCGACGCGTTCGGCCTGCAGATGTTCTCCAACGAGGACGCGCTCGTCGCGGCGCTGAAGGCGCACCAGATCGACGCGATCGAGGCCGTGCCCGGAACGGCGATCAAGACGCTGAAGAACGCGGGCTTCAACGTTCGCTCGACCGCCGGTGTCGATCAGACCGACTTCATCATCAACTCGAACGCGAAGAAGAGCGGCCACCGCGAGCTCCTGAACCTCAAGGTCAAGGCCGCGATGGCGCACGCGATCGACCGCAAGCAGATCGTCCGCGTCGTCTTCCTCGGCTACGCGCGGCCCGCAAGCTCGATCGTCCCGGCGGCCACGGGCGCCTGGGCCAACCCGGCGGTCAAGCCGGAGAGCTTCAACCTCGCGCTCGCCAACAAGTTGCTCGACCAGGCCGGCTTCAAGAAGGGCTCCGACGGTATCCGCGTCGCCGGCGGCCACAAGATGGCGTACGACGTGATCACGCCGACCGACGTGCCGAGCACGAACCGGACGTTCCAGATCCTGCAGCCGGACTTCAAGAAGATCGGCATCCAGCTCCGGCAGCGCTCGCTCGACTCGACGGCGGCGTTCGACGCGATCACGACGCCCGACAACAGGTACCTCAAGTTCGACCTCGCCCTCTGGGACTGGGTCGGCCTGATCGACCCCGACTTCATGCTCTCGGTCGTGACCTGCGCGCAGTACGGCGGCTGGAGCGACAGCGGCTTCTGCGACAAGGGCTACGACGCGATGTACTCACAGCAGCAGCTGACGCCGAACCAGGCCAAGCGGAAGGCGCTCGTCTGGAAGATGCAGCGCTACCTGCAGGCGAAGCGGCCGTACATCTGGCTCGCAGCGCAGGACGCGGTCTGGGCGGTGAGCAAGAACTGGGGCGGCCTGGTCGCGTCGCCGCAGGGGCCGTTCAACTCGATCAACAAACTCAGCATGTCGAGGGTGCACCAGCAGTAGGGCGCGCGTGCGGGGCGCCGACTACGTCCTCAAGCGGCTCGTCTTCGCCGTCCTGACGGTCTTCATCGCCGTCACGATCAACTTCGCGCTCTTCCGCCTCGCGCCCGGGAGCGCCGTCACGAACCTGGCGCGCGTGCCGCACGCGACACCGCAGACGCGGCTGGCTCTGAAGCGGCAGTTCGGGCTCGACAAGTCGAAGTTCCAGCAGTACGTCATCTACCTGCAGCAGCTCGCGCACGGGAACCTCGGCATCTCGTTCGCGAACAGCCAGCCCGTCTCCGCGAACCTGCGCACGGCGCTGATCAACACGATCCCGATGGTCTTCCTCGGGACGCTGTTCGCAATCGTGCTGGGGACGATCACCGGGATCGTCTCGGCCTGGCGGCGCGGGACGAAGGCCGAGGGCGCGAGCATCGTGACGGCGCTCACCTTCTACTCGATGCCGACGCACTGGCTCGGGCTGATGCTCGTGATCCTGTTCGCGGGCGTGCTCCCGACCGGCGGGATGTCGAATGAGTTCTTGATCAACCCGTCGTTCACGACGCACGTCAGGGACCTCGCCGAGCACATCGCGCTTCCCGCCCTGACCCTCGGGCTCGTGCTCTACGGCGAGTACACGCTGATCGTGCGCTCCGCGATGCTCGAGACGCTCGGCGAGGACTACGTCCTCACGGCCCGCGCGAAGGGCCTGAAGCCGTGGGCGGTCCTGCGCCGCCACGCGCTGCGCAACGCGATGCTGCCGATCACGACGCTGATCGCGCTCTCGCTCGGCTACATCGTGGCGGGCGCGATCCTGATCGAGACGGTCTTCTCGTGGCCCGGCATCGGGCGCGCCGTCTACGACGCGGTGCTGCAGCGCGACTACCCGATGCTGCAGGGCGCGTTCCTGGTGCTGACGATCTCGGTCGTCTTCTTCAACCTGATCGCGGACCTCCTGTACTTCCGCCTCGACCCGAGGATCACGGAGTGAGCGTCGCGGTCCGCCAGCCGGGCCCTGTCATCGAGTCGGAGCCGATTCGCTCGCGGCGCGGGATCGTCTGGCAGACGATCAAGCAGCGGCCCTCGGCGACGATCGGCGCGGGCATCCTGCTCGTGGTCGTCGTCTGCGCGGTGCTCGCGCCGTGGATCGCGCCGTACGACCCCCACGAGCAGGTCGGCCCGGTCTTCGGCCACCCGTCGTGGAAGCACCCGCTCGGGCTCGACGATGGCGGCATCGACATGGTCTCGCTGCTGATGTGGGGCTGCAGGATCTCGCTCGTCGTCGGGTTCGCGGCGACCTTCGTCTCGATGGTGATCGGCGGCACCGTCGGCGTCGCGGCCGGCTACTTCGGCGGCCGCACGGACAACGTCCTGATGCGGATCACCGACTACTTCCTCGTCATCCCCGACGTGCCCCTGATGATCATCGTCGCCGCGATCTGGGGGCCGAGCCTGTTCCACATCGTGATCGTGATCGGGATCCTGCTGTGGACCTCGACGGCGCGGGTGATCCGCGCGCAGGTGAAGAGCGTGCGCGAGCGGGTCTACGTCAAGCGCGCACGCGCGCTCGGCGCCGGCCACTCGCGGGTGATCCTCCGGCACGTGCTGCCGCAGGTCGCGCCGCTGCTGATCGCCAACACGGTGCTGACGATCGCGGTCGCGATCTTCGACGAGACCGCGCTCGCGTTCCTCGGCCTCGGCGACCCGAGCCGCATCTCGCTCGGCAAGGTGATCGAGAACGCCTTCCAGCGCGCCGCGATCTCGACCGGCGCCTGGTGGGCGATCGTGCCGCCGGGCGCGCTCGTGGCGGTGATCATCCTCGGCTGCAGCCTGCTCGGCGGTGCGATCGAGGACGCG
>Ga0209811_10000872_pt1 | contig 10930 bp, 7 predicted proteins | sample Coa_R1_6_FD_187161 | JGI IMG/M metagenome (GOLD analysis project Ga0209811, IMG submission 187161) | Surface soil microbial communities from Centralia Pennsylvania, which are recovering from an underground coalmine fire. - Coalmine... | ecosystem: Environmental > Terrestrial > Soil >...
AAACGGAGCCTGCGCGTGAGCTCGCGCGCGGCGCTGTGGCTCGACCGCATGGGGCTCCTGGTCGCCGCGCGGCGCGTGCGGCACCGGCTGTTCCCGGACCACGAGGCGCTCCGCTTTCCGACCTACGACGCGGAGATCGCCAGGCGCGTGCGCGACTCCGGCGACCCGGCGCGCTACGCGAGCCTGGCGCTCGCCGTGCGCACGCTCGAGCAGGAGGGGATTGGCGGCGAGTTCGCGGAGGTGGGCGTCTACCGCGGGGCCACGAGCCGGTTCCTCGCGGCGTGTGCGCCCGGGCGCACGCTCCACCTCTTCGACACGTTCGCAGGCTTTGCCGCGCACGACCGTGAGCCCGAGAACGCCGCCGACGAGCGCTTCCGGGCCACGAGCGAGGCCACGGTGCGGCGCGCGCTCGGCGCCAGCGCGAACGTGGTGATCCACCCGGGCTACTTTCCCGCCACCACCACGGGCCTCGAGGCGAAGCGCTTCGCGTTCGTGCTGCTCGACCTCGACGTCTACGCGCCGACGCTCGCCGGCCTCGAGTTCTTCTACCCGCGCCTCGCGAGCGGCGGCTACTGCTTCGTCCACGACTACAACAGCCCCGAGTCCAACCAGGCCTGCCGGCGCGCACTCACCGAATTCCTCGCCGGGAAGCCCGAGCACGTGATCGAGCTGCCCGACACCTGGGGCTCGGCCGTGTTCCGGAAGGTGTGACCGTGGCGGAGAAGCCGGCAGGGCAGCCCAAGGAGCATCCGCGATCTCGCGCGAGCGCGCTCCCGGCCTGGGCCGCGCTGTGCTTCTTCTGCTCCGGCGCCGCCGGGCTGCTCTACGAGATCGTGTGGTCCAAGGAGCTCGCCTACCTGCTCGGCAGCTCGCTCCACGCGGTGGCGGCGGTGGTGGCGTCGTTCCTGCTGGGGCTGGCGCTGGGCGCGCGACTCCTCGGCGTGCCGCTCTCGCGCCGCGGGTCCGGTGCGCGCACGTACGCGGCGCTGGAGCTGGGCGTGGGGCTTCTCGGGCTCGCGATCCTGCCCGCGCTGCGCGCGAGCGATCCGGTGATCGGCCAGTTCTACCGCGCCTTCGGCGGCGAGACCGCTGCGTTCGCGAGCGCGCGGCTCGTGCTGGTGATGCTCGCGCTGCTGCCGCCCGCGGCGCTGATGGGCGCCACGCTCCCCGTGCTCGTGGCGCACGTCGAGCACGACCTGGTGGGCGCGGGCCTGGCGCGGCTCTACGCGCTCAACACGCTCGGCGCGGTGGCGGGCTCGCTCGCCGCCGGCTTCGTGCTGCTGCCGGGGCTTGGGCTCACCGGTACGACGCTGGTGGCCGCCGTGCTCAACGTCGGCGTGGCGGCGCTGGCGTGGAGTTCGGGTGGGCGCGCGAGCGCGAGCGAGAGGACCGCGGCCCGCGCGCCCACGCTGCCACCCGCCCCGCTCGATGCCGGCACGCGCCGGGTGACGGCGGTGCTGTTCGCGCTCTCGGGCTTCGGCGCGCTCGCGTTCCAGATGGCGTGGGTGCGGCTCTTCGGCCTGGTGTTCGGCTCCTCGGTCTACTCGTTCTCCGCCGTGCTCGGCGTCTACCTCCTCGGGATCGCGATCGGCTCGGCGCTCGTCGGACCGCGGCTGCTTCGCCTCGGCAACCTCGCGAGCTTCGGCGCGCTGCAGCTGATACTCGCTGCCGCGGCGGCGCTCGCGATCCAGACGTTCCCGGGGCTGCCGCAGCGCATGCTCGACATGGGGACGCACGCGGGCGGCGACTGGCGCGGGCTGCTGCTCTCGGAGGTGGGAGTGGTGGCGCTGCTGATCGGCGTGCCGTGCATCGTCCTCGGCGCGGTGTTCCCGGTGGCGACGCGCTTGCTCCAGAGCCGCGACGGCGGCCACGCCACGGGTCTCGCCTACGCGGTCAACACCGCGGGCACGATCGCCGGCTCGCTCGTCGCCGGCTTCGTCCTGGTGCCCAGGCTCGGCGTCCAGGGCACACACCTCACGGGCGTGGCGTTGGCGGGCGCGATCGGCGTCGTGGCGCTGGCGCTGGCGTGGCGGCGCAAGGAGTTGAAAGGCATCCCGCTCATCGCGGGCGGGCTCGGCGCCTTCGCCACGGTGCTGTTCTTGGGTCTCGCGCCCGCGTGGGACCCGACGCTGATGACGGCGGGCGTGTACCGGCCGTCGCAGGCGGTGAAGGTGAACGCGTTCGCCGCCGGCGCCCCCGACGCGGTGCGGCGCGCGACGCAGGGCGACCGCGTGCTCTACTACCACGAGGGCATCAACGCCTCGGTCATCCTCTGCACCGACGCCGAGAGCCGCGAGCTGTGGCTGCGCGTGGGCGGCAAGGTGGACGCCAGCACGCTCGACATGGAGACGCAGGTGCTCCTCGGGCTCGTGCCCGCGGCGCTCGCCGACTCGGGCGCGCGCGCGCTGGTGATCGGCCACGGCTCGGGCATGACCGCCGCCTCGGTGCTCGCGGGTGGCGCGGGGAAGACCGACATCGTCGAGCTGGAGCCCGGCGTCATCGCCGCGTCGCGCTGGTTCCACGCCAAGGGTGAAGATCCCTTGGATGATCCGCGCACGCGACTCATCCTGGGCGATGCGCGCACCCTGCTCATGTACGGGCAGGACCACTACGGGCTCATCGTCTCCGAGCCCTCCAATCCCTGGATCGCGGGGGTCAACAACCTCTTCACCGTGGACTTCTACCGGCGCGTGCGCGCGCGGCTCTCGCCCGACGGCGTGTTCTGCCAGTGGCTCCAGCTCTACGAGCTGTCGCCGGAGACGTTCGCCACGCTGCTGCACTCGTTCCTGGAGGTGTTCCCGCAGGGCCAGGTGTTCTGCGTGTGGCGGAACGTCGACCTGCTGCTGGTCGCGGCACCCCCCGGCCGCCGGCTCGATCTCGAGCGGCTCGCCACGCCGTCCGCGCGCCGGATGCTCGACCGCGCACGCATCCCCGAGCCCGCGATGCTCGCCGCCTACTGGGCGGCGCCCCTGGATTCGCTGCAGTCACGGGCCGCGGACGCGCCCTTGAACCGCGACGACCGGCCGGTGGTGGAATACCGCGCGCCGCGCGACCTCGTCGCGGTGGGCCGCACCTCGCTCGGTGGTCACCCGGACGTGGTCGGGCGTCTGCCGTTCACGGCCGTCGAGCCCGGCGGGCCGCTGTTCTCGGCGTGGCGTGCGGAAGACTGGTACAGCGCGCGCGCGCGCTGGCTGTTCGCTCAGGGCGACACCACGCGCGCCGCGCGCACGGTGGCAGCAGCGCGCGACGCGGTGCCGGCCGCGGCCCCGGCGCTGGAGGCGCTCATCGCCACGAGCCTCGCCCACGCCAGGAGCCGCGCGGCGTACGACGAGGCGGTCCGGTTGATCGGCCAGGGGATGAAGGCGGAAGGGCGCGCAGCATTGGAGCGCGCGGTGGCGATCGACCCCGAGAACGCGCAGGCGTGGGTGGTGCTCGCCGAGCGGCGCCGCGTCGACGGCGACCTGGCCGGCTCGGCGGCGGCGATCGAGCGCGCGCGCCGCTCGAGCGACGTCCAGGTGCGGAGCGACGCCGAGGTGATGGCGGGGATGCTGGCGCTCGCGAAACAGGACCCGGCCGGAGCACTCGCTGCGTTCGCCGCGGCACAGAAGCTCGTGCCCGGGAACGCTCGCGCGTATCTCTACGAGGCGCAGGTGCACGCGCAGGCCGGCGACTTGAACGCCACCGTGGCCGCGCTCCGCCGCGGGCTCGCCGCCTCGCCCGGCGCGCAGGAGCTGACGGCGGCGCTGGTCAAGCTCGGGCAGGTGCCGTAGATGTCCCTGCCAGTGCCCGCTCGCGACGGAATGAGCTTCGTCTGCAAGCTGTGCCGCTCGGATCGGCACGGCCGGGTGTACGTGCTCGGATCGAAGCCCAGCTACGAGGCTGCCGCCTGTTCGAGTTGCGGGCTCTTCCAGGACCTCTACGACTGGATGGCGGCGCCGCCGCCGGCGCTGACCCAGGAGCTGGACGTGGAATCCAGCGACTGGATCTCGGAGTCCGAGATGAACGCCCACGCCGCCAAGGGGGCGGAGTTCGCCGCCAGACTGGAGCGGGCGCTACCCCTGGCCGGTGCGCGCGTGCTCGACATCGGCTGCGGCCAGGGGCACTTCCTGCGCGAGTGCGCGCGGCGGGGCGCGCGCGCGACCGGGCTCGAGTTCCGGCTGGCGTCGGTTCGCTACGCGCGCGAGCACTGCGGCATCGCAGACGTCCGCAGCGCGCCGCTCGAGGATCGTTCCGTATGGCGAGACGGCGAGTTCGACGCGGTGTGCTCGCTCGACGTGGTCGAGCACGTGCACGACCTGGGCGCGTTCTTCGAGCACTGCGTGCGCGTGCTCCGACCCGGCGGGGTGATGCTGCACGCCACGCCGGGCGCGGATTCGATGACGCACCGCCTCGGCCGTATCGCCTCGCTCGTGGGCGCGGGCGGGATCGCCGGCACGCTCACCAACGTGCAGTTCGTGGAGGACCTCCTCGGTGGCCCGCACGTGCACCTGATGGCGCGCCGGCAGGTGGAGTGGCTGGCGAAGCGTCACCGGCTGCGGGCGCACAGCGAGTACGTGCCGTCCTACAGTTATTCCGATCGGCACTACGCGGCGGTGGTGCCGCAGCTCCGGTGGCTGCCACGGTCCGTGGGGGCGCTCGCGTTCGCTGGCGTGCGACGAATGATCCGCAACAAGCTGGTGTTCTGGGCGACGCGCGAGACCGCCTCGTGAAGATCCTCCACGTCGCCACGTTCGTGTTCCCGGACGTGTTCGGGGGCGCGGAACGCTTCATCCATGGGGTGTCTCGCGCGCAGGCCGCCTCCGGCCACGACGTCACCGTGCTCGCCGGGGACACGGGCGGGTTCGCCGCCGAAGAGCGGCTCGACGGGTTCCGGATGCTCCGCTACCCGCTCCGGCCGGCGCGAGGGCTCCGGTTCTTCCTCGCCGTTCGCGACCAGGTCGCGCACGCCCTGCGCCGGCTCGCAGGCGAGCGCTTCGACATCATCCACGCGCACCAGATCGCGAGCGCGGTCCCGGCATTGAGCGGCGCGTTCCCGGCGCGGCGGGTGCTGAGCTTCCATGCCGCCCACAGGCTCGAGTTCGAGGCCGAGCGATTGGATGGCGCCCCCGCGGACGGGCAGCGGCCGCTCGGACTCGGCGACCGGCTCAAGTCGTCGGCGATCGGGCTCCTCGATCGGCAGTGCCTGCAGCGCGCCGAGCGCATCGTCGTGCACACGAAGTTCGTCCTCGGCCAGGTCGAAGCGCTGGTGCCGTCGGCACGCGAGAAGGTGCGCATCATCCCCGCGGGCCTCGACTTCACGCGGTTCGCGCCGGGAGACCGCGTCGCTGCGCGACAGCACCTCAACCTGCCGCAGGAAGGATTCCTGATCGTCAGCGTGCGCCGCCTGGTGCGGAGGATGGGGATCGACATCCTGATCCGCGCCGCCGGGAGACTCGCCGCGCGCGGACTCCCGTTCACCGTGGCGATCGGTGGCGCCGGCGTGGAGCGGAAGTCACTCGAGGCGCTCCGGAACGAGCTCGGACTCGAGCAACAGGTCCAGTTCCTCGGCCGCGTTCCGGATGCGGATCTGCCCGAGTTGCTCCGTGCCGCGGACCTGATCGTGGTTCCGTCGCGCTCGATGGAAGGCTTCGGGATCTCGACCGTCGAAGGTCTCGCCAGCGGCACGCCCGTCGTCGCCACCGACAGCGGTGCCAGCCCCGAGATCCTGGGGCCGATCGATTCGGCGCTGCTCGTGCCGGCGGACGACGAAGCGCTGGCGGCGCGGATCGAGGAGCTGCTTCGCGACGCGAAGCGACGGATCGAGCTGGGTGCCAGGGCCGTGGAGTCGGTGCGCTCGCGCTTCGCGTGGCCGACCATCGTCGCGAGCCTGGATGAAGTCTATGGGGAACTGGTTCCCGCGTCGGCGCGACCGTCCGCCAGATGAAACAGCGCGGCGAGAACTAGGCCAGGCGCGCGGACGATCCCACGGGCGACCCGCTCATCGTATTCGCGGCCGCGTGGAACACTTCCTCGAAGCGCCGTGACCAGACCTCGAGCGAGTGCGACGTACGCACGTTCTCTGCGCCTCCGTCGCCCAGTCGCTTCGCCAGCGCGCGGTCCGACAGCAGGCGCTGCACGGCGTCGGCAAGGGCTCCCGCATTACCCGGGGGCGAGAGCAGGCCGTTGACGTCGTTCGTGATCACCTCCCGAAGTCCGCCCAGGTCCGACGCCACCACCGGTCGCCCGACGGCCTGGCCCTCGATCGCCGAGATCGAGGTCGCCTCTTCGACTCCCTTGCTGGGCACCGAGGGCACGATCACCACGGTCGCCCGCGCGCACCATCCCGGCATCTCGCTCGTCGAAACGGCACCCAGGAAGCGGACGTGGTTCTCGAGACCTGCGCTGCGCACCTGGGAGTCGAGCTCCTTCCGCATCGGACCGTAGCCCGCGATGAGGAGCACGAACTCGACACCGCGATCGCGCAGCAACCGCGCCGCATCGACCGCGACGTTCACGCCGTTCTTGGGCACGAGGACGCGTGCACAGAAGACGATCGGGCGAGCGGCGATCCAGGCTTCGGTCTCCGGCGGGAACGGATCGCCCTGCCAGTTCGGACGGAAGCGGCGCGTGTCGACGGCGTTGGGGATCACCCAGGTGCGGTCGGCGCGGCCGAACTCACGCACGTACTCCGCGTGCGCTCGATCCACCGACACGACCGCGTCGGCGTCTCGGTAAGCGTCGCGCTCGATGTCCCGGATCCAGCGGATTACCGGATGGTCGAGCGGGACCCCGTACCCGCTGGCGACCTCGCGGTGCCAGGGGCCGTGCGCGGTGAGGACGATGGGCACGCCCGGGACCGCTTTCCTCGCCGCCGGCACCACGTAGGTCTCCTGGAGACTGAGCACCGTCGGCCGGCCTTCCCGCCGCACCAGGTCGCGCAGCCGGCGCTCGAGGATGGCCGTGTACTCGGGGATGCTCCAGCGATGGCTCAAGACGGGGTCGAATCGACTGAGCGCATAGCTGGGGAGCTTCACCCACGCCCGCTCGAGGAAGGAGAAATCACTCCAGCGCAGGAGCGACGTGCGCCAGCCGATCAGTTCGAGCCCCGCGCACAGCGACTCGACGTGGGAGAGCTTGCCCCCCGGCTTGACCTGCTCGGTCACGACCACGGCGTGGGGCTTCGAGAGAACCGGGCCGCTCATCGTGGAACGGACGGCTGGCCACGCAGGGCCCAGGTGGCCCATCCCCAGCGGGCGAACACCGCAAGGCCGAGCGCGAGGCACACGGCCGCGGTGGCGGGCGCGGGAAGAGACGGCGACAGCGCGCAGGCGCAGCCGATGCCGAGGCTCGTGAACGTGGCGAGGGTCACAGGCAGTAGTGTCCGGATCGAGATGGACCATCGGGGAACGACAAGCACCAAGGAGACGAGGAACAACACCACATACGCCGCGACAACGGCAAGTGCAGCCCCCGTCGCCCCGAATCGTGTTCCTCCGAGTCCGAACGCCAGCAGCAGCACGAGGGACCAGGAGAGGTTGACGGCCATGCCTGCCCACACCTCACTGCGCCCCAGCAGGATCGCGCCGAAGACCGCGCACGGCCCCGACAGCCCGTACGCCGTCGCGAGCAGCACGAGGATCGGTCGAGCCGGAACGAAGCCGGCGCCGAACAGGACCGGAAGCACCCACGGCACGATCCCGATGAGCGCCAGGCAGAGCGGGATGTTCCAGCCGACGACTCGCTCCAGCGCGCGGCGGAGCGACGCCGCGAGACCTGCGTATCCGGAAGCCTCGCGGCTGGCCACCGACCGCATCAACGCCACCGACGCCGCGGCGGGGACGAGCGTGAGGCCCTGGGCAACGGTGTCGGCGACCTGGTAGTGGCCGGCAGCCTCGATCCCCGCAGAGCGCACGAGGAGCAGCCGGAGCGCCGTCTGGGCGGCGAGAACGATCCCGGCCGACAGCAGCGTTGGGGCAGCGAAGCTGAGCAGGGGGCGGGCGGTCGCCACGAAGTCAGCTCGATCGGAGGGCGCTTCGAGGTGTGGGCTGCGGAACCATCTCATGACGGCGACCACCACCGCCCCGGCGCGGATCAGCGTGCGACTCACGATCAGCCCGACCACGCCGAGGAACGCCGAGGCGACGCCGAAGGTGAGGTCGAGGACGGACACCAGGAACCCCCAGCGCGTGAGAGCGGGGAATTGTCGCAGGCCTTGGAGCGCTCCCTCGACCCACGACATGGAGGCCGTGGTCAGCACCAGTGGTCCACACCACAGCAGCACGCGGGCGAGCGAGGGATCGCGGTAGACGTGTCGCCCGAGCCAGCCCGAGAGGATCGCGATACCGAGCCCGCAGATCGCGGACCCCACGAGGATCATGCGAGCACTGGTCTGAAGCAGTCGGCGCTGCATCGCCGGGTCGTCCGTGGCCGCCAGGTAGCGGGCGAGGCTCTGCGGCAGGTTGAACGCGGCGAGCATGCTGCCGAGAGCGGTCACCTGCAGCGCCACGCCCAGGGCACCGCTTCCTGCGGGCCCCGTCAGGCGCGCAATGGCGATGGAAGCAGCCAGCGTCGCCACGCGTACGACCGCCGAGTAGCCCAGGGACCACGCCGCGTCGTAGCTCACGGTGCCGCGCCCGAAGGCCAGCGAAGAGGCGCGGACATCCTCCACCCTCATTCGCAGGGTGCGGCGCGGCTCGAGCGGGCCCGAGGCAGGGGAGGGCATTGTGGTGAGTATACCAGCCAGCTTCTTTGACCTGTCCCGGCGTAGCCCATAGCGTGCGGCTCTCGATCCACGGAGGGACGGTGCCGTCGTGAACGCAGTGAAGACCATTCCGACGCTTCCACTCATGCCACCCGAGGTGCCCATTGGCCGCGTTCCGCCATGGAGCCTGGACCGCCTCGTGCACCGAGCGTGTCCCGTCTGCGGAGCAGATCGTGCCGAGGGCGTGTGCGCACGTCCCGATCGGCTCGTGGTCTCGCGCTGTCTCGAGTGCGGCATGGTCTATCTCGCCGACATTCCCGACGAGCGCGATCTGAGCGCGCTCTACCACGACTACAGCGACTACAAGCAGCTGTCCTCGGGGCGCGGTTCCTGGCTCTACCGCCTCTCGCCGCTCAAGCCCGCGGAGCCGCACATCGAGATCCTGTTACAGAGCGGCGGATTGAGGGGGCGCCGGTTGTGCGAGGTGGGGTGTGCGAAGGGGGCCTTCCTGGTGCATGCCCGGAAGGAGGGCGCTGCCGTGGTCGGAGTCGAGCTGGACGCCGATTCGGTGCGAACGCTCACGGAGCTGGGCATCGCGGTCGAGCCGGAAGTGCAGGGCGAAGCACGCTTTGATGTCGTGTGCGCCTTCCAGCTCCTGGAACACCTCGCGCGGCCCGCGGAGTTCATCCACAAAGCTGCCCGGGCGCTGGTCGCCGGCGGCCGACTGCTGCTCGCGCTTCCGAACGGCGGGGACGCCGAGCGCGTCGGGCCCGGCTGGGTCGGGTTTCGGGTGGATCTCGAGCACCTCAACTACTTCACCGTCGCCACGCTCGCCCGGCTGCTGGGCATGCACGGGCTGTTCGTGGAGCAGTTCTGGGAGTGCCAGCAGCCGAACCTTCCCCGCGGCAGGTCCGGAGCGACGCGCGTGGGATTGGGGCGGCGTGCGCAGGAATGGCTCAGTGGCATGATGACTCCGGCGTGGCATCGGGGCGGTTCGTTCAACCTCGTCGTCCTCGCGCGCAAGTAGCTTTGAAGCTCGCCATCGTCGTCGGCACGCGCCCCGAGATCGTGAAGATGGCGCCGCTCATCCGAGCGGCCGCGGCACGTGGCCTGCGCCCGCTCGTGGCGCACACCGGCCAGCACTACTCGTTCGAGATGGACGCCGTGTTCTTCCGCGAGCTCGGGCTCCCGGAGGCGGACGTGAACCTCGAGGTGGGCTCCGGCGCCGCCGCCGCTCAGCTGGCCGCCATCGTCGAAGGCATGGGCGCGTGGGTCGAGCGCGAGCGGCCCGACTGGGTGCTGGTGGAGGGCGACACGAACTCCGTCCTCGGCGCAGCACTCGCCGCGCACAAGTCGGGGGTGCGCGTGGGTCACGTCGAGGCCGGGCTTCGCTCGTTCGACCGCGGCATGCCCGAAGAGCTGAACCGGATCCTCGCCGATCACATCTCCGACCTGCTGTTCGCACCCACCGAGCGCGCCGCGGAACAGCTCGCGAGGGAAGGATTCCCGAGCGAAAGAGTGCACGTGACCGGCAACACGGTCGTGGACGAGCTGCTCTTCCAGCGCGGGCGTGCAGTCTCCAGTGGGGCTCGCGCGAAGCATGGGGTCGATCCCCGCCGCTACATGCTTGCCACCGTCCACCGTGCCGAGAACACGGACGACGCCTCGCGGCTGCGCGGGATCGTGGACGGGCTGGGAGGCTCAGCGGTCCGACTGGACATGCCCGTCCTCTGCGCGCTCCACCCGCGCACGCGCGCACGATTCGAGGAGCTGGGTATCGAGCTTCCAGGTGGGGTGCGGGTCCTCCCGCCGCTTCCGTACCTCGAGTTCCTCGGGCTCCACGCCGAGGCCGCACTCATGCTCACTGATTCCGGGGGCCTCCAGGAGGAGGCCTGTATCCTCGGGGTGCCGTGCGTGACCATGCGGGACAACACCGAGCGGCCGGAGTCCCTCGAGGTGGGCTCGAACCGATTGGCGGGCGCGGAGGCCGCGCGGATCGTGGAAGCTGCCACGGTGATGATCGGGCTCGCGCGCGATTGGAGGCAGCCGTTCGGCGACGGTCACGCGTCGGAGCGGATACTGGATCTGCTCGCGACGCCCAGCCGGTAGTGCGTCAGGCCGACGCCGCCGCCCGGCGCAGCAGGTCCGCCAGTCGCGGGGCCATCGCGCGCAGCGAGTAGCGAAGCTCGAGCGTCCTGCGCGCGGCGCGCCCCAGTGCCGCACGCCGCGCCGGATCGCGCACCAGCCGGT
>Ga0209811_10000877_pt1 | contig 10872 bp, 7 predicted proteins | sample Coa_R1_6_FD_187161 | JGI IMG/M metagenome (GOLD analysis project Ga0209811, IMG submission 187161) | Surface soil microbial communities from Centralia Pennsylvania, which are recovering from an underground coalmine fire. - Coalmine... | ecosystem: Environmental > Terrestrial > Soil >...
TGGCGGGCTATGCGCTGGGTGGCGGCAACGAGCTCGCCATGCAGTGCGACATTGTGATCGCAGCCGACAACGCCAAGTTCGGCCAGCCCGAAGTCAATCTCGGCATCATGCCCGGGTATGGCGGCACGCAGCGCCTGCCGCGCTTCACCAGCAAGGCCAAGGCCATGGACCTGTGCCTCACCGCGCGCACGATGGACGCGCCGGAAGCGGAGCGCGCAGGCCTGGTTTCCAGGGTCGTTCCATTGGAAAAGCTGGTGGACGAGGCGCTCGCGGTCGCCGAGAAGATCGCCGGCTATTCGTTGCCGGTGGTGATGATGATCAAGGAATCGATCAACCGGGCGTACGAAACTTCGCTCGCCGAGGGCGTGCTTTTCGAGCGCCGCGTGTTCCAGTCGCAGTTCGCGCTCGAGGACCAGAAGGAAGGCATGGCGGCGTTCCTCGAAAAACGCAAGCCCGCGTTCAAGAACCGATAAACCGCACTGCGCTCATTCTGCTCGCGGCCCACATCCTGTCGATGCTGGGCTTTTCGACCTATGCGGCGCTGCTTCCGGAGCTGCGCGACGCGTGGTCGCTCTCCAACTCGCAGGCGGGCATCGTGGGCGGGATGTTCTTCGCCGGCTACATGGCGGCCGTCCCGGTGCTCACCAGCCTTACCGATCGCATGGATGCGCGGAGGATCTATCTGGGCTCGAGCCTGGTTGCGGCCGCGGCCCTGGCCGGGTTCGGGCTCCTCGTCGAGGGCGTCAAGTCGGCGGCGGTGCTGCAACTCGCCGCCGGCGCGGGGATCGCGGGCACCTACATGCCGGGGCTGCGCGCGCTGACCGACAACGTCGAGGGCACGCGGGCGCAGAGCCGCGCAGTCGCGTTCTACACCGCGGTATTCGGCCTGGGCACGAGCCTGTCCATCCTGCTCTCGGGGAGCATCGCCGATTCGATCGGCTGGCGCTGGGCCTTCGTGCTCGGCTCCGTGGGCCCGGTCCTCTCCGGGTTGATGGTCGTGCGCGGTCTCCCGCCGAGAACGCCGCAACGCTCGCCCGATCTGCACATGCTCGATTTCCGCCCGGTGCTTGCGAGCCGCGAGGTGCGGCCCTACATCTTCGGCTATGCCGTGCATTGCTGGGAGTTGTTCGGCTCGCGCTCGTGGCTGGTCGCCTTCATCGTTTTCGCCCAAGGATTGCAGGTTGCCGGCGAGTCGTCATCGCCCGCCTTGTCGGCGATCACGATCGCCGCTGTGGCGAATCTCTTCGGCCCCGTGGCGAGCATCTACGGCAACGAGCTCGCGATGCGCCACGGCCGCGAGAGGCTGATCTGGAAGGCGATGGCCGCCTCGGGGGTGCTCACCTGCGCGCTCGGATTCGCGTCGTTCCTGCCGATGTACGCGCTGGCCGGGCTCATCATGGTCCACATGTGCCTCATCATGGGCGATTCCTCGGCGCTCACCGCCGGCGTGATCATGCGCGCGAACGAGCGCATCCGCGGAGCGACGATGGCAGTGCACTCGATGCTCGGCTTCGGCGCGGGATTCGTCGCGCCGCTGGTCTTCGGCGTTGTGCTCGATCTCGCGGGGGGCAAGGCGATTCCGCACGCCTGGGGTTTCGCGTTCGCGACCCTGGGAGCGGGCGCAATCGCCATGGCGGGTCTCATCAGGGCGCGCGCCAGCGCCGTCGCCGAACCGTGAGCGGCATCCCGTCTCGCGAAAACGTGGCGCGCCGAGGCTCGCGAGCCTAGAATTTCCACTTAGCCAGGTCTTCGACAAGAAAATCCACATCGATCCATGCAGAAAAAGCCCCAGGTAATCGTCGCGGGCGCGGGACCCGTCGGCCTGCTCACCGCGCTCGCGCTCGCAGAGCAGGACGTGCCCGTGTTGGTGCTCGAAGCCGAGCCCGCGCTGACCATAGACCTGCGCGCCGGCACGTACCACCCGCCGTCGCTCGAGTTGATGGCTCCCTACGGCATCACCGATGAGATGCACAAGACGGCAATCAAGGTGCCTCGCTGGCAGATACGCGACCGGCGCCAGGGCGTCATCGTCGAATGGGACGTGGGCGAGATCGCAGACCTCACTCCGTATCCCTATCGACTGCACCTGGAGCAGCATCGGCTGACGCCTATCATTCTTTCCAAGCTCAAGGCCTACCCACACGCCGACGTGCGCTTCTCGCACAGGGTGACCGACGTCGACCAGACCGCGGACGAGGTGACGATCAACGCGGATACCCCGGGGGGAACCGAGATCTTTGCGGCGCAATGGCTCGTCGGGGCGGACGGCGGTCGCAGCACCGTTCGCAAATGCACCGACGTGGGGTTCGACGGTTTCACCTGGGACGAGCGATTCGTGGTGGCGAGCACGACCTACGACTACGCGCCGCACGGCTACACGCTGAACGCCTACCTCGCGGACCCGGAGGAATGGGCGGCCCTGTTCAAGATGCCCGACGAGGGCCCGCCCGGCATATGGCGGGTGATCTTTCCGGTCCCGCCCGACGAGGAAGAAGCGGTGACTGTGTCCGAGGAAATGGTCGAGCGGCGCATGCAGCGCTTCCTGCCGAGGAAGGAGCGCTACCAGATCAAGTACAAGAGCATATACAAGGTGCACCAGCGCGTCGCCAAGGAATTTCGCCTGGGTCGTGTTCTGCTCGCGGGCGACGCCGCCCACCTCAACAACCCCATGGGCGCCTTCGGCCTGAACGGAGGGATACACGACTCGTTCAACCTGACCGAGAAGCTCTCGAAGGTGTGCCGCGGCGAGGCCGACCCGTCGCTGCTCGACGTCTATGTGCGCCAGCGCCGGACAGTCAATCTCGAATACGTCCAGGAGCATTCCATCAGGAACCTGAGGCGGCTCAACGAGAAATCGGAGGAAAAGCGCAGCCAGAACTTCGACGAGCTCCGCCGCCAGGCGGCCAGCCTCGCTGGCAGGCGCGAGTTCCTCCAGGTGAGCAGCATGATCGCGAGCGTGCAGCGCGCAAACGCGATAAGGTAGCGGTCGATCGGGTTATCCGGGTCGAACACGCGCTGGTCAGAAGGCGTGCGAGAGGAGGGCGCCATGGAAAAGATCTGGCTGCAACACTATCCGCCGGGCATTCCGGCCGAGGTCGACTACGGCGAGTACCGCTCTACCGGAGAGCTCTTCGAGAGCGTGAGCGAAAGATACCGCGACCGTCCGGCCTATACCAACATGGGCAAGACGATCAGCTTCGGCGAGCTCGAGCACATGACGCGCGCCTTCGGGGCGTGGCTTCAGTCAAAGGGCCTCGCGAAAGGGGCCCGCGTCGCGGTGATGATGCCGAATTGCCTTCAATACCCGGTATGCGTCTTCGGCATCCTGCGGGCCGGTTACATCGTCGTCAACGTCAATCCGCTCTACACCCCGCGCGAGCTGGAGCACCAGCTGAAGGATTCGGGGGCCGAGGCGATCGTCGTCCTGGAGAACTTCGCGCACGTGCTGGAGCAGGTGATCGCGAGGACCCCGGTCAAGCACGTCGTCGTCTCTGCGCTCGGGGATCTGCTCGGCGCAAAGGGCGTGGTCGTGAATTTCGTCGTGCGCCACGTGAAGAGGATGGTCCCTGCCTGGAACGTCACCGGCGTGGTCCGCTTCAACTCCGTGCTTGCGGAGGGAAAAGGGCTCGAGCTCCGTCGGGTCGGGATCGGCCATGAGGACGTCGCGTTCCTGCAATACACCGGAGGCACGACCGGCGTGTCGAAGGGCGCGACGCTCACTCACGGAAACATTCTCGCCAATCTCGAGCAGTCTGCCGCGTGGGTGAAGCCCTGGTTGAAGGAAAGCGACCCGCAGGTGATCATCACCGCGCTCCCGCTGTACCACATCCTTTCGCTCACCGCGAACTGCCTGCTGATGATGAAGTCCGGCGGCTGCAACATCCTCATCACCAATCCGCGCGACATTCCCGGGTTCGTGAAAGAGCTGCGCAAGCACAAGTTCACCATGTTCACGGGGGTGAACACGCTGTTCAACGCGCTCATGAACCATCCCGATTTCGTGAAGATCGATTTTTCCAGGCTCAGAGTGGCTCTCGGCGGCGGCATGGCGGTGCAGAAGGCCGTGGCGGACCGGTGGAAGAAGATGACCGGGTGCACGCTGGTCGAGGCCTATGGGCTGTCGGAAACCTCGCCTGCAGTGACCATCAATCCCCTCGATCTCAAGGACTACAACGGGTCGATAGGGCTGCCGATCTCCTCGACCGAAGTCATTCTTCGCGGCGAGGACGGCAAGGAGGTTCCGCTCGGTTCGCCCGGTGAGCTGTGCGTGCGCGGCCCGCAGGTCATGCGCGGCTACTGGAACAATCCGATGGAGACCGCCAAAGTGCTCGGTGCCGACGGGTTCCTGGCGACCGGGGATATCGCCGTGATGGACCAGAAGGGCTACGTGCGGATCGTGGACCGCAAGAAGGACATGCTGATCGTGTCGGGATTCAACGTCTACCCCAACGAAATCGAGTCGATCGTGGTCATGCATCCGGGCGTGCTCGAATGCGCGGTGATCGGAGTCGCCGACGAGCACTCGGGCGAGGTACCCAAGCTTTTTGTCGTCAGGAGGGATCCTTCCCTCACCGAGGACGTGGTGCGCAAGCACTGCGAGGCCAACCTCACCGGCTACAAGCGGCCCAAGTACATCGAGTTCAGGAAGGAATTGCCCAAGACCAACGTAGGCAAGATCCTCCGCCGGGCGCTCCGCGAAGGAGGGAGCTAGCGGAGCCTGCCTCGTCCGAGGCGCGTTCAGCCGGGTTTCTTGCTCTTGCCGGGCTTCTTGGGGGAGCCGAGTTGCGTCTCGATCGCCCTGATCAGGACATCCCGGGCCACGGGCTTGGTCAGGAATTGCGATGCGCCGAGCTTTCGGGCCTTCGCGAAAGTGTCGTCGTCGCCTCGCCCCGTCAGCACCACCACCGGGATGCTCTTCGTCGCAGGATCGTTGCGCAGGGCCTTGATCATCTCGAAGCCGTCGAGGTAGGGGACGGTGAGATCGAGCAGGATCAGGTCCGGCTGCTCGGTGATGATCGCGCGCAAGCCCAACGCCGCGTCCTCGGCGGTCAGCACCTCGTGCCCCGCGCTCGCCAGATGCACGCGCAGCAGTGCGAGGAAGGTTACGTCGTCTTCGATGACTACGATCTTGGCCAAGCTTGCTCTCCTCGCGCGCTGCGAGGCTGGACAATAGGATGTTGGGGGATTGCGAGCGAACGCCGGATTCTAACACCTGAACCGAACGGACTATTCGTTGCCGGCGCGGTTGCCGATGAAAGCCTCGCGACAGGTGTCAGCGGGACTTCGAGGCGCTGAGCTCGGGGTGGATCGCGAGCAAGCGCTTCCGCAGCTCGAACAGATACGCGTCGCGCACGCCGTGCTCGACCAGTCCGCGCACGGTCTCGAGGAGGTATTCCGCCGGCGTGCCGAGCTGGCCGCGTGCGCTCACCAGCGTCTTGATCACCGTTTCGAGAGGCAGCTTTCCCGCGTAGTTCGCATGGTCGCGGTTGGCGAAGAAAGCGATCGCCTTGATCGTGTCGCTGGCAGTCTCGACGGTGGCCCAGCGCGGGGAATACACGCCAAGGACCATCTCGCGCCGCCACAGCAGGCGCAGCTCCTCGGCCGCGCGGCGCTGCGCGATGCGAAACGCGACGCCGCGGCAGCTGCCCCCGACGTCGAGACCCAGGACCAGGCCCGGCTTCTGTAGAGAGCCACGGTTCACATGCGACCACAGGCAGAAGCTCCTGTGGAACCCGTGCATGCGGGCGACGCGCCGCTCCTCGTGGTGGACGAGCGGGTTCCAGACCAGCGACCCGTACCCGAACACCCAGACGTCGGACCCCGGCTCGTGCTGCGCGAGGATTCCGCGCAGCGAGGCCTCCTGGTCGGCGTCCGAGAGCACCGGCACCCCCGGATGAGTCCTGCGGAAAGTTTCCCGCAGCAGGTCGCTCTCGAGATCGGCCCGCGTGAGCGGCATGCTAGGCGGCTTTCGCCGCGGGCCGCGGGCCGCGGAACTCGGCGAGCAGCCCGGCTTCCTTTTTCTTCGCTTCGTCCAGGTGACGGCGCTTGACGTGGCCGTAGCCGCGGATACGATCGGGAATGCTTGCGATCTCCACGGCGATCCCCTGGTTGCCGCGGTCCAGGCGCTCCAGCAGCTCGCCCACGATCTCCTCGTACTCGCCGATCAGGCGCCGCTCGGTCCGGCGCTCCTCGGTCATCCCGAAGACGTCGAACGGCGTGCCGCGCAGGCGCCTGAATTTCGCGAGCACCCGGAACGCGACCATCATCCAGGCGCCGAACTCCGACTTCGTCGCTTCGCCCGTGCGCGGATCGGGCTTGTTGAAGACGGGTGGAGCGAGGTGGAACTTGAGCTTGTACCCGCCCTCGAACATGCCCGAGATCTTTTGCGTGAAGGCGGCATCGGAGTAAAGACGTGCGACCTCGTACTCGTCCTTGTACGCGAGGAGCTTGAAGTAGTAGCGTGCAACTGCGCCGGTGAGCTCGGCACTTCCGGTTTTTTGAGTTTCGATCTCGCGTACGCGATCGACGAGTCTGCGGTAGCGCGCGGCGTAGGCGGCATCCTGGTAGCCGGTGAGAAACTCGATCCGGCGCGCGATCAGCTCATCCAGGCTTCGCGAGAACGCCTGCGAGATGGGGATCACTTCCGCAGGCATCGCAAGCCGCTCGACCTGCGCAAGATCGACCGCGGCGCACCGTCCCCAGAGGAGCGCCTTCTTGTTGAACTCGACGGCGACGCCGTTCAGCTCGATCGCGCGCAGGAGCGAGCTTTCAGCAAGCGGCACCCAGCCTTTCTGGAACGCGTAGCCGAGCATGAACATGTTGGTGGCGATGGCGTCACCCATCAGCGCAGTGGCGAGCTTTCCCGCGGGAATGAAATCCACGTTTTTCGCGCCCGCGGCTTGGACGATATCCCCCTGAAGGTCGGTTCCCGGAAGCTGCCAGTCCGGGTTTTTCACGAACTCCGCGGTCGGCGAAACCGTGGCATTGACCACGACCCTGGTGGTCGCGTCGTTCATCCTGGAAAGCGCCTCGGTGCCGGAGGAGACGACGAGGTCGCAGCCGAGCACGAGATCGGCGGCGCCGGTGCCGACTCGCGCCGAGTGCAATTCTCCGGGTGTCGCCGCGATCTTCACGTGCGACATCACCGGGCCGAACTTTTGCGCCAGGCCCGACATGTCGAGCACGGTGGCGCCCTTGCCCTCGAGGTGCGCCGCCATGGCCATGATCTGACCAATGGTGATCACGCCCATGCCGCCGATGCCGGTGACCAGCGTTCCGTGCGGATGGCCGAGATTGCGCCGATCGGGTTCGGGAAGCGGCGGAAATCCCACTTCGCCATCGGGCGCCGCTGCCTTGCCTTTCTTCAGGCTACCGCCTTCGACCGTGACGAAGCTCGGGCAGAATCCCTTGAGGCAGGAAAAGTCCTTGTTGCACGCGGACTGGTTGATGGTGCGCTTCCGGCCGAATTCGGTTTCGAGCGGCTCGACCGCGAGGCAGTTCGACTGGACGCTGCAGTCGCCGCAGCCTTCGCAGACGAGCTCGTTGATCACCACGCGTTTCGCTGGATCGGGAAATGCGTCGTGCTTTCTGCGGCGGCGCTTCTCGGTCGCGCAGGTCTGCACGTAGATGATCGCCGAGACGCCTTTCTTCTCGCGCAGCTCGCGCTGCACGGCATCGAGCTCCTCGCGCGGACGGATCGTCACTCCCGGCGCCCAGTCGAGCCCTGCGGGAAGTGGTTCCTTTTCGTCGACGACGGCGACGATCGGGGCCACGCCTTCGGCCGCGATCTGACGCGAGACTATCGCCGGATCGAGCGGCCCGTCGACGTGCTGGCCGCCGGTCATCGCGACCGCGTCGTTGTAGAGGATCTTGTAGGTCATGCTGACGCCGGACGCGACCGCGGCGCGGATCGCGAGCAGCCCCGAATGGAAATAAGTGCCGTCGCCGATATTGGCGAACACGTGCGGGCACTCGGTGAAATGCGCCTGCCCGATCCAGGGCGCGCCTTCGCCGCCCATGTGCGTGAACGTGGTGGTTTTGCGGTCCATCCACAGCGCCATGAAGTGGCAGCCGATCCCTGCCATGGCGCGGCTGCCCTCGGGCACTTTCGTCGATGTGTTGTGCGGACAACCCGCGCAGAAATAGGGCAGGCGATTGGCTACGACGCGCGGTTTCGCGAGCGCCCTTTCCTTGAATTCGAGGTAGGCGAGCCGCTCTCGATAGCGGTCGCCCATGCGCTTGTCGAGGCCGAGCTTGGCGAAGCGGTTCGCCAGCGCCTTGGCGATCAGCGTCGGCGATAATTCGTAGTGCGCGGGCAGCAGCCAGTTGCCGGCGGGCTGCCCTTCGGCGATCGACCATTCCCCGTTGTCGTCGAACTTGCCGACCACGCGCGGCGGGCGCATGCCCTCACGCCAGTTATAGAGCTCTTCCTTGATCTGGTACTCGATGACCTGGCGCTTTTCCTCGACGACGAGGATTTCTTCCAACCCCTCGGCAAATTTGCGCGCGCCCTGCGGTTCGAGCGGCCAGGACATGGCGACCTTGTACAGGCGGATGCCGACTTCGCGCGCGACGCTCTCGTCGATGCCGAGATCGGCGAGTGCCTGGAGGGTGTCGCCGAAGGATTTTCCGGTGGTGATGATGCCCAAACGCGCCTGCGGGCTGTCCCAGACGATGCGGTCGAGCTTGTTGGCGCGGCAATAGGCGAGCGCGGCATAGACCTTGTAATCGAGCAGCCGCGCTTCCTGTTCGAGAAATCCATCCGGCCAGCGGATGTTGAGCCCGCCCGGCGGCATGGCGAAGTCCATGGGGATGGCGATTGGCACGCGCTGCGGATCGATCTCGACCACCGCGCCGGATTCGATGACGTCGGTGACGCATTTGAATGCGATCCAGCACCCCGAGAAGCGCGACATGGCGAAGCCGTGCAGGCCGAGGTCGAGATACTCCTGCACGCTGGCCGCGTTGAGCACCGGGATGCAGCAGGCCTTGAAGATGTGCTCGCTCTGGTGGGCGAGCGTCGAGGATTTCGCCGCGTGGTCGTCCCCGGCGAGCACCAGCACCCCGCCGTGCTTCGAGGTGCCGGCCGAGTTGGCGTGCTTGAACACGTCGCCGCAACGGTCCACGCCCGGCCCCTTGCCGTACCACAGGGCGAACACGCCGTCGTATTTCGCATCCGGATACAGATTGACCTGCTGTGTGCCCCAGATGGAGGTGGCGGCGAGATCCTCGTTCACGCCGGGCTGAAAGCGGACGTGGTTTTCCTCCAGGTGCGCTTTCGCGCGCCACAGCGCGTAGTCGAAGCCGCCGATGGGCGAGCCGCGGTAGCCGGAAATGAAGCCGGCGGTGTTCAGGCCCGCGGCGAGATCGCGCATGCGCTGGAGCATCGGCAGGCGAACCAAGGCCTGGGTGCCGGTCATGAAGGCGCGCCCAGACTGCAGGGTGTACTTGTCGTCCAGGCTGGCTTGCCGAACCCGATCGGGGGCGTTCATGTCTTTGGGCATTTTACCCGCCCTGCTCGGCGGGACGGGCCCAGGCCGACAACCAGTCGCGGAGAGCTTCGCACACCTCTGCCGGGCGCTCGAGCGTGGACAGGTGCCCGCAGTCTTCTATGACCCTCAAGGTCGCGCCCCGGATTCCGCCGGCTATTTCCTCGTGGCGATCCAGGGGCGTGATGCCATCCTGACGGCCGCAGAGCACCAGGGTCGGGCAGGTGATCGCCGTCAGCAGAGGCAGGCTGTCGGCCCGGCTCATGATCGCCTGCTCCTGGCGGATGAATCCGTCTTGCCCGGTGTTTTTGGCCATTTCCTTGACAGTGGCCACTAACTGTTTATCGCCCAGCCTGCTCGGGTGAATGAACAGGGGAAGGAGGGCCTGAGTGACTCCGATGAAGCGCCCCCTTTGCGCGAGCGCGATCAGGCCCCGCCGTTTCTCCAGTTGCTCAGGGGCATCGGCGCGGGCGCTGGTGTCGAGCAGGGCGAGCCGATCCACGCGCTGTGTCGCCTGACGGACGATCTCCAGTGCGACGTAGCCACCCATCGACAGGCCCGCGAGGGCGAAGCGTTCGAAGGGCGCGTCGCGCAGCACATCGGCGGCCACTCCCGCCATCGTGTCGGAGCGCGTGTGATCGGCGACCCAGCAGTTGACGTGACCACTGAGTGCCTCCACTTGCGACTTCCAGAGGAGTCCGTCGCACAAGAGTCCCGGGACGAGCACCAATCCGGGTTTCGCTGAGCGGTTCATCGAGGTATGATTCGGTTTTCCAGCGCACGTCCGCCCCTGCCAGACCGGCCGCGAGCGCGGGTAAAGCGAAATGTATGCCAGCGAGCGTTGACAGCCCCCGGAAAACTACGCATAATCAGCGGTTTCGTTCGGAGGGGTGCCCGAGCGGTTAAAGGGGGCAGACTGTAAATCTGTTGGCCTTGCGCCTACGTTGGTTCGAATCCAACCTCCTCCACCAGTCATGGGTGCTCGAGTAGGGCTTTTGAAGGGTTCGGTTGCTAGTTGGTTACACGCGACGCGGGTGTAGCTCAATGGTAGAGCAGAAGCCTTCCAAGCTTACGACGAGGGTTCGATTCCCTTCACCCGCTCCAGATTGCTGAACCCCTATTCACCGTAACCGAAAACCATATTCGAAACCGAGCGAACCTATCGAAAACGCACGCCGCCGTTGTAGCTCAGTGGTAGAGCACTCCCTTGGTAAGGGAGAGGTCGTGCGTTCAATCCGCACCAACGGCACCAGAGAACCAGTGTAAACGGCAAGGGAAGACAGTCATGTCCAAGGGCAAATTTGAGCGCACGAAGCCGCACGTGAATGTGGGGACGATCGGGCACGTGGACCACGGTAAGACGACGCTGACGGCGGCGATGACG
>Ga0209811_10000878_pt1 | contig 10860 bp, 6 predicted proteins | sample Coa_R1_6_FD_187161 | JGI IMG/M metagenome (GOLD analysis project Ga0209811, IMG submission 187161) | Surface soil microbial communities from Centralia Pennsylvania, which are recovering from an underground coalmine fire. - Coalmine... | ecosystem: Environmental > Terrestrial > Soil >...
GCGGGCCTGGTCGCTCGGTTCTCCGGGCACACCGCGGCAGGTATCGCCGTTCGCCATGGTGTCCAGATACCAGCGCTCGTTGGGCAGGTAGAAACGCAGGTTGAACTCCTCCACGTTCATCCCCGCCACGCCGGAGTCGCTCTGGATGTAGCCCTTGATCGTGTTGTCGATGCCGACGAAGTTCTCCTCGAAGGGGCGATGGCAATAGCCCGACGTGATCTGGCCCTCGCCGAACGTCGTCGCGCTCGAGTACGCGTCGTCGGCGTTCAGCAGCACGTTCTTCCGCCACGTATCGCCCGCCTGCACGTTCTCGTAGTTGACGATCTTCGTGATCAGGTTCGTGGCCTCGGCCACCGTGTTCACGGGCAGCCGGCCCACCATCAACTCGGGCACGACACGGTTCGAGTCGAGGCTGGAGACCGGGTCCGTGCTGCCGGTGATGAACCCGTAGCGGTTGTCGCTGGGCGAGATCTCGAACCCATCGCCCGTGGTCACCGGCGCCGGCGTGGGCAGGACCGGGATCCAGTCGATGCTCGAGCCCGGCTGGGTTTGCTTGGGATCGAGCGTGCCGTCGCCGACGAGCATCAGGAAGCGCGAGTTCCAGTGCGCATAGGCGTATTTCGTGAACCGCTCGATCGCGGCCCCGGAGTGACGGCCGCCGTTGAACTCGTCGTAGATGCTCTCGATCGGGGCCTCGAGCACGGACAGGCCCTGCGAGCTGCGAAGCGCCGTGAGCGGCGCCACCGTGGACTGGAACGCCTCGGGCACGACGAGCAGGTAGTCGCCGGTCGAGGCCGACCACAGGTTCCGCCGGGTCACCGCGCCGTAGGCCGAGGGCGGCGGCACGCGCGGGCCCTGGAGCGGGTTCCCCGCGTTCTGGCACGCGGCCACGTACTGGCGGCGCACGCCCGGCGTGACCACGTCCTGGAAGTCGAACGAGCGCACGCCGGCGACGTTGACCACGTGGCCGAGGACGTTCACGCGCACCGGCTGCTCGGGATCGGTGACGTCGTACACGCGCAGCGAATCGCCGCTGAAGCCGTCCACGTGCATCTGCACGTTGCCGCCGACGTCGCCCGTGGCGTCGGCGGTGTTGAAGCGCACGTACTCCTGGATGGCGCGGTACCGCCGCCAGTACTCCACCTCGAACCAGTCGAGGCCGGCGAAGCTGATGTAGTTCGTCTGCGGGTCCGGTGGCTGCGTCGAGTTCTTGCCCCACTGGCGGAAGAAGTTGCCGTTGCCCTCGGTGAGCACGCTGCCGGGGAGCGTGATATTGACCACCTTGGGCTGCTTGCCGAACCAGTTCGCGGTCGTGGAGTCGGCCAGCGTCGTGACCTGGCCGAGGCCGTTCCGGACCGCCGCCCACATGATGTGGGTCTCGGTGTTGCGGCCCACCCAGCGCGCGGTGAACGAGGCGGCATGCGTGGTGTCGATGTCGTTGATGTCGATGCGCATGGTGTCGGGCCGCTCGAAGTACAACGCCTGCCCCGTCCAGTGCCAGAGGCCGATGCTCGTGTCCTCGTTGGACGAGATGAACTGCATGATGTTGGCGATGTCCTTCTCGAAGTGGCGCCGCCACGGGAAGCTGGCGATGGGGGTGAGCCCCGAGATGCTGTTCCAGCCCGAGCGCTGCGCCACGCGCAGTCCACCGCCCGGCTTCTGGGTCACGAACACCACCTCCGCGTCGCCCCAGTAACGCTGGATCTGCGTCACCTGCGAGCGCTCCGCCCAGTTCTCCACCCACACCCACACCGCGTCGCCACTGTCGAAGGTGCCGTTGCCGTTGGCGTCCATCACCTCGCACGGCAGCTCCACGGTGCCGTAGGGCGGCGAGGCGCCCTCGAGGAACTCGTGGCGGTGCACGCTCACCTCGCCCACCGGCACGTTGCTCGGATAGCCGTTCGCCGAGAGATCGTCGAACGACAGCTTGTAGAGCGCGCTCTCGTCCAGCTTCACGCGCACCTCGGGCTGGCCCTCGTCGAAGGCGAGCGCCGCGGTCGACCCACGCGGCCCGCTGCCGAGCAGCGTGCGGCCGGGGCGGCGGTACTCGAGCGGGGGCGTCGAGCGCCAGCCCGCGCCCTGGTCCCAGTTCAAGACGTTGTCCTGGATCGCCGCGTCCATCTGCGGGTCGCGCGCGGCGACGTCGGAGAGCACCGCCGGCGAGGTGGCGGGGCGGTTGAAGTCGACGCGCACGGTGAGCGTGAGCGGCGAGCTGACGCGCGCGCCCGACTCGTCGTATCGGAACGGGCGCACCTCGAGCTGGACGAAGCGCCGGCCGCGGAAGCCGAACGGCGCCGCGAGCTGGACGGAGGACGGCGGCCACACGCCGTCGCTGATCGGGGCCACGGCGTCGATGCCGGGCTGGAGGCCGAGCTTGCCGTCCGGATCCTCGCGGAACACCGGCTTGCCGGAGACCGCGAGCCGCACGCCGTCCCGCGACTGGGCGCCCTCGCTGGCGATCACGCGCGCGCTGGGCCGCGCGTCGGGCGGGATGGCGAGCGTGGTCGCGAACGCGGGCAGCTGCGGCCGGCCGGGCTCGCCCAGCACGTAGCCGCCGGGGAGCGCATTCACCCGCGCGCGGCCGTCGGGCCCGGGCGCGCTGAGCGTCCAGGCGCCCACCGTGACCTGGATGGTGACGCCCTTGGCGTCACTGGAGATGAGCCGGAGGGGCGCGGCGTGGGCGTTCGCCGAGAACCCCGCAAGGCCCACCAGCAACGCTCCTGACAGCGCGGCTCGGGCGGAGCTTCGGACGCGTGGCATGAGAGGTATGAGTCTAGGGAGCGCACCGGGCCGCGGCAACCCGCGCCCCACGATCTCGCGCGCACCCGTGGTGCTGCGCCCGCCCCCCGAACCCGCTAGACTGTTCCGCTCGCCGCTCCACACCCGCACAACCTGGTCGCAACCGCCCATGCGCACCCTCCAGACCACCCCGAGATCGCTCCGCGCCTGCCTGCGCGGCGCCCTGTCGATCGTGCTGCTCGCCCTGCCCCTCCGGGCCCTCGCCGCCGGAAGCCCGGCGACCGCCCAGAAGGCCGCCCCCGCAACCGCCAAGCCGGCGGCGAAGGCTCCGGCAGCACCCAAGCCGGTACACCCGCTTCCCGACTCGGTACTGATGCGGATCGACGACCGCGAGGACGTCACCGTGCGCCGGTTCAAGCGGGCGGCACGGCTCCTCGGTGGCAACCCCGATTCGCTTACACCGGCCGACCGCGATCGGTTTCTGGACCTGGTGCTGGAGCAGCGCGTCCTGGCCGCCCATGCCGTCAAGGCCGGGCTGCCGTGGCTGCCGGCGGACTCCTCCCGGTACCGCTTCGAGCGCGACAACACCCTGCTCCGGGCGGCGCTCTCCGACCGGCTCACGGCCGTGGAGGACCGGCGCCGCGCCGCCGGCCAGCCGGACCTGGACGAGGAAGCGCTGGGGAAGGCGGCGCGAGAGAGCTTGATGACCGAGTTGAAGCCGGTCTACGACGATGCCGTGGTGCGGAAGGTGGGCTCGGCGTTCGCCGAGCTGCCGCAGCCCAGCGACACCATGTCGACGGCCACGCAGATGAAGATCCTCGGCCGCGTGCCCGAGGTGGCACCCGCCGACACCCAGCGCGCGCTCGCGCGCTCGTCGGCGGGCGAGTATCGCGTGAGCGACCTGCTCCAGGACTACCGCCGGCTCTCGCCCATCTACCGGCCGCGCATCAAGGACGCCGACGGCGTCCGCGACATGGTCGAGAACGGGCTCTTCGAGCGCACGGTGCGGAAGGCCGCCGCGGATCCCGCGCTCGCGGAGCGCGCCGAGGTGGCGGCCGTGCTCGCCGACCGCGTCGAATACCACGCGGTGAACAGCTACCTCCAGCACGCGGTGGTGATGAAGATCCCCACCGACTCGCTGACGCTCAAGCGCTACTACAAGGCCCACGCGCACGACTTCGACCAGCCCGCACGCAACGTGCTGGTGACGCTGATGATCGCCGACAGCGTCGCCGCCGAGAGCCTGGCGCGCGTGTTCGCCTACGCCGGGAACGCCGAGAGCCTGGCGTTCCAGGCGCAGCGCGCGGGCGCCAACTACACGCAGATGGTGACCGCGGCGAGCGACAGCGCGCTCTACGCGCGCACGCTCGCGATCGGCGCCGGCGGTGTGGGCGGGCCGGACCGGATCGGCGGCGCGTTCCGCATCTTCAAGGTGCTGTCGGTGGAGCCGAAGAAGGCGCAGCCGTTCGCGGACGTGCGCGACGCCGTGCAGCAGGCATGGCTCGAGGCCGAGAGCGAGCGCAGGATCCGCGCGCTGCTCGACCAGTTGAAGGCCGCGGCCCGCGTGCAGAAGAACGACGCGGCTTTGCGCGCCATTGTCTTGTCCACTCCGCCGCAGCACCGATAGACTCGGTGTCCAACCCATGACCTCGACGAGACCCAGGTCGCGCCCAGGGATGTCCGCGCCGAGCGTGCTCGCGCTGGCAGTACTGCTGCTCGCCGCGCGCGCGCACGCCGCCGACGCCGGCGCGTCGCCGGGCACGCCGCCCGTGTTCAGCATCGATCCGGACACGCTCTACGCCGACGAGACCGGCAACTGGCATGCCGGGCTCGTGATCGAGAACAAGGCCGGCTTTGGGCTCTACCCCGACAGCCTGACGATGGAGTGGCGGAGCGACGACCCCGACTCGACGCCGGGACCACGCACCGGGGTGCAGCTGCTCATGGGGCTCGTCGCCGTGATCGCGCCCGCGAGCGCCGGCGAGACCACCGGCATGCAGTGGACCTCGCCCGCCGACTTCGAGCGCGGCACCATCGTGTTCCGGCTGGTCACGCACGACGGGCAGAAGAACGTCTACCATTCCACCGCGCGCGTGACCGTTGCCGGCAACTACCTGTTCGACAAGTACCCGCGCGAGCTGCTCAAGTCGGGCCGCGACGTCGTGGACGTGGTGGTGATGTCGGCCGACACCTCCGCCCGTCCGGCGCCCGGGCTCCTCTACGTGCCGCCGGCCGGCGTGAGCGCGCGCGTGTGCATGCGCCAGTTCGTGTCCATGGTGGCGATCGGCAACACGGTGGCGGTCGTGAGCCTGCCCGGCGCCGGTCGCTCGGGCGGCCGCGCCGACGAGGCCGGCCCGGCGAGCGTCGCGGCCGTGGACGCCGCGCTCGCGCGGCTGGCAAAGGACCCGAGCGTGGATCCGAAGCGCATCGGCATCTGGGGCGTGGGGGCGGGCGCCACCACGGCGCTCCTGGCCGCGGTCAAGCACCCCGAGCTGCAGGCGGTGATCGCCCAGGACGCGGCGTACGATGCTTGGGCGGCCTATCGCGCGCTTCCCGCCGACGCCCGCAGGAAGTACGTACGTGAAGCCGGGAGCGACAGCGCCGGCTGGCGCGCGCGCTCGCCGCTGATCGTGGCGACGAAGATCCCGGGCCCGGTGCTGGTGCTGCAGACCAACGAGGCGAGCGCACCGGACTCGGCGTCGGCGCAGGCGTTCGCGAACGCGCGCGGCGACCAGCAGCTCTTCATCGAGTCGCGGATCGGCCGCCAGGGCAACCGGCCGTTCATGAGCCGCGACGCGGTGCGCGTGGGGCAGGACTTCCTGAGACGCCGCCTTCACCATCCTTGAGCCTGCAGCATCCCGCACGGTCCCGGTCAGCAGGCCGTCAACTCGCGGCAGAGCGGGCCGCCCAATCTTGACGCCCGGCGCGCGCGACTCCTACGCTCGTTGCCGCGATTTCATTTGCCCCCGACCCCCGCGCTCCCGAGGACCCCGAATGAAGCGCCGTGCCCTGCCCCTGCCTGCCGTGCTCGCGCTGGCAGCATGTCTCCTTCTGCCCCTGCTCGCGCAGGCGCAGCCGCCGCACCGACCGGCGGAGGGCGGCGTCAAGCCCGTGGACCCGAACAAGCCCGTCCCGGGCAAGTTCACGAGCCCCAAGCTCAAGGGCTGGATCAACGACGTGCCCGACACCGGGCAGTTCCTGCCCGACTCGGTGTGGCTGCTGCGCGTGGGTCCGCGCGTGCACACGGTGGGCGACTACGTGGGGAAGTGGTTCACGTCGTACCCCGAGTACCGCCCCGCGCCCGACAGCGCCGGCCGCGTGCAGTTCTTGAACTCGCTCCTCCACAAGGACGTGCTGGGCATGACCGCGCTCGCGCTCAACCGCCCGCAGGCGTTCGAGGATCGCCTGGCGCTGCGCGAGACGCGCCAGCGCTCGCTCGCGAACGCCGTCTACCAGCGCTTCGTCCGCGACTCGATCGTGGTCACCGACGCCGAGGTGCGCACGCAGTGGGAGAGCTTCAAGTGGATGCAGCACTTCCGGCACATCCTGGTCGCCGATCGCATGACCGCCGACCGCGTGCGCCGCGAGCTGATCTCCGGCCAGATCACCTGGGCCGCGGCGGTGAAGAAGTACTCGATTTCCACGAACGACAAGGGACCCGCCGGCGAGCTGGGCTGGATCACCCGTGACAAGCTCGACCCGAGCGTTGCCTACTGGATCTACGGCCTCAAGCCGGGTGAGACGTCGCAGCCGGCCCAGGACAACGAGGGCTGGCACATCGTGCAGTCGATCGAGCGGAAGCCCGTGGATCCGCCCTCTTACGAGGCCATCGCCCGCCTCCTGCGCGGACAGATCTTCGAGGTCAAGTCGGCCGTGCTCATGGAGCGGCTGCTGGCCCTGCTGCGCGTCCAGAACCAGCTCGTCTACGACTCCGCGAACGTGACCTTCGCCGCTTCGCGCTTCCGCGAGACGGTGAAATACACGCAGCAGCCGATGTCGTCGTCGATGGAGATCGACGGCACGGTGCCCGAGTTCACCCCCGCGGACACGGCGCGCGTCCTCGCGCGCTGGAAGAACGGCGGCCGCTATTCGCTGGGCGACCTGAGCCACGCCTACTCCGACATCCCGCCGCTCCTGCGCCCGGCGCTCAACCGGCCCGAGGCGGTGTTCGGGTTCGTGGAGACGACCGTGCTCGAGCCGAGCATCGCCGAGTACGGCGCGCAGAAGGGCCTGGAGAAGGACCCGCTCGTCACCGCGCCCGTGCAGGAGAAGCTCGAGGAGCTGATGGTCGAGCACATGTACCAGGACTCGGTGTTCACCAAGATCTGGGTGAGCAAGGACGAGCGGAAGGCTTACTACCAGAAGAACCTGCCGCTGTTCTTCACCTATCCCACCGTGCGCTTCGCCGCGATCACGCGCCCGAGCAAGGCCGGCTCCGACTCGGTGGAGAAGGCGCTCAAGAAGGGCATGAAAGCCGAGGCGCTGCTGGCGGCGGACTCTGCGGCGGGGCGCGTCTCGGGCAGCATCCAGACGCGGATGCAGAACGAGCAGGGGCCCTACCAGAAGGCGCTGTTCGAGGAGATGCGCCCCGGCGACACGCAGGTGCGCGGTCCCGACAAGAACGGCGACTACGTCGTGCTCCAGGTGATCTCGTACGACGGCGGGCGCCAGCTCTCCTACGAGGAGAGCGAGCAGATGATCGACGAGTCGCTGCAGAACCAGAAGTCGGAGAAGGCGCTCAACGAGATGATCGGGCGACTGCAGAAGCGATACGAGGTGTCGATGCGCCCCGAGCTGGTGATGCTGGTGAAGCTCGTGGACCCGTCGGTCGAGTAGCGCCGGCCTACTGCGGCTTGGTCGCCGGCGCGGGCTTGGGTGGCGGCTTCCACGCCGCCACGCGCGGGCCCTTGAAAGGCTCGCAGATCGCGTAGGCTCCGGAGAAGGCGACGAAGCGCTCGCCGCGGCTCACCTCGGGCTCGTCCTTGGGCCCGAACGCGAGCGTGGCCTTGCCCCACTCCACGCACACCGGCCGCTCGCAGCCGGCAAGTGCGCGGCTCGGACGGTGCTTGAAGATCAGGCGGCAGAGTGAGTAGACCGAGTCGGCCACGACCGGGCCCGCGCCCTCGTAGGGCACCGCGAACACCATCCTGAGCCGCGCCACCTGCGGCGTACGGTCGAGGAGGACGAAGCCCTGGCCGGTGACCGGGAACGGCTGTTTCCAGCCGAAGCCGGGAACACCCGCCCACTCGGCACGCATGGCACCCGCGTTCTCGCCACCCTTCCCCTCCAGGTGCCACCAGGGGCCGAGCGTGTCGCCGGCGGTGGCGCGGAAGAAGACCTGGGCGGTGAAGCCGGTGAAGGTCTTCCCCGCGCGCCCGGGGAGGAACGACAGGAACAGCGTGTCCTCGACCGTGGAGTCCGAGCACGCGGGCTTACGCGCCTGCTGCGCGCGCTTCGAGCCCCAGGGCGCGTTCCACGACAGGTAGAGCTGCGCGTTGTCCGCCTTGGCGCCTCCCTGGGCCTTGACCACGCTGTCGGCGTGCGCCACGAGCCGCGAGATCGAGGTCGGCGGGTGGGGCTTGTGGCCGGAGGTGTCGGGCAGGGTGCGGACGCTGTCCTCGAGCGGCTCGGAGGCGCCGGCGGCGGGCGCGCGGGAGAGCACCAACACCGCGAGCGCTACCGCGGCGAGCCAGTGGGCGCGGCGGATCCTGTCGGGCATGGGATTCCTGGGATCTCCTGGGCGGGAAGAGCTAACGGTAGAGCGCCTTCACGGCGCCCCAGGTGGCGCGGCGCGTGGGGACGGCCTGGCAGTCGACCCCGGTGCCTCCCTGCCAGAGGGCGCGATCACTGCCGCCGGCCTCGGGACCGCTGATCAGGATCTCCTCGTCTGCTGGAGTGTGCAGGCGGCGGACCAGCAGTGAATTGAACACCATGCAGGCGGGGGTGGAGCAACCGTCATTACACGAGGTCGTGTTCGTGGTTCGCAAAAGGATGCGGCAGGCCGTGTAGACGTCGTTCGCGAGCAGGGTGACGGCGTCCTGCGGCAGCACTCCCGAGGCCACGAGCAGCCGGGCATGGCGCGTGGACCCGCCGGGCGTGCCGGTGATCCAGCCCTGGAACGAGGCCGTCCCCTGGCCGTTCCAGGCGTCGATACACGACGGCGTCCCCGGTGCGTAGTCGGCGGCGGCCGCCCAGCCGTTGGCGCGGCAGTCGGGCGCCATCATCCACCACACCGGCAGGGGGTCACCCTCCGTGCCGGCGATGTTGAAGTCGACGACCAGCTCCATCGAGTAGACGCTGTCCATCGGGGCCGCAAGGGAGAACGACGGGAAGAGCGGGAACTCCTGGATGTCGGAGGCGCAGCCGAACAGCTGGTTGTTGAAACCGCCGCCGACCGGGGGGCTACAGTCCTGCCACGCGATCGAGAGACCGGCGCCGGCTGCGGCCCGTACGCCAAGGCACGTGGCAAGGAGCAGGCACGCGAGCGCGCGGCGGATCGGGAGTCGGGAGGGCTTCATCGGTATGCAGCTTCGCACGGCGGCGGCGCGCAGGCACGTCGGAAGCACGACGGCGCCCGTCGGGGACCGACGGGCGCCGTGTGGAAGCGTACTGACGCAGGTTACCTGTAGAGCGCCTTCACCTCGCCCCACGTCTTGTTCTTCGTGGGCACCAGCTGGCAGTCCGGGCCGACTCCCTGCCACGTGATGATGTTCGAGCCAGCCGACGACGCGTTCCCGATGAAGATGTTGTTCGCGAGCACCGGCGTGGTCACGTTGATCGAGTTCAAGACGATGCAGACCGGCTCCGTGCAGCCAGTGCAGGTGCTGTTCACGGTCTTCGCGTTGTTGACGACGATGTTGCAGGAGAAGTACTCCGTGCCGGCAACCAGGTCCTGCAGCGCCGACGGAGGCACGGCCCCCGCGAGCACCAGCCGGCGGTGCTGCGCCGCCAGCGACGGATCGATGGTGCCCATCGACTGCGGCGTGCCGGTGACGAACGAGCCGATGCCACCCGACGCCCCGCCCTGCGTCCAGTCCACGCACACGACGTTGGCCCCGTCGGCCACGAAGTTCGAGAGGAGCGACGCCGACCGACAGCTGCCGGCGGTCTTCATGTCCCACCACGCCGGCAACGTCGCCGACTGGGAGAGGACGTCCATCACCACCTCGTTGCCCGAGACCTGGGCCAGGTCCGCGGGAAGCTCGAACGAAACCACCATGAGGTTCGAGCCCACGTTGGACGCACAGGCGAACGCCTTGTTGTTCGCTCCGTTGCCTTCACCAGAGCAGTGGTCCCACCTCAAGCTGAGCCCCGGCGCCGCGAGGGCCGAGGACGCTACACAGAGCATGGCCGCAACCACGCTCAAACCGAGAATCCTTCGCATCATGAGCTGAACCTCCGTTTCGAGCAGACGTCGAGTCCGCTACGGGGGACACGGCTCGCAGAGCACTCCAGTCCTTCCCTGGACTCAAGCGCACGGGCGGTTGTTCCCGGTCGCAAGGTGACGGCGATTAGAGTCAACGAGAGAGCCCGGTTAGTGCAACTGAAAAAAACCGAGCCCACACTTCACTCCACGAGCTGCACAGTACATCGGCACACGCGCTTGGGTCCATTAGGGCAAACACCCAGACGGGCCTGCGGGGTTCCACGGGACCCGTGCCCCGCCGGGAGTACGCGGCGGACCCCGATGCGAAATGCAATTCCGGCACCGGCCAGGGGTCAGAAAACACATCGGGCGGCCGCTGGTCGCGGCCGCCCGGATGGTGAAACGGATTGCGTGTGGATCAGTGATACATCGCCTTCACGGCACCCCACGTCGCGTTCCTGGTCGGGGTCGCAGCGCCGCAGCCCGGCGTGCCGCCCACGACGACGCCAGCGCCACCCTGCCACGTGCAGAAGTCAGCGTCGGTGCCGTTCGACGGGCCCGAGAGCAGGACGTTGTTCGCGAGCACCGGCGTGGTGAGGTTGATCGAGTTGAACACGATGCAGACCGGCGTCTGGCAGCCACCGCAGCCGTTCACGGTCTTGGTGTTGTTGATGACGACGTTGAACGAGAAGTACTGGGTATCGCCCGTCAGGTCCTGGAGGTTGTCCGGGGCCACGGCGAGAGCGGCGACGATG
>Ga0209811_10000879_pt1 | contig 10857 bp, 10 predicted proteins | sample Coa_R1_6_FD_187161 | JGI IMG/M metagenome (GOLD analysis project Ga0209811, IMG submission 187161) | Surface soil microbial communities from Centralia Pennsylvania, which are recovering from an underground coalmine fire. - Coalmine... | ecosystem: Environmental > Terrestrial > Soil >...
AACGATCCATGCGTAGTGTCCCACAAATACACACCGTCCGAGGCCCGCAGCCAAGCGTTGTGACCAATCGAGAAATTGTATCCGGAACCAGCCTGTCCCTGAAGATAAGTGGGAAGGCCAAAGGGAGAGCCGAGCATGAGTCCCACAGGAAGCGTCCCGGAGGGATTCCCCGTAACGATCAGCTGACCATCGGTCTTGAGTACGCCTGCCGCCGAGCGGTAGAGGTTTGTGTCTGGCGTCGGCCCACCGAAGTTGAGCGCTGCCTGTCCACCACCAATGCGATCAACAGAAAACTCGATGCGCTTGCTCGTGTTGCCGCCGGACACGAAGGCTCCATCGGTCTGTAATACAGCCGCTGAATTGCGGTAGAGGTTTGTGTCAACCGCTGACGATCCTGACCCCCAGTTGAGCTTTCCGTTGTAATCGGTGTAAAGGCGCGGCTGTGAATCCCCCGCCAGGTATTGCGCAAAGCCCCATGAGCCGGTGTTCGGAATGAGCGAAAGGAACATCCCGGCCCACATCTGTCCATCCGTCCGCAGCTGGCTCGTACCGTTGCGGTACAGCTTCGTGTCGAACGTAGGTCCGAACCAGAAACCATCATTCGAGAATCGGAACATATCGAGCTGCTGCTGTTGCGACCAGACGAGCAGGCCACCGCTATTCGGCTTGGTGTAGAACTCCCAGTCGGTAGGGCCACCGCCTGGTCCTAGTTGGAAGGCGATGCCAGAGCCGATGTTCGTCATGGCTGCCGGATCGGGACTCCTGAGCGTGATGTAGGGCCAACCTCCGTTAGCAGCAAGAAGTAGTCTGCCGGTGTCTGATGCTAGGAGAGACAGATCACTCTCCGAGCGCAAATCCTTCGCAGCAAAGCGGTAAAGGGTGACGTCACCAAAACTGCCGAACTTGAAGGCCGAAGCAGTTGATCGCTCGACGACCGGGTTCGGGTAGCTGCCGGAGAGATCGCCGCCAGCTGGGCCGCTGGGAGCAACACCTATGCCCGAGGAATTCGTAGACCAGGTGCTTAGAACCCAAGGCTCACGATTGTTGTCGAAGATCACGAGCACCGAATCGTCTACATCCGGAATTGCCCCGCCCCAATGCTTACACTCGACCACCAGATTCGGGTGCATGTCCGGGATCACCAGCTTGAGCGTGTCATTTGCATCGACAGGCGGCGTTGAAACGTATCCCGACCAGATCCGCTGCATCGGGGCAGTCGGAGCAGCTACACGCTCCTGATGAAAGCTGCTCATAGTGGCGCGTTCGTTCCGATGTAGCGTCGAATGGCGATCACCGGACGGTAATCCCATTGGATGAACTGGATGCCTGCGTCAGATCCGATCTCTACAACCTTCCCAGTCCCCACATAGACACCGACATGTCCTGGTACAACAACTGTACCGCCGTAGAAGATCAGGTCACCAGGTTGCGGAGATGCAACGGGCCTACCATGCTTGACCAAGGTGCCAGTATAACCCGATCCGTTGTACCCAGCGCCGTTTGGATCAGGCATACCAGCTTCCTTGTAGACGAGCGTGGCGAACGATGAGCAGTCGATCCCGTTGTGCGCCTCGAAACTCCACAAGCTCTGTGGATACGGCCTCGTCTGGAGGTAGTGGTAGTGATGCTTCTGTTCCTCGTTGTACGCCTTTAGCGCAACCTGGGAGATGGCGTTCGGAGAAGCATCCGCGACGATCCCGGTCGGATCGACTGCTGTATTGACGTGCGCCCAAGAAGGCGGCGTCTGTATATTGTCGTCGAGCGGTTCAGGCAGCTCCGCCAGAGGCTTGTTGGCGGTGATCTCCGCAGGCTGCCCGTCGAACAGGGAGCGGCTAAAGTTGTGAACGATCCAGCGACCGCTCGCTGGCCCGAAGTTCTTGGCAACGATGACTGCTCCGGGCGGCGCGAGCCAGGTGCCGATCCGTGCCTCAATCGTCATTTCCGAGAGCTTCTTGCCGATGTCGAGATCGAAGCCGACACCCTCGATCCCCTTACTCGTCTCATCGAAGACCGCGATGGGCTGCGTCGTGAAGAGATCGTCGTCCGACATGAAGTAGAAAACGCCACTGACGAAGAATGCTCGCCACTGTACCTCCAGAGCTAGCCTCTGGATACAAGTCCAGGAATCCTCGCGCTTCCAAACTTTGTCGTTCTCTGTCGAGGTACCACGGAAGTACAGGTAGTCAGATCCTTCCGTTGACGGATCACCCATCAGGTTGAAGCCGGCAGCCGTTCCCTCGTTCGTCCCGGACGGGCTAGAGCTGATCGGAATCCCATAGGCCGACACCCAGCGATCTGCCTCTGCCTGCCATTGCGCGTAATCGGCACCCTGGCGCGGCGTGTTCCAGGTGTAGTCGCGCTGGATCTCGCTACACAACTGTGACATCGTAAGCGTGGGGTGAGCTTTAGCCTTCGGAATTGCTGACTTGTAGAAGAGTCGAGCTGCCGTCGAGGGTGTCGTCCGATCCTTGTAGCTACCCCATGCGCCAATCTGCTGAAAGAGGCCGGCAGAATCATTGAACCCGCCGCCGTGAGCGTTATCGCCACCCTTGATATTGTTGAGAACAGACTCCTGGGTGGCAACCATGAGGGCGACGCAGATGACCTTCGGACTCGCTCCCATCGACTGCCCGACAGCGCAGATCGTGTTAGCATTGGAGATTTGCGCCTTCGACGCTGGTTGCCCCTTCACTGTTAAGGAGTTGGAGGCAAACCGCTGCGGGCTGGCGTTCTGATCGCTGAGCGTCTTGCTGTTGAAGTCAGTAGGGATTCCTGGAGCTGTCGCGGCCTGCGAGTCCGCGCCAATTCCCCATTGCGGGGCGTCGGACGGATCTTCAATCTCCTGGAGCTTATGAAGCTCTGGGATCACGACGGGGATGTGAAACTCCTTGACCTCGCGAATCAACCGCAAGATGAACTCTGCCCTAGTCGTCGTGGCTCGATCTGCGAAGATCACGCCGTTGTGAGGAGTGTGCGGCTTCGGGTAGGTGCGAAGAATGGCGATCTCGCGCTGCTCGAAAGTCAAGTCCAGATCATCCGACCCAGCTGTGCGCTCGACCTTCACGAGCCGAAACCACAACCCGTCAATCTGAATATCGAGCGAGTTGTGAAGTCGGCGTGAGTGCAGCACAGAACGGTCGTAGTCGTTGACTGTTATCTTGACTGTGCTAGCCTCCTCGATGTCACGGGTGATCGTCACATCCGTAATCCGGTCAGCAGTATCGAACTGGATCGTACGCTTGAGATAGACGACCAGATCCTGAAGGTCAATGTCATCGCCCATCAGCTCGCGCTGAACCTTGCGCTTGTTCAGCTGCGATAGCTCGATCTTTTGAACCGCTGTAGACGGCTTGTGTACCGGCCGGTTGGTAGTGGATCCTCCTACCTTTCCGTGCACTACGGTATCCTCAATGTCTTCGGGCCTTTGATGTGATTCGGATCACGTATCGAGGGGTTCACCTTCTTGATGTCCTTCCAGCGCCGAGAACTACCCCAGACTTCCTTTGCCACCTGCTTCAGCGTTACGGTTCTACCCTTGAGAACCTTGTAGGTGTTGGGAAGGGTGTTCGTCGCCAGGACGTGTACACGGCGCTCCGGGTTGTACTCCAGAAAGTGAATGACCGCATCCTGCCGCAGTCGGAAGGGCCGACCGCTGTCAGTCTTCGCCCAGTACACATTCGTTCCCCAGTCGATACTTTGGATGACCCAGCGCCGGTCGCCGCTCGGCAGATCCCCGGAGATCGGCAGAGCGCCACTGATGATGATCTTCGGCGGCTCGTCGAACTCCGGACAGAGCTGCATCTGCGTCAACTTCCGACACTCTGACTCGATGCTGTCATAATTGATCCAACCATCGAGTAGGATCGGAACGTCGAGCTGGAAGGGATCACGTCCCTGCCATTGGACGAAGGAGACACGTCGCGGTGCATCGATGACGCTCCAGCGAGCGCCACCGGAAGAGAGTGTCGGCGGATCGAACCCTCGCAAAGCTTGTACGAACAGACCGTTGTCGGCAGTGAACCCGTAGTAGTGGCGGGGCATCGTAAGAGGCGGCGGCTTGGCTGACCTCCTCTGAACAACTTTCTTCTTCTTCTGCTGGGTGACCCAGGAACCGATGGATGTCGGAACTTTTTGTGTCATGCCCTCGCCAATGAATCGAGTTTATGCTTCTGGACAACCTTGGCCATCTTCTTCCCGTCTACATTGAACACCGCCGTTAGATGGATCTCGTTCGGGAAGTTCGGCATCTGAAATCCCGACATCTCACGATTCGGAACAACTGATGCGCCAGACGGTAACGCCACTAGCTCTGGCCCACGCTCTCCAACCATCGCGAGGCCCGGAGCCATAACGTGTCCGCCCTCGGCCAGGAACGGAATGTGGTGTACAACTCCGGCGATTACTCCGTGTCCAGGGATGTGATCCCAGATCCTCTTGAAGAGAGAGGCCACGCGAGTCGCCAAGCTTATCATCTTGTGGAAGATCGCCCGCACCGTATGCCAGAGTCGATTCCAGTGAGTGACGATCAAGATGAGCGGCCCGACGAACGGACCCAACAAGACATCTGCCAGGAGTCGCCAGTGACCAACAATCCAGTGGTAGGTCCGATCGACGAGTTTGTGGAACGCGCTCCACTTCCAGTACAGCAGCGGAAGGATCGCGATCAACAAAACGATAGCAGTGCCGATGATCCCGATGGGGTTGGCAAGAATAGCAGCCGTGAATATCTCGAAAGCTACGGTTGCCATTCCAATGCCGATCACGAGAAGATCGAGCACACCAGCTGCAATACCTGTGACTATTGCCCAAGCAGTGGTTGCTATTGTCGTCGCGTAAGTCTGGATTTCGAGAAGCAACATATTCGCGTTGTCCCAGGTAAGAGCAGCTGTAAGAGCGTCGAACAGGCCAGTTGCCCAAACCACGGCCGCATTAAGTGTCCACATAGCAAGTCCGGCTGCCCCTGTAGCTGCCGCCCAGAGGCCGACGCCCTCGGTGTTCATGACGGCTGCAAGCCACAGTCTCCATGCCTGAATTACAGCAGCTGCCGTTGCCAGGCCGAGGGCACTCATCAAGAGCTGAGTCCCCAGAAGAACGGCATCGAAGATGACGAGAACGAGCCGGGTCGCGAGGATCGCAGTCCGCAATCCCCACAGGGCCGCTTTCCAGGTGTTGGTCGCGAAAGCAGCGATGAATGTGGCCGTCTTGTAGACAGTCAGGATCCCGATGAATCCGCCGACAACGCCTCCGAGAAGCTGGAACATTCGCCGGTTGCGACCGCCAATGATATGCAGCCATGCCAGCGCAGCCGTGAACTTCCAAACGACGAAGAGAGTGCCACCGACTGAGATCCTGATGCCGTCGATGACTCCCTTGAAAAAGTCGAAGACTTGCATAACGGCATGTGTCTTCGGCGAGAGAACTTTATCGATGGCCCCGACGAACTCTTGCAGCGTGATTGGGTGACTGGCGCTGAATCCCTTTAGTTGATCATTAACGCTCTTTAGAAACACTTGTACGCCACGGAACAGACCGCCCTGTGTTCCACCGAGCGTTCCGCCGAGCGCCTGTGAAAGCAGATCCTTGAACGTTGACCAAACACCCACAAGCGTCGAGGATGCCTGACGCGCTGCCGCTCCTGCGTAGCCGGGAGTGTTTTGGATGTAATCGTGGATCGCCTTGAGAACATCCTGAACAGGGATCCCGAGCGTTCCAACCTTGTGAATCTCCTCGCCGGTGAGGTGGAACTGATTGCGCAAGATCGGCAGCATCGGGATACCGTCACGGGAGAGCTGATTGACGGCATAGCCCGTTAGGTGTCCCTGGAAGGCGAGATGCTGCATCGCAATTGCCACGCGCTGGAGTGCGGCAGGCGTGACCCTGCCGGCGAAGGAGAGCGCATCGGTCAGATCTTGGATCGTGGTCTCAGTATCTCTCGCCGTGTACCCGATTGGGTGCAACGCTGCATACATCGACCGGAAGGCGACGGTCACATCCTTGAACTGGAACGGCGTGTAGGCCGCGATCCTGAAGAGCCGGTTCATCTCGTCTGCCAACTCACCGCTTCCGGTGAGTACAGGAGCGAGAGCTACCTCAGCTTCCTGCATCGCCAAGTCGTAAGACGCGCCCATGTGAAGTGCAGCGATCCCGGCAGCGCCCATGGCGAGAGTTGCGCCGTAGGTGATACGGCGCAACGTGAAGAGCGCCTGGTTCGCCACGTTGAACTGGCGACCGGCCGAGACACCGGCGACCCCGGCGATGGTCGCCTGCTTCGCCAGACTGCGCAGAGCCAGGGCTTCAGCTTCGACGCCAGCAACGACTTCTCTGGCGCCGATTAGCTGAGTGAGTATGCTAACGACTTGTGATGGCATCTACTTCTTGAACGATGCGGCGAGCATCTTCATGATCTCGGCCGCGATCATGTTGGCAAGTTCATGATTGTACTGACGCTGTCTTATCCGCGCCTGGTACGCGATGTTCTGCATCAATCCTCTCCGGAGCGGATCCTTCGTCTCCAGGAAGTTCATCGGATCGAGGCCGAACAGGGATACCTCTGCGGCAGCCACAATCATGTCATGCTTTAAGGGTTTCCCTCACCCTCCAGGAAGTTCGTTGTGACATCGGTGCTCGTGTCGCCCATCCAGCGACCGAGCATGATGCTGTGCGTCTGGATCGCGACGATGTTGTTGACGAAGAGCGCGAGTACGACCGACCTCGCAGGTTGCGATGGCTCGATCTCATCCTCGAACTTCATCGCTTGTGCCAAGTCAAGGCCGTAGCCGAGAATCGGCATGTCGCCGTTTGTGAGCTGGATGCGTTCACCTTCAGGAGTCTCGGCCCAGAACCCCTGACAGGAAGAGATCATGACGTCGATAGCCGCGTACAGGTTGCGCTCGTAGACCTGCTTGCGACTGAACTCGCGTTGCACTCTTGACCCGATCTTGGCGATCTCCTCACCATCGAGCAGCCGGTAGTGCGCATAGAGAGTGAAACCTGAACTCTCATAGCCCGGTACTGGCAAGAAGGTGTCGCGGTGAGTTGCAAGCTCGTCCCGCTGTGCTACAAGTGCATCCAGTAGGCTGCCGGCACCGTTCGATGACGGCAGCCCACCTTCTTCGTCCGTTGTATGGACGACTGTCTCGCCGAGTTGTGGTGCCTCCGGCTCTTCCAGTTCATCGTTTTCGATCAGATCCGACACGTTTGCTCCCTCCGTGTTGTTACGAGTCGTTGACCTTCGGGAAGCCGTCGATGGTGAACTCCAGCTCCAGGAGCGCAGCTCCCGACTGCTCGGAGTCCAAATCCGGCGGCGTGACCCGCTTGAGTGTTGCGTTGTAGACGATGGGATGGCCGAAAGCGTTTCCCCGGATGTCCATGGGAGTCCGCTTGATGACGGCCTTCGACCTTCCGGCTGCATCGAGCAGCTTCTGCACCTTCAGGTGATCCCGGTGGAGCCGGTACAGCCGTGAGATCGTGACGTTGCCCGTCGTCCGACGCCCTCCGAGCGAGACAGGCGGCGCCATCGCCCCAGGGTTGTACTTGGTCTCGTCGGAATCGACCTCGCCACCCGACCACTTGTCCCAGATCCCGTAATCCTCCATCACGCCGGTGTTCGGGTTGACGATGCTGACGTTGATGGTGTGGGTGTCCTGCCTGGTCGGTCCCTGAATTGCATTGGGCTTCTTGGCAATAGGCGGCATTCTTGGTTATCCTCCTTCCCGCTGCTAGGTGACCGATCCGGTGACCGGAACGTTGACGATGAGGATGGAGACCAGCTCCGCGAACGGCGACGGCCGCACCGAGACAACCGCCCGAAGTTCTCCGTTGGCGATGGTCTCCGGAGTGTTGACTGCATCGCTGACATCGATGTTGAATGCCTGGCTGGCCGTGATGCCGTAGAGCATGCCGGCGTCGTAGTCCGCCTGGCAAAGAGCTGCCAGATCGCCGCCGTAAGACGAGATCGTGTGACCTGCTCCATCGATGGGCGCGAAGACGTACCGCTCACCGATCTCGTAGCAGCGCGAAGCGAGCCACTGCATGTAGCGGACGTTGCTGAAGTCGAGCCAGGACGGCAGCGACACCGGGTTGGCCATCGAGCGGAAGCCGTAGATCCGGAAGCCGTTGAACATGCCACGGATCACGTTGACTCCTTGGCCGTTCAGCTCCTCGCGGTCGGCGTCCACCCATGCGGGCTGGCTCAGGTCGGCCGCGAACTGGAGCTGCCCTCTGACGCCGGCAGCTGGGGTGTTCGGGTTGTCGGAAGAATCGACCCTCGCGATTGCCCCGGCAACGCTCGCGGACGGCGGAACCGTCCTTGTCGTGTTGGCGACGACACCAGGAATGACGATCCAGGGTGCCCACGCTGATGCGTACCGCTCGTTGCCGTTCTTGGCGTTCTGCACCGACGTTTCGAGAGTTGCCTTGGTTCCGGAGTCCGGCAGATCCAGAAGCGCGACCCTCCCGAAGTTGGCAGCATGGTCGAGGAGCTGCTGATGTCCCGGATCCGTTGTGCGACCCGGAGCGAGCACCTGACCCGGCCCCAAGCCCTTGTCGAACTTGTTGAGGGCCGTGAGCCAGTTCGCATCGGTGATGTTGTTGCGATCATCAGCTCCTCCTGCAAGAGCTGCCGCCGCTGCGGCATCCGGAGCGCCAGCTGCGGCTCCCAGAGTCAGCGTGATGTAGTCGCTGTTGGCGGCCCAGGCAATCCCGTCCTGCTGCGTCGTCAGATCCCAAGAGGTTTCGACGATCACGCCGTTGTACAAGACCTGAATCCTGTACCCCGACGCGACACCTGCGAGAACTGCGATGCTGATGTTGTTGCCGTACGTTCCTGGGCCGAGAGCGTTGGCAATCAACGCAGGTGTCGCACCCTTGTTCAAGTTCTTCGTCGCGACCACCGCTGCCGGCCCGACGACCCGATTGATGTAGGCACTGTCGCCGCCTTCGCGGAAGAAGGCATCCACCGCGTCGTACAAGGGGCTGTACGTCACACGCTGCCCCAGGTTGGCAGCGAAGTCGGATAGGCTCCGAACCAAGACCGGAGTAACCGGCCCTGCGTCGGCCATACCAACCATGAATGCGACGCCTGCATCAGTTGGCGCAGACTGCGGTTGCGGAGCAGTCTGAACCTGGATTTGTACACCAGGACGCGCCATCTATCCTCCCTTCCTACGTCTTCTTGCTTGTTGTCTTGGACTTCGATTCGGAGTCATCCGCCGCTGACTCCTCTTCGCCCGGCACCAAGATGCCCTCGTCGATGAGCACCTTGTTGTGCGGGTCGGCGAGCGCGTCATTGTCGAGATCGACTGACTCGCCCGGTCCCAGCATCTGTCCGCTGGCCAGATCCCTTACATGGTCTCCCAGCATTGTGTACTTCATCAATCCTCCTCCGACTCGACTGTCTCTTCGTGCGTCTGTACTGTTGGCCAGTTGCTACCTGGCATTTCGGGATCCGGGATCGGCTCCCTCGGGCCACCGTAACGAGCTACGATGCCCGGTATCTCAACCTCGAAGAGCACCTGCCCGGCGCTGATCGTCTGATCATCTTCCATGGCGAAGTGCGGGGTGTAGCTCTCGTCCATCCAGGTCGATCCATCCGAGAGGCCGTTGAGATCAGGTTTTTGTAGCATGATCGTCCGGACGATCGCAGCATAGACGCGAACGAGCTTCAAGGTGTTGTCACGAATCCCGGATCCGACGAAGACTCCGATGCCTATGTTGAAGAAGACCCGGAAGGTCCCGTCACCTTCCATCTTCGGTCGCTGGTTCGGGCTAAGACCAGGACTCATTACGACAATAGTAGGAAGAGCGTCCGAGTTGGCCGAATCCAAATCGTTCGCCTTGATGTACTGCTTCGGCATCGGGTGCTTCGGTGTGTCGTGTTTGTCGTCGATCAGACCGGACTGAAGCTCGTACTCGATCAGGTACGTCCTGAACCATGTCCGGAGAGTATCCAGGACAGCCTGCTCCACATCGTCTGCGATCTCGATGGCTCCGAAGATGCTTGTGTACTCGACGGCGCTCACGGCGTCACCGGCGCTCCGACAGCGCCTTCCTCCCAAGCGGTGATCATGTACTCACGAATGATCTCTCCGAGTTTGAGGCTGTCGTTCTGGGTGATCCGGATGGGGCGGTCGTAGTCAAATGCCTCCGCGTAATCCAGCTCCGACCCGACATTGACGAAGTTCGGCCCGGTTTCAACGAAGCTGTTTGGATCCTCTTCATCGGTGAACGACCTATACAAAGCTCCGGTGAAGAACCCGATGCGAGGACCGAGACTGGCATCGTACTCCGGCAATGTCTGCTTGCGCTCCCACCATTCCTCGGTGTTCTGCTTCCAGGAACCACCAGCGCGACGACCCTGGCTGCTGAAGGTCTTGCTGATCAGCTCGCGCATGTATTCTCCTGCGAGCAAAAGTCCCGGTTCAGCATTGAGAGTGGCAGCGCCCATGCGCCGGAAGCGCGTCTCCGCCATCGTGATGCCGTATGTCCGGACGTAGAGCCTCAATTGTAGTTCTTCACCGCTCGCGGGTAGACGATGGTGGCGTAGCCGTCATAGATCTGCTCGCCTGTGACGATCTCCAGCGATGGAACGTATGGCGGCGGGAACCAGTAGTAGGGCGCGGCGCTCTTGCCCTGAAGATCCGGGCCGTCGCCAGCAAGGTCGGAAGCAATGGAAGACTTGAGGTTTTCCAGAGACAGCTTGTACTGTTCCAGTAGTTGCGGATAGATCGAGCGTCCGGTGTTGACTTGGTCGGAGAAAAAGTCCAGCTCGACCTGAAGCGCCGTCCGGAGCGTGACGACCTGCGGGTCGCCGGGCAACGCCCCGAGCGCGTACACGACCATCTTGCGGACACCGGCGTC
>Ga0209811_10000880_pt1 | contig 10853 bp, 9 predicted proteins | sample Coa_R1_6_FD_187161 | JGI IMG/M metagenome (GOLD analysis project Ga0209811, IMG submission 187161) | Surface soil microbial communities from Centralia Pennsylvania, which are recovering from an underground coalmine fire. - Coalmine... | ecosystem: Environmental > Terrestrial > Soil >...
TAACACTGCCGTTCGCTTACTCCCAGCACCAGTGCGGCTTGCACCACGGTCAGCTCGCTTCGATACACTCGTTGTATTACGTCTAGTCGCTTCTCGTCTTGCATTGTCAGGATTGTCATTTCCCCACCCTGACATAATTACGTTGCCGTTAGCCCCTGTCATAATCACGTTGCTACTACACCATTCTGATCTTTAATTGACATCGGACGGAGTAATCGGATATCTCTAGCCAGAGAGCGCAGAGAGGAACAATAATATCGATCCATTGGCGCGCGCTGGCGTGCCTGAGTTCAAGGGAAGGAGGCGTTTCACAATGCCGACAATCAGAGGCCTGAGTCACGTGGTGCTGTACGTCAACGATCTGGAGAAGATGGTCGCTTTTTACAAAGACGTTCTCGGGCTCGTCAAATACCGCGAGCATGCCGGGCGGATGGTCTTTCTGACGCCCGATCCCAACGTGGAAGACCACCAACTCGCTCTGACCAAAGGACGCGAGGGCAACGCCAAGATCATTGCCCACATCGCCTGGCGCGTCGATACGCCAACGGATGTGAAAGAATTTTACGAACGGTTCAAAGCCCAGGGTGTGCCAATTGACCACTGCGTGAGCCATGCTTACGAAGAGATGGGCAACACCGTCTCGTGCTATTTTCTAGATCCGGAAGGTAACCGGCTGGAAATTTACGCGCTCGTCGCCGAGCGCGACAACGCGCGCGTCAACCGCCCGCTCGATCTGGACAAGAGCGTCAACGAAATCGTCGCTCAGGCGAGCGGTTTGAGCGCGGGTTCACACTAGCGTTCAACGGTTCTACACCGACCCACAATCGGCAGGCCCAATCGATCAACGGCTTGCCGAGTCCATGCGCACCAACTCAACCAGAATAAGCGCATGGCCAGCAAGATCAAACCCGCCTGGTTTTGCCTCAGCGTGCGTAGATCTTTTTAAAGAAACCTTCCTTTTCCAGCTCTCGCACCAGGCTGTCGTCAAAAAACTGTTCCGGTTTGGCCTTGGCCGCTTCGGGCCGCGTGCGTGTCCGCTCTTCGATCACCAGTTTAAACATTTCCGGGTCTAGGTTGGGAATGCGCTCGATCACGTCGATGCCGAATTGCCAACTCGCTTCGAGAATTTCCGGATCCTCGGAATGGAGGAACTTAGCGATCGCCTTTTTGCTCGCCTCCTTGTCTTTGTGAAGCATGGCGACTCCTTCGGAGTAGCCCGCGATGAAATTCTTGACGGTTTGCCGGCGCGCGGCAAGAAATGTTTTGCGCACGACAATGCCGACGTGGGGAAAACTTAGCCCGATGGTTTTGGGCGGGATCTGAATTCGCGCTCCCGCCTTAAGCGTCTTTTGCAGCGCCGGGGGCGTCATCGGCGCGGCAAAGATTCGCCGCGTCTCGATGGCGGCGGCAAGCTCGGGCTGACCACCGAGCTGCAACAAGGGCACATCTTTGTCGGGATCGAGACCGGCTTTGCGCAAAATATAGCGCATCGTAAAATCTGTGGATGAGCCGAAGCGGGTGATGCCCACCGGCCTTCCGCGCAGGTCCTGAATCGATTTGATCTCGGGTTGGACGACAATATAAAAGGCCGGCATGTTGACCATCCCCGCCACGGCCACCAAATCCGCCCCGCCAAAATCCGCGTCCACGACGCCACTGCCGCCCGCCGTCGCGATCTGATTTTCGCCCGCCATCATGGTTTGGATCACCTGAGCCGCGCCCGCGATATAGCTGAGATTCACGTCTAAACCATATTTGCGGAACAAGCCCATCTCTTGAGCCACATAAAGGGCCGCATGATCTCCCGCGATCGAAGCATAAATCGCGTTGATGCGCTCTGGCGTGGGCTGGGCATGGGCCGTCCTGTGAAACAAAAACAAACCTATGACCCATGCGCACAAGAATATTTTAGCTCGCATATCAAACTCCATGGCGGCTTAATCTTTCGGCCATCGATCGCTTCGTTCAGCGTTCGACGTGACTCTTCGGCGCGAAAGCTTTCACCTCGCGTCGAGCCGGCTTTGACTTTCTTAGCAGAGGCGCGCGTCGTTTGTCCAAGAGCCGCATTCAGCTCTCCAAACGTTTGTCCTCTCGCGCTACGGGCGTTGGTTAATCGATCCGGCGCTCTTGGTGGAATAGATGGACGCGCTCAGGATCGACGTTCAGGTCAAGACGTTGACCCAGTTTGATCGGATCTTGTGCGGGCAAGCGCGCTACGAGTTTGAGCCCGCCACAGCCTAGATGAACGAAGCAGTCCGAGCCCAGGTCTTCGACGAACTCCGCGGTTCCGGCAAAGCAGGCGTCCGCGGCGGCACAGCGGCGTAGGTCTTCGGGACGAATACCGACGGTCAGCTGCGAATCTGGTACGGCGCGCCCACCTAGGATGCCGGATAGATCGAATTCTACGCCGGCTTTACTGTACAATTTGCCATGGCCGTCCAAACGCCCTTCGATAAAATTCATCTGCGGCTGGCCGACGAAACTGGCGACAAACAAGTTGCTTGGCCGATGATAAATCTCCGACGCCGTGCCGATCTGTTGAATTCGCCCCTGGTCTAACACGATAATTTTTTCGCCAAGAGTCATTGCTTCGGCTTGATCATGGGTAACGTAGAGCATCGTCGAACCTAACCGAGTGTGCAACCTACCGAGCTCCACGCGCATGTTTGCCCGCAGCGTCGCATCGAGATTGGACAGAGGCTCGTCGAAGAGAAAAAGCTTCGGCCGGCGCACAATCGCCCGCCCCAAGGCAACCCGCTGTCTTTGCCCACCACTCAATTGTTGAGGTTTGTGATTGAGTTGATGATCGATCTCCAACAGCCGCGCCACCTCGGTGACGCGCGTTTGGATCTCCTCTTTCACCACGCCGTGCAAGCGCAACGAGAACCCCAGGTTCTCAAACACCGTCATGTGCGGGTACAGGGCGTAATTTTGAAACACGAACGCGACGTCGCGCTCCTGCGGCGGCAACAGGTCGACGCGCGTCGTATCGATATCAACGGTTCCGCCGGAGGCGGATTCCAGACCCGCAACGATACGCAATAGCGTCGTCTTGCCGCAACCTGACGGACCGAGCAGGACACAAAACTCGCCATCCGCGACGGTAAATGAAATCTCTTCCAAGATCCGCGAAGCGCCGAAAGTTTTGGAAAGTTTATTGACCGTTAGAGAAGCGATGGCTTCCTCCAGCTCCGTCGCCCGGAGCGATTTCTTAGCCTTTCACCGCTCCCGCTGACAAGCCCTGCACGATGCGCCGTTGAAAGATCAGCGTTAGCGCAACCAGCGGCAGCGTGGCGATCGTCGACGCCGCAGCGATCTCACCCCACGGCATCGTGTATTCACCGGGGAAGAGTGCGATACCGACCGGCAGCGTTTGCAACGCCGGATAGGTCAAAATAATCAGTGCGAAAAAGAACTCATTCCAGGCATGGATAAAAACCAGAATCGCCGCGGTAAAAAGTCCCGGCGCCGCCAGCGGCAAAACGACGAGTCGAAGCGCTTGCCAGCGCGTGCAGCCGTCGACCAGCGCCGCTTCTTCGATATCGTACGGCAGCTCCTGGAAAAACGTCGTCAGCACCCAGACCGCAAACGGCAAGGTGAGTGAAATATACGCGGCGACAATGCCGTGATAACTATTGAGCCAATCCAGAAAATTCAACAGCCGCCACACCGGACCGGCAATGGCGATCTGAGGAAACATGGAAAGCGCCAGCAGCAACATCAGATAGGAGCGCGCCCAGCGCAATTTGAACCGGGCCAGCGCGAACGCCGCCAGCGACGCGATCGCCAGACTGATCAACGTCGTCGCTGACGCGACGATCGCGCTGTTGCCGATATAATGCAGCAGCCCATAGCGCGTGATCGCGGCGCGATAGTTATCCCAATGAAAACTCGGCAGGATGACCGGCGGGATGGCGTTGATCTCGGCCGCGTTTTTCCAAGACGTGAGCACGAACCAGACAAACGGCAGCAAGGTCAGCGTACCGATCGCGGCGACGGACGCCGCGAATGCGAATCTTTTCATGTTTGCCGCTCCCTGCCCAACAAACCGGTTCCGAGCAGACGAATATAGAGAACCGACAAGAAGAGCGAGAGCAAAAATACTACGACGGCGATCGCCGAGCCGTAGCCGATCATGCCTTCGGCAAAGCTCTTTTTGTAGCCATAGAATTGCAAGAGATTAGTCGTGTCGGCGGGCCCACCTTGGGTCATGACGAATACCAGGTCAAAGACCTTGAGCGCGTCGATGGTGCGGAACAAGAGCGCTAACAGCAAAGCCGGCTTGACCAGCGGCAGCGTAATATGACGAAACTTCCGCCACGCGCTGGCGCCGTCGATGCTGGCGGCCTCGTAGAGCTCACCGGGAATCCCCTGCAGTCCGGCGAGAATGATCAGCGCGGCAAACGCGCTGGTCTTCCAAATATCCGCCGCCATGATCGACATCAACGCCAATCCCGGCTCTGCCAGCGGCGCCCAGTAAAGCTGAGTCGCGTCGCCGAACAGGAGATAATTGAAAAGACCGTAGCGGTCATTGAAAATGAAGCGCCACATTTGCGACGAGACCACGGTGGGCACGGCCCAAGGGATGAGCACGATGGCGCGCAGCCAACCGCGGCCGCGAAAGGATTCGTTCAGCACCAGCGCCATGGCGAGGCCGAGCAGCACTTCGAAGGGCGTGGTAACCGCGACGAAAATCACGGAAGTGCTGAGCGAGCCCAGCGCCACCGGGTCGGTGATGAGATCCCGATAGTTCTCCCAGCCGACGAATTTCTGGCCGAGCCAAGGAAGAGTCAATATCATCCGATAAAAACTCAGCCGAAAAGATTCCAATATCGGATAAAGAGAGAAGACGCCGACAAACACAAAACTCGGCAACAGAAATCGCCAGACCGGATCTTGGCTGTTGCTCACCGCTCTCTCCGATCACGCAAGAGGTCCAAGACGCGATCCATGTCGCGCGACGCGGCGCGCGCGAGCTGGTCGATGTCCGAATCGGCAATGGCGATGGCCGAGCTGAAGTAACGCTGCAGGATGTTTGAAAGTGGTAGATACACCGGCGTTCGCGGTCGCGGCGCGGCCAGAGTGAACGTCTCGTACTGCGACTGGAACTGGGGACTTTTCTTGAGGATCTCAGGATCATGATAGAGCGCCTTGCGTGCCGGCCCGCGGCCGGTTTCGAGCGCGATCCGTTTTTGCGTCTCGCTGCTGGTCATGAATTGGACGAATTGCCAAGCGAGCTGGGGATTACGCGAGAAGCGGCTGATGCCCAGCTGCCAACCGCCCAGGGTGGCGGCGCTCCTTTGCCCGGGGAAAGCCGGCAACGGCACGATGCCGACTTTACCGGCGACTTTTGACTGCTTGGGGTCATTGGACGCTTCCCAGGCGTAGGGCCAATTGCGATGGAAGATCGCTTTTCCCTGCGTAAACAAGGCCAGCGATTCTGGTTCTTGGTAGGCCAGAATGCCGCGATTCGCGATTAAGCGAATAATTTGATCGCGCACGAACCGCACCGCCTCTTTCGCCTTAGGGTCATCGAGCGTGCTTTGGAGGCGCTGTTCGTTCCACAGCGAACCGCCGTTGCTCAAGACAAACTCCATCATATTGCAAACCAGTCCCTCGTATTGTTTAAACTGCGCCGAGTAGCCGGTCAGGTATGGATCGCGCTCTTGGGCCAAAATTGTCCGCGCTTGGCGGACCAACTCGGGCCACGTGCGCGGCGGCGGGAAATTATGCTTTTCAAGAAGATCTTTGCGGTAATAAAGCATTCCGGCATCGACAAACATCGGCACGCCGTAGATCCGTCCGTCATAAGTATCGGCTTGGATCGGCGCAGCCAAAAATAAGTTGCGTTCCGCCGCGGAGAAAAAGGCATCCAGCGGCAGCGCCCAGTTGGCGGCGGCAAACTCGGCCGGCCAGATGACGTCCATGAAAAACACGTCCATTTGGGGATCGCGATTGCGCAGCTTCTGGGTGACAAGGTCGTGGAATTCAGTCGACGAATGAGGCCCGACCTCCTGAACAACTTTGACTCCTGGATGTCTCGCTTCGAAGTCGGCGATGATCTGCTCCCAAACCTGCTCCGCTTCCGATCTCCAGGTGACGAATCGCAGTTGAGTTTGCGCTTCCGCGAGTGGTGCGATGAATAAAACGATGAATAGAATGAGGATCGTTCTCAATCGCGCCTTCCGCCAACGGCAACCCGCTTTCAAGCTCATGGCGTCGCTTCGTCCAGAATCCCGTCGATGGCTTCTCTCCATCCCTGCGGCCCGGTCCCGATCGTACGCTCGACATCGGGGATGGTCTCGACGACCGTGCCGTCCCAGCGCCCATCCGGATTTCTGACTAAAACGGGCCGGTCCACAGCCGATAACATCGGGCCGTCGTTGGCCGAATTTCCCAGACCGATCGAAATGACTTGGTCATATTGATCGCGGTGAAGATTAAGCAGAGCTTCCACCGCGTCGCGCTTACTATGGCCGCCGCTCAGATGATAAAAGCGATCGCCCTTGGTGACGGTCAACTTTTTCGCGCGCAGCATGGCTGCCATTTTTTTGCTGTCGCCGGACTCAACCAGGAACGGCTCGTCGTAGCGGCGCTCCAACGCGCGCGCCGCTTGATCCAACGAAAGGCCGGTCAGTGTGGCGATCTCGTCGACCGCCATTTGCCCAAAAGTTCGCAAGACCACACCGCATGCGCCTGCCGCATCCGCCAGCGCGTGGCGCAAGCGATCAACATCAGTGCCTAACTCAAGCACCTCGAAAGGACCGTCCGTCTTTAGGCCGAGCAAAGTCACTTTGAGATAGTCGCGCGGCATGTAGATCGCGCCGCCATTTTCACAAATGAAGGGGTCATCGAGCTCCAGCTCGCGCCACAGTAGAATTATTTCGGCGCTCGTTTTGGTCGAGCATAGAACGATCGGAATCCGCTTGGCCTGGAGCCGGCGCACGGCGGGCAGACTCAATTCATAGCTGTACGTTCGTTGGTCGATGAGCGTACCGTCCACATCGGTGATGATGATCAGCCGGCTTGATCTCGATAGCTTCAGCATTTCCCGTCACGGCACGCGGCGTGTTTGGCCCGGTACTCGGGTATGGTGATCATCGGCGGACGCTCCCGATCCTGGATCGGCTTGAGCTCCAGCGCGTAGCTTTTTTCTTGCGGCTTGATCAGTTTCATCGAACGATTGACTTCGTCCATTATTTGAATTCTGCTTTTTTCTTGCAGGCGCTGCATCACCACTTGGATGATCGCAAAGGACATTTGGCTAAGCGATGCAAGAGACTGGTTACGATGGACGCGTTCTTCGAGGTCCACCTGGGCGATCGCGTTCAGGCCAATTTCATTGAACAGATCGATCAGCAACCCTGTCTCTACGCCGTAGCCGGTGAAGAACGGCATCCGTTCGAGCGCTGTTCGGCGACCGGCGTACTCTCCGGCGAGAGGTTGAATCATGCCCGACAGCTCCGGATAAAAAAGATTGAATAGCGGCCGGACCGTCAGCTCGGTCACCCGCCCGCCGCCTTCGGACACCAGCTTGCCTTCCGCCTTGATCGGACGGCGATAAAAACCTTTGACGTACTGAATCTCAGGCTCGCGCAACAAGGGACCCAGCAAGCCGTAAACGAAACCGGGATAAAAATTGCGAATGTCGGTGTCGACCCAGGCGATGATATCTCCCTTGAGGACGAAAAGACTCTTCCACAAAGCCTCGCCTTTGCCGCGAAAAGTGCCGTGCTGCGGCAGGATATCCTTGTGCGCGTGAACCGAAATGCCGATATCCTCCGCGATCTTGACCGTGTCGTCGCTTGAGTCCGAATCAATCAGCACGATTTCATCCAGCAGCGGGTATTCGTCGAAGAGCTTGTGCTTGATGGTACGCGCAATGTTGCCGATAGTTTCTGCTTCGTTGAGCGCCGGCAATCCCAGACTGATGGTGAGGTTTTGTTTCTTTTTCAGGTCGACGAGCTTCGCCAGGTCGCCGAACTCCTGGCGATGAAAAGTATTCTCCGCAAACCATTGGTCCACCCGTTCCGACAGCGCCTTCGGTTGGATCAAACGGCGCTGTTTGTCCCATGTCGCAAAGGGTTGCGGCGTCTTTACCACCAGCAGCGGCTTGTCGGTGGAACGGGCCAATTGTTCCACGATCGGACCGAGAACGAATGAATGGGGTTCGGCTCCCGCGGTGGCGCCGGTGATCACGAGATCATGTTTTTGCGCCTCTTGCAGGATGATTTCCTGGGGGTTGCCTTCGACCGTCACCAGCCGTTTCACATTCGGTTTGAAGCGCAACCCACGGAGAAAGTCTCCGTAAAGCGACTCGCTGAAATCCGGTGCTGCAAAATGCTGTTCGCAGTGCAGCACGGTAATTTCACCGGAGAGGGAAAGCGCGAGCCGATCCGCGATCTGCAGGGCAAATTCCGCGTAGGGGCCGCCGCGCACGGCGAGTAGGATTTTTTTGCAATTCGCCAACTCCCCGACGCGGGCGACCAGCAAATTACAAGGAGGCGTTTCGACCAAGCGGTCGATGGTGCGGCCAAACAGGGCAGCATCGGAGCTCGCGCTACCTTTCCAGGGTAAGATCAACAAGTCGGCATTTTCTGCGGCAACGGTCTCGCTAATGCCCTCGGACAGATGATGGGAAACTCGCACGAGAGTTTTCAATTCGACTCGAGGGTCCGGCAGGATGGCGTGGGTTTCGTCGAGCGTCGCACGCGAGTCGACGGCCTCCGCCGCGCCTTCGCTCAGCGACGTCGCCTCAGGCACGCGAATGACTTTCAACGCCACGAGCTTGCCGTGCGCCGGCAAAAGCCGGACTGCCAGCTCTATGTTGCCGCGGGTCTCAGAAGGGACCACCACAGGCAGAAGAATTTTATCGCACTGCATAAGGATAAGATCTCTGAGTCGATTTCGCTCATATCAACCGCCGATCACCTTTTGCAACATGCTTTTCGGCTTGGGACCGCTGTCGTCGGTCTCCCAGCGATCGAGCAGATAGGATTTCTCTTGCTCGAAAACTTCCGCCTGGCGTTCGACGACCTGTTCGGACTCCGCGGTGGTCATCTCGGCGGTTTCATTTATAAAGGCAGCGACCCGGGCCTCGTAAAGGGGGCTCATCAGATCGACCAGCTTGGCGCGGTCCTTAGGCCAGTGATGAAAGATCGCGGCGATTTCGTAAAGAATGTGTGCCCAGGACGTGGCGTCGAGCAAAAAATTCTTGCGCTCTGACGCGGCGAGCTTTTGCACCACGCTATAGGAAGACGGGCTCAGCAGATCTTTCCAGAGCGCGCCAAAATGTTGAAACGCCAACTTGAAATTCTGGATCAGCAACTCCTGGTTGACGTTGATGGGCTCGGGCTCGGGAAATTCCGTTGAGCCGAAGCTTTCGATCGGCTCGCTCCCACGAACGTCCTTCCACACCAGAGCATGCTGTTCCATCAGCGTAAAAAGCGTCCAAACGACCTGGCGGAACATCGGGCCGAGAGCCACGCCGGGATCTTTAGGATCGTGAACTTTCACGCCGAGATTGGCTTGGCACACCCGGCAGCCGCTTGCGATGGCCTGGGTGGTCATCCAGATATCGATGCCGAAACGGGCGACATCCGTCATCCAAACGTTTTGTGTGAGATAGGTGCGAATGGTATTTTTCGACAGCCCGAAGTCGCCGCCGATGGGCTGGCGGATGCGCTTGCCGTAAAGCGCTCGCGTTAAATTGTACGCTACATTGTTGGTGATCGTACCATCCCATTTGTAGCGCGAATACATCGGCGCGACGTAATCGAAGTTTTTTTCCAGTACCGGCTCGAGGAGATATCGAATCCAGTCTGGGGTGATACTCCGCAAATCCGCGTCCACGACCACGCATGCGTTCGCGCTGAGCTTGTCCGCCGCTTCGAAGATCGCCCGCAGCGCGGTGCCTTTGCCAGCCAAGCCGCGATAGACGAAAACGATCTTCTCCTGCCACGGCATGATCTCTTCCTCGCGAGCGACCTCGCGGGTATCGTCGGTGGAGCCGCCGTCGGAGATCAAGATGACCGAGCGCGCCGATTTGTAATGCTTGGCAAGACCGCGGCTAACTTGCTTGATAACGTGTACGATCGTAGCGTCGTTATTGTAGCAAGGGATACCGACAACGATGTCCGCTGCCTCGATCTGTTCGATGCGCTTGGCCAGGTAGGGCCGAAAGGCGGTATCATATTCCATGGTATGGATCCTTTCTTCGATTGAGACTGCTAGCAGCAAACGTCTCGCGTCGATATTCCAGAATGGCAAGCGTCGAAAATCTCGCCGCCGCCGTCGTCAACCTGATATTACAACTATCGGCGAGAATACCCAATCTGAATGCTGCTTGACGAAGATCGCCGCTACTATTACCACAGCCGAGCCCAACACCTTGTACATGAAACAGATTTGCTCAATTCAGTCTATACCCAACCCCGCAAAAACAGAGACATCGGGAACGCCGACGGTGGTTGAATATTTCGCCCGGCGAAGACTCTTCGTAAGCGCGTGAACGTAAAGCCCGCCCAGGACAGCGCGAACCGAATTGATATTTAAAAATGATCGCCAGCGATCGCTGCGATGACGTCGCGTTTCAGGACAAAATTAAGCGAGAGTTTCTCTGTTGCGCCCATCCACGCCGTGGGCAATGTCTACGGCGCCGAAGTCGGCCCGCGCGACCTGAAGAAATACATCAAGAAATGACCCTCCTCTCGCGCGCCGAGTTCCTGCGCCTGACTGCAGGTGCGCTCGTCGTCGGTCCGCTGAACGGCGCACCCGACCCACGGCAGGTCGATTCAGCACGACCTGACGAGCGGACCGAACGCATCGCTCGATTGATCCAGCAATACGACGCG
>Ga0209811_10000883_pt1 | contig 10841 bp, 6 predicted proteins | sample Coa_R1_6_FD_187161 | JGI IMG/M metagenome (GOLD analysis project Ga0209811, IMG submission 187161) | Surface soil microbial communities from Centralia Pennsylvania, which are recovering from an underground coalmine fire. - Coalmine... | ecosystem: Environmental > Terrestrial > Soil >...
AACGGCGGCCGCACAGTCGAATAATCCAAGAACCGTCGTCGTGACGGGATGCGTCCAGCTTGAACCACAGCCGGCATCGCCGTCGGGCCAGCCACTGCTGGTCGTCACGAACGCCGGCCTGAGCCCCGACACCATCTTTGCTGGCGGCTCGACGGTCGTGCTCGAGGGTGGGAAAAAAGATCTGTCGAAATACATCGGCAAACGCGTCGAGATCCGCGGGGCCATCGCGCAGGCTGCTCAGCGGCCTCCGGCGCCGGTCGGAACGAGCGGGTCGATCGGAACGAGTGGGGCAGGCAATCCCGATTCTCAGAGCTGGCCGCGCGCGCTCGTGAACCAGATTCACTCGCTCGGTAGCTGGAAGAAGTAGAGGGACGCGCTCAACGCTGCCGGTCGGGAGCGCACTCGACCAGATACCGGCCGGACGCCTGCCGGCCGGTGGCCCGCACGTCCAGTCCGGCAGCGCGCGCGAGCGCACGAAACTCGGACAGCGTGCGATCCTTTCCGCCAACCAGCACCATCATCAGCAGCGCAGGCGACGGCACGCCGGCATCGTCGGGCGACACGCCGCCGAGGACGACCACGCGGCCGGCGGGACGCGCCGCCTCGCCGCAGCGCTGAAGCAGCGCCAGCGCCTCGCGATCCGGCCAGTCGGCCAGGACATTCTTCAGCAGGTAGAGATCGGCGCCGGCCGGCAGCGGATCGAAAAAGCTCTGACCGATGGTGGTCACACGATCTTCGACGCCGGCGTCGCGAAACACCGCAGTCGACCGTGCGACGGTGGCGGGCAGATCGACGAGCGTGCCTCCTACGCCGGGATGTGCGCGCAGCACCTCCGCCAGCATCGATCCGGTGCCGCCGCCGACATCCACCACGGTGCGCACCGAGTCCCAGTCGCCTGTTGGCAGGACGTTCGGATCCGGCGCGCCGTGACCGGGCCCCATCAGCGCGTCGAAGCTTTCGGCGAGCCGCGGGTTGTCGCGCAGGTCGTCCCAGAACGGCTGGCCGAAGATCGCCGGATACGCAGGGCAGCCCGTGCGGACCGTTTGCAGCAAGCCGCTCCACGCATTCGCCATGCGGCCGCCGAACGCGTCGAGGTCCATGCCGTGCTTGGCGGCCGGCTCGAGCAGCCCTCGCGCCGTGTCGTTGAGCGCGAAGCGGCCCGGTGCCGGCTCGTCGAACACGCCCTTGCTGACGAGATGCCGCAGGACGCGCTGCAGGGACTCGCGGTCCGATCGCGACGCGGCGGCGAGCGAGTCGATATCGGTTGCGCCGGCCGCCAGGTGATCGGCGATTTCCAGCGTGACGGCGACGTGGAGGCACCACGGCGTGGCGAGATCCGCCAGCATCCACAGCCGGCCGGCGTCAGGCAAGTTGATAGCCCTTGAACATCTCGCGGAGCTCGCTCTTCTTGAACTTTCCGGCAGACGTCCGCGGGATTGCCTCGACAAACTCGAACGCGTCGGGCAGCCAGAATTTCGCGAACTGCGGCGCGAGGAACTCCCGAAGCTCCGAAGGCGTGGCGCTGGCGCCGGGCTTCAAGACGACGGCGGCCAGCGGCCGTTCGTCCCATTTCGGGTGGGCGACGGGAATCACCGCGGCCTCGGCGACCGACGGGTGTCCCATGAGGGCGCACTCGAGCGCCACGGAGCTGATCCACTCCCCGCCGGACTTGATGAGATCCTTCGACCGATCCTGCACCTGGATCGTGCCGTCCTCCTCGATCGTCACGATGTCGCCCGTCTTGAACCAGCCATCGTCCGTGAAGCGATCGGCGCAGTCGTCGCGGTTGTAGTACGCCTTGGCGATCCAGGGCCCGCGCACTTCGAGCTCGCCCATCGACTTGCCGTCCCACGCGACCAGCCCGTCGTCTCCCCGAGCGCGCAGCTCGACGAACGGCGCCGCGCGCCCCTGCGTCGCGCGGACGCGGAACATCTCCTCCGACGGCGTCTCGTCGATCGCCGCGGGCACCTTGGCGACGGTGCCGAGCGGGCTCATCTCGGTCATGCCCCACGCCTGATAGATCTTGAGGCCGTAGCGGCGCTCGAACGCTTCGATCAGCGCCTGCGGCACCGCGGAGCCGCCGACGTACATCGAGTGGATGGTCGAGATGTCGAACTTGCCTGGATTGGCGTCGAGGTACTGCAGCACGCTCATCCAGATGGTCGGCACGCCGGCCGCGATCGTCACCTTTTCGCGCTGGAACAGATCGACGAGACTCGCCGGATCGAGGTGCGGCCCGGGCATCACCATCTTGGCGCCGAGCATCACGGCGGCGAAGGGCAGCCCCCACGCGTTGGCGTGGAACATCGGCACGACCGGGAGGATGGTGTCGCGTTCCGTAAGGTGCATCCCGGAGCTGAGCGCGAGCCCGAAGGAATGGAGCACCAGCGCGCGGTGCGAGTACAGGACGCCTTTGGGCGCTCCGGTGGTGCCGGTGGTGTAACACATCGCGACGGCCTCGTGTTCCTCCGGATCCGGGAGGTCAACAGCCGGCGGTGACTTCGCCAGCAAGCCTTCGTATTCGAGGTACCCCTCCGGCACCGGCCGGGTGGCGCCGACGACGATGACGGTTTTGATGGAGCTGACGAGCGGCCTGATCTTTTCCCAGAGCGGCAGTAGGGTTTCGTCAACCAGCAGCAGCTTGTCTTCCGCGTGATTGACGATGTAGGCGAGCTCGTCGGGGTGCAGGCGGAGGTTGAGCGTATGCAGGACACCGCGAATCAGCGGGATGGCGAAGTAGGCCTCGAGGTGCGCGCCGTGATTCCAGCCGAGCGTCGCCACGCGGTCGCCGGGAACGATGCCGAGATCGAGCAGGGCGCGAGCGAGGCGCCGGGCCCGGTGCGTGAAGTCGCCCATCGTGTAGCGATGAATCGACTTGTCCGCGAGGCGCGAGACGATCTCCTGGCGGCGGTAGATTGTTTCTCCCCTGCGGAAAATCGTCGACAGGGTGAGCGGATAGTCCATCATCAGGCCGTTCATGCGCCCGGATTGTATGGCAACCGGGGCGCGGGCGGGGAACGCGCTACCCATCGGGGTAAGTGCTTCGCGGCTCGCCGGACGCTTCGAGCGAAAAAGCCCCGAAAAACTGCGCGCGGCCCGTTCGCGGGCGGCAGGCACCGTTCGTGCCTCTGCCGTTGTCATGCTGCGATCGGTCCTGATCCCGGATGCCGCGGAACTGCTCGGCGTGTCGAGACGAACGGTCTACTACCGGATTCGCGCCGGGACGTTGAGGACCGTCCGCACCATGGGCGGGTCGCAGCGCGTGTTGATGGAGTCGATCGAGGCGGCCCTGCGCGTCGAGCGCCGGCGGCGCCACGCCAAGGCGCGCCCGGCGCGGCGCGACGCCCAGGCGCCGGACGCTCCGTCAACCGGGTACTTCGGACCGCCAGAGGGCGTGGTGCTAGCGATTCGTTGATGGCTCCATCAGTTGCTTCGCGGCTTTCTGTTTCGCGTTGGCCTGCTCGAGGAGGCGCTGGTCGGCGGAGCGCAGGCCTTTCGCGGTCAGGCGCCAGCCCTCGGCGCGAAGCGACATGTATTCCTGGAACTTTTTCAGCAGCGGTTCCTGCGCCGGGACGACTTGCACCTTGGCGAGGGCCTCCTGTTCCGCGAGCCATGGCGGCAGCAGCTGCTTTTCGATGAGCGTGGCGAGCTCCTCTTCGCGGATGCGCTTCGCGCGGTAGTCCGCCACCGCGCGGCCGTAGAGCTGCGCCTGCTCGCGTTCGATGTCGCTGATCTTCTTGATTTCGGCGCTGAGCGCCTCGATTGACGCGCGGATCGCCCTGCGTTCCGCCAGGGCCGCGGCGAGCTTCGGATCCGGCAGGATGCTCTGCAGCACTTCGGCAGCCTGGTCGCCTTTTGCCGACGCCTGGCTGTTGAGCGCGGCGTCGCCGGTGCGCTCGGCGTGGGCGGCCATTCGCAGCGCCTCGGCCTGGAGTGTCAGGTACGCGATCGCCTTCCGCGCCACCGCCTGTTGTTCGGGCAGCAGGCGGAGTTTTTCGAGTTTGGCGCGTTCGGCGTCGAGCGGCGGGACGAGCTGGCGGTCGATCCGGTCGGCGATCTCCTCGGGCGCGGGTGCTTGATCGCCGTCCTTCTTCTCCCGCAACTGGTTGAGGCGAGTCGCCGTGTCTCGCGTGAGCGACATCCAGCTGGCGAATTCACGCGGCCAGTCGTCGAGCACGGGGATTCTGCGCGCCACCGGCATCAGGATGGCCGCGCCGAAGATGCACACTAGCGCGCTTCGCCACAGACGTTCGCCTCCGGTCGTCGTGGCCGGATCGAACGCCATCGCCGCGCCGATCGGCACGCCCGCGAGCAGACCGCCGACGTGCGCGGCCATGTCGATGTGCGCTTTCGTCAGTCCGTAGAACAGGTTGAACGCCACGAAGCCGGCGGCGTTCAGCGCCAGCGACGTCGCGGTGGCGTAGGACATCGCGCTGCGGCGGACGAGCAGGAACCCGATCAGGCCGCCGTAGAGCGCGAAAATCGCGCCCGACGCGCCGGCCGAGACGATCGTCGGGTGGATCGACAGGCTGGTCAGCGACGCGGCGATGCCGCCGAGCAGGTAGAGGACCAGGAAGCCGGTGTTGCCGAACAGCCGCTCGGTGAAGCGTCCGATGACGAACAGCGCGAACATGTTGACGAGCAGGTGCGTGAGGCCGATGTGGACGAAGGTCGCCGTCACCAGCCGCCACCACTGCCCGTGCGTCGTCAGCGGCCCGTAGTCGGCGCCCCAGGCGACGAGCGCGTCCGGCGTCGGCGCGAAGGCGCTGACGTGGCGGGCCACCATCGCGGCGAACACCGCCACGTTGATGGCGATGAGCGCCGGGGTGACGACGATGTGCGGGGTGGCGGCGAACAGCGAGGCCTGAAACGTGCGCTCGCGGTGGGCTTCGAGATCGACGATGCGCTCGCCCTCGTCCGCGGCCGGCGGCGGCGCCGGGGTGCCGGCAGGCGCGGTGTCAGGCGAACCGCTGCCGGTGAGTGGCAGGCCGCAATGGTCGCATCGTGACGCCCACTGGAAGTTCTTGCCGGCGCACCGGGGACAGACGGCGGGATCCACGCGCTGGTGTTCGATCTCCAGATCGTAGTCGCATCCGCCGGTCGATGCGAGCCGGCGGTGGCGGCTGCGATCAGAGGCCCAGGCGCTGCCGTTTCAGGTAGAGGCCTTTGCGCGAGATGCCGAGCGCCTTGGCGACCGCGTCGACCTTGCCGTGGTGCTCGCGGAAGGCGGCCTTGATCATCTCGCACTCGATGCGGGCGAGGGTCGGCATCAGCTTGTCGTGCAGCGGCACGGCGATCACTTTGCCGTTGGTCGGCCCGGGCCGGAAGATCGGCATGGTGCCAAGGATGGCCTCCGAGATGGCATCGGGCGGCAGCGTCGAGTTGGGCTCGGCGAGCGCGACCATCCGCTGGATTTCGTTCTGCAGCTGGCGGACGTTGCCCGGCCAGCGGTAGAGCAGGAGGCGTTCGAGCGTCTCCTCGGCGACGGCGAGGCGGCCCTTGCGGAACTCCTCGGCGGCGCGTTCGACGAAGTGGTTGACGAGGGCTGGGATTTCGTCGCGCCGTTCGCGGAGCGGGGGGATGCGGAGGGGGACGACGTTGAGCCGGTAGTAGAGGTCTTCGCGGAAGCGTCCGTCGCGGACCGCGTCGTCGAGGTTGGCGTTGGTGGCGGCGATGATGCGGACGTTGACGGTCAGCGGCCCCGGTTCTCCGAGCGGCGAGATCTCGCCCGATTCAAGGAAGCGGAGGAGCTTGGGCTGGAGGTCGAGTCCGAGCTCGCCGACTTCGTCGAGGAAGAGCGTGCCGTCGCGGGCGCTGCGAATCAGGCCGGCGTGGTCGCGGTCGGCGCCGGTGAAGGCGCCGCGGCGGTGGCCGAACAGCTGACTTTCGAGCAGGTCGCGCGGGACGGCGGTGCAGTTGAAGGGGACGAAGGGTTTCTGGGCGCGGTTGGAGAAGTTGTGGATCGCGCGGGCGAGGATCTCCTTGCCGGTGCCGCTCTCGCCGGTGATGAGGACATTGATTTTGGTCCCGGCGACCTTGCGGGCGAACTCCATCAGTTCGCGCATGTGGCCGGCAATGACGGCGCGCTCGCCGTGGAGGGGGAGGTCGTCGACGGGCCAGAGGGTTGCTCGCTTTTCGCGTTCCCCACGTGCCTGGTTGAGAGCGCGAACAGACTTGAGAACGCACTCGACTGCCCCTAGGGTAGCGAGCGAATCGACCTGGTTCCTGACGCGGATGACAAGGTCGCTGTTTGATCCATCCAGATCAGTAACGACAAATCTTCGTTCGATTGCCTCAGGGCTGGAGCGGGTGCTCTCGCCAAATCGAGAGAGGACATTGTCTGTCCCATCGACTCCACGTTTTATGGCGGCGCCGTTCTCAACACATTTAGAATTCCTTAGAAGTTCAACCATTTCTGTCGCAACAATCTCGGAGCGATCGGCGTGAGTTAGGATCGCCGCGATACTGTTAAGAGCGGAGCCACCGGAAACACTCTGTCCGGTTCCGGCGCCGGTTGCAGACTCTGCTTGTGATGCATGAAGGGCCCAATTTTGACGTAAATCGATCAGACCCTGCGCACTCTGCAGGCATGTATAGATCCTTTCCGCTCTGGAATAGTGTTCGGCCGCTTCTGAGAACTTGCCAGAAGCTGCTAAGCCACACGCTATGATTCCCTCGGCTTGTGCGTAAACGTCCGGAGCGTTACCGTCTCCGCCAAGCACGACGTCTCGAAGCGCTGCAACTGATTCATCAAAGCGATTTGCCCGAAGCATTAGTTCAGCCTTAACCAGCAAAACCATGCGAGATAGCAGCTTGTCATCAGCACGTTGCGATAGAGTCTGCACGACATCGGCCTGCACTAGAGCCTCCATGACTCTGTTCTGGCGAGCCAGCAGTTGCGTTCTTGTGAGCGCCGCATAACGGTGGGCGAAAAGGAGTCTGTCGGCGTCATCCCGAATCGTCATTTCAATTTCGTTCAGGAGGGCATCGCATTCGACAAGCCGGTCCTGATACAGACGAATTCGAGCAAGAGTGTCCAAGTTCGCATTGTTGTTACTACCTCGAGACGGCATCACGGCCAATGAGCGTTGAAGGTACTCGACGGCGTGATCGAAGTCAGCCCGGAGTGTGTACAAGGTTCCGAGGTTGCCCAGTGACGATCGGAGACTTGATACGGCTCCGGATACCTCAGCGATCTCCAAAGCGCGACGACCGTGTTGTAAAGCAGCCTCGAGATCGGATCGCAACAGCGCAATCGCGATGTGTGTGTTCTCAGCGGCCGACTCGAGCCATAAATTGGGCGATGAGTCCAAGATCGTTTGGGCCAAGTGGATGTGTCTATCTGCGGTCTCAAGAAGTCCGCGTTTGGCCTCCATCTCTCCGACGCACACGTGGAGGCCTGCGCTAACCGTCGGGCTGCCGAGTTTGATTACGTCAGCGCGGACCTGAGCCACCAACGGTGCAGCAGCTTCCGGGCCGACGCGGTCTGCGACCAGTCTGGCGAGACCCATACCAGCCCAACATGCCCTCGACAGGTCGGTCTTTGATGTGCTCGCAATCGCGCGTTGAAAATGGGTGATTGCGTCATCGACACACGCGTTTTCAACTGCGATGCGACCGAGGATGTACTCCGTTGCTCCCTTTTCCTGCGAGGTCAGGCTTTTCATCCTTGCCAGTTTGCGAAGCAGAGATTCACTCTGGGCGTGCTTTCCAATTCGCTCGAGGAGCTCGGCTCTTAGAATGAGGGCACCCTGACCGCCGACATCGGTCGGCGTGCCCAATTGCGCGAGAGCCTCCTTAAACCTTCCCTGCTCAAAAAGGGCTCTCGCGCCTACGATCGGTTGCGTTGCCTCTGTCATAAGTGTGTCCGATACGGATTGAAACATCTCGAATCGTGATTTTGAAGACCGGATCACGGATCGATGCACTTTTTGTGCAGATCTGCGGGAGTTCGCGGGCACTCCCTAGCGCTGGTGCAGGATTTGGTTCAGGTCTGATGTGGCTCTAGGGGTCAATGAACGGTCTGACCGTCTTGATCTGTGGCGTTCGCCGCGGCGCGGCGCCGGGCGATTGAGATCAAGTTTGCTAACGATCGGCCGTCCTCAGGGGCGACCACAATTGACGCCAAAACCGCGACGTCGACCGGTGCGCCGGATTTCAGTCGAAACGGATTCGCGTGGAAGGCTTGCTGAGTTGCCTTCAGGAGACGACGATGTGACTCCGGCGAGTGGTCGTGCAGTAACGCGACGAAGGCGTTGCTGCCGTACCTGAAAAGGATGTCGGAGGGTTGCAACAGGGCAATTGCCTGGGTTGTCACATGTCGCACGGCGTCATCTCCGATGGATCGTCCATGCGATTCGTAGACATCTCTTATTCTCGCGATGTCCAAATAAAGCAACGTTAAGCGCTTCGCCCTAGTAACGCCCTCAATTCCCATCGCGTCGATGAACTGCTCAAGCTGCTTGAGGTTTGGTAGGCCGGCTAGGTGCTCTCGGTCTTTTGGAATCTTTGATGCAGTTGCTCTCTCAAAAGCACGGGCAATCTCGCGACCAACAACTTCGATGATTCTCCTATGGTCTTCGTTGAATGCATTCGGCTCACCAGAATAAAGTGTCAAGACGCCAATCAATTCACCATCAACGGCCAACGGGGTGCTGATGCAACTTCTCAGGGCCAACGAATGTCCGCGAGCGGCGTCGCCCAAGTCCAATACTGGATCTGAGTTGGAAATCGTTTGGCGGTTTGCCGCAACCCAACCGCTAAGACGTTCTCCGAGCGGAATCCTCATTCCGCGTACTAGGGGAGCCCCGTCGCCAACAGCATGCTTCGCTTCCAGCTCATCGATGGTGGAATCGTAGATGTAGAAGACGCATAACGACCACGAGATAAGTCGCCGCAAGTGTTTCGCGATAACATCACCAGCATCGTTTAGGCTTGCCTGACCGCCGAGCGTCCTCGCGAGCTCATACAGTGTGAGCATTTCGTCGGAGCTGTGTGTGATGTCATCAAGCGGTGCAGTTTCGACTCGAGCGCTCGGCAGATGACTTGAACTTGTGATCTCGCCGAGAGAACGACGCGAGGGATCCGACGACTGTTGCTCAGGGGCAATTTCTTTGTGCACTCGGACAAACGCATCCACTATCAGTGGATCGTACATTGAGCCACGACGCTCACGCAGGATCGCGAGTGCATCGTCGTCGGTCAGCTTGGGCCGATAAGGTCTATCAGATGTCAAGGCGTCAAAACAATCGACGACGGAAAGAATTCTCGCGCCGATGGGGATGTTCGTACCCGTCATTCTGTCCGGATATCCGGTTCCATCCCAATTCTCGTGGTGATGCCTGACGATCGGCACTACGGGATAGGGAAAGTCGATGGCGGACAGAATGTCCGCTCCCACTGCGGCGTGCAGTTTCATTTTGTCGAATTCTGCCGCAGTCAGTTTGCCAGGTTTGTTGAGAATGTATTCTGGAACTGCCAGCTTTCCCATGTCGTGGAGGAGGGCGGCCGCTTCAATTGCTTTGATCAATCGATCGTCAGAGACGCCGATATGCTTAGCAAGACCGACGGCGTACGTCTGGACACGCCGTATGTGGCCGTGGGTGATTTGATCCTTCGCATCGATTGCCATGGCCAACGTTTCAATTGTTGACAGATAAAGCTTGTTGAGTTCGACCAGGTGTTGGTTGCTATCCTCGACGCGACCCATCGCAGTTCTGAATGTCAGATACGAGATGATCAGCAGCGGAACAATGATAATGAGAGTGCTCAGTTCGAGCTTGCTGGTATAGGTGACGATAAGCGCCGCGACAGAGGCTCCACTGAAGTAGTTCACCGCGAGCCAAGTAAAGTTCTTCCACCAAATCTGAAACGGTGACTGTTGCCGCTCAAGCCCCAACGCGATAGCAACAAGCCAACTGTTGAGGAGGAAATACACGACCGTGAGAACAGCGAGGGGTGCAAAAAGCGCTGCAAGGGGTGACGAATGGATCGAATATGGTTGAATGCCTGAGAAAGCGAAAAACAGTGTGCCAGATACCCAGATGGAAACGGCGGGAGCCGCGACGTTAAAGAGGGCCCGATAAATCGTGAACGACTCTCGTTTCACCCATAGCGAAATCACGAGAGTCTCGAGCAGCACCGTCAGTGTTCCGGCTGCCGCTCCGAATAGTAAAACGGATGCGAAAACGAACGTATCCGAAACAGAAATCCTGGACGAAATGGATGGAACTTTGATCGTGAAAGAGCCGGTTAGAAGCGTCAGAGCGGCGAGCGCGAACCATTCCTGCGGAATGGGGTGCCGAAACAGCACCGCAACGGAATGGACAACCGCGGCTAGACCTACACCAACTACGACCGTGACGTAGCCGCGCGCGACGGGCCGAAGCTGGGAGAACTTCTGCATACAGGGGGTCTTGGTGGACCGCGCCCTGCTCTTATCGGGTCAATCGCCCCAAATGATTACCGTTTTCATCTCTACTCCTAGAACCAGTAATCCATTAAGTTCTTCAGTGCAAACGGTGCCGCGTAGTGATTTCAGTCGCCCCAGACGATTACGAGTCTCATGTCCCCTCCGCTCAGTGATATTGATCAGTCGGTCAAGGCAGCGTCCGACCAGACTATGGTGTCCGACCAGACGATAGTGTCGGACCAAACGATGGTGTCGGACCAAACGATGGTATCCGACCAGACGATAGTGTCGGACCATACAATCGTGTCCGACCAGACGATGGTGTCGGACCAGACAATCGTGTCTGACCAAACGATGGTGTCAGACCAGACGATCGTGTCCGACCAAACGATCGTATCGGACCAAACGATTGTGTTTGCGCCTAAAGTTG
>Ga0209811_10000885_pt1 | contig 10839 bp, 11 predicted proteins | sample Coa_R1_6_FD_187161 | JGI IMG/M metagenome (GOLD analysis project Ga0209811, IMG submission 187161) | Surface soil microbial communities from Centralia Pennsylvania, which are recovering from an underground coalmine fire. - Coalmine... | ecosystem: Environmental > Terrestrial > Soil >...
TTATTTCATGGCGCTCGATACCTGTAGCACCTTTTTTTCCAAGCCCCAGGAATTCAAGGCTGGCCAGACTTACTATTCCACCGGCGCCCACCGCGCTCCGGGCGACTACAACCAAAAAATTCTGTTGGCATTCACGCCGGGCGGCGACAAACCCGTATGGCGCTACCCTCAAGCAGGCGAAGGGCGTTCCTCGGGTGGCACCATGACCACTGCGGGTGGATTGGTTTTTTTCGGAGACGACACGCAATCCTTTGAAGCTGTGGATGCTGTATCCGGAAAGCCGCTCTGGCACTTCAATACCGGCCAGAACATTACAGCGTCTCCCATGACCTATGCGGTGAATGCGAAGCAGTATGTGGCCATTGCGGCCGGTAGCGACGTTTTCACTTTTGCTTTGCCCTAGATTTTGAATTAGAAACGTTCCAAAAAGGAGGAACAATATGTTTTCAACGTTTACCTCACGGCGCGGATTCGCTGCTCGCTTGGCGGCTTTACTTCCTGGACTCGCCGCGTCCGGCGCTGTTCTGAACGGCACGCCGGCTCCGCAGGCTGCTTCTGGTGTGAGAAAACTCGACTACGAAGGCAAGCCCGCCGGAACCGGATTCATCACTCCGCTGATCATTCACAACGACACCATCTACATCGCCGGCCAGGGCGCGCATTCACACGATCCCAAAGGCGAATTCCCGATGGAAATCGACATCCACACCAAGAAGGTTATGGAAAACGTGAAAACGCTGGTAGAAACCGGCGGAGGTAGCATGGACAGTATCCTCCAACTCACGGTCTTCCTTACCAAGATCGACGACTACGACGGCATGAACAAAGTTTTCAAGACCTACTTTCCGAACGGCGGCCCGGCGCGCACCACGGTTGCCGTCGCGGCTCTCCCCGGCAACTCGCTCGTCGAAATCAACTGCATCGCCGCGGTCGTAAAGAAGGGATAGCGCCCATGTCCATCAAGGATCTTTGGAATCGCAGAACTTTCCTCGGCGGCGCCGGAATGTTTACCGGCACGCTGTTTAGCGCGAGCAGAACTTTCGGCCACTCAAGGCTAACCCCAAGCTCAGACCCGCTGCCCGAAAAGATCACCGGCTTCGGTTCGACCGGCAACGTGTATGAAGAGTTGGGCCTTACCACCGTGATTAACGCACAGGGCACCATGACCTATCTCGGTGGCTCGCTTCCCCGCCCGGAAGTCGAAGCCGTGATGGCGCTCGCCGGCCAACATTTCGTTCCCATCGCCGAGCTTGAAATCGCTGCGGGCAAGCGTATATGCCAACTCTTGAAGCTTCCCGCTGAGTATGACGCAATTGTGACTTGCGGCGCCGCAGCTGGAATGCAAGCCGGACTCGCGGGGATCCTTACCGGAAGCAATCCCAAATTTATCGAACAGCTTCCCGACCTGACTGGAATGAAATCAGAAGTCATCATCCAGAAGTCCCACCGCAATCCATTCGATCACCAACTCCGCGCGACCGGAGCCAAGTTGGTAGTTGTCGACTCGCCGGATGACGTCAGGCGAGCCATCAATCCTCAAACCGCCATGATGCACTTCTCGAACTTCGCCAACGCTCATGGCCAGATCAAAGTCGAGGAGTGGGTAAAGCTAGCCCACGACAGCAACCTGCCGGCGTTTATCGACGCCGCTGCGGACACGCCGCCCGTTTCCAATCTGTGGGAATTCTCCAAAATGGGCTACGACCTGATCTGCTTCAGTGGCGGCAAGGCTATCCGCGGCCCGCAATGCGCGGGCTTGCTCATTGGGAAAAAGGAGTATGTCGCTAACGCCATGCTCAACAGCAGTCCGCATGAGGATACCCTTGGCCGCTCGTCCAAAGTGGGCAAGGAAGAAATCGCTGGAATGGTAAAGGCCCTGGAGTGCTTTCTCAACGAGGATCACGCCGCGCTGGACAAAGAGTGGTGGACCCGATTGGATGCCGTTTCCTCTCAAATCACGCGCATTCCCGGAGTCACAACCACCTTTAGTGTTCCGGATGTCGCCAACCACGTTCCGCACATGGAGATCTTCTGGGATCCACGCAAGATTTCCTTGACGTCACACGATGCCGCGGCAGCGCTGCGCCAAGGAAAACCCTCCATCGTCCTAGGCTCCTCCGAACGTGGTCTGGGCATGAACTCGTTCATGCTCAAACCTGGCGAGGAAAAGATCATCGCCGCCCAACTCGTGCAACTCTTCAAGTCCCACACTACGTGACGCGGAAGCGTAACTGGGAAGCTTGTCGCTCAGCCGGAAAGATGATGGCCAGTCGCCATCTAACAGCGGGGAAAACTTGGTCGTAGCGCACAACTCAATCGGGGCTCCCGGAAGTACGGACCTTGGTAGGTCTGCAAAATGACATCTCGATCGAGCACTCACATTCGTTGGAAGCTGATTTTCTGCCTCTTTGTATTGAGTGCAGTGGCCTATCTCGACCGCGTCAACTTATCTATCGCCAGCGCCAAGCTTGCCGAAGAATTCGGCATCAGCAATGTTCGACTCGGCTTCGTCTTCAGCGTTTTTCTTTTTGGATACGCACTCTTTCAGATGCCCGCAGGCTGGTTAGCGGATCGATTCGGTCCGCGACGTGTGCTGACGGCCGGAGTGCTTTGGTGGGGCATCTTCAGTGCCCTCACCGCCACCATTTCGCACAATGTTTCTAATGCCGTGCTCATCCTTATCGTGCTGCGCTTTTCGCTGGGGGCGGGTGAAGCCGTCATGTATCCGGCTTCCAATCAGTTTGTCGCACGATGGATCCCCACTCAGGAACGCGGCAGGGCCAACGGAATTATTTTTGCCGGAGTCGGGATCGGTGCTGGCGTCACCCCGCCGTTGATTTCCTACATCATGTTGCGCTACGGTTGGCGCTCTTCCTTCTTGCTGAGTGCTCTGATTGGACTGGCCGCCGGTGCAGTCTGGTTTTTCATCGCGCGAGATACTCCCGACGCTCATCCATCCGTTTCCCCAAACGAACTGGCACTAATTCAAGCGGGCATTCCTAAATCGACCATAGCCAAAAGTCCAGGAGACTCGTCATCCTGGATCGCAATCTTGTCCAGCCATTCCGTATGGATGCTTTCGCTCGCCTATTTCTGCTTCGGCTATGTGGCCTGGATTTTCTTCAGCTGGTTTTTTCTCTATCTCGCCAAGGTTCGCGGCCTCGATCTCAAATCGAGCGCGTTCTATGCGACCCTGCCCTTCCTTGCGATGGCCGTATGCAGTCCATTAGGCGGAGCACTCGGCGACCTGTTGACCAATCGCTTTGGATCCCGCGTGGGTCGTTGCGGTGTCGCCGTTGTTGGATTCGCGCTTACCACGGTATTTCTCATTTTTGGTTCGGCGGCGCAGGACGTTCGCATCGCCAGCTTGGTGCTGGCTGGGGGTGCCGGCGCTTTGTATCTTTCGCAAAGCTCGTTTTGGGCTGTTTCGGCCGACCTCGGCGGCAAATCATCCGGCTCACTTTCGAGCTTCATGAATATGGCAAATCAGTTCGGCGGCATGATCACAGCACCGCTCACGCCCTTTCTTGCGGGCCAATTCGGTTGGAGTGTCGGATTCGGCGTCGCAGCTGCGGTGGCTGTTATCGGTGCGGTTGCTTGGCTCTTCGTCATTCCCAACGCCGGCGTGTCGACTTCGCATGGGATCAGCAAGACTTGAGTTCTGGCTGCTCTTAATCGGCGCCTGAGCATCGCGATCACCGTCCGGTCGAACCCCTAATCTCCGGGATATTGAGCGTGCCTAGGGATTCCCCCAGTGGAGCGACCCCTATCCAACACTTAGGCTTCAAGAGAAACTTGGCCGGTCAGAAGTGGCAAGCATCAAACCCGGCCACGCTCAAGACGCTTTCGTTTGAAAATTTAAAGGAGATAACCAATTCATCCGATACGTCGGATTCTTCAGGCATCCCGGTAAGGCCAGAGGCCAGCATGGTCCACAGAAACGCTCCGTGCTGATGGACGAGCTTACCTTTCCTTACATTGTTGCTAACTCCGCCCGTAGTGACTGACTTTCGAAGCTGGATGAGGTGAATGAAGGCTAATGGAGAACCAGCAAATCACAAGATGCCATTCTGCCAAAAGGGATGGTTGCTGCGCTACCGCCTTCATACATGCTTCGAGGAGGCCCACAATGAAACTAACGACCCGCACACTCATGCTTGTCCTTGCCACAATCGTGGCGGCGAACTTGGCAATCGGTCAGACGACACCCAAACCGCCAAAGGACGAAAATAGCACCCAGGAGATAGGAAAATCCTACTCGAAATTGCTGCCTGAGCAAAAACGTCTGGTCGACGACTTCATCAGACACTACAACCAGACCACCGGAAGGAAAATTGTACCGCAAGAAGCCTATGATAACGCCCGGCTGTCGGTCCGAACGACGTTTGACGCAGTAACTCACGCACTCTTGAGGGCGAAGTTGACGGACGTTAACCGCAAGAATCTTGGTTCTGCGATAGACCTTGTGGACGCGGTTGACGAAGTGATGGGAGAGGAATCGACAGTAGGAGGTGACCGTCAATTTCGCGTCTACGTTTATCTTAAGCCTAACGCGATCGACATTCTAACGAAGAGCCAGGAGTTCTATCGCGATCGCGACAACACCATCTATCACAAGGGTTTTCCAATCTCCTACCGCCTGAAGAACGGCCCACCGTCGATTCAATTTTCGATCTCTCGCGACAGCAAAATGGCGGATGTTGACGTAGATTACCGCTCGTCGGGTTTTCCGAAGAGCCTAGTCAACGGCCATCTGACGGCTTCGAACTCAGACGTCCGTGCGGGGAACAATCTAGATAAACACGACCAAAGATGGGCCGGGCTGAACGGATGGTGGCGCGAGGTGTTCGGACTCTTGGGAAGCGGAGGCAAACAGCCAAAAGAAGTGGCCACTGAACGCCTGGGCCATATTCCGGTGAATCCAGCAATCAAAGGCAATCAGGGGATTGACAAGAGCGCGCACGATTTTCTGAAGAGTTGGGTGGTAGACAAACAGCCGAATCTCTCTGTGGCATATTTTTCACGCCGCAGCTACCCGTGTTTGGAGGTCATCACGAAAAAGAATCAAAAACCGATAGCCCCGGGCATGATGAGGTTGGGCGTAGTAAAGGCAATGAATGAATTCAACACGACTACAGCTACGGCGGGTTCTGTTGGAGACGTCTTCGAGCCTGCCAATCAATGGTTGTCGGAATTGAAAGAAGCTAAAAACGCTTATACTTCAGAGTTTCGTTTGGTAAGCATACCGTCGGATATAGGAGCGGATGTGGAGTGCGTGGCCGTGCCGGATGACGAGGAAGAGAAACACCAGCAAGAGAAGTACTACGGGACCTCATTCAGGGAGAAGCAGGACGGTAGCGACCACAAGATGATGTCGCTACTTTGGGCGCAAGAAGGAGGGTACTGGAAGATCATAGCCATCCGCATCGAAGACAGCAGCGATGCGGGGATTCTCCCCACGCAGGCTGCAGTCACCGTACCTGCAGAGGAAGAACCGAAGCCTATTTTCGCCGATCCAGACGCGGTGAAAGACATTACCCAGTTCTATGAAACGTGGGTTGTGAAGCGAGATAGCGCGCGAGCTTCCATGTTTGTGTCGCAGCGGTCGTACCAGTGTTTAGGTGCCTCTCCTGCGGCAGATGAGAGTTCAGCGCCGGCGACACGGATAAAGTCGGCCCTGGACCAGGTGCTGCAAAGAGTTGCGACAGGGAACAATCTCTCCAACTTGATGTCCAGCGTCCAGCCCGTGAACGAGCTGCTGCGACCGGTAGAGCAGGAAGACTCACAGGCATTCGCGATTATGGCTGTACCGGATCAGAAGGCGGACAGTTTCTTGTGCCAGAACCGGCGTTTGCCAGAAAAAACTCAGGAATTGAAGCCGGGGGAAGCGCACTACGGCGCATTCTATTTGTCCGCGAGCCGACTGAATTTCGGTGAGGAACAGTCACCAGCGCTTCTCTTGCTGTGGACCAAAGAGCAACCGGGATGGAAAGTCGTCGCCTGGGCGGTAGAGGTTCCATAGACGGGTATTCTGCCCTGTGAATTCGACGCACTGCTACGTCTTGGGAGCGACAGGATTTCTCGATAGCCTTTTATGCGCCGGAACTTTTTCTCCCCTTCCAACGGTCCTGTGGCGCTCCAGCACAGCGCCCGATCTCCCGCTCGCCAATGCTTTACCTTGAAGGCCACCCGCTGCACCCTGCGACGATACAACCGAACCCCGAGGTGATCGCGCGATACTAAAAACAAAAGCCGTAGTGCAGCCTGTCGCACTCAGCGCACCGATATGGTCGAACGGCGAGCACCAGAGTCAACTTTGAGAGCCCCTTGCGCTTCTCTCTATACACTTCTCCTCGACAGTAGGGGCATCTCCTGTGTCGGTGAGTTGTTAAAGTTGACAGCAACCTCGGTGCTGTGTGCCCTCTGACGAAAATGGACGACTCTTGTTTCATAATCAGTGTCGAACCAACCTCATCATCCGCAAACGCTTTTTTCAGTACGTGGGCCTAAACCCGCGGATGGCGCCAATCGTGAGCGTTTTTCAAATCCTCTGGATTTACGACTCTTATTAATTGCTTCGCTCTACTCGAAAAGTAACAGCAAGGCTGACCGTAAAAGTTTCGAAGCCGCCAGCCGAGTCCCAGCTCATCCGCTATTCGTCCACGTGGGTACCAGCGTGACGTGTCTGGTTTGCGCTGAGCTATCACGACCCCAAGCAAGGCATATCTACGCGCCCATAGGCGTCAAGTTGTAACACCGCGCAAGATCATTAATGTTCGTCCGCAAGGCTGCCCAATATCGTTCGGCCTGAGTGCCGTAATTCCCCTTAACCAGGACCTGATTAACACTCCGTGCGCTGTCCATGACCTGCTCCATTTGCGCCTTCGTCTCCAGATAATTTGATGTGGGATCGAACTTGCGCCGCAAGCGGTTCGTGGTGCGATTCAGATCGTCCATGGCATCCGCGAGATCGTCCTTCGTCTGCTTGGCTTGATCCCCCTGGGCTTGTGCATTCGGTGAAGTTGAACGCTGACGGCGCGTTGTCGCCCCGCTACTCTGTGCCGATGCCGCACGGTTCTTGGTATCTTCTCCTCGGCTCTCGAGGTACTTGCGAAATTGGTCCACGCCGTCTTCTACCTTGCGAATCCGGTCCGCGACCTGAGCCTTTGAAAATGGAGCTGTCTGCGCATGCGCCATGAAAAAGCTGACGGCGCAGACGATCGACGCCCGGCGGAATATTGTTCCCGCTCGGCAGTTCATAGCAAATCTCCTAAAGGAATCGACTCATACTCCGTTCAATCAAAACCTCATTCGTGCGTAAGTTCATGGATCGTATTTACGAATGGACAAGAGAGTCCTTTGCGGCGCCACTACGGGTGATACGACATTCTCGTCCCATGCGAGGAACCTACAGCGGACGCTTACTTTGCTGCTACTAGGGATTCCCCCAGTTGTATGGGAATGCGGCCAAGTGTAAAGCATAAGCACGATTCACGCTCGAGCAATCGGTGCAAACCGCCGATCTAAGACAGAGAACAGGACTCGGGGACCCTCCAGTCACCCCAAATCTCTCCGAGTCCTGGCTTACCAGGATATCTTTGTATCGAAATCCACGTTTCCGATTGATGTCCATAACGAGATCGGCCTCACGACCAGGCGAGTAGACCATTGGTGTTCTCGCTAACGGCGCTGGGACCTACGGAGTCCGAATGCCAATCGTGATTGTACACACTCGTCAGCAAAGGATAGCGATGCTGGATGCCATAACAGGCGAGGCGACGAATTTGACGCTAAACCACAAAGGCGACCAAGCGCGGGAATCATTTTCCCAGCTAACGTGATTGGTTTCCTGGCTTTGAATACAAACTGACCAGTCGTGCGACCAGGACGGCAAGGAAGAGTTGGCCACCGACACCTTCGACGATCGCGACACTACGCGCCACGTCTGCTCGCGGCACAATATCGCCATAACCAAGGGTTGCCAGTGTCACGAAACTGAAGTAGATTGCGCTGGCTTGGGAAAATTCGCCCGTGAAGGAAAACGTGCCTGGCTTCATCTGTTCGAGAACCCAATACAAGAGCCCGACGTAAATACCTGCAAGCAAATAAGCGCTGAGGGCTGCGTAGAGATGCTCAGCGTCAACCTGCGTCGCTCCGATTGCGAAGCGTAATGCAGCTACAGCAGCAAGCAGCCCGATAAGTGTCCAAATTCCAAGGGTCATCTCTGACAGCGTGCGATGATCAAGCCTAGTGGTCACCAGACGCGCCAGCCAGACCATCACGATGGCCATCAGCAGATAAGGCCGGTTTCTCACCGCGCCAACTGGCAATACCGCCGCGAGCAGGCAGGCGGCGAGCAATGACTCGATCAGAGTTCCATTAAAATTCAGGGCACTGAAAATCGGTGCCGCCACCATCGTTGCAAGCAGCGTATAGAACAAGGTCGTATAGCGATGACGCAAATATCTGTGCGCCAGACCGGTCAGTTGGCCGCTTGTGCCATGAATAGGACTGCCCACCTCCTGTTGCATAATCACGTATCCTGAGTGGCAGACGGAGTCTGCTCCAGCCAAGCAAGAAAGAGCTTATAGCCGACCGAGAGAACGATGGCGCCGACGAACAAGCCAATGAGGCCCAACGCGACGAAACCTCCAATCGCGCCAATGAACACTACTGCCGTGGGAACTGCGACTCCACGGCCCAGAAGGAGTGGCTTCAGGAAGTTGTCCACCAGGGCTACGAAGACGCACCAAATTAGGAAGATCACAGCTTTGGTGACGCCCGAGATCGTAAACATGTAGATCACAGCGGGGATGAGAATGAGCACCCCCGCCTGCAGCACCGCCGCGATTAGAAAGGCCACGGCCCACAAGCCCGCACCAGGGAGCCCAGCGACAAGAAAACCAAGGCCCGCGAGAATCGATTGGATCAATGCCACCCCAAGAATCCCGCTGGTAACGCTGCGGATGGTGGCTCCAATCAGTTGCTGGAATTCGGGCCCCTCGACCCCAAAAAGACGATTGCACAAAGAGCAAGTCAATCCATACGCGCGCTGAGCGTTCGCCAGAAGGATACTAGCCACTACAATGGAAAGAGCGAATTGCAATACGGTGAGGCCGAGTCCGCCAGAAACTGAGAGCATCCCAGGGACGGCCGCTTTGATTTGAGGGGCAAGACTTCTGACCGCCTCGCTTATGTCCGTGGATGCCTGGCTCCATAATCCGCTCAATCGAGCCCCGATGATCGGCCAGTTTTCGACGCCTGCCGGAGGGGCCGGAATGATTAGGGTTCCGTCCCTAAAGTGGGACGCAAGGGTCTGGACACCCTCAATTAGCGTGCCCGCGAGCAATGCCACCGGAACAATCAGCAAGGTCAGAAATAGAGCCGCGAAAAGCACAGCGGTCACCACTCCTCGCCCACCTAGTGCACGCTGCACCTTTTGGAATCCCGGGTAGGCAGCGACCGCAATGATAACGCCCCAAGTGATCAGAGGAATGAAGGGCAGCAAAATCAGGAGACAAGCGGTGGATAGCAGAATCGCCAGTCCGATGTGGATGGAAACTTCGAGTACGAGCTTTAGTTGGGTCCGGTCGTGCGCAGTTTTGGGAAGTGTCACGGTAGCAGCTCCTGCTTGCTGAACGGTTGGCCAACTCATATGCGTCAAGTTGGATTGAATTAACCCGGAGCCAAGAAATCCCGAGATAAGGGCGCAATACTAAAAACAAACGCCGTAGAGGAGCCAGTCGCAATCAGAGCACCGATAGGGTCGAACGACGAGCACCAGAGTCAAGTTTGAGAGCCCCTTGAGCTTCTCCCTATACACTGCTCCGTGATAGTAGGGACATTTCCTGTGTCGGTAAGTCGTGACGGTTGACCGGAATCCCGCTGGCGTGTGTTCTCGGTCGAAATAGGACGACTTTTATTGCATGACCGTAGCATAACCAGGGTCGAATCAACTTCATCATCCTCAATCGCTTTTCAGTAGTTCCCTAACAAAATCAAATAAGGAGATTCGGAGATTCAATCAATCCACCGTGCATCTCTATCTCCGAGTGCGCTTTCACACCAAGGCAATCACCCTTACGCTTCACCTGCTCCGTGAATGGTAAATCCAAATTCTCGCCCATCGGTTTTAGACTTAGCCGCGTTCCCATACAACTGGGGAAATTCCTAGTCGCGGCAAAATCAGCGCCTGTCATACCTTCCCCGCATCGGACGTGATTGTCGGATCGTCCGCAGTGGCATCGCAAAGGGATCTTCTTGGGCAGGAGTTGATCAACTCGCGAACAGACGGCTCCTTTCCGAAGGGTGGGAGCCATTCTTGACTCAAAACGGCTAGACCCATTACTGCGGTCTAACTCCCGATTCGTTGCAGGACAATCAAGCCATAAATGTCCGGGCTGCTCTAAGCAGACTCACAGACAAACGCTTAACGATACTTACGAGGCGGTGATAGAGCCGCAAATTCCCTAGAAGCCTCGCTAGGGATTTCCCCAGTTGTTTCGGATTATCTACTTAGTTTATGTAGGTACCCATAAGGTACACAGAAGCGGCTGGTCCTCACCTGGGCGAAATATCGGCGCCGATTTGGCGGGCCGGGATGCCGAATCACCCCTGTGAGGGCGCCTCGTCCGGCAGCGGTTGGTCGGCGCCGACACCGGTTCGCTCGATGAGCCACTCGATCGTCGTGCCCTGGACGAGCAGCGTGAAGAGGACGATCCCGAACGTCGTCGCCTGGAGCAGCTCGCGCTGCGGGAAGTCGACGGGCAGGGACAGTGCCATCGCGATCGCGACGGCGCCGCGCAGCCCGCCCCAGAACAGGATGTGGAGCCAGCCGAC
>Ga0209811_10000886_pt1 | contig 10835 bp, 13 predicted proteins | sample Coa_R1_6_FD_187161 | JGI IMG/M metagenome (GOLD analysis project Ga0209811, IMG submission 187161) | Surface soil microbial communities from Centralia Pennsylvania, which are recovering from an underground coalmine fire. - Coalmine... | ecosystem: Environmental > Terrestrial > Soil >...
CAGGCCTGAATCGACCTCGAACAATGTTCAAGGTGGGCGTGAGGTTTCCCACAAAGAGAAGCCCTCAGCAGGAACCGCGCGTGTTGCGAGCAGAGCGAGCAAGGCTCGGCGCAAGGACATCGCTGAAGATCGTTCTGCTTTTGGTGTCGGGAACAACCGCGACAAGGGCGCCAACAGATAACAACTCTCAGCAAGCCTGCCCCCGTTGATCAGTATTGCTCAGAACTCCTGACTCCTGATCTGCTAACTTCGCAACCAGCCTGATACGCCGGTATTCCTGACCGCGGATCGGTGTGCCCAATGCACACCACACGAAGCCAGCATATGGGGCGTATTCGGCATAGGAAATGAGGCTGTCCCATGAAAAAAGTAATCCTCGTACTTGCCATGTTGAGTCTCGGAACGCTGTGCTGGGCAGATTCTGCCCGAGAAGATGCAGCCGATCGCCTGGACAACGCCACCAAAGTCTTGCACGAAATTATGGGAATGCCTGACAAGGGAATTCCGGAAGAAGTACTGGAGCACGCCAAGTGCGTGGCCGTTGTGCCGCACATGATCAAGGGCGGCTTGATCTTCGGAGGCAAGGGAGGCAAAGGCGTAGCCACCTGCCGCACCGCGAATGGCTGGAGTGCGCCCGCGTTCATTACCATTTCCGGCGGAAACTGGGGTCTGCAGATCGGCGTCGAGGCTGTAGACCTGGTCATGATCATTCAGAACGAGAAGGGAATGCAAAAGCTCCTCTCGAGCAACTTCCACGTTGGAGCGGACGCTTCAGCGGCGGCCGGTCCGGTTGGACGGCACGCCGAAGCCGGCACAAACTGGAAGATGGATACGGAGATCCTGACCTACTCCCGTGCCAAGGGTGTTTTTGCGGGGCTCACGCTGGAAGGCGCATCAATCCGTCAAGATAACGATTCCCGCCGAGCGATTTATGGGCCGAAGGTCACAACTCGAGCTTTGCTATTAGGTAAGGTGGCGGTTCCATCCGCAGCCCAGCCGTTCCTTGCAGAAATTCGCGGGGCAAAAGCCCAAGCCGTAGCCGAGGGAAAGGCTGAATCGAAGGAAGAAGCCAAAGAGAAGGATTAGAAGGAAGTAAGTAAGCGGCTTCAAAAATTGCAGGCTTCCGCTTCCATTTTGCGACAGGATCTAGGCGCTCTGCGTCCAGACCGCTGACCAATCTTGTTCTGGTCAGCGGTACTATCCTTCACCCCACGGAAGTAGCATATGAATTGAGCAATTGTGACCGTTCTTCTCATCGTCCCGACATTGATAATGGACAGGTCGGATACAGCCCGGCAGAGGTGGGTTCAAGCAGACCCATCAGATGCTACTTCTAAGACGATACAACTTACACTTCCTCGGTTTCGGAAAATTCCCTAGAGTCAGTCGTTCTCAGAACGTCGTTCCACGCCGAGAGAGTCATCTGAACACTAATTCTGGCCGAAGGAGCAACAAATGAGAAAGGTAATCTTCGTATCAATAGCGGCCGCCATGTTTGTGGCCTCAACCGCTTTTGCCCAGGACACTCTCAAGCCGAACGACGCAACGCCAAACAACACAGCACCCGTCGCGCAAGAGCCACAGAAACCGGCGAGTCCGGATATGACTGTGACCGGCTGCGTACAGAAAGGCGACCAGCCGGGGGAAGTCTCAATTACCGCCGAGGATGGCAGGATTTGGGAACTACACAGCACCACCACCAAACTCGACGCGCACATCAATCATAAAGTGACCGTGACCGGCGCAGTCACCCGAGACGCGAAAGGCGCAGACCAAAAAGCGGGAGAAGTCGAGAATGCAGCGGGCAAACAGGAATATGGGGATCTGCTTGTCAGCAGCCTGACGATGGTGAGTAAGACTTGCGGCAAGTAATCTTGATTTGGGCCAGCGAGGCTTTGCTGGCCCTCTTTTTTATTGAATGGGGACGGCAACCTCATTGCCAGGACTGATCCGTCAATCCATTGATCCAGAGACTCGGTTTACCTCTGAATGTTTTCAGCTGTTATTCCACAACCGTTTCTGGCATAGTGTTCTCCTTCGCGATTTTGCGAGCATCTGTTGATGCCGATCGTTTTTTCTGCGGCCACTGCTAAATCCATAAATCCGTAATCTCATCGAGGCCTTGGATGGCGGACTGACCCGAGCCAGGCGCGTGTAGGGCGACGAGCCATTCATTCCGCTCGTTGGACGCTGGGAAGAGGTGGTCTCCGAGCGCGCTCTTTGTCGGGCGTCCCGCCGGGCTCGGCAGGTGGTTCGGTCCCTTTGTTAACCTGCTCGCGTGAGGCTTTGGTCTCACCGTTCACATTACCTCCGTCGTCATCATGGAGAACAACATTTAGCAGCGTACTGTGAACATGCAAGTTATCTCCCACGTCGTACTTGATGAAGCCCAGCTTCCTGAATCGGTTCATGAAGAAGCTGACTCGCGAACGGGTGGTCCCGACCATCTCAGCCAGTGTCTGCTGGCTCAGCCTCGGTACCGACATTTCGGACACTCCTTCTTTTCCGAATTGCGCCATCAGTAGAAGAACCCGGGCGAGCCGCTTTTCGCTGGAATTGAACAATTGATCGACCAGATCATCCTGATACCGGATGTTTCGCCGCAGCAAGTACTTGAGAAAAACGGCCGACAATTTTGGTTCCAGCCCCATTGTCTGCATCATCGCTTTCTTCTCGATGTGCAGCAAAATACAGTCCGTCGTTGCGATCGCGGACGACATGCGCAGCAGTTGACCAGCGAGACCGCCTTCCCCAAAGAAATCGCCTTCGCCCAAAATGCCAATGGTCGCTTCCTTTCCAGCTTCCGATACTACGCTGAGCCGTACCTTGCCTTTTTGGATAAAGAACAGTCCGTCGGTGGAGTCGCCTTGGGAAAAAATCACATTCTTTTTTTGAAAAGAAAGCATCTCCCGACCTTTCCCAATGGTTGAAAGGAAGGCATGGGGACTAAAGTGTGCTTTCTTCCTTGGGCTTGAGACTTGCTTTACCACTGGGGCCATCCTGACGAGTGGGACTCTCACCAGTGCCAAGTATGCGGGGAGAGATGCTGCTGCGCTGATCAGTAGTGCTCATAAACACCAGAACTCACGCGACATCTCTTCTTTGGACAATGGCTGGCTCCGGTGCCTGCACCAGCTCATCAAACAAAGAGTGGTAGTGCACCATTACCGTTCTGGGATCTTCCGTGTTTGCTTCGTCTTTCCCCACACGCAAGGCAATTTCGTGTGCAGACCGGTAGTTCTCCACTACGCGGGGATGGTCAACAGAAATGTCTGCGGCACGCTGATCGAAGTCGGATATAGGATAGCCACGGGTATTCATCAGCGCAGACACCAGGTCATCGGCTTCTGCGATTGCGTCTTTCGGAGAATCCACAAAGCGAGACTGAACGTATTTCCATTCCTCCAGGTAACGTTCACGCTCCATCGGGTCAAGATCGCGAAGGCTGAGGTTTTTTTCAACCCGCTTCTCGCGGTCCGGCAAGGTTGCCTCCGCTTTTCGTTCTGACCCGTGCACTAGCACGGCACGTTGGTACTCGGGCCCGAATTTTTCCCGCAAGGCTGCGCTTGTAATCTTGCGTTTTCGGACGTACAGCACTGCCGCGATCGCGAGAATCAGAATTAACACGGCTACCAGCACAATCAGCTTCGGATCCAACAGATTTAGGTTCATTGAAGACTCCCTGCATCGAGAATTTTCACTCCACCAAGGTCGCTCACGAAGCTCCCTGGGGCGTCACAAACTTCGTTTGGCGCCAGTATCAAATTCTTAACTTCGGAAAACTGATCAGAATTGACCGTCCTGCAAATTCGCTGCGTGGCATTTGGCGGAAGGCGAGAGGTGCGCACTGAAAACCATGCATTGACATGGCACTGAGTGCCATTTCAATCGAGCTGAAGGCTTGAGAACGGGAGTCTTTCTTGCCTACTGGATGATGAGGAATAACGAGAAGCGGCGGCCATTACGAAGCCATGGCAGGAATCATGGAGCGCTCTCTGCGTTCCAGGCCGCACCCACGAAAACGATCATGGCAGAGAACTCCATCCACACCATCAATCCGATCGCCGCAGCAAGCCCTCCGTAGACAGGGCCATACTTCATCTGCCGAACGTAAATTCCAAACGCCAAATTGATGCTCCACCACAGAATCGTCGCTGCTGTCGCTCCAGGCAAAACGGAACTCCACGTCGTCGCGCTGGGTCGCGCAACGCGATAGATCACGGCCAGTACAAAGATCGCCAGCACCATCGACACGACCGGAAGCACGACCGTCCAGAAGCCGCGGAGCAACAGAGAATGTCCGACTCCGAGACTCATCCATTGGCGCAATGGCCTTCCGAAGACGCTCAATGCGACGGCAAGGAGCCACGCCACGATCGACACACAGAACAATAGCAACCCCCGAATTTGCCGGCCGAGAAAGGAGTGTCTCTTTCGATCGCCGTAGATTAAGTGAATGCCCTCCATGATGAGCTTCATTACCTGCGTGCCTACGAGCAACGTCCCGATCCAACCGACCACCACCCAGTTCCAGGGGTTCACTTCCCGGCGCACCAGGAAGTCGGATACGAGCTGCCAACTCCCTGGAGGCAGGATGGCTGACAACCGCACTACCAGTTCCGGGCCACTTTTCCCCCTCAAGGAGCTGCTCATAAGCCCCAAGGCTACCAGTAGGATGGGAAAAAACGCGAGAAACATATTGAAGGCTACGGCCTGCGAAACCATGCCGCATTGTGGAGTGACTCTCGCGAGGGTTCGGAACAGTTTCTTCGCAATCGAGCGAAGCGCCATCGCCCGAAATTATACCGTCCACAATGCATTCTGACGCTCGACGGTTGAAAGGATTGCAACCTGACAGGGCGGTCTTGTTGGTACCTGAGGACTCTCGATCTGGCTCGTTCGCCAATACTGCCTGACACCCACGGCGAAGGGAGGCGTAAAGTATGGTGCATGCGCAAGCGGGTGATCGGGGTTACGCAGATTGTCGAAGCTTGGGTTCAGGATTGGCTGGACCTGAACAAAGCAGCTTCGGTCGAGGTCTCATCGGAAGATGAGGATTATCCTATTGAGTCCGCGCTTCTGGGAGACGAGAAACGCGGCTGGCGTGCATCGGAGCCCGGCAGTCAGACGATACGCCTCATCTTCGACAGTCCGCAAAAGCTCAGTCGTATCTTCCTGGCCTTTGAGGATAGCGACGTTTCCCGCATGCAGGAGTTTGTTTTGAGGTGGTCCTCGCGTGTTGGAAAACCTTTCCGGGAAATCGTGCGGCAGCAATGGAATTTCAGCTCGCCCGGAGGAGTCCGCGAGATCGAGGACTACGCTGTTGACCTGTCAAATGTCGGAGTGCTCGAATTGATCATTGTGCCTGACAAAAGCGGCGGGGAGGCTCGCGCGTCGCTCGTCAAGATGCGTATAGCTTGACAAGCCAGCGATAGTGAGGCCTTGTCCGAGGCACGGTGGTCGAGAGTAACGCCGACACCGTCCCTCGTTCACGTGGTCAACTATAGTTGAGGAAACCAATACCTCTCCTCTTTCAGGTTCTCTGAACTAAGTCAGCCCATCTGGAGTTCTCTCTTCTTAGGCTCTCAAGAAAGTTGGCATGCCATGCCTTCGAGTGCCATTTTGAACGAAGCTCAGCAACTCCACAAAGTAAGTGACCGGCTCGACTCCCTGGCGGAAACACATCCCGTCGTCTCAGAGGCACTCATTGCCATCTCAGGAAGCGTTCGCAACACGGCAACGCTGTTGGAGGTGCTGGTGGCGACGAAAATGGGATCATCCCTCGGGTTAGATCCCGCAGAAGCCTGATTGGCTCGCTCCAGCCTTTGTGGTGCGCAACCGAGCGTGACGCTGGCCTAGTCGTGAAGAACGACATTCAGCAGCGAACTGTGGACTTGCAGACCGCTCTCGCCATAATCGAGGAAGCCTAACTTCCTGAACCGGTTCATGAAGAAACTCACCCGCGAACGAGTTGTCCCGATCATCTCTGCCAGCGTTTCTTGACTGATCTTCGGAATGACGATTTCTGGCGCGCCTTCCTTGCCGAAATGAGCGAGCAAGAGCAAGAGCCGAGCGAGTCTCTTCTCGCTGGAATTGAAGAGTTGATCAACCAGATCCTCTTCGTATCGAATATTCCGTGACAGCAGATAGGCTACAAACAGGTCCGAGAACGTGTGCTCCCGATGCAAAGCCAGCATCATTGCTTTCTTGTCAATGCGCAGGAGTTCGCAGTCCGTCAACGCGGTTGCAGAACCCATCCGCAGCGCCTGTCCTGCCAAGGCGCCTTCTCCGAAGAAATCGCCTTTATTTAAAATGCCCAGAGTGGCTTCTTTGCCGATCTTCGAAACGACCGTGAGGCTGACCTTACCCTCCTGAATGTAGAAGACTGCGTCGGCTGCGTCGCCCTGCGTAAAGATTGTTTGTTTTCTGGAATGGGCAAGTACCTTCCTACCTTCGCCGATCGTGGCAAGAAATGTCTTCGGTTCGAACTCACGCTTCTGCTTGGCCGATGGGGGTGGTGCCATGAATGGCTTCCTCGTATACACCTATAATCATGGCAATCTTGTCAAACTCAGGCGGCTTAAGATGTTCCTTTTTGCTCACCATTGATGAAAAATCGGTGGATACCTCGCCTCGGCCATTCACAGTTCAGCTAACGTCCTTTGATTGAGCAATATTGAACAGTTTTTCAGTGTTGGAACGTTGCAATATAGGGCGGTGAAAGCCAGAGAACTCACTCCAAGCCAGACATTATCCGTACCTTGTCCCACTTGTGGTGCGGCAACCGGGGAAGTCTGTGAACTGCATTCAGGTGCCCCGCGCACTGAGCCTCATCGAGACCGGAAGCTCGCGGCGTCCGATGCCGTCGAAACGAGACTCAGCAAGAGAAAACTACTTCCCCCAAGCCGCGCAGCTCGTTTGCTGGCTATCGTTAAAGTGTGAGACCTTGTTGCGGGCTGCGGTGAATATCCCCCCTTCACACGATCCCGGACCGCTAGGGTCTCGCCAAACCACCCTCTTGCTCTTTTCTAGAATAGTGACCTTTTGAGGCCGACGATCCGACCCCTGCCAACTCGGGCTGCTTATGACGTACACCCGACGCCCCGGATCCATGGTACAAACCACAAGGTCCGCCTCCTATCACGAATTTTTCCTTCGCGCCCAGCCAATTGAAGGTGTAAGAGGCTGACGTGAGTGACCTCTTTCTGACTTGCCGCCTGATCTTCGGCCGTAGAACGGACGCTGAGAAATAATTGCTGGGCGACCCGCTCGTTCAGACGAGCAGGACAGTTTTTACCGAAGCAGCCAAAAAACTTCTTGTCACCTGGACGAGAGCTGTTTTCCGCCTCCGAGGATGCTCTCCTTTCGAATCCGGGCCACTTCTTCCTGAAGATCCATGATTCGCTCGAAGCGATCCTGACAATCGTGCAACTGTGTGGAATTCACCGCAAGTCCCTGTGTTAGAGCATGGACTTGGAATGCGACCAAGTCATCGACTTCGCGTCTCAGAGCAAGGAATCGTGGTTGAGCCATAGGATGTTTGCTGCTGTTGCTGCGAGTTTTTGCTGGCTACTACCCCCAGCATAGTCAAGGCGACTGTCAATATCTGTTCAATTGGGCTCGTATTTTTCAAGGGATCGGCAAAAGCAAGATCTTGACTGGGCAAATTCGCATCAAGAAACAGTTATTTTTCTGAAAGACTCCCCCATGTGGTATGAGGATTCCGAGAAGGAAATCCCAATCAAATGCAAGGCCTTAATCATCGATGATGCTCACCGGCAGGAAACTTTTGGCAAGGTTCTCCAGTTACTTCAAGAAACAGCGGGTCACTGTGCGTGAAGGCTATTTCCATTCGCACGAGAGGGCTCGGTCCAACGTAACTGCCGAAAACAAGAATGTATATCTGCTCTGCAGCGGGCCTTCCTACAATGAAGCTCACACTCTGGCTACTGGTAATTAAGGAGAGATCATGGTGAGCAGATTTGGGAAGACTATAGTGGTTTTACTCGCCCTAGGCATGTCGGCGTTGGCGCAAACCGTGCCCGCCGGAACTCACATCACTGTTCGTACAGACTCGCAAATCAATTCTGCCAGTGCGCAGGTCGGGCAATCATTTCGTGCCAATTTGATGAAAGATCTGGTGGTCAATGGCAAAACCATCGCTAAGGCTGGCTCGCCGGCAAAGGGCAAAGTGACCTATGCAAAGTCAAGTGGACGGTTGCACGCGCCTGGGGAGGTCACCATCCGGCTCACCTCGATTCAACTCAAGGATGGCAAAAGTCTGGCAGTCTCAACCAGCGGCTTTCGTGCTAAGGGCAAGAGCCACACTAAGAGCAACGTAACCAAAATAGGTGGCGGCGCAGCAGCGGGTGCCCTCATCGGCGGATTGGCTGGTGGTGGCAAGGGAGCTCTGATCGGTACGGCCGTGGGGGCCGGAGCTGGCACTGGAGTGGCAGCTGCAACGGGTAAGGAAGAGGCTTTGATCCATGCCGAAACGGTTATCACCTTCACTACCAGATCAAACGCTACGCCGAAATAACGTGACTTGGGGCGGTGGCCCGGTCAAGTATTTCTTTCGGTCGCCGTCCCTCTTTGCTCGCAAGGCTAGCTGTTGAAAAATCCCGATTTCACCAACTGAAACCTGCCTGGCCCAGAAGCGTGACCGGCGAGGTGCCCACAAACCGTGTGGCAGGCAGTTGGGTCACTCCGCTAGAGAGCGAATTGAAGCGATCTGCTTCGATGCTTGGCTAGATCCAGTGGCCAGTCGAGTCTTCGCAGAGTCGCGGTGGGAAAACAAGCAGGGCTGCGAAAATCATTTCTCGCGAAGCGCGCCGACGGTGTGTACTGCTCCGGCAAATGCCGAACCCGTGCCAGCGGCAACGCATCTCGGTCTGCACTGCGATCAGCGACGGTCTGACTGTGACAGATAACGGAATTTTGCTCTTCGCAAGTTGTTGTGGATTCAGTGAGTTGCGAAGATGCAAAAATGCAAAATAGGCGGGTGCTGTACTGAGGGCCACGAAGCCATCATCTGTCACACATTTCAGCGTTGAATGCGGCCGCGTTCAGTGTGGGGTGCGTCGGGAATGTAGACGTACCAGGCGACGGCTAGAGCAGTTGCGAGCACGATGACTGCAGCGATGATGAGCCAGAGGTCCCGCTCGATCTTGTTTAGGAGCGTTTTTCGCATCGCGGTGTTTCAGACTCGGATGTGGACAACAGGCGCTCAAGCTCGGCGGCCAACAGCGCCACCTTTTCCGAGTCCTTCTCAGAATTGATTAACGCAACCAATTCTCGAATGCGGTCTTCGCCGCACATACAGGGTTGAGCGTGTAGCTTACACCCGGTAATGTCTGTAGGATTCCCACTTGCCCACTCACCTCGACGAAGTTTTCCGTTCTGTCTGTATAAGGCTTGCCGACGAAACCACGATCGAATGGCTCAAGCAGCGATTACGACTGCTTGGGCTGACTGAGAAGGCAAAGAGCACGGACGAGACGGAAACACCATGCAATTAGGCGCCCCGTTACCGCTAGGGTCAGTCCACCCATTACATTCCGCTTGAGAATTTCACACACTTGGATTCGGCAAGGTCATACAGCACGGCACGAACATCCCTGAGCGGGGCACGTAGAAAGCCGCTAGATTGTCGATTGTTGTTCCAGTGCTGCACTCTTGGAGTCGATCGATGATTCGCGTCTGACGACAAAGTTCGGGAGACGACCATCGTTATTCTCACCCTGTGATGGGGAAAATATGACGGTTCGATGTGGACGTCTGTGATCCAGATCACATCGCTGGAACGCGACAAAAAGCCGAACGCTGCGCTCTCCCCCAGGAGGGAACAACGTCCGGCAAGTGGGGGAGTACTGGTTATGATGTGGCCGCTCGTAAGGTATGAATGTAAAAACGCATTAACAAACGGGGCGGTGGGGTCTCGATTATTTACAATTGCAATCCTCCGAGATGGACAACCCGAGCCAGATCAGCACGAAACGACTCGTTCGGAATCTGAACCGGAAGTTGTCCCAATCACATCAGGCTGTGTTTCGGTCGGAGCGTCGCTTGGAATCCTCTACAGAGGCTTACACGTTTCTCGACACGCTCAGTGGCGAGCGCCGGTACCTGAGCTTTGCAGAATTGCTGCGTCTGGCACACCAGCTTGGCGTCGTTCCGAAACCCCTGTTGAACCATGAAAGATGAAAATAATGCTAGGGTGCCCGCGGCCTAATTACTCCGCGGTTTTTCGTGTGTAGGCCAAGGCTTGCCAGACACTGTCAACAGACTTCCCAATTCAGCAGCCAGCATTTTGACTTTTTCGGGGTCCTTCTCGCTGTCGATCAACGCCACCAGTTCTCTGATCCGGTCCTCATCGTCCATACTGTGTCGCACTTGCGGATTTCGATTGCGTTGACGGGCTCGAAAAGGTGCTTGCGCAACTCACCGCCGAGGCCGCGCCGCCGCCTCCGCCGCGATACCCGTAACCGGGTGACGAGAATATCTCGGGCGTGGTTGAGGGCGTTGGGTATTTCTTGGCGCGGCGCAAAGACCCGGACACGGGGCAGTGGGTGCGCGACATCCCCACGTGGGCGGCCTTTGTGGTTGCGGATATCACAGCAAACAATTTTTTCGACTCCACCGGCAACCGACACGAGCAACCCGCTTAGATTTTGCTTTTCCACCAATACCGAAGTGAGCCCAGGGCAGGCGGTGCGATTCGACATCGAGCAGGGCACCCTGGCGCGGAAGATTGCCGCTATCACCTTAATCATTTGGAAGAAAGGAGCGAGCTTCGACCCCAAACAGTTGCAGCGACAAACAGCTTGAGCATCCCT
>Ga0209811_10000887_pt1 | contig 10830 bp, 14 predicted proteins | sample Coa_R1_6_FD_187161 | JGI IMG/M metagenome (GOLD analysis project Ga0209811, IMG submission 187161) | Surface soil microbial communities from Centralia Pennsylvania, which are recovering from an underground coalmine fire. - Coalmine... | ecosystem: Environmental > Terrestrial > Soil >...
GAGCATTCACTATTAACGGTAGAATATTTAACTAGTGTTGTTAAAATCTGTTGAATGCCGCAAGGCGTTGAGCACCGACTAGGACAGATGCGCAGTTCGGAGTTGGCCGAAGTCGCAAATCAGCTTCAGCTTCAGGTGCAGAGGCCAAGTGAAATCTTCAGATCGATCAAGAAAGGATTGATATGAGCAAAATCTTCGCGCTAGTCATCTTACTGATGTGCATATTGAATGGCTGCGAAACGATCCGGGAAAAAGCTTCCGGGCCGGAATTTGAAAAGGCAAAATTGACAGCGACCATCAAAGCTCAACTGGCGCGGGAGGATCAAGCGACCTTGCAGGCGGTCACGGTCGATATCGGGGACGACGGTTTGGTCAAGCTCAAAGGGACGGTGTCTTCAGCGGAGAAAAAAGCGAAAGCCGAAGAAATCACGCGCAAGGTAAGCGGCGTGAAGAGCGTGGTCAACAACCTGGAGGTAAAGCCCTGATTCTCAGAAATTGCACTGCTCCTCTCTTTCCATGAGGGCGCAGAATTTCAGCGTGATTGGTTTTCTCAGTGACCTTCTTGCAAAACTGTGTTATTGCTGTTCGAATGCCTACTCGAATTATTCTTGCGGTGGTTTTTTTCCTTTGCAACTTGCAGGGAGCCGTGTTGGGAGCGGAAGACGCAGCCACTGACGCCGATAAGAGCGAGGTCAAACCTTGGGTCCGCAAGGTTGCGTTTGGCATACTCTTGCACGATGTAGGGTTCATAAGTGATCAGAAAGAAAACGGAGTTGACCCCAACTGGGAGATGCAATTCAACCCCCCTGAGTGGAAATGGTGGCGTTGGGTTGGCACTCCTTCTGCGATGCTCGGCGCTACTCCGAACTTCACCGGGAACACGAGCGCTTTTTATCTCGGCCTCGCGTGGGAGGCTAGCTTGTCCAACGGGTTCCTGGACAACCTAACCAATGATTTCACCAAGAGACTTTGGATTTCAGGCGGTGTAAGCACGGCGGTTCACACCGGCCCGCTACAAAAGAACGTGACCGGCTGCAGGTTGGACAGCGATTGCGGGTTTGGTCGGCGAGTTCTGCCACGGCTCCAGATAGAAATAGGGGCCACTTTTTGGGGGAATCATGGACTATCGCTTTTCTTTGATCACATGTCGGGCGGCGGAGCTTTCGGAGCATCGCAGAATGAGGGAATCGATCACACTGGAATTCGCTATCATTTTACTTTTAACAAGCCCAGCTCTGATATCAGCGTAACGCAATGAGCTGACCCAGGGTATGGTTGAGTTAATTGGGCAAAATGTTAACTCTCCCCAAAACTCGATTATAGCAGTCGAGCGCTAATTTTTTTCTGCCTGCAGAGTTATCTTTGTATCGAGAGCACTCGATCTTCCGCTGAATCGTCACCACCACTTCGATGCTACGAAGTGATAACAACTTCCAAACGTGTGGGAAAAAATCCATGTCGTCATAACAATAAATCAAATCCCGATTCTCCTTCGAGACGGGTTTATCGTCAACACGGGTGTATACGAGAGTCACCGGTACGATGATCGAGCGATTGCGCAAGGGCGCAGCTAACGGGGCAGTTTGAAAGGGCAACATTCGCTCGCCGTTGGTCGCGCGTCCTTCAGGGAACAGAAGGATGTTCGCTCCCTCTTTGAGTTTTTTGCTCATTTCCATAACGAGCAATCCCACCTCGCCCTTCTTCTGGCGGTTGATGAAAATCGTTCCGCCTAAGGTCGCCCACAGACCGATTACCGGCCATTTCTTAACTTCCCTCTTGGATACGAAAACTACCGGAAAAATGCTGCCCAAAACAAAGCCGTCCACATAGCCGAGATGATTGCTGATGATAACGGTATCGCCTTCATCGATTTGTCCTGCATCGCCGGCGACGGTCACCTTGATATTGAGGATCGTTCTCAAAAGAAACGAAAAGCTATACGTCAAGCGGCTGATGATCTCCCAACGGTTAGGTAATTTCAGCAAACCGATCCACAGATGCACGAGGACTATGAGGCCAAAAAAAATTGCCCAGAGAGAAAGAATCGCAGCGAATTTAACCCACCGCATAGGTCACTTTTGACGCGTTAAGAGTGAATGATCAAGATGTTAGCCAGCCAGCATTGTGGACCGAAAACTCTGACCCTAATTGGTACCCTGGATTATATCAGCCCGGTTGAGTATGAAAGATCCTTGGCGGTTGCTTAACCTACCGTCCTGAAATCGGGGCCTAGCCAGTCTGGCATCTGAAGTCCCCTGACACTGAAGTCCTCTCTGACCGTCGTTCGGAGCGACTGTTGAAAGGAAAGCCGAGTGAGCATCAGTGATGCAAATAAAGTTCCGGCGAACTCCATTTTGAACACCGAGATCTGCATCGTTGGTGCGGGAGCAGCCGGCATTACACTCGCGCACGAATTGAACGAATCGCGACAATCGGTCTGCCTGGTTGAAAGCGGCGATCATAACCCCGACGAAGAGACGCAGTCGCTTTACGATATTGACGTCGCCGGCTACCCCATACGCGAAAACTTTATGTCGCGTGCGCGTTACTTTGGCGGCACCTGCAATTTGTGGGCGGGGCGCAGCATGAAGTTGACCGAGTTTGATTTTGAGAAAAGAGAGTGGATTCCCAACAGCGGCTGGCCCATAGCTTACAGCGAGCTGCAAAACTACTACGGAAGGGCCGCCGAGATACTCAAGTTGCCGTCTTTCGAAGGTTTCGAGAACAGCATACTAAAGCGCAGTTTGAGCCAAGCGGAGAGAGCTCTTTTCGATAACGACGCCTTGAAACCCAATATCTCATTGTGGGGAGTAAAACCGTTGCGGTTCGGAGCGGCTTACAAATCCAGACTCGCGAGATCTCGAAATGTGACGGTTTACCTCAATGCCAACGTCACCGAAGTCACACTGAATTTAGCAGGAACTTGGGTTGATGAAGTGAAGATAGCCACGTTGAGCGGGAACGGGTTCATCCTACAAGCAAAGGTCTTCGTTCTAGCCTGCGGCGGAATGGAAAATGCCCGGCTGTTGTTAGTTTCACGCGGTGTACAGTCCCACGGTATAGGGAACCACTTCGACCTTGTAGGCAGATACTTCATGGATCACCCGAGAACGGTGTTCGGCAAAATCCGCCTTTCCCCAAAGCAGAGACTACCCTTGCTCCTGGCGGTACCGTTGCGTGACGGTATGGGACAGATCGGCATTCAATTGTCTGAGAACACGCAGCGAAAAGAACGACTTTTAAACAACTATCTAAGTCTGGAGCGTCAATGGTCGCCGCAAACAGCAAAGGCGTATCAGTCGTTTGTTCATTCGATGAAGGTCCTCTTGAGACGGGGTTATTCCGGCAAACGTTTCACGCTTTCGGATGTGAAATTGGCCAAGATCCCGGAATTGATTTATCTCTTGGCTCCCAGAGAGCTAATGCCTCATTTTCTTTACAGGGCATTCAAAGCAGCACGTGGAAGATTCGGCAAGGATGTCTCCGAGCTTGTCATTGTCAACTATTGCGAGCAGGCACCAAATCCCTCGAGCAGAGTTTTCTTGAGCGACGAACGGGATAAGCTCAACATGAATCGCCTGATTCTTGACTGGAAGGTTGGGTCCGAAGAAACTCGGACTCTTGTGCGTCTGCAGGAACTGCTGGACCAATATTTACGAAAAAACAATATCGGCTCTCTGAAGACCGCTGCGAGCGAAATCGACACTCTTTCTTATACCGACGCTTCCCACCATATTGGAACGACGCGCATGAGCGAGCATCCGCGCAACGGCGTTGTCGACGCAAACTGCAAAGTGCACGGAGTGGAGAATTTATTTATTGCCGGCAGCTCGGTTTTTCCCACTTGCGGCTATGCCAACCCGACCTGGACCATCGTCGCTTTGGCGCTCCGGCTAGCCGTGCACTTGCAGAAGCGGTCTTAATAGATGTGTCGCAGTTTTTCTATCTTGCCGATCTGGCGAATTCTTCTAAAAACGTGCCGGCTTTGTAGCCCGGATGGCGATAACATTGGTTGGCTTGCTCACAAAAATAGACTATCACCCTTCGGTATTAGCTCCGTGGCTCGACCGGGCATTGAGGGTGGATTGAACTGTCAGTGGTGAAAGGCTTCAAATTGATGCACGGTTATTCACCGGCAAAATGATCGCAAAGCAGAAAAATCTCTCTATGATTTCTAGTTGTTACAGGTGCTACGTGAATCCGCAATCCTCGTGTCGCTTACTTTGGTCTTTGGGCACCGTCCGTCCTCGTACCGCAGGAGCATCAGAGCAGCAACTGCGGCTTGGCACCTGTCCAGCTTAACGGTGTGCGGGAAACCGCCTCAGCGGCGGGTGCCATTGGACTCCGTGGCTGCTTGCACCTTCTTCTTCGTGCGGAAATGACCGCACTCGCATTTGGCTTTCTTTTAAGTCTCTGATCGACCGGTCATGCGGTTGCTCAAAAACCCGGGGGTGGGTTTGCCGAAAAATCCAATATGCGCCGGAAACTATGAATGCAATGATGCCGAAACAAATCCAGAATCCCCAAAGCCAAATGGGATGCAAGCGCAACTGCGATTCTGCGCTAGCAATTTGTTTTTCCAAATCACCGTTTTTTCTTTCAAGCGTTCCAATCCGCTCATCTTTTTTGCTGAGTTCTTCTTGAAGCGTCTTACTCTCTACATACGAGTGAAGCGGCAGTTTCAGCTTCTGGTCGATTTGGAGATTGCTCTCCAGAACCCCGGGATTGTGTTTTTTAATTTCTTCTTTGGGAATTTCAAGGGTCGTCGCAATGACGTCGAGGTTGTCGCCGGGCCGCACCTTCCATGTTTGACTCTCAGCAGCTGCTGACAGAGGTGAAGCGACAAAAAGAGAATAGAGAAAAAAAAGAATAAAAGAAGTTTTATTCATAACAGTCCCCTTTCTCGCAGCCAAAAGGATGCGCGCATGCGATTAGCGCATGATAGAAGACTAACAGGCGCTCTAGGGTCTTGCTATGGCTTCCGAGTTGATACTGAAAATATTTTCAGGTGTGGCAAGTGGGGATCCCTCGGCATCACCAAGCCGATCGGGCTCGCGCTGAAGGCTGGCTTCAATGCCTATCTCATCAAACCGATTGATTCCAACAAGCTGGAGCGACTCCTGAGAAAGGTCGCAACAAGCGAATCGGGGTTCCATACTTGACGCATGAGCCCGGTGGGTTCAAAGCCGCTTGCTGGGTCGCCGAGGCGCGTTTCTGGCGTCCTCATTGTAAAAACGAACGCAAACTACAATCGACTGCATTGTAATTTCAGAATCCCGCTGGAATTTCCTGATTGCGATGGTACTCGCTGTTGCCCGGCGGTTCTACAAATCAGGCCCAACCCATCTTAAACAGCAGCCGCAAGCTGATGAGCGTGTACACGCCTGCCATTACGTCATCCAGCACAATGCCGGCCCCACCCGGCAATCGTTCTAATCTGTTTATCGGAAATACCTTGGCGATATCGAAAAAGCGAAATAATAGAAAACACCAGAGCAAGGCAGTCAATCGCGGAGGAGCAAGAAAATTGGCCACAAGGAAGCCTACGATCTCGTCAATGACGATGACCTGCGGATCTTTCTGTTTCAGAATTCTGGCCCCTTGGGTCGACAGCGATATCGCGCAGAAGATCGATCCGACCACAATCGCTACGGCAAGTGGAAAGTTGCTCACGGCCATATGGTTAAGCGCGAGCGAGAACGGAATGGCAACAAGAGTTCCGATGGTCCCTGGGAGCCGGGGAAAATATCCCACTCCCGCGCCGGTTACGAAAAACAGTACGGCTCTTTGGCAAAATGTATTCAAGCCGGGGCGCTCCTGAGAAGCAAGGGAAACGTCTGTTAGTCCATCCCGAAAGCAGACTACACTTACGCTAACCACTGGATGACGTCCAGCATCTCTCACGAGCGACCACTTCAGCTAAGATCGCCGTTGCCGCGTCTACCATGTTTCATCAATTGTGGGATGGTTGTCGCCTTAGACCCCTCTAAGCGCAGTGAACAGTGTTCGCCGGTACACCCTTTGTTGACAGCGATGATTCATTGCAGGAGCGACACATTTATTAGGTCTTCATTGTCAGCCTCGACTAAGGCTTGCGCTTTGCGTTTTAGGTCGCCCCAGACTCGCGGCAGATGTAGAGAGTGGCGCCGCAGACGCAGGGTTTTCGCTCGGCGGGAGGGTTATGATCTTCACGGCTTCCATTTGCGGTTCCTCGTTTGATCTAAATTAATTTTACGGTGCTCTCTGCCGTCCGGCTAACCGCGCAGCAGGGCTAGGGGGCAGAAAAAGATGGCTGGTCTCAGGTAAAATCTTCAGGTGCTTTGTGGTCTTGGCTCTCTGCGCTCGACAACACGGCCATGATCGGCCCGTTCTCCGGCGTCCATCGGCTACAGTTCGGACGATTGCTTAACATGATTTCCAGTTCGCGCAGTTCTCTTTCCGTTCGATCGACGACGAGAGCCAGCGGATGGTTGCAGCGCTGTTTAGCTCGCGGCGGTCTTGCTTGGGCAGGAACTCTGCCGAGACCATCTCATCGCCGGCAGATTTTTGTCGGGCCGAGTCGACATTCGTCCCAGCCATTTTGCAGTTGCAGAAACTTTTGTCAGCACCCGGGAACAGACGAATAATCCGTCGTTGCGAAACTATCGTCGGCGAGCATCACGCCTTCGTTGCTAAATAACCAACTGCGCAGCCAAAGTTCCAGCGTACCCGATTGTTGTTTATGCAACGCGTCAAGGAACACCTGCCAGGGAATAATCGAAAGCTCCATCGTACATTTCCTTTGTTTTTTCGCTTAATGAGTTTTTCTGTCGTGAGCTTCTAAATGCGCTTTCAAATAACTCAAGGAATAGATGCGCGTGCCACAGCGTTTACAAATCGTGGCGCGTTGTTTGGTCGTTCTCACTGGCAATTTCTTGAACATTGTCGCTAATAGTAGTTTCATTATCGCTCCTCCAATAAACTTGATGTCCGGCAAAGAGAGCAACAGAAATGCCAGTCTGCTGGTTTTCGCTTGATCATGAGAAAACGCTGGTTTTTAGCGGGTGTTGCTCAGAAAGGGCGGGCTGTTTCAATCGTCGTTACGCTGCGATTCTGTCCAGAAATGGCCTAAAATAGGCAAACTTGTACAAATAATCTCCACATTAGTCCTTAGATTGCCAAGTTGGCAGCAACTCGGCTATTTTGGGCTTTGGCTGCTGGCGCTTTGGTCGCTGGGTTGCCGATTTCGATTTCGGTCTTTTCCGACAAGATCGCTTTTGTGTTAAACTGTGGCCGACCAACGCGAGGGAATGGAGATCACATGGATAGGTTTATCGAGTATATAATTCACAATATCATGAACCCGTCATTCGCGTGGGTTTTGAACCATCCGATCATATCAGTGGTCGCGGTAGTCGCGTTGATTTATTTTTCCACGCGCAATTATCGGATGCTCTGATTTACGCCTCGCATTCGAGTCTCGCCGGTTTTCTATTCGAATCATCCCCGAAATTTGATTGCTTCGGGCACTTGCCGGGAGTGTTCTCTTCATCCGATTTCGCGGTTGCTTTTTCCCAGGTCGGGGACTAGGATTTTTGCAATTCTCTGAGGAGTTGCCTATGCCTCTTGTATCCGCTTTGGCTGCGAGCCATGCACCGAACATCCTACTTGAGCCGGGACGCGAGTGGGAAGATTTCATGGATCTTCACTACAGCATGGCGCCGCAAGCTTCCGCGAACCGGCCGACATTCGAGCAGCAGAAAAAACTTAGGCAAGATGCTGAGGCTGCATTTGCCGTTTTGCGCGAAGATTTGGAACAAGCCAAACCCGACGTTTTGATCGTCGTTGCCAACGATCAATTCGTCAACTTTTTTTGGAACAATATTCCGACTTTCTTTGTCACCATCGGCGACGAAGTCAAAGGGCAGTTTACGCGTCACAGCTTTCACTACCGAAATCACAAAGAGCTGGGTAAAGCGATCATTCGTGCGGGCATGGATAGAGGCATCGATTTTTCGTACGGCGAGCACATCGAGTTGCAGCATACGCAGAACGTGCCGCTCTATTTCTTGCTGCGCGAAGCGAAGATTCCTATTCTTCCGGTTTATGTGAACACGTGGGTCGATCCGGCGCCGTCGCCACGGCGCTGCTATCAAGTCGGTGAGCTGATTCGCGTGGTGGCGGAGAATTTCCAAGAACGCGTGGCGATCCTCGCCACCGGCGGCTTGTCGCACTTCCCCGGCTCACCGCGGATCGGCGAGATCGACGAAACTTTCGATCACCAGCTCCTCGAGGTGATGCGCCAAGGCAAGGGCAAAAGTCTGGTCGATTATTCCGTCCAAGATCTTTTGCAAGCGGGCGATACCGAGTTTCTCAATTGGATGGTCGTGATCGGCGCCGTCGGTGACGCGAAGGCCTCGTATACCGCTTACATGCCGGACTTTGTCGCCACGGGTTGGGGATTCGTCAGTTGGAGGTCGTTGTGAGCTGTTATGATTTGAGCCGTCTGCTATTCGATCTCAAGATGAAAGAAGCCGTCTATCAAAGCTCACTCAAAAATTTTGAACGGGTGATGGCTGATTACGACCTGACCACCGAAGAGAAAGACGCGCTGCGCGCAGGCGACCCGCGCAAACTGCGCCAACTCGGCGTGCACGGCATGCTCTGTCTCTATATTAAACGTTTGCAGCCGGAGTTCCGCGACAACATTTATTGGCAGCAAAAGTAGCAGTCGAGTCGATCAGGCGTGGCGCGGGTCGCTGCGTTTCTCGCCGATTTACGTCAGCGCAAATTTGCGCTTTCTCTTTTGACCCCTTGTATACGGTTTGCTAGTATCCGGCACACGTAAACGACCGGGGGGACAAGCAAGAATGGATTTAGGATTAAAAGGTAAGGTTGCCTTGGTGGCTGGCGCCAGCCAGGGGATGGGCCGCGCGACGGCATCGGGATTCGCTCGCGAAGGGGCGAAAGTCGCGATCTGCGCGCGCGGCGAAGCAGCACTTAACGAAGCCGCGGCCATGATTCGCAAAGAAACCGGCGGCGAGGTGCTGGCCATGGTGGCCGATATGGCGAAGCCGGAGGACATAAAAAAGTTCGTCAATCAGAGCGCCGAACACTTCGGCCGCTTGGACATCATCGTCAACAACGCCGGCGGACCGCCTCCGGGCGATTTCATGAAATTTACCGACGAGGATTGGCAGAGCGCCTTTAATCTGAGTTTCATGAGCACCATGCGCATGACCCGCGAAGCGGTTCCGCACATGCGCAAGGTCGGCGGCGGCAAAGTCGTCAACATTACTTCTTATTCCGTCAAGGAGCCGATCGCCGGATTGGTTCTGTCTAATGCAGTGCGCAGCGCGGTCATCGGTTGGGCGAAGACTCTTTCGCGCGAGCTCGCCGGTGACAATATTCTGTTTAATAATATTTGCCCTGGGCGGATCGATACCGAGCGCGCGCAGAAATTGAACAAGGCGCGGGCCGATCGCCTGAAGCGGCCGGTGGAAGACATCAATCGAGAGATGGCGGCCGAAGTGCCGCTCGGCCGCTACGGGACGGCAGAAGAGGTCGCTGATCTCATCGTGTTTCTCGGCTCGGATCGAGGGACCTACATCACCGGCACGACGATCGCGGTCGACGGCGGTTTAGTCAGGGCGACACAGTAAGAAGGATACGATCATGGTCCACTTCGTCATTCAGTGGGATTTGCCGGATCAAAAGGCGAACCTGACGATCTACGCGAACAAGGCTAAAAACGATTGGCTGCCGACTACGCTGGCGCACAAGGGCGTGATCGAGGTTCGCAACTACCGAAATCCTTTGGAAGTAACACCGCATGTCGCCATTACCATCGACTTCGAGACCTTGGACAACTGGCGCGACTTTATCGATTCTCAAGACTATATTCGCATCATGCGCGAGTTGCGCATTCTCGGTTGCAACCACTTCACGGTCAATGTCTGGGCGCCTTCGAAATATTTTCCCGAATCGATGAAACCGTAGCAGAAAAGAGCTCTCGCTTCACATATTCACATTCAAGCGCCACCGGGATCGGTGGCGCTTGTCTTTTCGCCTGAGAAAAAAGCGAAGAACGCTTTCCGTTCAGACTTACGCCGCATACGGCCAAATTTCTTTGACCCGCAGAATGTGAATCCCATGATTTTTATCGCTCAGATAAATACAGCCGCGCCGGTCGACGAGCACGTCTTCGGATTGCGCGGCTAATCGGCTTGGCTTGAGGCCGATTCGCATCGTTGGGTCCGCAGGCACGAAATTGGCGATCTCTTTGGGCTGGCGGGCGTCTCGAATATCATAGACTCTCAGTCCAGCATTGAAATACGTGAGATAAGCGACGTCGTCTCGATCTTCGAGGCACGTTTGATGATTCGGATGATGATGGTTGTGTGGGCCGAAGCGGCCGGCTTTCTCGTAAAAATTCTTGAGCTCGCTTTCCGGCGCGGGTTCGGGCAGCGGGAAGAGGGACAACATGCGCGGCCGCTTTTCGTCGCTGATATCGACGATCCCCGCCATGTTGAGATTCTCGTCGCCATTCTCGCGAATCGCTTCGTCATTGATTAATGCCATTTTGCGCCTTGGCAGCGGCAGATAGGTATGGATTCCTTGCGTGGCTGTGATGCCGCGAAAAGCGATTTGGCTGATCAATTTTGGCTGCGACATGTCGGCAACGTCGAGGATGATGCCGCCGCCGTCGCCGTAGGAAAGATAGGCGCGATCGCCTTCGATATGCGCCGGGCCGTGGCAAGAAAATTTCAAGCCGTTCGTCGTTGCACCTTGCACCTGCTCCGGCAATGAAAAGCGGCCGACTTCGCGCGGGGCGCCCGGATCGGCGATATC
>Ga0209811_10000888_pt1 | contig 10826 bp, 10 predicted proteins | sample Coa_R1_6_FD_187161 | JGI IMG/M metagenome (GOLD analysis project Ga0209811, IMG submission 187161) | Surface soil microbial communities from Centralia Pennsylvania, which are recovering from an underground coalmine fire. - Coalmine... | ecosystem: Environmental > Terrestrial > Soil >...
AATGAAGCTTTCGCGGCGCAAGTCCTTGCCTGTCTCCGAGAGCTGCCCATCGACGCCAGCCGGCTGAACGTCAACGGCGGCGCGATCGCGCTCGGTCATCCGCTGGGGTGCACGGGCGCCAAGTTGACGACGTCGATCCTCTACGAAATGCAGCGCCGCAAGGCGCGCTACGGCCTGGTGAGCATGTGCGTCGGCGGTGGAATGGGCGCGGCCGGGATCTTTGAGAGAATGTAGGCATGGCCACCACCGAGCGCTTGCCGCACTCTCTCGACTCCATCCTGAGGGGCGGTGGGTGGCTCCTCGAGCCGACCACCGCCGACTCGGTCATGACGCCCGAGCGTCTGACCGACGAACAGCGGCTCATCGGACAGACGACAGACCGGTTCGTCGCACAGGAGGTCGTGCCGCAGCTCGAGAAACTCGAGCAGCACGATTGGTCGCTCGCCCGTCAGTTGATCCGCAGGTGCGCGGAACTCGACCTGCTCGGCATCGACGTCGCCGAGGAGTACGGCGGGGTCAACCTCGACAAAATCACCTCGCTCGTCGTCAGCGAACGCATGGCTTCGTCGGCGTCGTTCGGCGCCGCGTTCGGCGGGCAGGCAAACCTCACGGCCCTCCCGCTGTTCCTCTTCGGCACCGCCGCCCAGAAACAGAAGTACCTGCCGAAGCTTCTTTCCGGAGAGGTCGTGGGCGCCTACTGCCTCAGCGAAACGGGATCGGGTTCAGACGCGCTTGGGGCGAAAACGAAAGCCGCCAAGCAGGCCGACGGCAGCTTCGTTCTCAACGGCGAGAAGATGTGGATTACCAACGGCGGCTTCGCCGACCTCTTCATCGTCTTCGCGAAAGTCGACGGCGAACAATTCAGCGCGTTCATCGTCGAGCGCGCGTTCGGCGGCGTGACGAGCGGCAAGGAAGAGCACAAGATGGGCCTGCACGGATCCTCGACGACGGCGGTGATCCTGCAGGACGTGAAGGTCCCGGCGGACAATCTGCTCGGCGAGATCGGCAAGGGCCACAAGGTGGCGTTCAACGTGCTGAACTTCGGCCGCTTCAAGCTCGGCGGGATGTGCAGCGGCGGCGCACGCGCAGCCATAGGCGAATCGGCGAGGTATGCCGCACAGCGCAAGCAGTTCGGGCAACCGATCGCCAGCTTTGGCGCCATCCGGTACAAGCTCGGTGAGATGATCGCGCGGACTTACGGGATCGAGAGCCTCGCGTACCGCACGGCCGGCATGATCGACGAACGCGTCAACGCGACACCGCACGACGCGACCGACGGATCGGTTGCGGTAGCTGTCTTCGAGGAATATGCCGTCGAAGCGTCGATCGCCAAGGTCGCGGGCAGCGAGGTGCTGAACTTCGTGCTCGACGAAAACATCCAGATCCACGGCGGCAACGGGTTCGTGCGCGACTACCCTGCCGAACGTCACTTTCGCGATGCGCGCGTGAACCGCATCTTCGAAGGCACCAACGAGATCAACCGCCTACTGATCCCCGGTATGCTGGCCAAACGGGCCGTAAAGGGGGGGCTTGCGATCATTCCCGCCGCCCGCGCACTGCAGGACGAGCTGCTGAGCCCCCCATCGATGACGTCACCAGACGAGACCCCGTTCGGCGAGGAGCGCCGCGCGCTTGAAGCGCTCAAGAAGACCGCGCTGATGGTGTTTGGCGTCGCGATGCAGACGTACGGCGCAAAGCTCGCCGACCAGCAGGAAGTCCTGATGTACATTGCCGACCTGTTGATCGATGTCTATACCGTCGAGAGCGCTCTGCTGCGGGCGACAGCCGCCGAGGGCCGATCGCGTGCTTCGCTCCACGCCGACGCGGCGCGCGTCCTTCTCAACGACGCTGCCGCTCGCATCGAGATGACCGCGCGGCAGGCGCTGGCGGTCATGGTCAGCGGCGACGCGTTGCGGACGATGCTGGCGGGCCTGCGGCGACTGTCGAAATTCGTGCCCCTCGACACTGTCACCCTTCGCCGGCGCCTGGCGGACGAAGCCGTCGCTCAGGGCGGGTACATCTTCTGATGCGGAACAAGACGATCGCCGTGCGGCTGCAGCTGCTCTTCCTCGCGGCACTCGTTGTCACAGCGGGCTGCGGGCACGCGCCACCGGAGGACACAAGGGACTACGCTCAACGGCTAGCCGACGACCGTGCGGCGAAGGACGAGTTGTTCCGGAGTGGAACGGACCCGATTCCGGCCGCCCGCAAAGCCGAACTGCTGCCGCTCGCCTACTTTCCGATCGATCCCGACTACGACGTACCGGCCTCGCTCGAGCCGAGCAACGATCCGGCGATCCTCGAGATGCCGACGTCGGCAGGCACTCCCCGCCAGATGCGCAAGGCCGGCACACTCGTGTTCTCGCTGAAGGGCCAGCCGCTCCGCATCACGGCGTACCACGACCTGACCGCACCCGCCAGTCACCTTTCGGTGATGTTCAGCGATCTCACGAGCGGCACCGAAACGTATGCCGCAGGCCGCTATCTCGACCTCGATCGAAACGCGACCGGTTTCTACGAGCTCGACTTCAACCGCGCCTACAACCCGTACTGCTACTACAACGCCGGTTATGAGTGTCCGTATCCACCGCCGGAGAACCGTCTGAAGATTCCCGTTCGTGCCGGCGAACGCATGAAGCGGCCCAGCCCCTAGTGGCCCTCCGCGCCATCGTCTTCGACTTCGACGGCGTCATCGCCAACAGCGAACCGCTGCACTTCCGCGCGTTCCGCGACGTGTTCGCAGAGCAGGGAGTGGACCTCACGGAGCGGGCCTACTACGACAGGTATCTCGGCTTCGACGATCGGGGCGTCTTCGCCACCGTCGGCTTCGAGCGCGGACACTCGTGGTCCTCGGCCGACGTGGCCGGATTCGTCGCTCGCAAGGCCGTTCGCCTCGAAGAGATCGAGCGCGACGTCTCGGTGATTTTTCCTGGCGCCGCCGACGCCATCCGGCGCGCGGCGGCCGCCATGCCGATTGCCATCGCGTCGGGTGCGCTCGGTCCGGAGATTCGCCGAATTCTCGATCACGCGGACCTCACGCGGTACTTCGCGGCGATCGTATCGGCCGAAGACACGCCGGCAAGCAAGCCGGCACCCGATCCGTACCAGAAAGCCATCGGGCTCCTCGCCGCCACGATGAACGATGCGTCATTGCGCGCGTCGGACTGCGTCGCGATCGAAGACTCCCGGTGGGGACTCGAATCGGCGCGGGCCGCCGGCCTGCGGACGGTCGGCGTCACGAGCAGCTACGATGCGGCCGAGCTGTCACAGGCCGACCTCATCATTCCCTCCCTTCTCGAGCTGAACCTCGAGGAGTTGCATCGGCTGTTATCCTAGAGCCGTGATACGCGATCGCCTCGTTCACACCTTCACGCACGCAGCGCTCAGCTCAGACCCGGATCTGGCCATGCCCGCGTTGCTGATCGCGCGAGTCGACCAACCGACGCTCGACGTCCGGCCGTACCTCAGCCTGCTCGACACGATCGGCCGCGAGGCGTGCCGCCGCGTCCTGGCCGTCAAATCCGTGGCGGACGATGCGCCGCCGAATGTGGATCCTGATCGGTACGCGCGCATCAAGGTACTTAATGAGTATCTGTTCGGAGAACTTGGCTTCTCGGGCAACATCGAGCAATACACCGATCCGCGAAACAGTTTTCTGAACGAGGTCCTCGACCGGCGCCTGGGCATCCCCATCACGCTGGCCGTGGTCTACATTGAGGTGGCGCGACGCGCGGGTCTCGACGTGACCGGCATCAATTTTCCCGGTCACTTCCTGCTGCGCTGCCCATCACGGCCGGGTCTGCGGTTTTCCGAAGACCTCATCATCGACCCGTTTCACGACGGGGTCCTGCTGTCCGAAGATGGCTGCCGCGCGCTGCTGCGGAAGCACGGGGACGCCAACACCGTGCTGGAGCCGCGACTCCTCGCCCATGCCACGAAGCCGCAGATCCTGGCGCGGATGCTGCTGAACCTGAAGCGCGTCTATGTGGGGATGCACTCGTTCCCGCAGGCCCGCGACATCACCGAGCTGCTCCTGGCGGTCGATCCGACGGCCACAAATGAACTACGGGATCGCGGCCTGCTCGCCTACCACCTGAACGACTACTCGTCGGCCTTGCGTGACTTGCAGAATTATCTTTCGCGGGTGCCATCCGATCCTGCGGATGAAGAACAGCGTGAAGACCACGCGAAGATCTGGGAGCATGTGAAATCGCTCAGACGGCGAGTCGCGACCTTCAACTAACTACAAGACCACCGGTTTAGGCGGCCTGGTCCGTCTCTTCAACGTCGCGTCTCACGCGGTCCTCGTTTCAGGCCTTCCGGGCAATCCCGCAGCAGCGGACACACGCCGCAGCGCGGATCGGCCTGCGTGCACGTCGCCGCGCCGTGGTGATCGAAATACAGATACGCTCGCCGATAGACATCGAGCATTTCCGGCAGCTCGGCCGCGATGGCCTCGCGGACCGAGCGGGCGGTCTTCGAGAAGACCGAGTGCTCGTCGCCGTAGCCGAGCCTGGTCGCGACGCGGCTGACGCGGGCGTCCACGGGCAGGACGCAATGGTTCGCGGCGAACAGCAGCATCCGGTAAGCGCCGCCGTCCCCCATCTGCGGCATGCCCTTGAGCGCCTTTCTCGCGCCGGGTAGCGGACCGCGAATCGTCGGCGCCAGCTTCGGATTCCGCCTGAAGATGTCAACACCGGTCCGGAGCGCGCTCACGCGCTGCTCGAGATACGGACCCGCCAGCCTCACGCTGTCTTCGAGTTTTTTCTGCGCGACTTTCCACATCGCGTCCGGCGTCAGCGCGCGGTTGCGCTTCAGCGCGGCCATCGCGGCGTCGCGTTTGTGCGGCGCGGAGTGGACCGACAGCACCTCCCACACGAACAGCTGGAACGGATCCGACGGTGGCGTCGGCAGCGTGCCGTAGAACTTCTTCAGCTCGCCGACCAACGCTTCCAGGCGCGACACGCTCAGGCGGGCAACGGAACCTGGGACATCTGATCGTAGAGGAACGCAGACGCGATGATGCCGCCGTGGAAATTCGCGACATCGAGCTTTTCGTTCGGGGCGTGCGCGTTTTCGTCGGGCAGGCCGACGCCGAAGAGCACCGACGGCAGTCCCAGCACTTCCTGGAATGTCGACACCACCGGAATCGATCCGCCTTCCCTGGTGAAGACAGGGCGCTGGCCGAAACCCAGCTCGATCGCGCGGCCCGCGGCCTGCACGAACGGGTTGTCGAACGACGTCATCCAGGGCTTGCCCCCGTGCATGCGGGTGAACTTCAGCTCGACGGTCTTCGGCGCGAGCTTCTTCACGTAGTCTTCGAACAGGCCCGCGATTTTCTCGGGATCCTGATTCGGCACGAGCCGCATGCTGATCTTCGCCATCGCGACCGCGGGCAGCACGGTCTTTGCGCCCTCTCCCGTGAACCCCGAGAGCAGGCCGTTGACTTCGAGCGTCGGCCGCGCCCACGTCCGTTCGAGCGTCGTGTAGTCGGTTTCGCCGAAGACCTTCGGAATGCCGAAGTCCTTCTTGTACTGCTTTTCGTTGAAGGGAAGCTTCGCCCAGGCATCGCGCTCCTCGGGCTTCAGCGCTACAACATCATCGTAGAACCCCGGTACCTTGATGTGACCGCTGCGATCCTTCATCTGCGCGATCATCTGCGCGAGCACGAACGCGGGATTCGCCACCGCCCCGCCGAACGATCCCGAATGCAGATCGGTGCTGCTGCCGCGCAGGTCGATCTGTGTGTACACGAGACCACGGAGCCCGTAGCAGATCGACGGAATGCCTCTCGCGAACATCGGCGAGTCCGAGATGACGACGACGTCCGCCTTGAGCGTATCTTTATTGGAGATGATGAAGTTGTCGAGGTTGGCGCTCCCGACTTCCTCTTCGCCTTCGAGGATGATGCGGATGTTGATCGGCAGCCTGCCGTTCTGTTTCAGGTGCGCCTCGATGGCCTTGAAGTGCATGAACACCTGGCCCTTGTCGTCGGCGGAGCCGCGCGCGTAGATCTCGCCGTCGCGAATCGTCGCCTCGAACGGCGGCGTCTCCCAGAGGTTCAGCGGATCGACGGGCTGCACGTCGTAGTGGCCATAGAAGAGGATCGTCGGCGCGCCGGCGGCCCCCAGCCAGTCGCCATACACGACGGGATTTCCGGGCGTCGATATCAACCGGACGTTCTGCAGGCCGATCCGGCGCATCTCCTCGACGCACCACTCGGCGCAGCGCCTGACGTCGGCGGCGTGCTCGGGCAGCGCGCTGATGCTGGGAATGGCGAGCAACGCCTTCAGCTCGTCGAGGTAGCGATCGCGATTGACGTTGATGAAGTCGATGACGTTGTTCATGTCGCAACACTCCCCGCGGCCCCCGCGGCGGCGGTAACAGGCAATTCCAGACGGCAGCCGAACCCACCGGCCGGCAACCGTTCGACCTCCAGTGCTCCTCCGTGTGTTTCGAGCACACGCCGGCAGGCATCCAGATCGCCGGACCAGGTCGGATCATCTTCGTCGACGGACGTCGAAGGATCGTCGAGGCTGATGATGAGCCGTTCGTCCGCCGCGCGGCGCTGCGTGGACACCACCACGGTTGCGGCGGCGACCGCACGGCCGTCTTTCGCCCATCGGCCGAGCAGCGTCGCGATGACCCGCTCCAGCTGCCGGCCGTCGACGTATACAAGCGGCAGGCGCGGGGCACCCTCGAGGCTGACGCGAACACCGGCGGCCGTCAGCTCCGAGCGGCGGCTGTCGATCGCCGTGCTCACGAGCTCGTTCAGGTTGTGCCAGCGTCGATTGAGCGAATTGGCCTCGGTGAATACCAGGAGGTTGCGGACGATACCGACGGCACGCGTCGCGTTCTCGCGGAGCTCGTGCAGCTCCTGGGCCGCGGGCCCGTTATGGTCGGTCGCCGCGAGCACTTCCGCGTTGCCCAGCACGCCCTGGAGCGGGCTCTTCAGCTCCTGTGCGAGGCCCGAGACGAGCCGTCCGACATTGGCGAGGCGATCGGTGTCCTTCAGGCCGTCCTTCAGTTTTTTCGTCTCGGCCCGGAGCCGCCGTTCGGTTCGCCGGGCTGTCAGGTCGCGGACCACCAGCAGGATGGCCAGGAGGACGCAGAGAAGGGGGAAGGTCATGCGATCGACGGGGCCGTGTTCTAGTCCTTCGCCCAGTAGCGCGAATACTCGTCGAGGAAGGTCAGCGAATCAAACGACCGCATCCGATCGAAAAAGAGAATGCCGTCGAGATGATCGGTCTCGTGCAGGGCGACACGGGCAGGATAACCATGCAGGTCCAGCTCGATTCGCCGGCCGTCGCGATCGTGCGCGCGCACGCGGATGTCCCGGGCGCGTGGCACGCGTCCGCGGATGTCCGGAATGCTCAGGCATCCTTCCCAATCTTCGACAAGTTCGTCGCCGACTACAGTGATTTCCGGATTGACGATGGCGATCGGCTCGACCGAAGGCTCTTCCTCGCCGGCTCCATTGCCCGGCTCCAGCACCGCGACGAAGAGCCGCAGGCCTTCGTGCACTTGCGGCGCCGCGAGACCGACGCCGTGGTACTCGATCATGGTGTCCATCATGTCGTCGATCAGCCGTTGAACGGCCGCGCTTTTGATTTCGCTCGCCGGGATCGCCTGCGCGCGCGATCGCAGCACCGGATGACCCATGCGAGCGACTTTCAGAATCGACATGACCCTCGAATTATACTGAGGTCCGGCTGACAGCGGACACCGCGGAGATGGCAGACTGGCAACTTCACTCACACGACGAAGCGCACGCGTTCCGGTTCTGCCCGCGGTGCGGCGGCCCACTCGAGCGCCGGCTCCTCAAAGCCACCGAGCCCGAACGCCTCGTGTGCGGCCGGTGCGCGTTCGTGTTCTACCTCGACCCTAAAATCGCGGTCGGTACGATTATCACCACGGCGCGCGACCGCCTGGTGCTGGTGCGGAGGGCAATCGATCCCGGCTACGGCAAGTGGGTCTTCCCAGGCGGCTACGTCGACCGCGGCGAACCGCTCACGACCGCGGCCATCCGCGAGGCACGCGAGGAGTGCGGCCTCGCGATCCGCCTCGACGGGCTGGTGAACATCTACTCGTACGCCGGCCGGGCTCCCGTCATCGTGGTCTACGCGGGCACGGCCGTCGACGGGACGCTGGCCGCCGATGAGGAGTGCCTCGAGGCGGCGGAATTCGATCGCGGTTCGATTCCGTGGGACGACCTCGCGTTTCGCAGCACCGGCGACGGCCTCAGAGACTACCTCGCAGGCTTACGGCATCCGCTCCAGGCGTCGGAACACTAGTCGGCGAGGCCTTCGGCTTTCTTCTCGGCCGCTGTGATCTTCCCGCCGGCGGCGACGATTTCACTTTCGCGATCGATCGGCAGGGAGGGCACGCGCACGAACCTCGACACCACCGAGGCGGTGTCGTTGATCTTCAGCTGCTTCATCAGGAACGTGAACCGATCCTCGAGCGACTGGCCAATGGCCTTGCGGGCGTCGGCGCCGATGCTCCACATCTGGTGTTTGAACGGGCCGATCGCCTTCTTGCGGGCCTTGTAGATGAACTGCTCCTCGGTGTCCTTGGGCTTTTTCTCTTCGGTGGCGTTGGCGCGAATCCACGCGTACATTTCGGCCTTGAGATCCTTCGGAAACTGCGGATGCTCGTAGACCATGTTCTGGAAGTCGGTGGCCAGGTGGATCTCGCACGCGCCGACGCGGGGAAACGCGTCAAACGCCTCGGGAGGCAGTGTGGACGCGCCGTGCTGGACGGCGCCCCCGAGGCCGTACTCCTTGCGAGCCAGGCGTGACAGCTCCTCCAGCGTCTGCAGGTCGATCTTGACGTCGGTCCGCACGGTGCCGTCGGCATTGATAAAGCCGCCGTGCGCGGTTCCCGTCTGCACGCTGATCTTGCTGATGCCGGCGAGCGACCCGCCACGCTGTTTGAGCGTCGCGTTGTAGCCCGTCATGTAAGCGTGCAGCTCGTGGACGTCGGAGTTCTTCCCGCCGACCTCTCCAATCTCACCGCCCACGGACACCGTCACGCCCTGGGGTTCGCAGCCACGGATGAATTGCGTGAAGTCAGCCGCGAGCGTCACGTTGACTTCCTGCTGCTCGGCGAGGGTCGGCTTGTCCAGATCGACGAGTGTCGACGTGTCGATGTCGATGTTGTAGAAGCCCGCGGCGATTTCTTCCTTGATGAGAGCTCGCAACGTGTCGAGTTCCTTGGCGCGATCCGGGCTGTTGTACTTCTTCGCGTTGGTCTGGACGTGATCGCCCTGGATGAAGAGCGGCCCGCTGAACCCCTCGCGCAGGGCCGCCGCCAGCACGACGGCCGCGTACTCGTGGGGCCGCTGCTCGGTGTAACCGATCTCCGACCGCGCGATCTCGAAGATGAACGCACCCGCATTCAGCTTCTTCGCGGATCTGACGACCGCCCGCGCCGTGTCGTACGTCATCGCGCGGACATTGATGGCGGGGACCGTGAAACCACCGGCTTCGCCGCGGCCCATGGCGAGATACAGATCGTGAATCGAGGCGGGCCGGATACCGGCCCCCGCGGAGAGATTGCGCAGGATCCAGCGCGCCGTCCCCTTGAGTTCGGGGTCCGCGCCAAACACGGCGGTCCATGCCAGACGATCGACCAGCTCGCCTGAAACCGCGGCAGGGTTCGTCACGCTCACGCGATCGGTCAGCACGGTCGCTGCCGGCTTCACGGCATCGGTCATCTCTTTTACGGATCCGAAAGTCATCGTCGTCTCCTGACGCTAGGGTCGCACCGCGTCCGTCGGATATTTTAGCAGTCCGGCCAGCGTCAAATCCTCGACTTCCGCGGCGCGCACGGCAATATCCACAAGTGCATCGATTGGCAACGCGCGTTCGGCGGCTTCTATCTGACGGGGTGACACCTTGGTCGCCGGATGTTTCGGCGTGAACAGCGTGCAGCAATCCTGATCGGGGATGATCGAGATGGGAAAGGTGCCGAGCTGTTCTGCCTGAGCGGTAATCTCGTCCTTGTCCATTCCCACGAGCGGGCGCAGCACCTCCATCGACGTCGCGCCCGCGATCGTCGTGAGGTTGTCGAGCGTTTGCGACGCGACCTGGCCGACGACCTCTCCAGTGACGAGGGCCTTCGCACGCCAGTGGCCCGCCAGCCGCTCGGCAATTCGCATCATCAGGCGGCGATACATCACGACGCGCAATTCAGGAGCGACGGTCAGGAGCACTTGCTGCTGGACTTCCCCAAAGGGCACAAGGAGCAGCCGGGAGCGCAACTGATACTTTGTCAGCAGCGAGGCGATCTCGCGGACCTTGTCCTGTGACGCGCGCGACAGAATGGGATAGCTGTGGAAGTGAATCAGCAGCACCGAGCACCCGCGGCGCATCAGACGGTACGCAGCGACCGGCGAATCGATGCCGCCCGAGAGCAGGCACGCCACGCGTCCGCCCGTTCCCGTCGGCAGGCCGCCGGCACCAGGTTCCTTGCCGAAGAAGTAAAAGGCGTGGTCGGACATGACGTCGACGCGGATCGTCAGCTCCGGATCGCCCAGGTCGACGCGCCAGCCTTTCGCCTCTTTGATTCTTCCGCCGACCTCGCGCTCGAGCTGCGGCGACGTCAGCGGAAAACGTTTGTCGGCCCGGCGCGCCGACACCCGGAAAGACGCAGGCTGGCGCTCACCCAGATCGCTCAGAATGGTGGCCGCCATCGCGTCCAGCTCCAGCGGTGCGCGGCCCGCATACGAGAAGTACGCGATGCCGAAGACGCGGCGCAGGCGTTCCCGAACGGCGTCCAGAGATCCGCTGGCGCCCAGATCGATTTCGATCCGCCCCATGACC
>Ga0209811_10000889_pt1 | contig 10820 bp, 7 predicted proteins | sample Coa_R1_6_FD_187161 | JGI IMG/M metagenome (GOLD analysis project Ga0209811, IMG submission 187161) | Surface soil microbial communities from Centralia Pennsylvania, which are recovering from an underground coalmine fire. - Coalmine... | ecosystem: Environmental > Terrestrial > Soil >...
GTAGAGGGCGTGCAGCAACCCAACCGTGAATGAAGAGCTGGATCCCATTCCGCTGCGCGCCGGAAGATCGCCGTCATGATGAATCTCCATGCCGCGTTCGATGCCCGAAAAACGCAGGACCTCGCGAACCGCGGGATGAACGATGTCATCGACGCTTCGACAATTTTCAATACGAGAATAAACAAGGCGAATTCGATGCTTGAAAAAGGGCGGCAGATATCGACAGGTAAGATAACAATATTTGTCGATGGTCGTACCGAGCACCGTACCGCCATGGTCGCGGTACCATATGGGATAATCGGTGCCGCCGCCAAAGAACGATATACGAAAGGGCGTTCGACTAATGACCATGGATGATCGTCCTTTCTGCTCCCATTAGGCACCCGATGGAAGCAGTCGCTGCAGCCAAATCATCGACGACAAAATCAGCCGCCACGGCGTTTTCAAATTGCGCGCCATAGCCTGTGCGCACGAGAAAGGTCATAGCACCCGCTCTTCGGCCCATGTCGATGTCACAATCCTTATCGCCAATCACGATGCTACTCTCTAGGTCAAAGTCCAATTCTTTGGCGGCTTTCTCCATTAGACTCGTCTTGGGCTTGCGACAGGCGCAAACGTCGTCGGGCGTGTGAGGGCAAACGTAGATTCCATCAAGCTTAACATTCTCTTGCTGTAACAACTGGGCAAGACGCTCATGAACGAGACCCAGTTGGGCCTGATCAAAGTACCCACGCCCGATCCCCGATTGATTCGTAATCATCACCAGACCGAAACCCATTTGGTGCAGCTTACGAAGCGCAGCACCAGCTCCTGAAATCAATGCAACCTGCTCGGGCTGTGAGAGATATTCGCGTTCCTCAATAATGGTCCCGTCCCGATCAAGAATGACAAATCGGCGTCGCGCCGAGCCATTGAGTCCGGCAAAAAAACTTTCTGCCACGGCAAAGTCATCCGGCGTTCCGATATCGAGAAAAGCTCCGGTACTTACGTAACCGTAAAGACCGCGACCCATCCAGCGCGGGAAAATCTCACGTTCCAGGGAGACGTTCACACCATCCGGAATAGATCGAAGCACTTCTTGGCTCAAGAAATATATTCCCGCATTGATCCAAGCCGGGCCCGAACCCTGTTGCTTTTCAACGAATTCAATAACGCGCGCGTCGGTATCAAGCTTGACGCGACCAAATCGGTCGCTGCGCGCGACCCGTGTCAATGCCATACTTGCCGTTGCTTGGCGCTGGCGATGCCAATCCCAATAAGCTTTGATGTCAATCGCGCAAAATGAATCGCCGTTCATCACCAGCACAGGATCCGACTCAAACCGAGTGATTGCCAACCTCAAAGCGCCCGCCGTGCCAAGCGGTTCTTGCTCTCGTGAATAGATAAGCCGGAGCGGTCCGTAGCTTTTTCCGAAGGCGGTTTCGATCTGCTCCCCTAAGTATCCGGTGCACAATACCACAGATCGACAGTCCGCTGCAGCGATCTGATCCAACAAATAGGTAAGAAACGGCTGCGACCGAATCTCCGCGAGTACTTTGGGACGATCTGCGACAACCGAACGCAGACGCGTGCCGAGCCCGCCCGCCAGTAAAGCTACCGACACACTCGAAAGTTCCATCGGCAATGTGACTTTCTGACCATGGCAGACACGCAACCGCGTTAAGCGTTCTTGAACGGTCCGCATCCGATCATGCGGTAGCCTTTCAATAATTCTTGAATTCCGTCTTCCAGCGAGCGTCTCGCCTCAAATCCCGCTTCCCGCAAGCGCTGGTTGGACACGATATAATTACGTTTGTCCGGATCTGAGCCGACCTCAGAAAAATGGACGAAAAAATTGGGCACGAATTCTTTAATTTTTAGCGCAAGCTCTTCTTTGGAGAGGTTGGCGGCGTCAAGACCGACGTTATAAGGTCTGCCTGTCATTTGTTTGGAATTCTCTATGCAATGAACAAAACAATCGGCGACATCGCGGATATGGATGTAATTACGCTTGAAGTCTTTCTCAAAAATCACGATGTATCCGTCGGTTACGGCAGTATAGACAAAGTGGTTCACTAAAAGATCGAGGCGCATGCGTGGCGACATGCCGAAGACTGTGGCGAGCCGTAGCGTAACCGTATTCGGGCTCTCTAACAATTCTTGCTCCGCTTGAGATTTCGTTTGGCCGTACAGCGATATCGGCTCTAAAGGCGTTTCCTCGGTACAGAAAACGTCGCCGGTTTGAGTGCCATAGCCGCTGTTGGTTGTCGGATAGACCACAAGCTGTCGAGGACTGCGCACTCTGTTTATAAGTCGAATCGCGTCCAAATTAACTGACCGCGCGAACGCTGGGTCGCGGTCACACGCCGGCGCTCCCACGACCGCTGCTAGGGGAACCAACACATCGGCTTGAGCAATCAACCGTCGTATCAGTTGCTCGTCGCGCGCGTCTCCGTAAAAGAAATCAAAGCGAGGATTCGCGCATAGGTGAAAAAGGCTGTTTTGCCGATAAATCAAACTGTCGACGACAGTGACGTGCGATCCCATCTCAAGCAGCCGATCGCATAGGACCGACCCCAGATAACCCGCTCCTCCAGTGACGAGCACCCGCGTAATCATAATAGAGTCAAAATCAGACTAATAACCACAACATCTATAACATACAAGAAAATCGAGCGTAGGGTGAAGAAGCCAGAAAAGTGTTAGCATCGTCGGGAGGAAAACCGCTGGTAACAAGAGCAACTGCACGAGATTTGAAAAGAACCGATGTAATGAAGAGGAATACTCGAATCGGCAGCTAACCTTTCTTATAAGATTACCCTTATTGATGAGTGCCGGGTAGGCATCGGTAACCCTGCTGCAAAGAAGGTCCACGTTTCGAATTCCGACCAAAAGAAACATATGCGAAAATCGAATATGTTGGGCGCATGTCATGCCAAGAATATTGGGCTATCGAGGTTGGCAATGACGTAATCAGGTGTATATTGACGCGTTGCTGAGTGAAAGAGACTGCCCTGGCTTAAAATTTTTGCGGATTTCTCATTGGGGACTATCTTTCACTCAATAAAACAAGTATGCCTTTTCTTTAGCATAACCTGCTGCAGTTCGTCTAGCGACGACGTCATTGGGAGCTACGTCTATGAACATCTCGTTGCGTTTCACGATTATCATCCCGACAAAAAATCGACGCCAAATACTAGGGCAACTCTTGGGCAGTATCGGTGCGCTTAATGATATAGACAGGATTCTTCCGGAAATTATCGTGGCCGATAATAACTCGGATGACGATACTTGGGAATCTGTCAACTCGATGGCAAAACATTTTCCAACGACGCTCCGGAGCTTAAAGATCGTACGGGCGGGAAAGTCTGCAGCTCTTAATGACGCCGTAAAAACATCGACAGGTAACGTTCTCGCGTTTTTAGACGACGACGTGGTCGTTGACAAGGCCTGGCTGGTTGCGGTTAGAGAGTTTTTTCAAGAGGATAATCGTCAGGTCGGGCAGGGATTCATCGGGCTTCAATCAACTCCCAACGATCCAGAAATCTTAAAATTAGTAGAAATTTATCGCACGATTCCTAAACTCGAATACGATTCGCAAGTAGGAAACCTGCATTCATTGAACGGCGCTAATTTTTTCATGTCTCGGGAGCTTTTCAATCGGGTGGGGGGCTTTGACGAGCGGCTCGGCCCAGGGGCTTCAGGCACATCGGAGGATGTTGACCTCGCCCGGCGGCTGATTCGCTCTGGGGTTTCTATCAGCTACGCGCCCAAAGCTGTGGTTTATCATCGCATCGATCGCGACCGGCTGACCGAAGCGTACTTTAAGCAGAGTCATCGGCGCCAAGGGGCGAGCCGATTCTTGATCCGAAAACAAGGTGGGGCAGAAATACTCTTTAATCTCTTGCGGGTTGTCACCCAGTACGGCTATTACACGTTGCTTGGACAGGAGCGAAACCGCTACCGCAGCAAAGGGCGGATTTATCATTACTTAGGTATGATCGAAGCCAAGAAAAATAATTCTAAGTCAGCTGGCACAAAAGACGATTTGCGGACTCGGTCTCCGTCACTTACTTAAGCGAACTCTTGGTATTGCCCAGTCCGAGTAAACTGAAATCGAAGCTGAAAGATGTCTTGGCGGGATTGATCGTACGATTGATACTAAGGGTAGCGGTCCAACACTCACAAAAGGACAGGAATTTGGTGATGGCGCGAACACCAAGAAAGCGGCTGTCAAGTACATCGTAGGTGGTGCCGACATTGACGAGCAGATTGTCGGTGAGGCGATAAAACAGATTTGCACCGACATTGCCGACGGTATTTTTGTTGAAGGGGTTATCCGGGCAACCCAGAGTGGTGGGTTGGGACGGGCAATTATCAACATTGAAATTGGCATTTTCGGCGAAAATACTATTCGTGACTGGGCCGACGCCATTGACGGCGATATTCGGGCCGCGGCGTAAAAACTGATAGCCAAGGCTCAGCGCGTTGGTCCGGTTAAAGTCCGGATCCAGCGAGCGGCGTAGCACGGGTCGCGGATCGAGAATGCTGAAGGTCAACCGCGCCTGGGTGATCTCCCATGCCCCAGGATTGACGCCGCCGTCGAAAGTCATATCTATATACGCGCCAGGGGTTACCCTTAAATTGAGATCCAAGTCGGTTAAGCTGTCGCCGCCTTTGCGCGCTTTATCGATGTCGTAGCTCAACGCCAATTTGAGCGACGCCAACTGGCGAACGTCGCCGCTTCCCGGTCCAAGCATTTCAACGTTGCTGTCCGACGGCGGGGCGGCGAGCGGGCTTGCGACTTTTCCCCAAAATCGATTGTTCACGGCAAAAGTAAAAACGTTTCGACGATTGATCCGGTCGACCTCGTCCATAAGGGGAATATTACTTTGATTGACCCCCGGCACGAACAGATAACTTATTTCCGGCTCGAGGACATGCTTGACGTGGCTCAAGCCCAGACCGTTGAATCCAAAAACTCGGCTCACGGCGCTGCTGATATTGCCGCGGAGTTCAACTAATTCACGGGACACATTTCGGTCCGAAGATTTAACAGGAGTATACAGATGGTAAGCAGTTTCGCGCGGCGCGACGCTCAGCGCGCCGAAAAGACGCGAAGCCAACGAAAAGGGCAACACGGCCTCGGGCCTTAAATCCATGCGCAGCCCGTCGCCGCCTACTTTGCGGATATAGCTTACGCCGTCCGCGCGCCAGCGAAATTCGAGCGGAAAATCGGACAAGAAGCGGCGCCCCCACAAGCCGATGTTCGGGGTTCGTTGCAGCGTGCCGCTAGCGGGCTGAATGAAATCCTGGAAGAAATTGATTTCTCCTTTGAAAAACGTATCGCCCCAATTCCGAAATACCCCTGTACGCGAGGCGCCAAAGCGGCTTTGGCGAATATCCGAATCTTGCTGGATGGGTAAATCGAAGCGCTCGATGAGCTCGCGCGTGTACAAGTTATCGCTGTAGACCGCAATATCACTGAACGTAAGCCAGTCGGTAGAAGTCGTGTAGCGATGCGAGCCGACGATACTCCCACGGTTGATGGGAATCGTCGGGTTGGCGATGGTGTTGTCAACCACTGAGCGATCTGTCCGCCAAGTTTCGTTGAAATACGCGTTATCCATGCGAAAATATGATTCGCGATCGAACAGGGTGCGAAACTCGCTGATAAAGCCAACGCGGGCGGCGGTTTCGATGTCGAATTTGACGGTCGAGTCCGTGCTTTTGGACATCGCCCAAAAAAACGGCTGGATAAATCTGAAACCCTCTTTCGTCGAATGGCCAAACTGAGGAAAAAGAAAACCGGTTTGCCTTTCGGTCCTGAGCGGAAAAACACCATAGGGCAGATAAAATACCGGCCAGTCCATGACGTAGAAATAACCGTGCTTGATCGTGCCGACGCCTTCGAGCGCGAGATCCATCTGTTCGGCGGAAAACTTCCACGACGGCGAGCCGCTCTCGCATAGACAAGTCGTAAAAAAGCCGTCGTCGACATGATAAGTTTGGCCGCCAAACTTTTGCAACCGACGCCCTGTCATACTGATGTGCCCGTCCTCGAGGAAAAGGTCGCCGTTTTGAATCTCCCCGGTTTCCTTTTCCAGGTTGAATTCGATAGCGTCCGCCGACTTGATCTTCCATTCCGGATCGTCGAGGGACACTTTGCCTTTCGCCTCCATGTCCTGAGTGGTGCGGTTGACCCGCACCTCCTCGCCTTTGATCGTGGTGTCACCGCGCTTAATTTCTACGTTGCCCGCGGCGTCGATCTGGTTTGCACCATCGCCCGTCGAAAGTTTATCCGCTGTTACGTTGATTTCGCTGGTGGAGCTTTGAGCGCCGCGGGTCATCAGCTGTGCTCTAGACGGGCCGGTAAAGCCCAAAACCACTACTGCGATCGCCGGGAGAAGAAAGCGGTATTCCAATAGCATCTGAATTTGACGGTTATCCTTAAGACTGGGTCGTGCGGGCGCCGGCGGTTCTCGCCGCGGCGAATTCTTCGAGCATGGGACGCACCTCGCCGAGCAAATAAAGCGAACCCGCAACGACGATCATGTCGTCGGCCTGCGCTTCAATGAGAAGTGTGCGCAAGGCCGCTCGGGAATCTGAAATGACGCGATGGCCGATCGGGTCGGCTATTTTTTGCGCCATTTTTTGCGGATCGGCGCTCCGCTCCATCTCCACTCTGGTGAAAACCACCTCATCGACCACCGGCGTCAGGCCGCGCAACATGATTTCCCACTCTTTGTCAGCCATAGTTGCAAATAGCAGCTTGATTTTGCGATGCGCGCGCGCATTGCTCAGTTCGTCGACAAGAGCCCTGACCCCTTCGGGGTTGTGCGCACCGTCCAAAATGACCCGCGGTTGTTCCAACATGACTTCCAAACGGCCGGGCCAGCGCACTGTTTGTAAACCTCGCCGGATAACGCGCTCACTTATGGGAAAACTCCCCTCTGCCAATTCTAGCGCCGCGAGGGCCAAGGCCGCGTTGGCTCGTTGATGTCGGCCACGAAGCGCCAAATTTAATTCAGAGAAATGTTGTTTTATCCCTCTATAATCGAAAAGCCCCTCATTTTTCAAGAAAAAACTGAAGTTTGTCCCAAGAAAATACGCCGGCGCGTGGCGTTCGCGGGCGATTTGTGCCAGCAGCTCGGCAACTTCTGTGGAGATCTTGCCACAAACCACGGGTACGCTCGATTTGATGATTCCACCCTTTTCACGAGCGATCGATAGCTCGTCGGGACCGAGATAAGCCTCGTGATCTTTGGAAATCGTCGTAATCACAGAAACCAGGGACGTGACCAGATTGGTTGCGTCAAGCCTGCCGCCCAAACCGACTTCGATAACAGCGACATCGACGTGGCGCCGGGCAAAATAGACAAACGCCATGACCGTGATGAATTCAAAAAAAGTCAGCGCTACGTCGGCTGCGGCCGTGCGCTGCCAGATCTCATCGGCGAGCCCGACGACGTCGTCTTGGCTGATCTCCTCATCGCCGACGCGGATCCGCTCTGTAAATGAAACCAGGTGGGGTGATGTGTAAAGGGCGGTTCGGTAACCTGCCAATGACAGGATGCGATGCAATATCGCTGCGGTCGAGCCCTTGCCGTTCGTGCCGGCGATGTGAAACGAGCGAAACCTATCCTGCGGATAGTCGAACAACTCTAGCGCGCGTTTCATTCGATCCAGGCGCAGATCGATCACCCCGCCGCGCAAATTGTAAATTTTCTCTAGGGTATCGGAATATGTATCCATGCGGCGCCCAACCCGTTCGTGCGGCAAAGCTGCGCTTGCGGGCTGGTTATTGGGCGGGCCAAGTTGCCGAGCTAGTGAGAGCGCGCGACTTGTCTGAGCGCTTGTTTGAGTTGTGCGACGAAGGCTCCCGCCTGCTTGGCCTTTTTGTTGTTGCCCTTGGTTTTTTCGATCCGCTCTACCAGGGCGCTGCCGACTACCGCCGCGTCGGCAAAGCTGGCGATCCAGGCAGCCTGTTGCGGCGTCGAGATGCCGAAACCGACACCCACCGGGAGAGCAGTCGCTCGGCGCACCCGGTCGACTTGCGCACGCAAGGTATCGTCGAAGGAGCGGCGCGCGCCGGTCACGCCGGTCACCGAAACATAGTAAACGAAACCTCGGCTGGCGCGGCCGACCAACTCGATCCGATCGGCGCCGCTCATCGGCGAAAGCAAAAAAATCAAGTCCAATCCGACTGCGTCGGTCCACTGTTTTAGCTCGCCGCTCTCTTCGGGCGGCAGATCCACGCACAGCACGCCGTCCGCGCCCGACGCCGCGGCTTGGCAAGCGAAGCGCTCCAGGCCGAAGCGAAAAAGCGGATTGAAATAGCCGAACAGAACCACCGGCACCTGCGACGACTGGCGAAACATATGCACCAAGCGAAAAACCGCCGGCAAAGACACCGGCCGCTTGAGCGCGCGCTCGGAAGAGCGTTGAATCGTTGGCCCATCGGCGGTTGGATCGGAAAAAGGGATCCCGAGCTCGATACAGTCGGCGCCGCCGGCGTCGAGAGCGCGCAGGATCTTGAGAGTCGTTTCCAGATCGGGATCGCCCGCCGTGATAAAGGGAATCAGCGCGGCTTCGCCGCGTTTTTTCAGTTCAGCGAATGTTTTTTTAATACGGCTCATGGACTTACGAGTAGCTCAATAGTTTAGAAATTTAAGCGTTCAAAGGAGTTCATCTCAGGCACACTCTTTTACTCTTTTACTCTTGAACCTTTGCACCCTGCCTAGAGTTTTACGCCGAGGTAATCGCCGACGGTCATCATGTCCTTGTCGCCACGACCGGAAAGATTGACGATAACAGTCTGCCGCTTAGTTAGCCGGCGCGCCAATTTCGTTACGGCGGCGATCGCATGGGCGCTTTCAAGCGCCGGAATGATGCCTTCGACTTCGGCAAGTAATTTGATCGCCGCGATCGCTTCTTGATCCGTTGCCGAATCGAATTCAGCCCTGCCCGAGTCGCGTAGGTAGCTTAATTCCGGGCCAACTCCCGGATAGTCGAGCCCGGCCGCGATCGAATGCGTCTCGGTGATCTGTCCTAGTTCATTCTGCAACACGTAGCTCTTGCTGCCATGCAGCACGCCCACCGTCCCGCCCTGGATCGATGCCGCATGCTTGCCCGTGCGAAGGCCCCGGCCGGCCGCCTCGACGCCGAGCATTTTGACGCTGAGATCGCGCACGAACGGATAGAAAAGCCCCATCGAGTTGCTGCCGCCGCCAACACAAGCGACCAAATAGTCCGGCAGCCTTCCCTCTTTTTGGCGGATCTGGCGGCGCGCTTCGCGGCCGATGACCGATTGAAAATCGCGCACCATCATCGGATAAGGGTGCGGTCCCGCGACTGAGCCGATCAGGTAATACGTGCTGCGCACATTGGTCACCCAATCTCTCAGCGCTTCGTTCATTGCGTCTTTGAGCGTCCGGCTTCCCGCCTCGACAACCCGAACCTTAGCGCCGAGTAGCTTCATGCGAAAAACGTTTAGCGACTGGCGCCGCACGTCTTCCTGGCCCATGAAAATTTCGCACTGCAGGCCGAAACGCGCGGCCACCGTCGCGGTCGCGACGCCGTGTTGGCCGGCGCCGGTCTCGGCAATAATGCGCTGCTTGCCCATGCGGCGTGCTAGCAAAATCTGACCGATCGTGTTGTTGATCTTGTGCGCGCCGGTATGGCACAGATCCTCGCGCTTCAGATAAATTTTCGCGCCGCCGGCCTTTTCGCTTAAACGCTCGGCAAAATAGAGCGGCGTTTCGCGGCCGGCGTACTCGGTCAAATAGAAATGGAATTCTTTCCGAAATGCCGTATCGCGCCTGGCTTTGGCGTAAGCTTGCTCCAGCTCGGTGAGCGCCGGCATCAGCGTTTCGGCGACGTAGCGCCCGCCGTACGGACCGAAATGGCCGCGCCGATCAGGCACTTTTGGCTGCAATGATAAATTCTTTGAGTTTCTCATGATCCTTGATACCCGGACGCGCTTCCACGCCGCTGCAAACATCGATGCCGAAGGGATGGATGCGTTTGATCGCCGCAGCCACGTTGTCCACCTCGAGCCCGCCTGAAAGAATTAGCTTGCTGGCATCGAGCCCGTCGAGCCATTCCCAAGGAAACGCCGTCCCCGAACCGCCATAACCTGCCGACCACGAATCGAGCAAATAAAAATCCGCGGAAAAATCGGCCAACGCCGCGAGCGATGCTTTGTCTTTCAAACGAAATGCTTTGATGACCTTCAGGTCCCAGCCGCGACAATAATCCGCGCTCTCTTCGCCGTGAAATTGCAGCGCGCTGTAGGCTTGCCGTCCGTCCGCGAACTTTTCCCCAGGGGCGATCACTTGCATGACATTTTCTCTGGCCGCGTTGACAAACAACGCAATGTTGAACGACTCACGCGGCAAGCGCGCGATTATCGCGCGGGCTTTCACTGGCGCGATCGCGCGCGGGCTCGACGCATAGAAATTAAACCCGAGCATGTCCGCGCCGAGCTCGAGCGATTTTTCCGCGTCGAGAAAGCTCGTGATGCCGCAAACTTTGACTTTAACCATTTCGTGCTCGTCGGCGTGCTCTTACTTACAACTCGTGCCTGCGCTCAATCACGATTACGAGCTACGAACACGACTTACATTAAAAGCTCTCTTAGCTTTTGTCCCGGCGCGGACGCGCGCATGAGCGACTCGCCGACCAGAAAGACATGCACGCCGAGCTTTTCGACCCGGCGGATCTGATCGAGACTATCGATGCCGCTCTCGCACACTACGGGCGTGCCGGCGGGCACGAGCGGCGCCAGGCGCTCGGTCGTCGCCAGGTCGACCGCGAAGGTTTTAAGATCGCGGTTATTG
>Ga0209811_10000890_pt1 | contig 10819 bp, 10 predicted proteins | sample Coa_R1_6_FD_187161 | JGI IMG/M metagenome (GOLD analysis project Ga0209811, IMG submission 187161) | Surface soil microbial communities from Centralia Pennsylvania, which are recovering from an underground coalmine fire. - Coalmine... | ecosystem: Environmental > Terrestrial > Soil >...
TTGATCGGCCATTGCTCCTGCGCGGCCAGGAGCGTTTCAACATTTTCTGCGCGCCCTGTCACGATCGCGCCGGCACCGGTGAAGGCATGATCGTGCGGCGCGGTTATCGACCGCCGCCATCGTTACACATCGAGCGCTTGCGCACGGCGCCGCCGGGCCATTTCTATGACGTGGTGTCGCATGGATTCGGCGCGATGCCGGACTATGCCGCGCAAATTTCCGTGCGCGACCGCTGGGCGATCGTCGCTTATATCCAGGCGCTGCAGTTAAGCCAAAACGCCCAAATCACCGACGTGCCCGAGGCGGCGCGCGGCGCTCTCTTCGAGACCAAGAAATGAGCGAATTGGAGACAAAAATTACCACCGAGTTACAACCGCTGCGGCGCCGCGCACTCGCCGTCGGCGCGCTCGCGCTCGGGCTTTGCCTTATCGGTATTTTTACCGATCACGGGCAATTTTTTCGCTCTTATCTGATCGCCTATATGTTTTGGCTGGGCATCCCGTTGGGCTGTCTTGGCATCGTGATGATCCACCACCTGGTTGGCGGAACTTGGGGGTTTGTGATCCAGCGTTCGCTCGAATCGGCGATCCGAACCTTTCCCATCATGGCCGTGTTGTTTCTCCCACTGTTGTTCGGGCTACCGGATTTATTTATCTGGGCGCACCCGCAAGCTGTCGCCCAAGATCCGGTGCTGCTGCAAAAAGCCGCCTATCTTAATATTCCGGCTTTCATCATCCGCGCGGCGGTGTATTTCGCAGTGTGGTGCGCCCTCGGGTTTTTTTTAAGCCGCTGGTCGGCGGAACAGGACCGGAGCGCCGACCCCGCGCTCACGCAGCGGCTGCAAACTCTAAGCGGGCCGGGGCTGGTCCTGTACGGGCTCACGGTAACTTTTTCCGCCATCGATTGGCTGATGTCGCTGGAGCCGCACTGGTACTCGACGATCTTCGGCATGCTCTTCATGGTCAGTCACGGACTGATCGCTCTGACGTTCGTGATCGGCGTCGCTTATTTTCTGTCGCGGCGCGAGCCGCTGTCGCGCATCATCGCGCCTTGGGTGCTGCACGATTTGGGCAATCTGCTGTTGGCCTTCGTGATGTTGTGGGCCTACATGTCGTTCGCCCAGTTCCTCATTATTTGGGTGGAAAATCTCCAACACGAAATTCCCTGGTATTTGCATCGCATCAACGGCGGCTGGGGCGTGATCGCCGTCGCCTTGATCGTGTTCCAATTCGCATTGCCGTTTATCCTGCTGTTGTCGCGCACCGTCAAACGCAAAGCTGGAACGCTTTGCGCGGTAGCCGCAGCGATCGCGCTGATGCACCAGATCGAGCTTTTCTGGTTTGTCGCGCCGACATTTCATCCCGATGGATTTAGCCTGCACTGGACGACTCTCCTGGCACCGCTCGGCATCGGCGGTCTTTGGTTCGCGGCGTTTCTCGGCCAACTGAGAGATCGTCCTTTGTTACCATTTCGCGATCCGCGCTTTATCGCCATCGTCGAGGAGCAGGGCTGGGTGCCACATGGTTGACCGAGATCTAACGGCCCGCAGCGCCGAGTCCGGCCACGAGGTCAGCGATATCAACTCAAAGCGAGTCGCCAGGGTCGGGCTCGCTTTGGCGACGGTCATCGCCCTGGCGCTGCTCGTCACCTACGGCTTGTTTCACTACTTCTACAGCGGCGAAACCCGAACGCGGCCGTTACCGAGCCCGCTTTCCTATAGCCGGGAGCCGACACCCGAGCCCCGTTTGTCGGTCGAGCCGGGTGAAGAACTGAAAACTCTCAGAAGCGAGGAAGACGCGATGCTCAAATCTTACGGCTGGATCGACCGAGACAAGGGAGTCGTCCGTATTCCGATCGATCGCGCCATCGAGATCTTAGCCGAGCGGGGACTGCCCGCGCGCCCGGCAAAAAACGTGCCGGCGACCGAGGCAAATCAAAGTCGAAAAGAGGAAAGAAAACGCTAGCGCAAATCATCCGTGATCGAGTCAAAGTGCGCGCGCTGGCGTCGGAGGGCGTCGGTTGCGCTTGGCCCGCGTTGGCGTTAAAGCGCGCTCTGCTGCGAGCCCTTGGCCTCTTGTTCGCGCTCATCTTAGCGCTTGCCCATTTGGCGCGCGCGCATGACAACACCCGGCCGGCGGCGCTGCGCGAGGTCGCCTTCGATCAGAAATTGGCCGAGCAAGTGCCGCTCGATCTGAGTTTTCGCGATGAACGCGGCAACGAGGTACGGCTTAGCGATTACTTCGGTCGCAAGCCGGTCATTGTCAACTTCGTCTATTACAAATGCCGCGATCTTTGCCCCTTGCTCTTGGATGGCCTGGTGCGCTCGCTGCGTGCGCTTTCATTCGATATCGGCAACCAGTTTGCCGTGCTCACCGTAAGTTTCGATCCCCACGACAGCGCTGCACTGGCGGACGCCAAGAATAAAGAATTTCTCGCGCGCTACGCCCGGCCCGGCGCCGCGGACGGCTGGCATTTTCTCACCGGCACCGAAGATTCGATCGAAAAACTAACTCGAGCGGTTGGCTTTCATTACAACTACGATGCCCAAACGGGCGAGTTCGCTCACGCTACGGGAATCGTGCTCTTGACGCCGGCAGGAAAAGTTTCGCGCTACTATTACGGCATCGATTTTTCGCCGCGCGATCTGCGTCTGGGGTTGATCGAAGCCGCCGAGGCGCGCATCGGTACGCCGATCGATCAGCTGTTGCTCTTTTGCTTTCATTACGATCCGGTCACCGGCAAATACGGTCTTCTCATCACCAACATCATACGTCTGGCGGGCGGCCTGACGGTTTTGCTCGTGGCCGGCTTCGTGATCGCGATGCTGCGGCGCGAGCGATCCCAGGCGGCGGCGAGCGGGAGGACGGCGTAAGGTCATGTCGACGCTGGGCTTTCCCCTGTTTCCCGAGCAGGCTTCGACAATGGCGCCGCGCGTCGACCAGCTTTATTTTTTTCTCCTTGGCGTAAGCGTGTTTTTCGCCACGTTGATTCTCATCTTGATCATCGCTTTCGCCGTCAAATACCGGCGTCGATCGGACGATGAGCAGCCGCGGCCCATCAGCGGCAACCTGGGGCTGGAAATTCTTTGGACGGTCGTGCCACTTAGTCTGACCCTCGTGATGTTTGTCTGGGGTGCCCGCCTATTTTTCATTACTTTTTATCCGCCGACCGACGCTCTGGAAATCAACGTCGTCGCCAAGCAATGGATGTGGAAAGTTCAGCATGCCGAAGGCCGCTCGGAAATCGACGAGCTGCATATTCCCACCGGTCGGCCGATCAAACTCATCATGACTTCGCAAGATGTGATTCATGATTTTTTCGTGCCGGCGTTTCGTGTGAAAAACGACGTGCTGCCGGGACGCTATACGACGCTCTGGTTCGAAGCGACGAAGCCCGGCGCCTATCGGTTGTTTTGCTCGCAATATTGCGGCACGCAACACTCGGGCATGATCGGCCATATCATCGCGCTGGAACCGGCGGAGTTTCAGTCCTGGTTGAGCGGCGGCGCCACGGTGGTATCGATGGCGACGGCGGGGGAGAATCTATTCCAAAAACTGGGCTGTGTCTCCTGCCACGCGCAAAACGATACGGGCCGCGGCCCGTCGTTAGCGGGGCTGCTGGGCAAGACCGTGCATCTGCAGAGCGGCGCTTCGGTGACCGCGGACGAAGACTATATCCGTGAGTCGATCTTGAATCCGCAGGCGAAGATCGTTGCCGGATATCCACCGATCATGCCGATTTTCAAGGGCTTGATCAGCGAAGATGGCATCATGCAGATCATTGCCTATCTTAAATCTCTCAAGCGCGAAGAAGGGGCACAGGTAAAAAAATGAACGGGCCAGTCGAAGAACGGCGCCAACATTACCTGAACGTGAATTACGGCCTCAAGTCGTGGCTGCTCACTGTCGACCACAAGCGCATCGCTTGGCTCTATTTAGTCGGTGTGACTTTTTTCTTTTTCGTCGGTGGACTTTTCGCCACGCTGATTCGCTTGGAATTACTGACGCCGCAAGGGGACTTGGTGCAGGCGGAAACCTACAACAAGCTATTCACCATGCATGGCGTCACGATGATTTTCTTTTTCTTGATCCCGTCGATCCCGGCGGTCTTGGGAAATTTTTTGATCCCCTTGATGATCGGCGCGCGTGACCTCGCTTTCCCGCGCCTTAACTTGGCCAGTTGGTATATTTATATTCTCGGTGGCTTGTTTACCCTCGCGGCCGCGGCCGCCGGCGGAGTCGATACCGGCTGGACGTTTTACACGCCGTACAGCAGCATCTATTCGAACACCCACGTTGCTCTGACGGTGATCGGTATCTTCATTACCGGTTTTTCGTCGATTCTTACCGGGCTCAATTTCATCGTCACAATCCATACCATGCGCGCTCCCGGCATGACCTGGTTCCGCCTGCCTTTGTTTGTCTGGGCGCATTACGCCACCAGCATTATTTTTATTTTAGGAACTCCGGTAATCGCGATCACGCTGGCGTTGGTAGCGTTGGAACGACTGTTCGGCCTGGGAATTTTTAATCCGGAATTGGGCGGTGACCCGCTACTATTCCAACACCTCTTTTGGTTTTATTCTCATCCGGCGGTTTACATCATGATTCTGCCCGGTATGGGAGTGATCAGCGAATTGATCACCTGTTTTTCGCGCAAGCGGGTTTTCGGTTACGATTTTATTGCCTTTTCGAGTCTCGCCATCGCGGTGCTGGGGTTTCTCGTCTGGGGGCATCACATGTTTGTCAGTGGGCAGTCGGTTTATGCCAGCATGATTTTCTCGCTTTTGAGCATGCTGGTGGCGATTCCCTCGGCGGTTAAGGTCTTCAATTGGACGGCAACGCTTTACAAGGGCTCAATCTCATTCGATGCGCCGATGCTTTATGCCCTCGGCTTTATCGGCCTGTTCACCATCGGCGGTCTCACCGGATTATTTTTGGCAACCTTGGGTGTCGACATCCACGTTCACGATACCTACTTCGTGATCGCGCATTTCCATTACATCATGGTCGGCAGCGCGGTCATGGCCTATCTCGGCGGCATCCACTTCTGGTGGCCGAAGATGACGGGGCGAAAATATCCGGAGCCCTTGGCGCGTCTCGCCGCAGTGATTATTTTTCTCGGTTTCAACCTGACCTTTTTTCCGCAGTTCGTGCTCGGCTATCTCGGCATGCCGCGGCGCTATCACGTTTATCCACCTGAGTTCCAAGTGCTCAATGTCATGTCGACGGCGGGCGCGTCGATTCTCGCCGTGGGTTACGTGCTGCCGTTGGCCTACTTGATCTGGTCGTTGCGTTACGGTGTGGTCGCGGGAATGAATCCATGGAAGGCCAAAGGCTTAGAATGGGAGACAACGTCGCCGCCGCCGACCGACAACTTCGAAGTGATGCCGACCGTTGTCCATGAAGCGTATGCCTATGGTGCAGCGGAATCACAGGCCGTCTATCCGGCAGGAAAGCCCGCCAATGTCTGATTCAAGTATCGTTCACGCCCATCAATTCGACGACGCCGAGCAGCAGCACGAAGCTTCGTGGCTCGGCATGTGGGTTTTTCTGGCGACGGAGGTGATGTTCTTCGGCGGCATGTTTTTAGGGTACACAATCTACCGTTCCACGTATCCGGAAGCTTTCGCCGACGCCAGCAATCATCTCGACATCTGGCTCGGCACCATCAATACGGCGGTGCTGATAGGCAGCAGCTTTACCATGGCGCTGGCAGTGCGCAGCGCGCAGCTCGGTGCGCGTAAACCGCTCGTGCGGTTCCTAATCTTGACTCTCGTGCTCGGCGCGTTGTTTCTCGGCATCAAATTCACGGAGTATTACGCCAAAATCGAGGAGCACCTCGTGCCCGGCAGCAATTTTAGCTACGCCGGACCCTTAGGGCGCGCGGCACAAATCTTTTTTTCCTTCTACTTTGCCATGACCGGGATGCACGCGTTGCATATGATTATCGGATTGGCTCTGCTGACTGCTTTGATCGTCAAGGCCGGTCGCGGACGCTTTTCCTCGGTCTACAACACGCCGGTCGAGTTGGTAGGGCTCTATTGGCATTTCGTCGATATCGTGTGGATATTCCTGTTTCCGTTGCTTTATCTGGTGGGTAGGCATTTACAATGAAGTCCGATCACGTCGTTTCCATAAAACTATATTCGGCCATTTTTGGCGCTTTATTGGTGATGACTTTGGCCACGGCCGGGGCCGCCTTCATCGATCTCGGCGGTAATCTAAACACGGTTGTGGCCATGCTGATTGCCGCCTGCAAGGCGTTGCTGGTGATACTCTTTTTCATGCACGTGCGCTACAGCAGCCGCCTCACCTGGGTTTTTGTTGGCGCTGGATTTTTCTGGCTGATGATTCTTTTGTCATTGACGTTGGCGGATGTGTTGAGCCGTCGCTGGCTTCCCACGGTAGTCGGTTAAACTAGCCCGGATTGATAGGCGCAATTGCGGCGCGGCTCGTCAGGGTCCGATTGGCGCATATCACAAGGGACGCCCGAGCCACCTGTTGCGCATAGCAATTAACGCCTGTTTCTCAAATATAAAGGGGTTTTGGTGGGTCTCAATAGCAGGGCGGGATATTCCGTCGATCCGCCGGCTCGGGAAAAAAAAGTCGCCAATACATTCTCGATCGACACGACGCCGGCCGTTTCGCGATTCCCGTTCACGACCAAGCCCACGACGTAACCTGAGGAGTCAACGACCGGTCCGCCGCTCATGTGATTTTCCACGTTCATGCCCCACTGGGTGTCAGTGGCCACACCCTGGCTTTCGAGATAGGCCGCCGTGTAGACTTTATAATTGGCGGCAAAATAGCCGCGCCGATTTTTTTCCGTCAGATTCAAAAAACCCTCAGAGATCACGAAATCACGGCCTTTAGGGAAGCCAACGATAAAAACTCGCTTGGGCGGCATCAACGGTGTCAACTGAAAATCGGCACGTGCTTGGCTGAGATCGATGGCGGTTTCGTCGAAGTCACGCAATTGCCAATAATCGAACTGAGTCGGCGCGCCGCTTTTGAGCCTGCCGACGACGAAGTCGCGCTGCTTAATGATTTCATCGGGCGTGTGCATCTCTTTGCCGTGGGTAGAATCCGTTTCACTGAGGTGAGAAATGATTTGGATATCAAACTCGCGCTCGCCCGCGAGCGCTTTATAGCGCGGCTTCTGTGCTGTCGAACAGTCGAGATTAACGGATAATCCATGGTTGGCCCTGACTTTATCGAGACAAAACTTCATCACGTGATAAGCCGTCAAAAACAGTCCATCCGGAGAAATGACAAAGCCCGAGCCGAGGCTGGCGCGACGCCATTTCCCGTCCGGCTCTTGGTATTCGAGCAATATCTTAACGGTCTTGGTCTTGACGTCGGACCAGGTGAAATTAACACCACTGGCCTCAAGCTGGTCGGCGCTCGTGATGATTTCGCCCCCAACCAGTGAGGGCGATGAAAGGAAGAATAAAACACCAATTATTAACGGGGAGATCTGCACTGTTGCGACAGTGCAGGAATATAGCCTAAGCCACATTAAAGCGCAAAAAATATACACCATGCGCGCCAGAGATACTGTGAAGTTATTTTCAAAGCGATCAAAGATTTCACCAGCGTGAATCCAGACCTCGCGAGACGTCGCGACTTAGCTTTTCTCTGATCGATCAGCTGTCGGCAGTTTTTTTATCTGCCAATCGCGGAAACCATATTGCCAACCTTCGACGGGCCCGGCGCGGCGGGATAGAGTTCCAGCTTAATTAGCCCCTAATTATAGCCGCGCCCGGACTTGCGACTTTCTCGTCGTAACTCTTTTTTAAAAATCTCCCGCCTGATTTGTCAGAATTGTCTTTTGAATGTTAGATTTGGCTAAAATGACAATGAAATTAACCCAGTTGCCAGTAAAATTATGTTTTCTTCCTAATAATTACCTTGAAGGCAGCTAATTTATATGCTACACGACATATCAAGCCCTTAACAAAATTATTTGGTGTAACTCCGAGGAGCGGTTCGTTACGTCTGTGGCCTGATACTTTATTCCGGCCGCGCACGATATACGCACGGACCAAAAGGAGAATGCAGAATGGACTAAACGATGCGCCGGTGTTGGCGCCCGAGCCCGTGAGAACTAAGTCGCTCTCTCTTTCTACGAACCGCGGTTCGCCCGGAACTTCCGCACAAATCATAACGATGTTCGCAGATCGCAGGACCAGACATTGAGTGTTGTCGTGCAGCGTGCAATGAACAATCTTGCCGAACGACTTTGCAGTAGGAAAATATCGGGGCTAGGCGTTGAAGCTCCCTGGCATTGCCTGATCATGGGTCGCTCGGCGCTGCGCCAGCAATGGGCCGCGCCACCGATTAAAGCGCAATCGATATGCAAATTTGGAGTTTGCGATTGTCTGGGCAAAATAATATTCGAAAAATTTCCCAAGAAAAAACGCCGGATAGTTCCTACAGGCAATGTAGGCTAACTCCCTACTTACTTGCGCGAGCGCATCCGCACCTCCCTGACTTTATCGCAAGACTCAATTTTGCCGGTGTTGCTGAAACTCAAATGTCTTTGCAATCCCGAATTTTGTGTAAAACAAAGTTACAATCGCTCGTCCGGCAAATAGCTAAACTAATTCATTTTTTTTGAAACTTTAATGTCTCCTCCTATTTGTAAGAAGATTTTACAGTCATCGATTCGAAGTTAAACGGGAGGTACGCAAAATATTTCAATGGCCTTTAGGTTGCGAAACAGTTTAATGGCCTTAGGTTGTGCAGAAAGAAAAATCAAAAGATCTCCGGGGAAAACTTTTTGACGTTTGGCATTTTTTATTGCTGATTTAATTGAAACGTAAAATTGAGTGTATTGAATTGAGTGTATTGAATAGTAGACTCAGAGGCTGAGAAACAAAGTCGAAATGACAATACTGGCTGATCGGCCATAATTGGCGGATCAGAATGAGCACGCCGTGTAAAATTCCTGAATCCAATTTGTATTCAAAAGGGATACGTTCATGGATCCGGCTGTAGGTGATTAAGCTACACTTGCAAAAAGAATTGCTTTGTCATAGAGGTCTTTTTCCTGATTCTACATGACATAGTCTGTACTTCGGGACATGGCATATAGCTTGCTGATAATTACGGGGATATGGTCGTGGAAAATTTGCAACGTGATTGGTACGTAGTTTACAGCAACCCGCACAAAGAAGAGCAAGCACAATTTCATCTCGCTTTGAAAGGGGTGAAATCGTTTTTTCCGAAACTGCATATCCCAGCGGCCGGCGAAAATAGAGGCCGGATTTGGCCGCTTTTCCCCAATTACTTATTTGTTCGCATCCACGTGGAAACTGAATGTCACCGTATTGTGTGGACTCCTGGGGTCAAAAAGATTGTGAGCTTCGGCGCTGAGCCGATCCCCATTGATGAGAGCGTTATTTATTTTCTTCAACAACAGGCGGATGAAAAAGGGGTGATCCGAGCGCAATCAAAGTTGACGTGTGGTCAAGAGGTCGAGATCTCCGGTGGACCATTCGACGGTTTGATGGGAATCATTCAGGCGCCGCCGGATAACAGGGGTCGGGTTAAGATTCTTTTGAAGCTCTTGAGCCGACAGATCAGCGTAAAATTCGGCGTGGAATTCATCAAGGGCGGACGAACTGCTTGGGCTCCGGTAGGCTGCGGCTGACATAGGATCGGGTTTGCGTCAGCGTAGTGCTGACGAAGCTTGGTGCGCATGGCATTAGATTTTTGAAGCGGGTGGACCCTGATGGGCGGAGCTATATTTTCTGCAGAACCCTTAAATAACGTTGATAAGTCGTTTTCAATTTTGCCTTAAATTTTATTTAATGAAATTCAATTAAAACGGAGAGGTAGGAGCAAATGGAAACGATTCGAACCAAATCTAGCTTACGAGCTTGGTTGACTACAGCGCTGGCGGCGCTGCCTTTGCTAATCGGTTGCTCCAACCCGGTCGAGCACATTCCTGAATTGAAGCCAGAACAGCTTGCCGGTAGGCCTATTCAACAGCAGCCTTATGAGCAAACCTACAAAATGGTGCCCTATGACTTGATCGCCATTCGGTTTCCTTTTCATCCTGAGCAAGATCCCAAAGCAGCCATTTCTATACGGCCAGATGGGCAAATCAGTGTGGATGGCGTGGGCACGCTGCGCGCAGCCGGTTTGACTCCGGATGAACTAGGCAAAGAAATTGCCGCTAAGACTTCGACGCGCCTCAGGGATCCTGAGGTAGCGGTGACCGTCACCCAATTTGCGCCAAGACGAATATTTGTCGGGGGACAGGTGAAGACACCTGGGATCGTTCAGTTCCAAGGGGAGATAACTCCGATTCAGGCGATCTTCGAGCGCGGTGGCTTTACTACCGAGGCGCAGATGGATAGTGTAGTTTTGATTCGTAACGCGGGGGGCCCAGATCCTATCATCGGCCGCATCAACGTCAATGACGGATTGGAAAGCGGAACGGCGGAAAAGATCAATCTCGTCACCAACGACGTTTTGTATGTTCCGATGTCGGGCATCGGCAGAGCCGATTTGTGGGTCAAGCAGCACTTGAATGATATCATGCCAACGGGACTGTTCAGCGCCGGGGGAATGGCTGCCGGTATTCGGTAAGTGTAACCAGACAATTTTTTCTTAAGCTTGCAGAAAGGACGCCTCATGGATTTGCTACAGATTGACGGGAAAGAAATCCCTCTCTTAGAGGCGCCGCAAAAATATGAGAACCCCCCGAGGCGGATTCTTTATGTAATATTCAAGCACAAGAAATTAATTCGCAACGTTTTTCTCCTGCTGATCGTGCCGATCGTTCTTTACCTCTTGTCGAGGCCGAC
>Ga0209811_10000891_pt1 | contig 10815 bp, 3 predicted proteins | sample Coa_R1_6_FD_187161 | JGI IMG/M metagenome (GOLD analysis project Ga0209811, IMG submission 187161) | Surface soil microbial communities from Centralia Pennsylvania, which are recovering from an underground coalmine fire. - Coalmine... | ecosystem: Environmental > Terrestrial > Soil >...
AAGAGAACCAAGGAAAAAAAGAGGAAATTTTAATTAGAATTAATGAAGCAGAGTCTAACAAGTTAAAATTAAGGAGAGTTGAACTCCAAATAGCAAAATTAAATGTAGTTCAAAAGAACATAAAGCAATTGGATATTAAGATAAATGAAAAAGTATTAAACAGGAAAACTTTGCAGGATAAATCTAAAAAGAAAGATTGGCTAGTTAAAATTGATAAATTAAAAGAAATAAATGATGAGTTAAATTTACTCACTCCTTACAAAAAAAGATATGAAATATTAAATAACATCGTAAATCATTATCATAAAATTAATCTGGAAAATACATACATGGAACATTCAAATGTTATCAAATCTAAACAAGGAGTAATAGAGAAGATAAGGATCAAAGATCAATCGTTACTGAAATTAAATAATGAAATTACAGCTCTATCTGACAAACTTGCTAAAGCAAAATCAATTCACCGTCAAAGTGAAATGGTAACTATAAAGTTGAACGAATTAGAATCACAGAGAGTAACATTTGAAAATGATTTAATGAATAAAAAAGAACAGCTTGCAATAAGGAGGGCTGATCAAGAAAGCAATCTAAAACAAATCGAAACACTCAATAACAAAATATCCGAGTTAGAAGTGCAGGCTGACAAAATCATTTTTACGGATCAAGTAGGTGCATGGTTGAATCAACATTTTATTCCTTCACTAGTACAGATCGAGTCACAAGTGCTTATTAGTGTAAAAGAAGAATTCAATAAACTCTTTCAGAAATGGTTTTATTTACTGATTGAAGTTAGTGATATAGATGCAGAAATTGATGAATATTTCACACCAGTCGTTAATCAGAATGGATATCGTCTAGAAGTTGAAAGTCTAAGTGGGGGTGAGAAAACCTCAGTTGCACTTGCCTACAGACTTGCTCTTAACGAAATAATAAGGAGAATTATAATGCTCGATGATAACCTCCTAATTTTAGATGAACCTACAGATGGTTTTAGCAAGGAGCAGTTAGTTCAAATCAAACATGTTTTGGACGAACTTAGCGCAGCTCAGGTTATAGTGGTTTCTCATGAAAAGGAATTAGAAGGATTTGTAGAAACAATTTTTAGAGTAATGAAAGAAAGTGAAAAATCTCAGGTCGAATTAGTAATATAAACCAACGCAGCATACTTTCAAGGTAATTGGACTTTTATGAAATAATGAAAATCGATACTATATTAATTACTAACGCTTGGTAAATAAAGAAAATGATATCAGAACAAAGTACAATTCGCTTCGTGGGAGATTATGATAGTAAGGATTATAGTTTGCAAAACATTATATTCTATATCATGATATATCGCCGTCATGGCTGACAAGATTAAGTGTTCCCATATTCTTGTTAAGAAGCAAAGTGAAGCACTATCTATTATTGAAAGATTAGAAAAAGGGGAAAGCTTTGATAAATTGGCAAAAGAACTGTCTATAGATAGAGGAAGTGGTAAGAAGGGAGGTAACCTGGGTTTTTTTGGGAGAGGAATGATGGTGAAACCTTTTGAAGTAGCATCATTTAAACTTGAAAAAAACCAAATTTCTGAACCTGTGAAGACAGAATTCGGCTATCATGTTATAAAAAGAACTGGTTAACTGACTCTGGCCGCCAATCAATTTTGAATAGGGTTATTTGAGCAGCTTAATAAGTTCATAAACCTATGCGTTAACTGGTGGAATTTCCAGATTCACCAGTAGTGTTGTTAGTAAAAGTCAATGTTTCATTACTTGTAGTATTTCCAACTTTGATTGAATGATCGCTCATATTAATTACCATGCTGGGTGTAGTATTTTGATTTTGAGCAATAGCTGAACCAGCGAAAATAAACGGAATTGCAATTAACGCTCCAATTATGAATGCTCTGGATATTGCTAGAAAAACTAATTTCATTTGATTAGCTATTCCTCTTAGGCATATATAGAATTATCTCGCAGGATTCTTAATCGTGGAACTGCAACCAAGATTAACTATCCCTTTAATCAGGTTAATACATGAGAAAGAATCATTTCGAAGTTTTTGAATTTAAAAAAAATTGTAGCTTTTTTTTAAATTAACGATAAATAATCACCAATGACAAAAATTCTCGCAATTATGATAAAGTATCGTGATTTTTTAGAATTATTTGAAAGTATAACCTATGTTTAGGTTAATATACGTCACACTCAAGATACAAACTTAATGATATTTTCTGGTATATCATACTCAGTGTTATACTTTGTGGTTTTCCTTTCTATTTTCTTCTACTTTATTAGTGGTTTTCCCACATATTCTGGACTCAATGATGTTAGAGCAGATGCAAGCATCGCTTTTGGTCAAAGTAATGACGGACAGAAGATTAAAGATGAAAATAGTCTGAATACCACAATAGACTCAGCAATTGATGGCAATAATATTATGATTGCCAACAATGGCAGCACTAGTTCAAACTCGATGAAGTTTTCATTTTCCGGTACGGATAGCGGTGGCGCGAAGGCCAATAGCTTCGAGTGTAGCATGGACGGTAAAGCATTCGTTACCTGTATAAGTACTAACACTGTTAACGCTGCAAACGGTGTGCATATATTTAATGTAAGATCCAAAGATAATGCTGGAAATCAAGATTCAACTCCCGCATCTTTTAGATGGACTGTTGGCACTTCGCCACAAACACCTCCCACACAAACACATACACAAACACCTCCCACACAAACACATACACAAACACCTCCCACACAAACACATACACAAACACCTCCCACACAAACACATACACAAACACCTCCCACAGAAACACCTCCCACACCACCAATTCCCAAAATCTCTGTGATAGATGGTAACAATAATACCATATCTGAAAATGGATATAGTCAGTCTTCATCAATCAGATTTACTTTTGGCACTAACGATACTAGCGGTGTCGGAACAATTCAACATGAATGTAATATTGATAACTCCAAATATGTTACCTGTACCAGTCCACTTGTATTTCATAATTTAATAAAAGATGGGAAGCATACGTTTAATGTCAGGGCTGAAGACAGAGTAGGCAATAAAAGCTCATCTCCCACATCCTTTACTTGGAACGTAGATACAGTATCACCTACAACAACTATTGACGCTGCTGTTGATGGCAAAAAGGCCCCTATTGATAATGGCTCCAATTCAAATTCTAATACCATGTCAATAAAATTCTCAGGTAACGATACTGCGGGCAATGAATCTAAAGGGGCGGGTATAAGTCACTTTGAATGTAATATTGATAACTCCAAATATGTTACCTGTACCAGTCCATTTGTATTTCATGATTTAATAAAAGATGGAATCCACACATTTACTGTCTTATCTGTAGATAAGGCGAGAAATAAAGATAACACTCCTGCTTCATTCACCTGGACAGCTGATACACTAGCACCTCGTATCTCTATCAATACCGTCACTGATGGTAACGGGAGGTTCATTATAGGTGGTAGTAACACATCATCTAATTCTGTGACATTTACTTTTTCAGGCAACGATACTGGGGGTAATGAAGGGAAAGGAGTGGGAATAAAGCAATTTGAGTGTTCATTGGATGGAGCATCATTTTCTATCTGTACAAGCCCTGTTCGCTTTACTTCTGTTAATTTACCAGAGGGGACTCATACCTTTGAAATAGTTGCTGAGGATAATATTGGAAACATAAATTCTTCTCCCGAATCATTCGCATGGACCATAGACAGCGAACCACCTACCACTAAAATTGATTCTGCAACTGACGGTCACAAAAGTAGTGTCAGTAATAGAGGTAACACTTCTTCAAACTCAATAATATTTTCGTTTTCTGCTGTTGATAGTGGCGGTAGAGAGAGTAATGGCGTTGGGATAAAGAAGTTCGAATGCAAGATAGATAATTCAGATTTTGCATCTTGTACTAGCCCCATCCTATATACGAATCTACTTGATGGCAGTCATAGATTGAACGTACTGTCTGAAGACAATGTTGGAAATATAAGCCCTGCTCCCGCATCATTTGACTGGACTGTCGACACATTACTTCCTGATACGACTATTACATCAGTTGTTGACAGTAATGCTACCACAATAGAGAATAATAGTAACATAAAATCTGATTCTATACAATTTAACTTTACTGGTAAGGATGATGGTGATAAGGAGGGTAAGGGATTAGGAATCAAAAAATATGATTGCAGTATAGATAGTTCAAATTATACTACTTGCACAAGCCCCGTGCAATTAACTACCGCCAACATAACTGATGGAACTCATGTCTTTAAAGTGCTGTCTGAAGATGGTGTCGGAAATATTGATCCGTCGCCTGCATCATTTAACTGGACCTTAGACATAGTACCGCCTACGACAAGTATCAAATCTGCCATCGATGGTAATAAAAGTACTATAACTAACGGGACTAGTACTAATTCAAAGTCTGTGACATTTAGATTCTCTGGTAACGATACTAAGGGAGTGGGTATAAATCACTTTGAATGCAGTATGGATAACTCTAATTTTACAATCTGTACCAGCCCCATTGAATTCAACTCTGTCACTCTAGCTGATGGCAACCATACCTTTAGAGTCCTGTCAGTAGATAACTCAACAAATAAAGATCCGTCTCCTGCCTCACTAACATGGACGGTAGATTCAGTACCGCCTGAAACTGCAATTCTGTCCGTTAGTGATGGCAATGAAACTAGAATCAATGCTGGTGAGAATACTTCGTCCAATCTTGCTACAATAACATTCGCTGGTAACGATACTGGCGGAGCTGGAGTAGAACATCTTGAATGTTCACTGGATGGTGCATCGTTTGCCGTCTGTACCAGTCCCGTGCAATTAACTCCTGCGAACTTAACTGACAGAACACATATCTTTAAAGTTATATCTGAGGATAAATCAGCAAACAAAGACCCATCACCTGCATCATTTAACTGGACCGTAGACACTGTGCCGCCCATAACTACAATCAATACAGCCGTTGATGGTAATAAGAGCAGTATAACTAACGGTAGCAGTACTAAATCAAAGTCTATAACGCTAGGATTCTCTGGTAACGATACTGGCGGAGCTGGAGTAGAAAATCTTGAATGTTCACTGGATGGTGCATCGTTTACCGTATGTACCAGTCCCGTGCAATTGAGTCCCGCCAACCTAATAGATGGAGCTCACACATTCATGGTAATCGCACAAGATAAAGTAGGAAATATGGCTACGACTCCTGCATTATTCAACTGGACCATTGACACTCTGCCACCCATTACAACAATCGATACTGCCACCGATAGCAATAAAAGTGCAGTAAGCAACGACGGCATCACCAATTCTACCTCACTGACGTTTACATTTTCAGGTAGTGACAATGGTGTTGGAATACATAACTATGAATGCAGTTTGGATAGCTCCAACTTTACTGCCTGTACCAGCCCTGTTCGATATGACAATCTAACCAATGGTATTCATGGATTTGACGTGGTGGCTGAGGACAAAGTTGGAAATAAAGGCTCAGCTCCCTCTTCTTTTAATTGGACTACAGACACTGAACCTCCTTCCACATCAATATTTTCAGCTACTGCTGGCGATAACAGAATCATGGCTCCTGGTACCAATACATCCTCAAACTCTGTCACATTTGAATTTTCAGCAAATGATACTGGTGGCAGTGAGGATAAAGGTGTAGGAATAAAGCAGTATGAATGCAGTTTAGATAAGTCCAACTTTAGTACTTGTAGCAGCCCTGTCAAGTTTAGCTCCACTGATTTGAATGATGGTGGCCATATCTTTAAGATAAGAGCTAAAGACAATGCCGGAAATATGAATCCCACCCCTGCATCCTTCAGTTGGAAGATAGACACTGTACCACCTATAACTACTATCAAATCTGCCATCGATGGTAATAAGAGTACTATCACTAACGGTAGTAGTACTAAATTCAAGTCTGTGACGCTTTCATTCTATGGTAACGATAATGGTACAGGAATAAGTAACTTTGAATGCAGTCTGGATAATTCCAACTTTACTGCTTGTACCAGTCCTGTACAGTCTGTTAACCTAACTGATGGTGGTCATATTTTTAAGGCCACAGCCAAAGACAATGCAGGAAATATTAATCCCTCTCCTGCATTATTCAGCTGGACCGTAGACACAGTTGCACCGCTTACTTCTATAGATTCTGCTATCGATGGTAATAAATCAACAGTTAATACCGGGGGTAACACATCATCAAACTCACTAACATTTGCATTCTCAGGTACTGATAGCGGTGTGGGTCTCAGCCACTTTGAGTGTAGTGTCGATAATTCAAACCCGGTCACCTGTACTAGTCCTCTCCAAATAGACAGTCTAAGAGATGGTGTCCATACACTCATAGCCAGTGCTCATGACAACGTTGGAAATAGAGATTTGTCGCCTGCATCATTTAGCTGGACCGTAGACACTGTTGCACCAGTTACTTCTATAAATTCTGCTTTTGATGGTAATAAATCAGAAATTCACAGTGGTGGTAACACGTCTTCAAATAATGCAATGTTCATTTTTTCAGCCAAAGATACTGGCGGCGTAGAAAATAAAGGGGTAGGTATCAATCACTTTGAATGCAGTATAGACAATTCAAATTATGTTACCTGTACTAGTCCACTTGCGACCAATTCTTTGACTGAAGGCTTGCATAATTTGAGGATATTTTCAAATGACAATGTTGGAAATGTGGGATCACATCCTGCTTCAATTAATTGGACTGTTGACACAACACCACCTGCAACCTCTATAAATTCTGCTATTGATGGCAATAACCGCACTTTAGATAACAAAGCGAATAGTTCGTCTACCTCCATTACATTTACATTGACGGGGAACGATAATGGTGGGGTTGGAGTAAATCATATAGAATGTTCATTAGATGGTGGATCATTTGCTGAATGTAAAAGCCCTATTGAATATTCCTCTTCCAATATATCAGACGGTGCTCATATTTTTGAGGCACGGGCTGTGGACAATGTAAGAAATAAGGACCTCTCTCCATCAACGTTTGCATGGACTGTAGATACAGTACCACCCGATGCCAATATTGATTCTGCCTCCGATGGTAAAGGGATTAGTATTGACACCGGTGGCAACACATCATCTAACTCGATGACATTTAACTTCTCGGGTATCGACACCGGAGGAAAAGAAGGTAATGGAGTAGGCATCAATCACTTTGAATGCAGTCTGGATAACTCCAACTTTACTCTTTGTAACAGTCCTGTACATACCGTCAAGCTGACAGACGGTCCGCATATTCTTGATATACGGGCTCAAGACAATGTTGGAAATATAAGTCCGTCACCATCCTCATTTCCATGGACTGTAGACACAAAACCCCCTACTACTAACATCGACTCTGCTACTGACGGTACCAATACCACTGTCACTAACGGCGGTAATACTAAATCAACCTCTATTGCCATCTTATTTTCTGGTAACGATACTGGTGTCGGAGTAGGTAAATTTGAATGCAGTTTGGATAATTCCAACTTTACTGCTTGTACCAGTCCTGTAGAGTCTGTTAACCTGACTGATGGAGCTCACATTGTTCAGATAAAAGCACAGGATACTGTTGGAAACACAGGTGGACTTCCATCATCATTTAGATGGACTGTAGACACAACAGCCCCTACTACCACCATAGACTCTGCTACTGATAGTCATGGTAAAAAAATTGCTACGAATGGTAATTCTTCATCAAACTCCATAACGTTAGCATTCTCAGGGAATGATACTGGTGTAGGAATCAATCACTTTGAATGCAGTATTGACAATTCAAACCCTGTTACCTGTACTAGCCCTACGAAGGTCAACAGCATAACAGATGGAAAACATACCATATCCATAACGGCTGAGGATAACTCGACAAATAAAGACCTGTCTCCTTCACTATTCAATTGGACTGTAGATACAACCCCGCCAACAACTACAATAAACTCCGTCGAAGATGTTAACCAAAGCACACTATCCAATGGTGCTAGTACGAAATCTACTTCGGTGATAGTTGCATTCTCAGGTACGGACGCTAGCGGTGTGGGTATTGACCGCTATCTATGCAGTATTGATAATTCAAACTTTGTCACATGTACCAGCCCAGTTCAATTTAGTAATCTAAAAGACGGTGCCCACATTTTGCATCTAAGAGCTGAGGATAAAGTTGGAAACACTGGTGGATCTCCATCGTCGTTTACTTGGACTGTTGATACAACACCACCTGCAACTTCTATAAACTCTGCCACTAATGGTAATAACAGCGCCGTAACCAATGGTGGCATTACCAAATCCACCTCCATGACGTTTTCATTCTCTGGTACAGATACTGGCGGCGTTGATCACTTTGAATGCAGTGTGGATAAGTCAAACTTTACTGTCTGTTCCAGCCCCATCCAATTTACCTCTGTTAACCTAGGTGAAGGTACCCATACCTTTAGAGTCCTTTCAGAGGATAACTCTACAAATAAAGATCCGACCCCTGCCTCATTTACGTGGACCATAGATACAGTGCCTCCCAACACTACTCTAGTTTCTGCAATCGATGGTAATAGAACATCTCTCAGGACTGGTGATAACACGTCTTCGAATTCTATAACTTTTGCATTTACTGCCAATGATACCGGAGGTAATAAAGGAAAAGGTGTGGGAATCAACCATTTTGAATGCAATATTGATAACTCAAAGTATGCTAGCTGTACAAGCCCTTACGCATTCACAAAAGGCCTTAAAGATGGGACTCATACTTTTAATGTTCTCTCTGTTGATAACTCGAGAAATAAGGATGCAACTCCATCATCGTTTACATGGACTGTGGACACAACTCCACCTGCAACCACTATAAATTCTGCCACAGATGGTAATAAGACCGCTGTGCCCAATGGCGGCAGCACCAAATCGACCTCAATGACATTCGTGTTTTCTGGCAACGATACTGGCGGCGTAGGAATAGATCACTTTGAGTGTAATGTAAATGGTTTGACGTTTGTTGCCTGTACCAGCCCATTTACATTCCCTAGTCTATCCGAAGATGGCCAGTATACTCTGGAAATAAGGGCCCATGACAAGGTCGGAAATAAGGACCCGTCTCCAGCTACGTTTACGTGGACTGTTGATACATCGCCTCCAACAACTGCTATTGATTCTGCCACTGATGGTAATAACAAAGTCATAACTACGGGTGGTAACACATCTTCAAACTCTATGGTCTTGTTGTTCTCTAGTATCGACAGTGGTGTAGGTGTTGCTCATTCTGAATGCAGTATAGACAATTCCAGCTTTGCAGTATGTACCAGTCCAATACAATTTACTTCTAAAAAATTAAGCGATGGGATACATATCTTAAAGATAAGATCTGAAGACAAAGTTGGAAATAGGGGGTCAACACCGGCCTTGTTCAACTGGACAGTAGACACAACTGCTCCAAACACTAAAATTGATTCAGCCACAGATGGTAATAAGAGTACAGTAACCAATGACGGTAACACTAAATCCACCTCAATGACATTTGCGTTCTCTGGCAACGATACTGGCGGCGTAGGTATAGACCACTTTGGCTGCAGCATCGATAAATCTGAGTTTGTCACATGTACCAGCCCCTTCACATACTCCAAGTCGTTCAAAGATGGTATCCATACATTTAGGGTATTATCTGAAGACAAAGTTGCAAATAAAGATCAGTCACCTGCTTCTCTCAGCTGGACAGTAGATACTGTTGCACCGTCCACTAGAATTGATTCAGCCACAGATGGCAACAAAAGCTCCATAATTAACGGTGGTAATTCCTCTTCGAATTCTGCAATAATTATGTTTTCAGGGCTAGACAGTGGTGGCAATAGTGGTAAGGGTGTAGGCATTAATCACTTTGAATGCTCACTTGATGGTGCATCCTTTTCCAATTGTACTGCTCCACTCAAAATTAACAAACTAAAAGACGGTACTCACACGGTAGAGTTAAGAGCGTCAGACAATGTAGGCAATAAAGACTCGTCCCCTGCTTCCCTAAGCTGGACAGTCGATACTGCCGCACCATCCACTTCTATCACCTCTGTATTAGACGGTAAAAGAAATATTGTAGCTGCAGGTGGCAATACTACATCCACATCGATGGTCTTTACACTATCAGGTAACGACACAGGTATAGGTTTGGACCACTTTGAATGCTCACTTGATGGCGCATCATTTACTCTTTGCACCAGCCCTGTAGTGTTCAAGAATCTTGCAGACGGGGCTCACACCTTGGAAGTTCAGTCTAAAGATAAAGTTGGAAATGTAGATGTAACACCTGCATCATTTGCCTGGAGAATTGATACGACACCCCCAACTACATCTATTGGCTCTGCCGTTGACGGTAATAAGACAGGTATATCTAACAACAGTAGTACTCGCTCAAACTCTATAACATTTAGTTTCTCAGGCCAAGATACTGGTAAAGTAGAGGTAAAGCGATTTGAATGCAGCCTGGACAATTCTGAGTTTGCTGCCTGCACAACTCCATTTTCATTTCACAAGTTAACTGATGGTACTCATACATTCAAGATAAGGGCAGTAGATAACTCGGGCAATCGCGATGGCTCACCGGAAATATTTAATTGGAGAGTTGATACAACTGCTCCTTCTAGCATTATTACTACCGCAAAAGATGGTAATAACAAAACTATAGCGCCAGGTGGTAATACTACATCCACAGCGATGACCTTAACATTCTCAGGTAATGATACAGGTATAGGTTTGGACCACTTTGAATGCTCACTTGATGGCGCATCATTTAAAAATTGTACTAGCTCTGTTCAGCTTAAC
>Ga0209811_10000892_pt1 | contig 10814 bp, 10 predicted proteins | sample Coa_R1_6_FD_187161 | JGI IMG/M metagenome (GOLD analysis project Ga0209811, IMG submission 187161) | Surface soil microbial communities from Centralia Pennsylvania, which are recovering from an underground coalmine fire. - Coalmine... | ecosystem: Environmental > Terrestrial > Soil >...
TGCAGGGCTTTCGGCTCTACGACGAACGTACCGTCGACCATGTCGCACCATGGCTCCACAAACCGATTGAGCTGGTGGCCCCGCTCGAGCTCGGGCGGGAGCCGCACGTCCTGCTCGTCCCGGCGGCCCGGCGATGAAGCTCGTCCAGACGCTCGTCGTCCGTGACGAGGTGGACATCGTGGATGCACAGATCGCGTATCACCTGAACGCTGGTGTCGATTTCGTGATTGCGAGTGATCACGAGTCCGTCGACGGCACGACGGAGATCCTCGAGTCGTATGCGCGTGCCGGGCATCTGCTCAGGATCCCCGTCGCCGGCCCGGTGCGAGAGGGGGACTGGCGCACGCACATGGCGCGGCTCGCTGCGACGGAGCACGGTGCCGACTGGGTGATCAATACGGACGCCGACGAGTTCTGGGTGTCGCGCAGCGGGACCCTGAAAGACACGGTCACTGCAGTGCCGAGGAGCGTGGGGATCGTCTGGGCCCTGAGCCGGCATTTCGTTCCGCGTCCGGGAGAGGGATTCTTCGCCGACCGTATGACGGCACGCGTCTCGGCGTCGGCGCCGATCAACGATCCGACGAGCCCGTATCGGCCGCACGCGAAGGCGGCGCATCGGGCGGATCCACGAATCCGAATCGGGTTCGGCTCCCACATGGTCTTCTCGGACCGGCTGGCGCCCGTCACGGGATGGCATCCGGCAGAGGTTTTCCACTTTCCTTTCCGGACGCTCGAGCAGTACGAGCGCAAGAGCGTGCGCCGTGTGCACGGGGACAAGCCGCTCGGCCAGTACGTGCGTGCGAACCAGGCGCGGGCAGCAGGTCGGATCGGCGAGCGGTTCCGGTCTCTCGTCGTCGACGACGCAACGCTTGCCCGCGGCGAAGCCGCCGGCTCGCTTGTCGTGGACACGCGCCTCCGCAATGCGCTGCGCGAACTGCGCGACGGTCAGGCGGACGGGCGTCGTGTGACGAGGTCATACGATCTCGAGGTCGCGCTGGCGTCCGAGGGCGCCATCCTCCAGGACGCCGATCTCGTGAGGGTCCTGCGGGCAGTGGACGGGTTGCGCGCGCGGGTCGATGCAGTGGAGCGGCGAGGGTGGGGGCACCGTGGAGGAAGGCGCGAATAGAGTGGCAACCCCGTGAAGCTCGTCATGACATTGACGCCGAGCGCCGACGCCGAGGTGCTGGATGCCCAGATCGCGTACCACTTGAACGCAGGTGTCGACGTCGTCTTGACTACGGCTGCCGCGTCGCAGGACGCCGAGGAAGCACTCGAACGCCATGTGCGTGGCGGTTACGTGGTGAAGGCACCGTCGGGCGCCGGGCTCGCTGACCAGGCAGTCGGCGAGCACGCGGCCGACTGGGTGATCGACTCGCATGGGGGCGAGTTCTGGTGGCCCCGCGGCGAAGGCCTGAAGGATGTGCTGATCGCGATTCCCCCGCGCTACACGATCGTGCAGGCGCTCGCGCGCCCGTTCGTTTCAAGGCATGACGGTGCCGGCTCATTCGAGAACCGCATGACAGTTCGCCGTCCCGTCGAGCAGGGCTCCGACGGCGAACAGGGCGCCGAGACGCGCACGTTGCGCCCGATCTACCGCGGCCGGCCCGGTCCCGGTCGCGGCGGTCAAGTCCCGCTTCGCGCGTGGTATCCGGTCGAGGTCTTCCAGTTCCCCATGCGTGGAGAGCCCGGCGTCGGCGAAGAGGAACTGTCTCGCGGGATTGCCGAAGAGACGCTGGTCGTGGACGAGCGCCTTCGCGATGCGCTGCGCGCGTTGCGCGGCGGACAGGGCTTTCGGCTCCCGACCGACGGGGTGAGCGCACTCACCTTCAGGAGCCCCGACGTCGTCGACGACGCCGCCTATGCCGTTGAGTGTGCCGCGGTGGGCGAAGTCGACCTGCTCCGGCTTGACCGGCACATTCGCGAACTGGAGGCCCGAATCGCTTTCCTGGAGGCGCGTTTCTGGCCACGCGTGCTGCGCTCGGTCTCACGGCTCGGAGGAGCGGCCCGGGTGCGCCGCTAGCATCGGCCCGATGACCGAGCTCAAGCTGGAGCCTCGGGAGCGGGCCGCACAGCCGTCGGCTGAGCCGGCTCCGCGACCACCACGCGACGAGCGGGTCACCGTCATACGCCCGGCTCCCCGGTGGCCGCACCTCGACGTCTCGGAGATCTGGCACTACCGCGAGCTGCTCGCGCGGCTTGTGTGGCGGGACATCGCCGTCCGCTACAAGCAGACCTCGATCGGGGTCGCCTGGGCGGTGATCCAGCCGTTCCTGACGATGGTGGTCTTCAGCCTCGTCTTCGGGAAATTCGGCAACTTCCCGTCGAAGGGAGTCCCATACCCGATCTTCACCTTCTCGGCGCTGCTGCCGTGGACGTTCTTCGCGTCCGCTGTAGCGCTGTCCAGCACAAGCCTCGTCACCAACCGCGGTCTCGTTACGAAGGTGTATTTCCCGCGCGTGCTGATGCCGTTGGCCGCCGTCACCGTGCCGATCGTCGACTTCTTCCCGGCGTTCATCGTGCTCGTCGGGCTGATGGCCTACTACTCGGTCTGGCCGGGAATCGGTCTTCTGTTCGCACCGCTGTTTCTGCTCATGGCGGGTATTGCAGCGCTCGGCGTGGGCTTGTTTCTGTCCGCCCTCAACGCTCGCTATCGAGATGTGCCGTACGCGGTCCCGTTCCTGATCCAGATCTGGTTCTACCTCTCGGGGGTGGTGTACGCGTTGAGCTCGCTTCCGGAAAAGTGGCAGTGGGTACTCGCCGTCAATCCGATGACGGCGGTCATCAACGGCTTCCAGTGGGGCGTGCTCGACACTGCCGCGCCCGACGTGGGCAAGACAGCGGTGAGCGTCGCGGCGACCGCGGTCTTCTTCGTGGTGGGACTCTGGTACTTCCGGCGAACCGAGCCGCGCTTCGCGGACACGATCTGATGACGACGGCAGCCGTGAGCTCCGAAGGTCTCTCGAAGCGCTACCGGATCGGCGCGCTACACGGCGCGTACGGAACGCTGCGCGACTCGCTGTCGGCTGGCATGAGGCGGGCGCTGCGCCACGAGCATCGGCCACACGACGAAGACATCTGGGCGCTTCGCGACGTCTCGTTCGACGTGCGGGACGGCGAGGTCCTCGGTGTGATCGGCAGGAACGGCGCCGGCAAGTCGACGCTGCTCAAGATCCTGACGAGAATCACGACGCCGACCGAGGGTCGCGCGACGATCCGCGGCCGGGTCGGCAGCCTCCTCGAGGTCGGGACCGGTTTCCATCCAGAGTTGACCGGCCGCGAGAACGTCTTCCTCAACGGCTCGCTGCTTGGGATGAAGCGGCGCGAGATCACCAACAAATACCCGGAGATCGTGGAGTTCGCCGGTGTCGAGAAGTTCATCGACACCCCGGTCAAGCGCTACTCGAGCGGGATGTCCGTCCGACTGGCCTTCGCCGTCGCCGCGTATCTCGAGCCTGAAGTTCTACTGGTGGACGAAGTGCTCGCGGTCGGGGACGCGGAGTTCCAGCGCCGGTGTCTCGGGCGAATGGAGGACCTCAGTCAGTCGGGTCGCACGGTGCTGTTCGTTTCGCACAACATGCAGGCTGTCGCGCAGCTCTGCGACCGCGCGCTCTTGCTCGACGGCGGCCGGATCGTCAAAGACGGCCCGAGCACGGAGGTCGTGGCGGAGTACCTCCAAGCGGGCCACGGGAGCGGCGCGAGCCGCGTGTGGGGCGAGCTCGACGCGCCTGGTGACGGGCTCGTCCGAATGCGCTCCGCGCGCGTGCTCCAAAACGGGGCCGTTACCGGCTCGGTGGACGTGCGCGAACCGGTCGGGATCGAGATCGGGTTCACCGTGCTCGACCACGGGGAGCCCGTGTTCCCGAAGATCAAGGTCTTCGACCGGCAGGGCGAGGTGGCGTTCAACGCGCTCGACACGAGCCCGCGCTGGCAGGAGCCTGCCACGCCGGGCGAGTACACCTCCATCGCGTGGATCCCCGGCAACCTGCTCAACGAGGGCCTGATCAGTGTCGACGTCGCAGTCTGCTCGCTCGACGGGACGAAGTTCCACCATCGCGCCGGGGAGCCCGATGCCGTGTCCTTCCACGTTCACGATCCGGGGCAGGGGGACTCGGCGCGCGGCCAGTTCGTCGGGCAGGTTCGCGGTGTCATCCGGCCCTTGCTCGAGTGGAGCTCGGAAGAGCGATAGTCGGGATCGTCCTCGTGCGCAACGAGGACGTCTTCCTCGAGCAGGCGATCCGGAACGTCGCCTCGTTCTGCGACCGCATTCATGCGGTCGACCACGTTTCGACGGACGGGACCTGGGAGGTGCTGCGACGGCTCGACCGCGACCTCGATCATTTCGACGCACGCCGTTCGCGGCATGCCGGAGACTCGCACAAGCTCGTCGAGCCATACGCAGGCACTGCTACCTGGGTCTTCGGTGTGGACGGCGACGAGCTCTACGACCCCGAGCGTCTTGCGGGCTTTCGCCAGGAGCTGCTCGGAGGCGCCTACCACGACGTCTTCAAGGTTGCCTCGAACGTCCTCAACTGCGTCGAGCTCGACCGGGGGCGACGAACGGCTGCCGGCTATCTCTCGCCGCCCTCACGCTCGATCACGAAGCTCTACAACTTTGGCGCGATCGAGTCCTGGCGCGGCGACGGCGCCGAGCGCCTGCACGGGGGGACGCTCGTGTTCCGCGACGGTTACGACGAGAGCGCGGTCGAAAACATCGGCGAGCGTGTGCCGTGGGAGGAGACACCTTTGCGTTGTCTGCACGCGTGCTTTCTGCGGCGATCGACCGAGGAGGCGCTACGCACGGGCGCCCCCGCCGGCAGGCCGATCCTCGAGGAGACGGGCATGCAGGACCGCAGTGTGCGGGGTCGCCTCAAGCGACGTCTGCGCGGGCACTCAGCGCCGCAGACCTCCGCGTGGAAGAACGAGAAGTACATGCGCGGCGACCTGGTCTCGGTCGACGCCGCGCCGTTTTTCCCGGTCAGCTGAGCGCGTAGCGCTGCGCGGCGTCGAGCCCGTTCGCGGACCCAGAGGGGAACGAGTAGTTGCGCTCTGTCAACGACGCGAGCGATGCGGGCGACGAGTACGTCACCGTCGAGAGGACTCGTGGCCTGGCAGTCGCGAAGCCGCCGCGGTGAAAGCCGCTCGTGTTGCAGAAGATGATCGTCCCCTTCGGCGCAGTGAACGTCTTGATCGCCTCGGCGGGAATGCGCTGCGCGAGCTCGTCCGGGGGTGGGTAGCTCTCGCTGAGCGGGCGCCAGGGCCAGTCGTCGGCGTAGGGCCCGCCGCGCGCGCTGCCGGCGACGTACTCGAAGGGGCCAGTCTCCTCGTCGACGTCGACCAGGTAGAGGAACGCCTTCAGTAGGTGGCGGTCGTTGAAGTCGCGATGCCAGCGCTGGGACGCCTTCCGCTCGCTGCTCACTGCTTGCGGGATCGAATACCAGACGTCCACGTACTCGAGCTTCGACCACAGCCCCAGGTAGGCGTTCGCGACGTCGAGCATGCGGTGCGACGAGCACGCAAGGAGCCAGGGATCGTCGAGCGCGATGTTGCCGTCGTAGCTGTGCAGCCTCACGACGAATTCCTTGCCGGCGCGGCGACGGAGGCCTTCGCCATCGCTGGCGAGCGCGTGTTCCGTCTCGGTCGTGAAGCGGTGGGCCTGCTCTTCGATCTGCTGACGAAGCGTCTCGTCCGTCACCAGCTCCGTGAACGGGACGCTGGCGTAGCCCTCACGCCCCAGAGCGTCGACGATCGAGCGCTGCACGCTGTCCAACTCCGGCCGCCCGTGCGCGAACTTGCGGCGACTCGCGCGGTTCGACAACAGGCGGTCGTGAAGCTCATACGTGGCGGCGATGCCCCGTCGCTCGATCGCGGTTCCGAGCCGGTGGGCGCGTGCCGCGAGCTTTGTCTTCTTGCGGTGCACTGCCCAAAACCCTAGCGAGCGTCGGCGAGTGCTCTACGGTTCTCTCCTGTGCCGGCGCCCTCGTCCGTCTTCTTCGCCTTCCGGGACTCGCCTCAACGGCGAGCGGCGCTTCGCTCCGCTCGGGGGTCGGCCGGGCGCTACGCGCTGTTCGGCCTGGACGAGATCGCGGTTCGCGGCGTCGACGTCCGCCACAACCTCGAGCGGGACCGTAGGACACCGCTCTGGGCACGCGCGGCGGCTGCGGCGGTGAACCGTCTGCTGTACGCCGCCGGCGGCTACGGCGGTGACTTCGCATCCGTTCTCGCATCCTTGCGGCAGGTCAACGCCGCCGACGTGATCTTCTCAACGGTCGACACCGTCGGCATCCCGCTGGTCTTGCTGAAGCGGGCCGGCCTTGTCCGGCGGCCTCTGGTCTACGTCTCGATCGGGCTGCCGGAGAGACTTGAGCAGCTCCGGGGCGAGCGGATGCGCAACCGCTACCGAACAGCCCTCGGAAAGGCGGCCGCCGTCGTCGCGTACAGCGAGAACGAGGCGGGCTGGCTGCGGGATTGGCTGGCGCCCGGAGGCCCGCTGGTCGTTTTCGTTCCTTTCGGTGTCGACGTGGACGTCTTCCGGCCCGTCGAGGCCGAGCCGGATGCCGACGTCCTCTCCGTAGGCGTGGATCCGCGGCGCGACTTCGAACTCCTGGTCGCGATCGCGGAGCGCAATCCGGAGCTGAGCTTCCGCATCGTTGCGGGAGTCGATCGTGCACGCAGCCTCGGAGAACTTCCGGCCAACGTTGCGCTCGAAACGGACATTCCGCTCGAGCAGGTGCGGTCGCGACTCGCGGGGGCGCGCTGCGTCGCGCTGCCCGTGCGCGACAACAGCTACTCCGGCGCGACCACCACGCTCCTCCAGGCCATGGCCATGGCCAGGCCCGTGATCGTGTCGCGCACCGCGGCGATCGCCGCAGGTTACGAGCTCGAGGACGGTGTCAACTGCCGGCTCGTCGAGCCCGGCGACGAGCAAGGCTTCGAGCGAGCGCTGCTGGAAACGCTGACGGGCGCGGCTGCCGCTCGTTCACTCGGCAGCCGCGCCCGTCAGACGGTGGAGCGCAGTTTCTCCTGGGAGCGCTTTACCGATGCGCTCTGGGAGGTGCTATGCCGCTGCTAGGCGCTCACCTTCAGGACGTACCCCGCCGCCGACTTTACGCCGAGCTTGTCGACGACCTGCATCCGGAGGGAATAGACCCCGGCCTTCGTCGGCGTCCCCGAGATCTCGCCTGTCTTGCGGTTGAGCCTCAGGCCGGACGGCAGGTAGCCGGGACGACCTCCGAGCAGGTTCCAGGTGCGAGGCGTGAGACCGCCGCGCGCGAGGAGCTTCACCTTGTAGGCCTTACCGACCTTGGCGGCTCTGAGCGGCCTCTTGCTGATCGTGAGTCTCGGAGTGACGACGAGATTGACCTCCGAGGTCTGCGTGAGGCCGAGCGTGTCTGTGATCACCAGTTTGAGCGGATAACTGCCGGCCACGGTCGGCTTGCCGCCGATCGCACCGGTGGCGCCATCGAACGCCAGGCCAGTCGGCAGCGTGCCTTGCAGCGACCAGGTGTAGCCCGGGCGCCCGCCGGTCGCGGTCGGCTTGAATGCGAACGCCAATCCGACCTCCGCGGCGGTGGGCAACTTGTCGATCTTCAACGGAGCAACGACGGCGAGCGTGTACGTCTCGGCGTCGGTCCGGCTCCCGTCCGTCACCTGGATCTTGAACGTGTAGTCGCCGGTGGCCGTAGGCGTTCCCGACACGACGCCGTTCGAGCTGTTCAACGCGAGGCCCGCGGGCAGAGCGCCCGAGACGACCGACCACGTCTGGGTGCCGCCGCCTTCAGCGGTGAGTTGGGAGCTGTACGGCGCGTTCGTGGTGGCAACCTGCGGGTTGAGCGCGTTCTGCTGGATGTTGAGCCCTTGCAGAATCGTGATCGCGAACTCCCGCTGCGCCTTCGCCGGCACCACGCAGAACGAAGCGGTAGGCGGGTCCTGGTCGCTGAGCTCAACCCAGAAGTCGTACTTCCCACCCACGGTCGGGACGCCGCTGATCGTGCCGGACTTCGAGAGGGAGAGGCCGGTCGGCAGCGCGCCCGCGAGGATCCTGTACTGATACGGCAGGGCGGGCCCGCAGCCGCCTTCGCCGTGGAACGTCTTGCTATACGACTGTCCGGTTGCTCCCTGAGGCATGTTGTAGCTGTCGTCCGAGAACCGGAGGGCAAAGGCCGCGGGCACGACGACAAGCGCGAGCAGCGAGACCAGAAGCAGAACTCTTGTAAAACGCATATGGCTCCTTTTCGATGGCATCCAGCTCCCACAGACCCCTGTCTGGACGGCCGGGATGGTACCGCGGAAGTCAGACAGTCACGGCGTGCAAGAGGCCCTCGTAAGAATTCTTTACATGTCTGAAAGAGACGCTTTTCGGACGCCCCTGCGCAGGGTGGCGAGGCCGGTCCGCACCCTTGCTCGGCGCAGTCGCACCGAGGCGGATTGGCTGCGCTCGCGTCGTGCGAACGCCGATCTCGCCGTCTTCCACGAGTTCACGGCCCCGCCTTATGGAGGGGGCAACCAGTTTCTGCTCGCCCTCGTACGCGAGCTCGAAGGACGCGGGCTCGAGGTGGAGGTGAACCGGCTCTCGGGCGGGACGCGTGCGTGCCTCTACAACTCGTTCAACTTCGACTTCGGCAGGTTGAAGCGGTTTGCGCGCGATGGTGTTCGCATGGTGCACCGGGTCGACGGCCCGATCGGCACCTACCGCGGCTTCGACGACGGTACCGACCGCCGCATCGTGGGGATCAACCAGAAGCTCGCCGACGCGACGATCCTGCAATCCGCGTACAGCCTCGCCAAGCATCGTGAGCTCGGGCTCGAGTTGCGCGATCCAGTGGTGATCCACAACGCTGTCGATCCGGCGATCTTTCATCCCCCTGCTGCACGCGAGCGAGTCGCGAGTCCGCGGGTGCGCATCATCACCACCAGCTGGTCGGACAATCCGCGGAAGGGTGCTGAGGTGCTGCAGTGGCTCGACCGGAACCTCGACTTCGCGGCGTTCGAGGTGACGTTCGCCGGCAACACGCAAGCGAGGTTCGAGCGGATCCGTGTCGTCGGGCCCCTTGCCTCCGAGCCGCTTGCCGACCTGCTGCGCGCGCACGACCTCTACCTCGCGCCGAGCCAGGACGACCCTTGTTCGAACGCGCTGCTCGAGGCACTTGCCTGCGGGCTCCCCGCCGCATATCTGCGGAGCGGCGGCCATCCCGAGCTGGTCGGTGACGGCGGTGTCGGCTTCGACTCCTCGGAGGAACTTCCGGAAGTATTCGCGCGGCTCCGTGAAGAGCTGGAGCAACGTCGCGGCGCAATCCGTGTCCCGGCTTTGTCCGACGTTGCCGATCGCTACCTGGAAGTGCTGCGGGGATGACGACCGCACTGCGTCGGCTGGCGCTCAGTGCATACGTTCCTGCACGCACGTTTTCGTGGCCGGGCGCGTCGCGCCTGTTCGTCGTCGGCGACGACTTCGGGTGGTCGATCGACGACGACCGCGCGAGGCTGACTGCCACGGCCAAGCGCCTCGGTTACGACGTCGCTCCGGCGAACTGGGCGCGCTTCGCGGAGCGCCAGGCGGTGTTCCATCACGACCACTTCGGCGCGCTGCAGCCTCGCTGGCTCGACTCGTCGCACAAGCTCGGTCTCAGCTACTTCCACGGACGTCCCGGAACGCCGGGCTACCCCGAGTTCGACCGCGCCTTCGCGGCGTTGAGGCGCCACGCCGGGCGCATCGACCGGGTACAGGTGACGCACGCCGAGATGGAAGAGCTCGTGATCGGTGCCGGGGTCGATCCGGCGAGGGTGTTCCGCATTCCGATCGGTATCGATCTTGCGCGCTTTCCGGTCGGAAGCGACGAGTCACGCGCAGCCGCACGCGCCGCGTTGTCCATTCCGGCGGCTGCGTTCGTCGTGGGCTCGTTCCTCAAGGACGGCGTCGGCCTCGGGAACGGCAACGAGCCGAAGCTCGTCAAAGGACCGGATGTGCTCGTGGGCGTCCTCGAGCGGCTGCGCGGCTCGGTGCCGGAGCTCTTCGTGCTGCTGACCGGCCCCGCACGCGGCTATGTCCGCAAGGAGCTCGAACGCCTCGGCGTCCCGTACCGTCACGTGCTGCTGGGGTCGCGGGACGAGTTGGCGCGTGCCTACTACGCGCTCGACGTGACGCTCGTCACGTCCCGCCAGGAGGGCGGGCCCAAGTCGGTGCTGGAGTCGATGGCCGCCGGCGTGCCGCTCGTGACGACGCGCGTCGGCCAGGCACCCGATCTCGTCGCCGACGGCGACAACGGCTTGCTTGCAGACGTGGACGACGTGCCTGCGCTGGCGGCTGCGGTGGTCCGCGTTCATGACGATGCGGCCCTTGCGAACAAGCTCCGCGAGCGCGGCCGGCCCACCGCCGAGGCCAACGCGGAGGAGCTGCTCGACCCGCACTGGGCACAGCTGCTCGAGGGATTCATGGCGGGGAATGCCGATAGCGGTTGACGGTGCGCGTGTCGGCCGCTACCTGCGTGCGGCCTGGCGCTGGGCCCGGCTGTTGCCGCCGCGACGCGGCGAACGCGGCGTGCGAGTGTTCTACGGGCACGATCTCGTCCCCGCACCCGGCGATCCGGCGTCGGGCGGCTCGGCCAAGTCGCAACGGCTCGCAGAGCGCTTCCCCAATAGTCCGACCGACTTCACGCTCCTCTATCTGGGCTCGACGTGGCTGCCGCGCGACCTCGGGCCGCTCCTGCGCCTGGCCGAGCGACGTGACCTTCCGATCGTCCTCAACCAAGACGGAATCGCGTATCCGGGCTGGGCGGGCGACGCAACAGAGGAGCTCAACGCCATCAACCGGCGCGCGCTGC
>Ga0209811_10000893_pt1 | contig 10813 bp, 10 predicted proteins | sample Coa_R1_6_FD_187161 | JGI IMG/M metagenome (GOLD analysis project Ga0209811, IMG submission 187161) | Surface soil microbial communities from Centralia Pennsylvania, which are recovering from an underground coalmine fire. - Coalmine... | ecosystem: Environmental > Terrestrial > Soil >...
CGAACGCGCGCTGGTGTGGCAGAAGCGCGGCGGGTTCTTTCTTGACGGGTCCGACAACGGAAAGTCGGGCGCGGGGGAAGTGCTGGGTGGCTCCGCCGGGACCGATCCGGTCCTCGCGCGCTTCGATGCCGCGTCGCAGGGACTTCCCGAGGACATCCGGCTCACGATGACCGCACGCGTGCACGAATTCGCGGAGAAAAAGGAAGCCACTCCGGCCCGCCGCAAGCGCTTCCGCCGGGCATCCTGGCAGCGCACCTAGCCCGCGCCGGTGTTCCGGAAACGCCCGCAACGTTCCGGAACGATCCCTGGGAATCTGCCCGCCGGAGTTGACGGCGTCCGGCAAGCTCGCTACTTTGACGAGTGACGCGGGGAAATTCGCTCGGGAAGCGGTGCAATCGCGGCCGCCTCGCACGGAATCGGAGGACACATGAGTGCGTACAGCAACTTGATGTGGCACATGCTGGTTCAGGTCATGATCGTGGTTTTCCTGGTGGTAGCGGTCTCCGGCCTGGGCGTAGGCGTCGGCCTGATCCTTTCCAGCCAGAAGACCTCGCAATTGTTCCACGGCCTCAACCGGTGGTTTTCGACCCGCCACGCGCTCAAGGCGGTCGAAATCCCGCACGGGACCGACGCTTTTGCGCACCAATACCAGCGGTGGCTCGCCGGAGGCTTCGTCCTCGGAGGCCTGATCGCTGCGTTTGGCCTGGTGGCTGCCGTGGACGTCGTGGCGGTCAGCAAGATCGTCGCCGAAAAGCGTGCGGCTGCCTTCGTCGCAGTCCTCATCGACTGCGCCAGATGGTTTCTGGTCGTCGGCAGCCTTGCCGGCGTCGTCGTCGGCGCGATGCTGCTCTTCTATCCGAACGCGGAAGTCACCCTGGAGAGATTCACCAACAAATGGGTGTCGTCGCGGCGCGTCGTCCGGAACTGGGACGACATGCATATGAACCTCGACGTGCTCGTCGAGGCCCATCCCGTCCCGGCTGGCTGGCTCCTCGCCTGTACCTCGGCTGCGGCGATGCTGTGCGCCGTCTTCATGCTGGTGCGCTACTACTGAAGGGCAAGTCGATCGCGATACTCGAGAGCCGGCTGGGCCGCGAGCTCGCCGACCTCGTCGAGAAGCGCGGAGGGCGGCCGATGTCCGCTCCCGCGCTCGCGGAAGTTCCCGAGGTCGACCACCAGGAGATCGCGCGGCTCGTCGACGAGCTGGAGCCGCGCCCGCCCCGGGCGGCGATCTTCCAGACCGGCGTCGGTACCCGGGCCCTGTTCGAGGCGACGGACGCCCTCGGCAACTCGGCCCGGCTTCTCGCGCTGCTCTCCAGGTCTGTCGTGGTCGCCCGCGGCCCCAAGCCCTCCGGTGTCCTGCGCTCGCGCAAGGTGCGGATCGACCGCAGCGCCGCCGAGCCCTATACCACCACCCAAGTGCTCGAGTCGCTGGGGGATCTGCCGTTGAAGGGCGAGCGCGTCCTGGTGCAGCGCTACGGCGAGACGAACGTCGAGCTCGAGAAAGCTTTGCGGGCGAAGGGCGCGGATATCGTCGAGATACCGACCTACCGCTGGGCGCTGCCCGAGGACACCCGGCCGCTCGAAGCGCTGATCGCGGCGCTCGGCCGCGGTGGCGTCGACGCCGTGGTGTTCACCAGCGCCTCCCAGGCGCACAACCTGTTCGCGTTCGCCGAAACACTCTGGAAGCGGGGCTCGCTCGCGGCGAACCTGAACCGCACGCTCGTCGCCTCGATCGGCCCGGTGTGCAGCGCGGCGCTGAAGGGGTATAGCGTGGATGTCGGCCTCGAGGCGAATCCGCCGAAGCTCGGACCGCTGATCGCCGCGCTCGACCGGGCGCTGTCGAGCTAGTACAATGCGCGACCTTTCTCGCAACTTCGTCCAATGTCCCGCCCGATCCGCAATCTCGCGATCATCGCTCACGTCGATCACGGCAAGACCACGCTGGTCGACAAGCTGCTGAGGCAGTCGGGCACCTTCGCCGCGCATCAGCACCTCGTCGAGCGCGTCATGGACTCCAACGACCTGGAGCGCGAGCGCGGCATCACCATCCTCGCGAAGAACACGGCGATCGACTACGAGGGCGTGCACATCAACATCGTCGACACGCCCGGACACGCCGATTTCGGCGGTGAGGTCGAGCGGTCCCTGTCGATGGTCGACGGGGTCCTGCTGCTCGTCGACGCGGTCGAGGGTCCGATGCCCCAGACGCGCTTCGTCACGCGCAAGGCGCTCGCCCTCGGCCTGAACCCGGTGCTGGTGGTGAACAAGATCGACCGTCCCGGCGCGCGACCCGACTGGGTGGTGAACGCCACCTTCGACATGATGGACAAGCTCGGCGCTTCGGAGCACCAGCTCGACTTTCCGGTGGTCTACGCTTCGGCGCTGCTCGGCACCGCGACGCTCGACCTGAAGAAGCCCGGAACCGACATGCGGGCGCTGTTCCAGACGATCCTCGACCGCGTGCCGGCGCCCAAAGGCGACCCGGACGGTCCGCTGCAGCTGCAGATCAGCAACATCGACTACTCGAGCTATGTCGGGCGGATCGGCATCGGCCGCATCGCGCGCGGCAGGATCAAGCCCGCGCAGGAAATCCTCGTGCTGCACGAGGGACTCGAGGCCGCCAAGGCCAAGGTCGGCCAGGTGATGGGCTTTCAGGGCCTGGAGCGCATCCCGATGGAGGAGGCGGCCGCGGGCGATATCGTGCTCGTGACCGGCGTGGAGGAGACCGCGATCGGCGTCACCTTCGCCGACCCGCTCGCCCCCGAGGCGCTGCCGATGCTCCGCGTGGACGAGCCCACGCTCACCATGAATTTCCAGGTCAACACCTCGCCGCTCGCCGGGCAGGAAGGGCGCTTCGTCACCAGCCGGCAGATCCGCGAGCGCCTGTTCCGCGAGGTGCAAGGCAATGTGGCGCTCCGCGTCGAAGAGACCGCGGACGCCGACGTGTTCCGCGTTTCCGGGCGCGGCGAGCTGCACCTGACGATCCTGCTGGAGAACATGCGCCGCGAAGGCTACGAGCTGGCGGTGTCTCGCCCTCGCGTGGTGACCAAGGAGGTCGCCGGCGTGAAACAGGAACCCTTCGAGATCCTCACCGTGGACGTCGAGGAGCCGCATCAAGGCGCGGTGATGGAGGCGCTCGGCGCCCGCCGCGCCGATCTGCTCGACATGATGCCCGACGGCCGCGGCCGGGTGCGGCTCGATTACCGGATTCCGGCGCGCGCATTGATCGGCTTCCAGTCGGAATTCCTCAATATCACGCGCGGCAACGGGCTCATGAGCCACGTGTTCGACGAGTACGCCCCAATGAGGCCCGAGATTCCCTCGCGGCGCAACGGCGTGCTTATCTCGGCCGAGCAGGGCGAGGCCGTCGCCTACGCGCTGTGGAAGCTGCAGGAGCGCGGGCGCATGCTGGTCAGCCCGGGCGAGCGCCTCTATGAAGGCATGGTGGTCGGCCTGCACAGCCGCGACAACGACCTCGTGGTCAATCCGATCCGCGAGAAGCATCTCACCAACATCCGCGCGGCCGGCAAGGACGAGGCGATCCTGCTGACGCCGCCGATCAAGCTGACGCTCGAGCTGGCAGTGGAGTTCATCGAGGACGACGAGCTGATCGAGATCACGCCGCGCTCGATTCGGGTGCGCAAGCGCTATCTCCAGGAGCACGAGCGCCGGCGCGCGGCGCGCATCGAGCCCGGAACCGAGGTCTCCCCCGCCTGAGTCCGGACTGATCGGCCCTCAGGCCATCAGGTAGCGATTCACTGCTTTTTCGTCCCAAGCCACGCCCGTCCCCGGGCGATCCGGGATCACCGCTTCGCCATTCACGATTTTCATCGGCTCCGCGAGGATCGCGTTGGCCCAGTCCACGTACTCGAGGTAGTGGCAGGTCGGCGTGACCGCGAGCAGGTGCGCGCTCGTCTCCGGGAAGAGGTGCGAGGACATCGGCACCTTGCGCTCCGCGGCGAGGGCCGCGGCGCGCCGCCAGCCGGTGACCCCGCCGATTCGCTCGAGATCGGGCATCACGAAGTCGCACGCTTTCGCGTCGAGTGCCTCGGCCATCTGCTCCGGAAGCGAGAAGTTCTCGCCGATCTGGATGGGCGTGGCGAGCTCGCGTGCGAGCTCGGAGCTTCCGCGGAAGTCGTCGTGGCGGATCGGCTCTTCGATCCAGGCGATGCCCTCGGAATCGAGCGTGCGGCAGCGCTCCAGGGCCTCGGCGACCGAGAGCGCCTGGTTGAAGTCGACCATGAGCTCGATCCTCCCGGGGAGGCGCTTGCGCACCGCGCGCACTGCCGCGAGGTCGGCCTGCAGGGTTGGGTAGCCGAGGCGCAACTTCACCGCGCGGAATCCGCCTTCGAGGAGCTTCTCCGCTTCGTCCGCGGCGGCCTCGGGCGCCATCAGTCCCAAGCCGTTGCTGTTGTAGGCGCGAATGGGGCGCGGCGCGCCGCCGAGGAGCGTCACCAGGGGTTTCCCGGCGGCGACAGCGAGCGCGTCCCAGCAGGCGCAATCGAACCCCGACATCGCCATGCGCACGATCCCCTGCACGCCGATCAGCTTGAAGCGGCGCGCGAGCTTGGCCCAGAGCTCGTCGGGCGCGATGCGCTCGCCTTTCACCGTGCGCTCGACTTCACCGAGCATCACGGCGATTGCCGGCGCCGCGCCGCGCAGATAGCAGAACAAGTACGAACGGCCGGTGATCCCTTCCTCGGTCTCGAGATCGATGAGGAGGAGCGCCGCGCTGCGCAGCGTTCCCGCGCTCGTACCGAGCGGCAGCCTCATCGGTACCTCGACGCCTCTCGCGCGGAGCGCGCGCAGCGTCAGTCGCGGCAGGTTCACGCGGACTTCCGGCCGTCGGCGTACAGCGCGAGGATGTCCCACACCGCGCGGTTCGCCGGGGTTGGAACGCCGGCCTTCGCGCCGAGCTGGACCACGCCGCCGGAGAGCCACTCGACCTCGAGCCGATTGCCGCGCTGAAGGTCGTGCGCCATGGAAGCGGTCATTTCGGAGGGGAGCCCGTCTGCGCGTGCGAGGCAGGCGTCGGCGAAGTCGGCGGGGAGGGCGATGCCGAGCGCGCGTCCCACCGCGACCGTTTCGCGAAAGACCTCGAGGAGGAAGGCGCGGGTGCGGGGGTTCGTGCGGATCGGACCGATGGTGGTGCGCATCGCCGTGGTGGTCGCGGAAATCCCGACCAGGAACGCGTACTTCTCCCAGATCGCGCGGCGCACGTCGCCGCTCAGCTCGGCCGTGACGCCCGCCTTGAGCAGCGCTTCGTGGAGGAAGCGCGAGCGCTCGGAAGGGTGGCCGTCGTATTCGCCGACGACTACCCGTTGCATCGAGCCGGTCTGGAGGATCACGCCGGGGCGGGCGATCGTGGTCGCGACGTAACACACCCCACCCATCACGGGCGCCTCGCCCAGCTCGCGACGCAGGATGTCGTCCTTGATCACCCCGTTCTGCAGCGATAGCGCGCCGGCGCCGGACTTGAGGATGGGTTTCATCTGCCGGATCGCGGATTCGGTGTCCCACAACTTCACCGACAGGATGACGAGGTCGACCGGACCGAGCGACGCCGGATCGTCGGTGGCGCGGACCTTCGGGATGCGGATATCGCCGTGCACCGCGCTTTCGATGAGGAGGCCGCTCTCGCGCAGCGCCGCAAGGTGCGCGCCGCGCGCGATGAAGCTCACGTCGTAGCCTGCATGCGCGAGCCTCCCGCCGAGGAAGCCGCCCACCCCGCCCGATCCCATCATTGCGATTTTCATCTGGGCAATGGTAACCTGCCCTCGTCAGAGGATAGGAGGGGAAAATGATCCGCTTCGTTGTTCGCGTTGCCGCAGCGGCTGCGCTGGCGTTTTGCGCGCTCGCCGCCCAGGCGCAGGCCTGGCCGACCAAGCCGGTTCACTTCATCGTCCCGTTCCCGCCCGGCGGCTCGGTCGACCCGCTGGCACGGGTGCTCGGCGCGCGGCTTCAGGAGTCTCTGGGCCAGCAGTTCATCGTCGAGAACAAGCCCGGCGCTTCGGGCGCGATCGGCACGGCCTTCGTCGCGAAGAGCGCCCCCGACGGCTACACGTATGCGGTGGTGTTCGATACCCATGCGGTCAATCAGTCGCTCATCCCGAACCTTCCTTACGACACGCTCAAGGACCTCGCGCCGGTGATGCTGGTCGGCACGGCGCCCATGGCGATCGTCACCAGCCCGGCCAAGCCTTACAGGAATTTCGCCGACGTCCTGCAGGCGGCGAAGGCCAAGCCCGAGGTGCTGACCATCGGTTCGGTCGGTAACGGCAGCATGGGCCATCTCTCGATGATCGTGGTGCAGCAGCAGGGCGGCTTCAAGGTCACGCACGTGCCCTACAAGGGCGGCGGGCCGATGATGGCCGACGTGATGGGCAACCAGATCGATCTCGGCATCGCTTCGGTCGCGGCGCTCTCGGCGAACGTGAAGGGCGGGAAGCTGCGCGCGCTCGCCGTTACCGGCGAGAAGCGCTCCGGCACCATGCCCGACGTGCCGACGCTCGCCGAGCAGGGGCTCACGGGGTTCTCGGCGTACGCGTGGTGGGCCATCCTCGCGCCCGCCGCCACGCCCAAGCCGATCATCGATAAGCTCAACGCCGAGCTCGCGAAGGGGCTCGCCCAGCCCGATCTGCGCAAGCAGCTGACCGAGACCCTCGGAATGGACCTCGCGGTCAGCAGCCCCGAGGCGCTGCAGAAGTTCGTTGCGGGCGAGGTCGAGCGCTGGGGCAAGGTGGTGAAGGCCAACAACATCCGCTCGGACTGACGAATGAAAGCCGCGGCGCTCGTCCTGGCTGCGTTCGCGTGGTCCTTCGTCGCCGCCCAAGACTATCCGTCGAAGCCGATACGGCTCGTGGTCGGTTTCCCTCCCGGCGGCAACGTCGATGTCGTTGGGCGCATCGTCGCGCAGAAGATGAGCGATGGTCTGGGACAGCAGGTCGTCCCTGAGAATCGCACCGGCGCAGGCTCAATCATCGCGAACGAGTACGTCGCCAAGTCTGCGGCCGACGGCTACACCCTGCTGATCGTGAGCGGCGCCTTCGTCACGCAGGCGGCGACCACGAAGAAGCTGCCGTACGATCCGTTGCGCGATTTCACTTTCATCTCGACCGTTGTGACCTATCCGCTGGTGTTCTCGGTGCGTGCCGATTCGCGCTTCCGCACGCTCGACGAGTTCATCGGCTATGTGAAGAGCAACCCGGGCAAGGTCAACTATCCCTCTCCGGGCCTGGGCACGCTCTACCACCTCGCCGGCGAAATGTTCGTCTCGATGGCCGGGATCGACATGCAGCACGTGCCCTTCCGCGGCGGGTCCGAGCCGCTGACCGAGGTGCTCTCCGGGCGCATGGAGCTGCTCATCGACGCGCTCACCAATTCCTATCCCCAGATCCAGGCGGGGAAGTTCAGGCCGCTCGCGGTGAGCTCGCTCGCACGCTCGCCCTCGCTGCCCGCGGTGCCGACGGTCGCCGACAGCGTGCCGGGCTACGAGGCGAGCTCGTTCACCGGCGTCGGGGGCCCGGCGGGCATGCCGCCCGCGGTGGTCGAGCGGCTGAACCGCGAGGTGCGGCGCGTGCTCGCGCTCCCCGAAATAGCACAGAAGTTTGCGGAGTGGGGCGGGACCCCGAACGCGAGCAGCCCGGATGACATGCAGCGCCTCGTGTCTGCGGAGATCGAGAAATGGAAAAAAGTAGTCGCGGCAAGAAAGCTCGAGCTGTAATAGCCGCGCTGCTGCTCTCGGCGCTCGCCGGTGCGGCGTCGGGCCAGTACCCGGTGCGGCCGGTGCGCTTCATCGTGCCCTCCGCCGCGGGCGGCGGTACCGACATCATCGCGCGTGCGATCTCGCTCAAGCTCGCTGAAAGCCTCGGCCAGCCGTTCGTGGTCGAAAACCGCCCGGGCGCGGGGCAGATGATCGGCATCGAGCTCGTCGCCAAGTCGCCCGCCGACGGCTACACCATCCTCATGGCGGCGAGCACGCTTGCGATCAATCCGATCATGTACAAGAAGGTCCCGTACGACCCGCTGCGCGACTTCGCGCCGATCACCCAGGCGGCGACGCTCGCCAATGTGATCGTCGTGCATCCGTCGCTCCCGGTGAAATCGATCGCCGAGCTGATCGCGTACGCGAAGCAGCGTCCCGGTCAGCTCAATTTCGCCTCGGCGGGGATCGGCACCTCTCCCCAGATGTCGATCGAGCTCCTGAAAAGCATGGCGGGGATCGACATGGTCCACATCCCCTACAAGGGCACGGCTCCGGGGGTGGTGGACCTGCTCGCTGGACAGGTCCTGGTGATGGCGCCGAACCTCCTCACCGCGCTCCCGCACATCAAGGCGGGGAAGCTGCGTGCGCTCGCGGTGACCAGCATCAGAAGGAGCGAAGGTCTCCCGGATGTCCCGACGGTCGCCGAATCCGGGCTCGCGGGCTACGATTCGACGCAGTGGTACGGCGTCCTGGCGCCCGCGGGAACGCCGAAGGAGATCGTCGCGCGGCTGCACGAGGCGATCGTCCACGCTCTGCGCGATCCCGAGGTCGGCAAGCGCCTCGCCGCGGACGGCGCCGAGGCCGTAGGCAGCGGCCCGGAGGAATTCGCGGCGTTCATCAAATCGGAGACCGAAAAATGGGCCAGGGTCGCGACCGCAGCCGGCATCAAGCCGGAATGACCGTGCGCAGCGTCGTCTTCGCGCTCGCCGCCGCGTCGGCGTGCCCGGCGTTCGCGCAGTATCCCGAGCGGCCGATTCGCCTGATCGTGCCGCAGGCCGCCGGAAGCGCGACCGACACGGTCGCGCGCCTGCTCGCGGCGGACATGGCCGGGCCGCTCGGCCAGTCGGTGGTGGTCGAGGATCGCCCCGGGGGCGCGCTCACCATCGGTATCGATCTGGTCGCCAAGTCCACTCCCGACGGCTACACCATCGGCATGGGTCCGATCGGCGCGATGGCGATAACGCGCCACATGGTGGCCAAGCTGCCTTACGACATCGAGCGCGACCTGCAGCCGATCGCGCTCGTCGTCCGGGGCCACCTGCTGCTCGCCGTGTCGCCTTCGCTGCCGGTGAACTCCGTCGCGGAGCTGGTCGAATACGCCAGGAAGAATCCGGGCAAGCTGATGAACGCGTCCTCGAGCAACGGCTCGCCGGGGCACGTCGGGGGCGAGCTCTTCAAGTACATGACGGGAACCGACATCGTGCACATCCCCTACAAGGGCGGTGCGATGGCGATCAACGATCTCATCGCCGGGCACGTGCAGGTGATGTTCGAGAGTCTCAATTCCATTTCCACGTTTGCGCGCTCCGGCAAGGTGAAGGCGCTCGGAGTGAGCGGAGCGAAGCGCTCGGTCGGCTTTCCCGACCTGCCCACCATCGCCGAGGCCGGGGTGCCGGGCTACGACGCCGGCACGTGGACCGGCGTTATCGGTCCGGCGCGCTTGCCGCGCCCTATCGTCGACAGGCTGAACGCCGCGATCAACCAGGCGATCACTTCGCCCACGTTCAAGGCGCGATTCGGCGAGATCGGCGACGAGCCCGCCGGCGGAACGCCCGAGGATTTCGCCGAGACCATTCGACGCGACTCGGCCAAGTGGGCCGAGGTGGTGAAGCGATCCGGAGCGAAGATCGACTGAGCGCCTGCTGCACCGCGGCGCGCCGCTGCGGCGTCACTTCGATGATGCGGGACTGTATCGGATGAGTCGCTCGCCGCTTTCTCACATTCTGTGACAATTGGTTACTCTGACGCCGAAACCCTCTTGCTAGGATGTTTGTCGAATCAAGCGGAAGGGACAATCATGAACCGGACAAACGCGGTCCTGGTGTTGAGTGCGGTTCTTCTCGGCGCGGCGGCGAGCTCGCCGGCGTTCGCGTGGCGCGGCGGAGGCGTGCGCTTCGGCGTGGTGGTCGGCGCGCCTTTCTATCCCTGGTATTACCCGCCGTACTATTACTACCCGCCCTATCCTTATCCGGCCGTCGCGCCCGCAGCCCCGACGACCTATGTCGAGCAGGGCGGCGCCCGGCCCGCGCCTGCGCAGCCGTCCTCGTACTGGTACTACTGCGAGGCATCGAAGACCTACTACCCGTACGTGAAGGAATGCGCCGCAGGCTGGCTGCGCGTCGTGCCGCAGGCGACGCCGAATACGGCGCCCCAAAGTACACCTCAACAGACAGCGGCGCCACAAGCGGCGCCGGGTTGATCGGGCGCCTCGGATGAGGCTTCGCGGAGTCTTTACCGCCATGGGCGCCGTGCTCCTCCTTGGCGCCTGTGTCAGCATGCCCAACGGGCCCAGCGTCATGGCGCTGCCCGGGACATCCAAGAGCTCCGACCAGTTCCGCGACGACGACTACTATTGCCGCAATTTCGCCAATTCGCACGTCGGCGGCGTCGAGCCCTCGGAGGTTTCCAGATCGAGCACGGTGAAGGGCGCCGCGCTCGGGACCGCAATAGGCGCCGGCATAGGCGCAGCCTTCGGCGGGGGAGGCGGGGCCGCCGTCGGGGCCGGGTTCGGCCTGCTCCTGGGCGTCGCCGTGGGGGCGGGCAGCGGAGAGAGCTCGGCGTACGCGGTTCAGCGGCGCTACGATCAGGCCTACGTGCAATGCATGTACGGGAGGGGCCACAGAGTGCCGGTCTCGGGCCGGATGGCCTCGGGATTGCCTGCCCACGTCGAGGAGGCCGACCTCATCTCGTACGGCCTCGTGGGCCTGATCAGCGCGATCCAGCGCTTCGAGCCCGAGCGCGAGATCAAGTTCGAGACCTACGCCATCACGCGCATCAAGGGCGCGATCATCGACGAGCTGCGCTCCCTCGACTGGGTGCCGCGCT
>Ga0209811_10000894_pt1 | contig 10800 bp, 11 predicted proteins | sample Coa_R1_6_FD_187161 | JGI IMG/M metagenome (GOLD analysis project Ga0209811, IMG submission 187161) | Surface soil microbial communities from Centralia Pennsylvania, which are recovering from an underground coalmine fire. - Coalmine... | ecosystem: Environmental > Terrestrial > Soil >...
GTGGTTTTCCTTCGGTACTTTCCTCTGTGTGTTTCTAGTTCTTTGGTGACTTCCGACTCACGCGGTAACGGTTTGGAGTTCAGGTCTATGGGTGAGGAACCGCACCAACCGCTTGAGGTTCTGCACGGTTGCCGCAAGATAGAACTGCTCGCGTACGAAGCGCATCCGGCGTAGCCTCAGTCGGCGGAGTCCGATGTAATTCTTCAGTTCTGCGAAGAGCGCCTCCACTTTCCGCCGAGCCCGTTGCGAGATCGCGAACGCTGGGGTCTGGGCGAGGGCATGGGCACGCTGCCGCGCTGGCTCGCAGATGTGGATGGCAAGGGTCCGATACTTGCCGCGCGTGCAGCGGCTCTTTTGCGAGCAGTCGCGACAGCGCTTCACCGTCGAATAATAAAGGTGAGTGCGGTTGAGAGGATTGACCCCGACGTACTTCAGGAGTTTGCCCTCCGGGCAGATATAACAGTTCTCCTCGGGCACGTAGGTGAACTTGTCGATGCCATAGAGGTCGGTCGTCGCAGCGGGATTTTCCTTGACCCGAATGTAAGGCGCGATGCCACGCTCATCGAGCCATTGCAGCAGTTCGCCGTTGCCGTAGGTGGTATCCGCCGCCAGAGTTTGCGGCAGGTAGCCGTACCGTTCGCGATATCGTTCGATCATGTCTCGGGCCGCTACGCTCTCCTGACTCAAGCGCGCCGGGGTAGCTTGCACCCCCACGATCACGCAACTGGCGTTATCCACCAGATAGTTGTCGTAATAGCCGAGCCGCGCTGGACCGCCTTTGGTCGCGTAGGTCGAATCTGGGTCGGTGGTCGAGACCTTGTCTTGCTGCGGAACGGGAGGTTCGATCGGGTTCTCCTGCTCCAGTTCGACTAGATACTCGCGCACCGTGTGGTTTACCTTAGCCACTTCCGCCAGTTGCTCGCGGGGGACGCGGCTGTGATGATCCGCATTGGCCTGGATGAAACTGCCGTCCACCGACATGTGCTCGCCCTTCACCAATCCCGCCTCGACGCAACGAGCGACGATCTCCTCAAAGAGCTCTTGAAACAGATTCGATTCCTGAAATCGACCATGCCGGTTCTTGGAAAAAGTGGAGTGATGCGGAATCTCCTGATCGAAGCCCAGTCCGGTGAACCAACGCCACGCCAGATGCATGCGTAGCTCTTCCACCAGTTTCCTTTCGCTCGTGACACCGTAAAGGTACCCGACCAGAAGCATGCGCAGCAGCAGTTCCGGGTCGATGGAGGGTCGACCGGTGTCGCTATAGGAAGCCTTCAACTTCGCTCGCACAAAATCGAAACTGACATGGCGATCGATCAGGCGTAGCAGATGATTCTCCGGAACCTGATCTTCAAGACGGAAGTAGTAAAACAGCGACTCCGCGCGGGAATGGTGTCCCATCATGAGCAGCAGGCCTCCAAATGTCATGGTGAACAGCAGCATCGGGAACTCTGGCCAGCTTATAACGCGAACGTTGCTCCGTCACAAGCATCAACTGAGGGACTTTTTCAACAGACACGCCTGATTTCGTAAATTCGATAGGCGTTCTCGTTAGGGATTTATGCTGGCAGGAGTAATCGTGAATTCGGCGGTAGGTAGGGGTGTATTTTTCGCAGATTGCAACAGTTCAAGCCACCCCACTTCGGAACCATGGTATTTGACGTACTCCCTCTTGCCATAGTCCACAAGCTGTTTTTGAAACTTGCCGTTCGAATTCAGGAGACTAGGTGCGCGTGCAATGAAGAACAGTCCCTGCACATTGTTGGGCGGCTTGGAGTTCAAGTAAGCGAGGGCTAGCGGATAAACAGTGGCGAAATTCGTTGGATCGATTTCCGCAGCGGTTCGGAGATTCACCTGAGCACCTTGGTAGTCATGATGATTAAGCGCCCAGTTTCCCAACGTTCGGTGAAACACGAAACTGCTCCGTGCTTTGAGCGAAACGAAATCCTCTTTGCTCACGTCCGCTGGCTTGGTTGCTGTGGCCAGTACACGAAGACCCCGATTTGCGATGTCTGTTTCCTCTTTTTCACACAGACCTAGACTCTCGTTATCGCATCTCGACTCCGCCTTGACCGTAAGGCCGAGTAAGTTATCTGGATTCACCTTCAACAGTTCGTCCAGAGTGTTTCCGAACTTGGGGAACCTTTGAAGCTGCCAATATGTTTCTAGGAGAATTTCCAGAGACCTCTCTTTGAGTTCGCTCTCAGGAAACTTGTTCAGAAATGATTCCAAGGCTTCAGCCTTGGCTTCCGGGCTCGTGCGGTGAATAGCGGCGAGGAAGTCATCTTTTTCCGACTGTGGCGCTGGCCCCTGGGCAATCGCTGCCCCAAGCATGCCTATCCCAAAGACCAGAAAATAAATGCATCTAGGCAAAGCCAACTCCGAACCACATCAGCAGTGGATACTGACTCGTCCACATTTTACAGTGGCAACTTGGCGAAAAATCGCGATTACACCAATTGAGAAGTTTTTGGGCTGCAGGAGCTGATTTGCGCGTTGCCGATGGAAGACTCTGTTAGTTCCTTGGACAGTCAGGACACCCAGAGGACATTAAAACGTAGCCAGCAAGTCCTATTCTCACGATCATCAAGCAGAGAATCAAAAGGTAAATGGTTCGGAATGAAGGAACTGGCGGAGAGGGAGGGATTCGAATCCGCTTGAAAACGTAAATCCAATCACTTACAGAGCACCGGATGGCACCAAATGTTATGAAGAGTGATGGAGAATCAGTAAACGGATTGCCGAACGGATTGCAAGCCCTTTGTTCTTGGTGGAAGCGTGTGCGAGTCGAATCGGCACGCAAACGTAAACCCAATTACTTTCACGGCAGCAGATGGCATTTAAAGCAGTCTTTTCGATGTAGCGGAACGCGAACGGCAGGGAAATGGCGGGGACGGCTACACCGAAATCGGCGGGACTCTGTTTTAAGGCAACGGGCCATAGTTCCTCGATAGGCCGTTCCAATTCCACAAGCCGTTCCCTCAATCAAACCGGGTTCTACCGTGTCAATGTCCGCACTAACGGTACTGATTGACATTCAATGGCACTGGCAGCCACCTTTGGCGTTGTAAGAAATTCAGGAACTGCTCTTGGACCCTGAACAGACCTAGGTTCGAACGTGATCATCTCTGGCTGTCGGCTTCTTGCGACGGGGAGCGTCAAGATCTCGTCCAAATTTAGAAAGAATGTTATTTGGCTGGTCTCCCATTCTCCAGGCATAGCGCGACCAGCTCGGAGATATTTGATTCGCCCATGCACATGACCGTGTCTGCACCGCCCCAATAGAGTTTTACGATTCCATCGGGCTCCAGAACAGCGCCACAAGTGAAGACCACGTTGTGGACATATCCTGTGACTTCCCAAGGATCTTCCGGTTGCAAGATCCACGAGTCACCCACTCCGATGATGTTCGCTGGGTCTCGGAGGTCGTGAAGAGCAACTCCCAAACGATAAATCGAGCCATCCATAGTTCGGAAGACTCCGTGGTAGATGGACAACCACCCGCTGTCTGTTTTGATGGGTGGCGCACCCGGACCGATTTTCATTTCATCCCAGTGATACGGCACAGGCCTCATGATCAGCTGGGATTCTCCCCAATAGCATAGATCCGGAGAATAGGAAATCCAGATTGACCAGGGGGCGATTTCCGAATGAGGGCGATCCAGTCGAGCATAGAGCCCATCAAACTTCTCGGGGAAAATGACTACATTCCGATAATCCGCTTCGGTAATAAGCGAAACTCTTTCCACCTGAATGAAGTCCTTCGTCTTGGCCAGAGCGATCCGTACTCCATTTCGTGAGTATGCGCTGTAGGTGATGATGTATTCGCCATCGAGCTGGGTCACGCGTGGATCCTCCACGCCGAACTCTTCATAGTCAGCAAAAGGGCCGTCCCGGTCAGGAGTCAAAAAAGGCCGTGGATCGGCAGTGAAGCGAAATCCGTCAGGACTGCGTGCCAAACCGATGATGGACCGTCCGGTGCGAAGATGGGAGCGGAACAGCATGATGTATTCGTTCCCGTGCTTCACGACCGCCGCGTTGTGAACAGTCTCCACAGGATAGGGAATCTCGGCTTTGGTGAGGATGGGATTGTTTCGGTACCGCCTGACAATGTCCCGCTTCATGATCGGCTCTTCTCCTCCAGATCAAAAATCGTTGAGTAGACCCGCTCGTATCCGTCCACCATGGTATTGATCGAAAAGTTTTGCTGGACGCGGCTGCGGCAGGCCCGACGATCAATCTCTGGAATTCGCCCAAGGGCCCGAACGGCATCAGCAACGTTGTCCACCAGAAAGCCGGTCTCGCCATCTTTGATCACCTCACGGCACGAACCGAGGTCCAATGCGATGACAGGGACCCCAGCAGCATTCGCTTCGACCAGCACAAGTCCGAATCGTTCCGGGATGGTGTTCAGGTGGAGGAGAGCTCGTGCTCGAGCAAACAGTTCGTTCTTGGCCTCTACGTCCACCGGCCCGATGTAGAGGATGTTTTGATCGTCGAGATGGGGTTTGATCTGCTCCCGGAAATAGGCCTCATCCTGAACGATCCCTGCGATGATCAAACGCATTCCGCTGAGGCGAGCAACCTCGATGGCGAGGTGGACACCTTTATCCGGGTGGATTCGGCCTAGGAAAATCAAGTCTTCGCCAACAGAGTCCTGCAGGGGATACAACGAGAGATCGATGCCGTTGTAGACGGTCGCCAGGTAATTCAAGCCTGTGGCTCGATCAGAGTCGCTAACGGAAACGAAGTACCCGTCGCGATACTTGTGATAGATGGGAAGAATCTGGGGAGAGGAGAAGCCGTGGATGGTCGTTAGAACTGGCGTTCTAACTAACTGGCTGTAGGTCAAAGCCATGAAATCGCAGTGGCTGTGGATGAGATCAAATTCGCCTGCGTGCTCGAACGCCTCTGAGATATGAAGGTATTCGGCCACTTTGGGATCGACCGCGGAATCCTCTTCATATCCCTTGTCCACCACAGAATGCAGGTGAGCGCGGGTTGCAGAATCTCCGCTGGCAAACAATGTGACATCCCAGCCACGGGCGACGAGCCCTTCGGTGATGTTGCTAGCCACGGTTTCCCAGGCGCCGTATTGCCGGGGAGGAGTTCGCCAGGCTATCGGCGACAGGACAGCCACTCGTTTGTTGGGCTCTCTCATGCTGTTCGACCGCACTCCCTACTGCATGGATGCCAACACTTCATCAAGGGGAACGGTAGCAAAACCGGTAGCATGATCGGCCATGCCATAGGGAATGATCAGTTCGCCGTTGTGGAGGACAGCGCCGCAGGTATAGACGACATTCGGAACATAGCCTTTACGTTCACTTTTGTTCGGTTTAAGCAACGGTTCGGAAAGGCGGCCAATCACTTTGCCAGGGTTGTCGCGATCGAGGAGAAAGGCGCCGATGCAGTACGTTCGAAGAGGGCCAACCCCGTGGCTGAGGACTAGCCAGCCGGCATCGGTCTCAATGGGGGAGCCGCAGTTCCCGAGCTGAATCAACTCCCACGGAAACATCGGTTTGAGCAGAGCCTTGCTTTCGTACCAGAAGTGGACATTGTCAGAAAGCATGAGGTAGATGTTCTCATTGTCCTGGCGGGAGAGCATGGCATAGAGACCGTGGATCTTCCGGGGGAAGAGAGCCATACCTTTGTTTTTGGCTGCCGGACCGTTTAGGGTGATGAACCGAAAGAGGAGGAAATCAGAGGTCTCTACTAGCTCTGGAAATATCACCTTGCCATCGAAGGCTGTGAAGGTGGCGTAGTAAACGTAGCTGCCGTCATCGTTCTGAAAACGGACAAACCGGGCGTCTTCAATGCCGTTGCGTTGCGATGGCGTAGCGGGAAAAAGAATGCGTTCAGACAACGGCTGTTCGGGTTGAAACTGAACCTCGTAATTGGACCGGGCCAGCATCAAAATTCCGCGGATCGCCTCCTGATCCGACGAGCGCGATTGCGTTATTTCGACTTCGAGATGGGCGCGCAGTTCTTCCAACGAGAAACGCTCCCCATACCTGTCCATGATCCGGCGCGTGAATCCGCTGGTCAGGCCCAACTCAAAGAGTTTTCGCTCGAAAAGCGCCTTCTCGTAGTGAGGATTCGGGATTTGGCGCGGCTCGGTGAGGAATCCGGTCGGAGTTTCGACCTCGATCCGGTTGTCAGAGTGGATGATACCCGTCCGAAAAGTGATGGAGGAAATGTGTCCTTCCCCGGTTGCGCGCAAGCTGAGGATAAAACGCAACGCACCGGGAGGAAGGCCGGATTGGTCAGTGTGCAGCACGATGGACGGATTGAACAGGGCTGCAGATTCTAGGGAGAATTCGCAAACGAAGTAGGCACCGATCAACAACTGTCTCTGTTCGGAAATTTCCACATCGGTCAACACGAGATCTCGGACCTGTTCGAACCGTTCCAGAAAAGATCGGCGGATTTGCTGGTGTCGTTGCGAAAATTCAGCGGATACGTCGTCCAGCAGTGGCCCGATTTGGCTTTCCGGAAGGGACATGATCCGGGCGATAATCCTGCTGGCTCGCTCGGAAGTTTCCGGTCTGAACGGGCGCAGAAGAACGCGGGACTGGTCAGGTCGGAGCATCGTGGCCGTGCGGTGGACGTTTATCGAACTGGTGATCATGGCGTAGCGATTCCTGAGAGGGGCGACCGGGAGCCCTGGTTACTGAAAATGGCGATCGGTTTTGTTATCGAAACCCTTCCGGGTTCCGAGCAAAAAGTGATCGCTTCTGACCATACGGCAATAGGAATACGGTTTAATTTAGTTGTGCATGCATAGGGACGAAGCCTAGGCCGCGAACCTGCGGCCTTCCTTCTTGTTGCCGGCCACGTATTTTTGCGGGTAAAGGGGAACCCAAGATGACACATGAAAAGTTCACTCAGATCGGCAGCAACGTAATCGAGCGTGGAACGGATCAAGACCAAGGCAAGGGCGCCGTGGAGCAGGACCAGAACAATCAGGGGGGCAATACAAGCATGAATGGTCAATTAGGTCACCGGGACGAGAATGCTGAGCTGAAAAACGCTGACAGTGATTTGTCCGGCTGAGATTACGCAGACTTGTGAAGTAGACGCTCCGTTCCAGGTTACTTCCCCAAATCCATACCGTACTCCGCCTTGCATAGGCAATAAAGCCCGCCGCCGCTTTTCCTTGCCGCGCTTCTCGGCCTGTCATCTTGGCCTGGAATGGCACTGACAGACACAACCTGGCAGACTGCAATCACTGTGTCTGGTTTCGCATGTAGCACCCTCTTTGCAGAAAGAAGAGACGATCGGAGGGAAGACGCCAATTGGGTATCCCGGGTATGAACTCTCGGTTGGTTCTGGTGACGTTTCCGGGTAATGCCTTACGATTGCCATGTCACTAGCCTACCGACCCGAACTCAAGTCTGACTGTTCGATATTGCTCAGAGATGCCGAGTCTTATCGCAAAGGCTCAGGAAATGCCCGCTTACTGATGTTCCACACATTGAGCAATATTGAGCAGACTCAAAAGCGCAGCGACCGTATCCGGCTTTGCAGTGAGACGGGGAACGAGCGAATCTGCATGGTCGGCGCCTCTCACATGTGGCGCAGCCTTGGTGAGCGAGTTTTAATCTTGCAGCCCCAATGGCGCCCGCTGCGCCGCATCCTTACCTCAATGTACATTTCGCAAAAGGCTACAAAACCGTAACTGTGCACATCCAGCAACGGTTGGCAAGCGCCGGGCACTACGACTCTCCTTTGACCTCAAGACCCCACAATTCGAGCAAGTTTGATGGCACGTATTTGTGATCCTTGTTCTTTTGGGCCCAATCCCGGAGCTGAGCTGAGTTGCCGTATTGCTGAGGGGACAGGCATAGTCGCTTGGCGACCTCTTCGAACGAGGTGGCGCCCGTGTAGGAAACCGTATTCAATTCCGGCTTGCCCCAATTCGGATTGCCGCGCTTCTTTGTCACTTACATACCCTCGCCCTTTGGTATAGACGTTTTCCTCTGATCTTTTCACTTTAAGGTTTGTAGGGCACACGCAAGCCGATGCTCTTCCAATTCGCTTGGCGCGTTCCATTTCGACATTTTTGTAGGCCGCCAGTTCCGTACTTATCTGATAATACGTAGCCGAACGAGCCTCGGCGTATTCGCTAAGCCTCGACTAGCAAGCTGCTGCAAGGTTTTCGCAGATTGGGGAATGCGCAGCTATCCCTACAGGTTTCTGGCATTATCCACCGGCGGAACGTGCTCCGGTTCCGCGTGCCCCATTTATCTCCTGTTCCGCGCGGAGCCAGTCCTGTTCGTCTTGGCCGGGCTCCCGACCACGACTCTCATAGAGGTCATACGCCCGCGCCCTTATCATTTCTTCTGAGCAGACGGCATTCGGCATAGTCGTCGTCTTTTCGGGGAATCTTTTCGGGTCGACGACAGTCGTGGGTTTCGGCAGCTTGCTAGCACTGGAATTGATCATGAAGGACACCTCTGGTTGTGCGAACTAAGAAGAAAGGTACTTCAGATAAGCTGACTTAGTTCAGGGGATCTGAAAGAGGAAAGGAATACTCACTCACCCCTAACCATACTCCTGGACAACTAGCGCGTCCATCACCATATCCAGGTAAACCGTTCTATGAGCAACTCAGTAGACCTGCGGTCCGTCGCAGCTTGACAACAGCTCTACATGCGCTTACCCTTGAAATTGAGTAAGCCACGTATTTCTTACCCTTTCAGATCTCCTGAACTAAGTCAGCCCATCTGAAGTTAGTCCTCTTAGCTTCCCTTCTCTAAGGAGGAACTCCGTAATGACACTATTGACCCGTTGGGAACCCTTTCGCGAATTTTCCACCATGCAAGACCGAATGAACCGCATGAATCATTTTTTTCGGGAATCGTACAGCCCTGAAGTTCCAGAAGAGGCCTTGACGACCACCAGCTTTGCACCGCTGGTCGACATTTACGAAGACGAGCACACCATCGCGCTAAAGATGGAGGTCCCGGGCATCGACGAAAAAGACATTGATGTCCGTCTGGAAAACAATACGCTCACTGTCCACGGTGAGCGCAAGATCGAAAAGGAAGAAAAAGAAGAGAATTTCCGTCGCATTGAGCGGCAATACGGAAGCTTCACCCGTTCCTTCACGCTGCCCAGTTCCGTGGATCCAGGGCAAGTGAGCGCGAACTGTGACAAGGGTGTTCTCAAGATCACTCTCGCCAAGAAGGCCGATGCCAAGCCCAAACAGATTAAGGTGAATGTCAGCAGCGAGAAAATCCTCGATGCCAAAGTTCACGGCAAAGCCGCATAAGCGCTAGATAAGTACGTCTAGCGAATGGCGAGTGAAAGAAGTGGGAGGGCGGCTAAAGGTCGCCTCCCTTTTTCGAAAAAGGAGCTTTGATGTTTGCGCGAATGGTAGATTTTGTCAGTAGGCCGGGCAAAACAAAAATAGTCACTGAGACCATCCAGAGCAGGCTGTTTCCCATTTTTCGTGTGCAGCCCGGCTTCGTCGACGAGATCGTACTCGAGTCGGATGTTGAGTCCAATCGGGTCGTTACGCTGAGCTTTTGGATAACTCGGGAGCAAGCAGAAAGGTATAACCAAGAAACCTATCCTGCAGTCACGGCGGTGCTGATCGGTTCCCTTGAGGCTGAGCCCGTCGTGAGAACCTTCAAGGTGGCGAGTTCCATGATTCGCAACCTGGCAGTGACCAGCGCCGCATAGTGCAGCGGACGACATAAAGCCCCATTCCATTTTGGACTCGTAGGCGCCGGACTCGGAAGCTGCCTCATTCCGCCACGTGCTAAAACGTTCTGCTGTAACCCAGCGGGCACACGAGTTACTCAGCTACCAATGAATAAGCCCCGGATCCGAGTAATCTTGCTCAGACTGGTGTCGCTGGAAGTGCTAGCGTTGGGGCGGCGCGTTTCCCCCTGAATTGCCCGGAAGCCGGACAGTCGCTTGGCGCTTTGCGGGACCGAGGTATGGTAAAGCGAATTGCACCAATCCGGGTCATCGTGATCCTCCTCTGGGTCGCCGGCGGGGCAGTGGAGACCAGAATGCGACCGCGACCAGCAACCAAGGGAAGCCATCTCCGGGGCAAGATAATCTCCCGGCTTCTCCCAGCGGTCGTTGAACCTAACCTGACTGTTCCGGGCCTCGCAGAGGTCGGGCGCTTACACTCGCGACTCATTTGCGTTTCTTGATCCGGTGTCGAAAGAGCTGCCTTAACATACGCGTAAGATCTAGCCTTCCGCTAGCTGGTCAAAAGAAGACAGTTAATCATCCCCTTGGCGCTTAACGTGATATCGAGGCAACTTTCATGAAACGCATTGGAGTCATCAGCACAGCGGTTCTGTTTGTGTTACTGGGAACCGGGGCCCATGCTCACCAGCAGCAGGATCAGCAGGACGAGAAACAGAACCAACCTGAAAAGCAAGCACTGCCGCAGGAGAAGCGAAACCCCGATCAAAAGCAGAAAGCCCAGCAACCAGTTCGGACCAACCAACAGCAGCAAGACCACAACAAGCAGCAACAGCAACATACCCAACAGCAGGCAGAGGAGCAACAGCGCGGAGAGCAGCAGCAACAACAAGACGAGCAACAACAGGAGCGTGCCCAGCAACAGCGGCAGACCCAGAACAAGCAGGATCAGCAACGTGCCCACCAACAGCAACAGAACCAGAACAAGCAGCAACAGCAGCGTGCGCAGCAACTGAGCGCGCAGCAACAGCAACAACAGCAGGCACGTCTATCACAACAGCGGCAACAGCAGCTCATCGAGCAGCAGCAACAGCGTGTGACGCAGTACCGTCAGAATCTGGATCAGGAACA
>Ga0209811_10000895_pt1 | contig 10800 bp, 13 predicted proteins | sample Coa_R1_6_FD_187161 | JGI IMG/M metagenome (GOLD analysis project Ga0209811, IMG submission 187161) | Surface soil microbial communities from Centralia Pennsylvania, which are recovering from an underground coalmine fire. - Coalmine... | ecosystem: Environmental > Terrestrial > Soil >...
AAAGTTCTCGTTGAAGCCGCAGCACTCACCGACTATTTGAAGGCGATCGGGGCCAAGACATTGGACAGATCGCGTTATGAGGTAACGGAGGCGATCCGTCAGACTGACATCAAGAAACTCTCACAACTGGCGAACGAATCCCGTAAAGGCTGGCCCGATGATCCCGAAGAAGCGGGCAATCCGTACTCATTCATTCGCAATGTGTCCTCCTCGAAGACGTGAGTTTTCGAGGGGATGTCAATTGGCGAAAAATCGCCATAGCACTCACTGACTCGGATTTTGGCGAACAAAAGGCGCAAAGTGGTGAGAAGGCCTGCTAACGACAGTCTGGTTACACGTAAGATTTGTACTTGGTGACAAGGGCCGCTAGATTTTCTGGATATTGGTAGAACTCGTCATCTAGCGCTTGAAACGCCTCTGCATTCGGATAGGTTTCCAGCAGCACGTCCTGACGCTCAAAACGGTTCTTCGGCGGCATTCCGTAGGGGAACTTCTGGGCGGCTCTCTTAACGATATCGGCCATTACAACCGCTCCGATAATTTCTAGTGCCTGAATTGTTCCAGCAGTCCTGTCGCCTGCTGAATTGTAGAAATATTGATGGAAGCCGCCGTTGTTCACTTCTCCTTCCAACGCATTTATCAAATCGACGACCTCGCCCATCGACAATTGGTTTTTCCCAACTTCGGTAAGATCGTGCGGATTATCTAGAGACTCCCAACCACACGTGGAACACTTGCCACGGACGTTGTCGAATCCCTTTCCGCACTTGGCGCACTTTTGCACGTTCACAGTCTAGCGCCAACGGCGATCACTGTTGAAATATCGCCATTACACTCAAACCCCCTCAATGAGCGAAATCGCTGTTTTCGACAGGTAGAGGGTTGGTATGTATCCTGCTCGGTCAGGGGAAAAGAGATGAAGGGTTTCGCTTATGAAGGCGACGACTGGGTGCAGGGCGGCGAAGTGTTTACGTCGCCTGAGAAACTTGCGAAGATCGCAGCAGTCGTGGAACGAACGATTTTGATCGTTGAAAACTGGCACTAGCGTGGGTCCCGTTCGCCCACCCGTCTCTTCTTTGAAGATCAAGAAGAGTTCCTTGCGTATTTGAATGAACACGCACGACCCGGAGATGCGTTTCGCACTTGGCCCTTCGATCTCTGCACAGATGCCAATGCGATAGCAGCCGGAAAGTATCCCGACGAACGTGGTAGGTGTCCGCTCAAGGGCGCATATTGGGCACTGACAGTCCTAACGGGTCAGTTGGCGAAAAATCCGCATTGCACTCAATCCCCCCTGGCCGGGTCAACGAGTGTAATCGCCGATAATGAGCGCCTCTAGGTGATGGTGGGCTTGTTCTTGGGTCTCTTCTCGACGCCAGATGTGGACGTCTTGACATTGCTCAAGTGTCTCAAGAATCGACTCCAGATTTCATCAGCGCTTGCCCCCTCTTGAATGAGGGAGGTTGCCACGAAGCGCTGAACCTCCCGCATGAGGCGGGCGATCAGCATACTAGCGATCTCATCGGCATTGAGATGTTGCATTTCACCACAGTCTAGCAGCGCCCGCTCCGCTAACCAGCGTTACTAAGGTGCAGGATGCACCTCTAACCACTCTGTGCGCCCGACGGTTGAAATATCCCCATTTCACTCATCAGCATAGTTCGTCTGATTGCAATTCTGTGGGTAGCCTTGTAGCAGCGGGGCAACAGAATGATTTGGCAATTTCGTCAAATGCCGAACCAAGCTTCCTGTGATCGACCACGATGCTGGCCCGGGGAAGAGCAACTCCATCTCCTTTGATTGGAAGAGAGCTCTTTACCTAGTCGCACACTGCCCGCTTGCAAGGGTAAATGGAACGGCTACTTACATTCCCTTGTAATGTACCGTAACCGTCCTCGATGCCCTCTTGGGGACGCCCAACTCGTAGAAGGTCACCGCTGACCCGTCGTCTGCGGCATCGAGGTTGGGAACAAAATTGAAAATGACGCTGCAGGGTGGCGGACCGGCGGGCGTGTTTTGCGTGAATGCCTGGGGGCCACGGTCGTTCGGAGCTTGCGCTTGGGGGATTGCGTCAGCCTGCAAGCTGAGGCCGAAATTTCCTCGAAAAGCTATGTTCGTGGAAATGGTCGGATCCCATGCGAATGCACTGTTCGCAGTCGCGCCCAGACTGTTGAAGAAAAAACCATTCGCATCCACATCCGCATAACGAATCAGAAATGCATGGCGATCGACCACGGTGTTGTTCTTAATCGACATGGCAACCTTCACGGAGGGAGAAGTTCCGGCCATCTGGGTTATGGTTTGGGTGAGAGTCCAGATCCCGTCCGCGGTTGAACGAACGATCTTCACCACTGTGGGGCTCTGAGCGACGACGGTGGCGGGGAGCCAATTGGAGCTATCCCCAAAGTCGGCGTAGTCAAAGTAGGGGACCTCCGCCGACCCGACGGTCGCGTCGCAAAGGCCATATCCCTCTCCAAAGGCCCCTACGGCGATGTGCTCGTGACCTTGGGGAGTTTCGAGTTGTGCGATGTTTCCATTCGCGGTGACACAATACTTCAGGAAGGTGTCGTTCGCGCCGGAGGTGAAGGTAAACGAGCAAGTCGAGGTCGCGAAGGGACCGCGCAGGGCGGCTTGGGCAGCGAAGTTCTGGGCGGAGGCAGCTTCCGCTTGTGCTTGTGCGTTCACGCTGGGTTTGTTCGTGTCGGCAGCGAAGCTAAGCGAGCACATGGCCAGAGCGATGGTTGTAACCACAAATTTCTGCACAATCTATCTCCTTAGTTTCTGGATTTCTATGCTGGAAGGAAGGCCAGATAACTTGTGCTCCTCCTGGTGCCAGCGATCAGGGGCCGAACTTTCACCTCGCAGCGCGAAAGTGTTGAAGTGCCGCTCTACAGGCCCCGGTAATTCACGGTGACGCTTTTCGATGCCTTCTTGGGGACGCCCAGGGAATAGATCATCACAATCGTTCCGAAAGCGTTTTCGGACTGCGACCCCACAACGAAGTTCTGGTACGGGCTGCAAGGGGGCGGAGGTGTCACGAAAGTGTCGGCTTCAACGAATCCTTGCGGACCGGCGTCGGGGACTTGTTGTTGAGGAAGAGGCAAACCCTGCAACAGCAATCCGAAGTTCGTTCGAAACGGTATGTTTGCGAATGTGGTCTGATCCCACACAAATGCGCTGTTGGAAGTCGCACCCAGATCCGGGCTGAAGGAATGATCTGGTTCCACGTCCGCAAACCGCATGAGGAATGCGGTTCGATCGACCGCCGTGTTGTTCTTGAGCGCCATGGCAACCTTCACGGAGGGCGAAGTCCCGGCCATCTGGGTGAAGGTCTGGGTGATAGTCCAGATGCCGTCCGCCGTAGTGCGGGCAATCTTCACGGAATTGGCGGTTTGACTGACAAGTCTGGGCTCACCCCAGTTGGGACTGTCACCAAAAAACGAGTAGTCGAAGTATTCCGTATTGCTGCTCACATCGCAGATGCCATATCCCTCGCCAACAACGCCATGAGCGATGTGCTCGAAGCCCTGAGGAGTTTCGAATTGTGCGATGTTGCCGTTCACCGTGACGCAGTACTTCAGAAAATTGCCATTGGCACCGGATGTGAACGTGAACGAACAGGTTGCAGTTGCGGACGGACTGATGGGCGCGGCTTGGCCGGCAAGCGTCTCAGCCGATTCGACAGCGACTTGCTTGGAGCTGACAATTGCTGTGTCCGAATTTCCAGCAAAGCTGACAGAGCACAGACCAAGCACGATAAACGCGACTAAAGATTTCTTCACGAATATCTCCTATGGTTAGTTGTGGACGAGCAAGTGCTGTGACTGCAAAGAGAAGGGCCCGTGCCTTGCGGCATCAAACATGACGCGTGGGAATCTCGATAGGAGTGTGCCAAGTCTTCGGTTTCGGAAGGCTTGACCCGAGGACATTCAGCGCAGTCTCTGCCCCGAAGCCAACTCCCTAACGCGGATATCACGCCCCATGTGTGGGTCCAAACTACAGGGAGGCAAATGGAAAGTGTGTCACACCTTTGTCAGCAGTTTGTAAGATGATTGCACAAGATTGCTGACGGTTATTGCTCAGGAACGACCACGTTGCGAGCTGCTTTGTCCTAGGCCGAACTGAGACTCGTATCAACTGGTGAAAAATCCCGATTACACTCACAGTTGCGAAACCACCTTCGGTTCGGTAGCGGCAGATTCGATCCAGAGTGAGAAGAACTTCATTCATGGCGGAAACTTCGATAACGAATATCGGAGCCGACATTGTTATGGAATCACTACACTCAAAACCCTCCCTGGCGCTGACCGGGGGCAATGAGAAATCACCTCATTACATCAATCATGTATGCGGACTTGGTACGGAGGTAACTTTCGAGGAAGTCGGATTTACTTTTTCTGCCCTGTAAGCTCGCTGACCACTTCGCCGCTACCATCAAGGAATTGCAGGACTGACTTGCCATCTGACTGAACATTGAGCAAGATGCGGACTTTTCCGTTGCCATCGAGCAGAGTCAGACCCACCGATCCATTTGGAGAGCGGCCAATGGGTCGCAAAAAACTCCTGCCATGCAGCGTCCTGCTTGTCCGCTGGCAGTTTATCGATCCGCGCCTCAGCTCGCCTCTTCTCTTCGACTGGGTAGTCTCCCTGATCCGCTATGGTGATACGCGAGAATTTGTCTTTTCCCTCTTGACCAGCATCCAGAGCGAAGATTTGATTCTCCTCATATTGGTCAAGACTCAGATGGCCGTGGTTTTCTATCGTGCCGTCAGGCAGTTGGCTCGCTCCCCAAATCAGGCCGCCCTGTTCGGTGCCTTCCTCACTCATGAACAGCATTCCCGCGGCGTCCCGGCGATCGGGCCGGGGAGACTCCTGCTTATGAATCCAACTGCCAGGAAAATCGGCGCGGTTGGAGACTGTGAGTCGCACCGTCCCATCCGGCTCGATGATATTTATGCGGCGGGCGGTGATAATCCCGAAATGGGGATTTCGCATCATCGCGATGCCGCAAAGTACAGTGGCCATGAACGCGAGCGTGAGCACGCCGGAGTAGATTGTAAGGAAGCGAGGGCTGGACAGCGCTTTCATAAGAAACCTCCTGAGAAAGGTTCTCGCGCCTTGCGTTTTCTACGTCTAATTACTACAGATAGTTCAATACATTGCAGCGGTTTGCAGTGTCTCTCCTCCACAGTTTGTGAAAAATCGCCATAGCACTCACGGACACGGATTTTGGCGAACAAAAGGCCAAAGTGGTGAGAACGCGTGATTACATCAACCATCCCAAATGGACTGCATTTCTAATTCAAGACTGACCGTAGCGCTAGGGGTTAGGCGGCGATACAGGCACTCCGCCGTCAGAACGTGCTCATTTCCATCCACTCCTTTAAATGTTTTTCTCGCTTTAATGTGCTTTCAGTCAGTCGCGAAAAGTGAACAACGAGAGGTCACTTCCGAAAGAGCTGCCGTTGGGCGCGGTAAAAGCCGCCACTCGATTTTGGGGATTGCGAATGGCGGCTTAGCGAACGGGGGAGGGCTTAAACCCTTTTCCATTCGCAGGCTGAATTGTAAACTGCAATTTACAAATCTCAAGTCCAATTCCTTTGACGGGTACGGCAGGCAGGAATCCGGTACCGGATTCACCCGATAGGTAGGGCCTCGTGGGATCACTACACTCGCGTGCACTTGGGGCCGGTTATGTCGTCATTGGATGCCTGGGCAAATTCGAGCTACTGCTGGGTAGTGATATGCAAGAATGCCAAAATTCACCACAGTGCAAACATGATGTTCGGACATAAAATTCCACTTGCCGAGACCGATCCCTTCGAACCCCTGCCCGTCAGTGGACCCTTTTTGGTTCAATGCGATGATTGCGGCGAAGAACACTCATACGATCCAGGGGAAGTGCTGAGGCTCGAAATCGAGCTTCCCAATGGCTTCATAACTCACCCTCGATTCAGTTAACCGTGGGTCAATGAGTGAAATCACCTGATACAACTCGGTCTCGATTCTGAAATGACGGTCAAGCCCATTGTCAGTCACCTACATCAATTATGAGGTCTGTTTGCAGTGATCACGCGCTGCGGCACCCGTGAACATGACGCTCTAAAATGCGTGATGTCAAACGCTAAACGGACAGAAATCCAAGCAGCAATTCAACGGCTCAAGGAGGAGATCCGGAGACTGAGCGAACAACAAGCGGCAGCGGAAAAAGTCGCCGCACCCGTGGGCATGACGACTGACGATTCCCGGCAGTATAAGGAGCGGCATAGCCGGATCAAGAGGTTGACGAGAGAACTTGCTGAGCTCGGCAGTGAACAGGGGGCCCTACATGAGCAAAAGGAAGCGCAAGAAATTGCGAGGCAAAGTACTGAAAGTGCTCAAGCCAATCGTTCCATGCGAACCCGAGAAAGCCGAAATCAGTGTTGAGGGAGCCGACGAGCTGTATCGCGAAATCCGGGTAGAAAACGTCTTGACTGATGAGAACGGCGAAAAAGTTCGTCTTAAGCCCGGAGCCGAGGTCGATGTCATTCTTGAAGCGGATACGAATGCCACAACGAAGAAGCCTGATTAGCTGAGCCTCGGTGTAGTTTTAGTCGGCTGCTTTAGATGACGACGGCTCGTGGCTGACTCGTTGCATGGTTTTGACAGCAAGATATCTGACAGACGCGGAATGATCCGCGAGCAGCGCTTGCAGTTCGGCAAAGAGTGCGGGCACCTCGGAATCGTTCACGGTTGCGGCTTTCTCACACAGTTCTCTGATCCGATCTTCGATGAGGTGAAGTTCCACGGTTACTACACTAGGGGTGGAAATGTTGTAGGGGCAATACAGGTGCTTCTGTAGTTTCAGCAACGTTTCAGCTGAGGGATCCTCTCCGAGAGTTCTGCCCGCAGCTAGCTGCTCTTCGGCTTGTCGTTCGTAAACGGCAACAATTTGCGTTCCAGCGTGAGGAGGCGTCCAAGCTCTATGGCTAGCACCGCTATCTTTTCATGGTCCTTGTCGTTGGCGATGAGTTGAGTCAGTGCCCGTATGCGCGACTCATATTTGGCTTCATGGGACACCCTCGGGAGAGGGGCCTTCTATTCTAAGGGCAGGCGCTGCGGAGATCCCATAGGCGATCGCGGGTTTCCAGCCCCAGTCCACGGTAGGTCCACAGTTGGCGCTTACTGCGAAAACGATGCGGCGTCTGAATCAGCGCCACCGCCAACGCCGAGCGAATCGGTCCCAGCGATGGAATCGTCCGTAGCTTGGCGGGGATGGCATGTTTGCGACTCTCCGCCAGTAGCTCGCGTCGTGCTTGTTGGCGCAAGTGCTGCCGCATGTCCAGCTGTGCGTAGAGTTGCTCGGCTCGCCAGAGCGTCCCCGCTTCGGGAATCTTCTCCAGCCACTGGCTGGCGATGGCGCTTGTAGTAAACATCCCGACCGCCACAGGGGATGGCCCAGCTGCGATATAGGGCTTTCAACCGATTCATGACCCGGGAAAGATCTTTGACCACAGTTAGGTAACTGCGGGCCAGCTCGCGCAGCATGCATACACCGGTCTCGCCGTGGTAGACCGGCTTGAGATCATGCAGGCGCAGCCGCTCGGCGAGTTTCCGAGCATCGATCTTGTCACTCTTGTTGCCCTGTTTGACCAGTGCGATCTTGCGCGGATTGCAGACCAGGACTTCGCTCACATGCGGCTTGAGTAGGTCGTAGAGCCAGGCGGCCCAGGTGCCTTCTTCAAAAGTCACGAACAGACTGCCCCGTAGTCCAGCGAAGAACTCCAGAAGCGTTGCGGCTTTGGTTTCCAGGATGGACTCCATCACAACTTTCCCCTGCGAATCCATCACCGCGACTGAGATCGTTGCTTGATGAACATCCAGCCCAATATACTTTTCACTGTTCATCGAGGGTGCTCCTTTCGTAGGTGGTCATGTAGACGATGACAACCTACTCCAAAAGGGGCGCCCTCTTATAATGCGGTTACAACAGTACTGCGAACAACTGCTATGGAATGCCGCGGCTAGGCGGAGTCACGACGCCATTTATAACAACAGTATTTTGTAACGGAAGCCCGTTAATAGGATCGGTTAGAGGATTGTCGAAACAGTACCACGCTGAGACTGTCGTCGAAATCACTGATCGAGAACAACGAGTTCATGAGGTCGTTGAAAACATTGAGTTCCTTCGCATTAAGCGATGTCGTGAGGCGTGTGAACGTAATCAAGGCCTGCGCTTCTTGCTAGAAGAGACTGTATTTCGGCCAAATACAATATTAAAGTTAGCTGCCCGCACCTTTGGGTCAGCTCGCCACGGGAAGCCAGCATCAATTGCAACTCCGAACAAGTTGTTCGTGATCGTGTTATTGGTCACCGTGGCTTGAATAGTACCTGTGCTCTGTCCCAGAGGAATGGTCGGGGTGAACGCGAAGAATCGAAGTCCGGAAGCTTTCGCGCTATCGCTACCTTGGCGATCTTTCTTCCCCGTCGCATGGTGAGGTGGAAGAACTTGCTGCGCCACTCCGGTTGGCTACGCACCGCCTGCGCCGCTTTCACCAGCAGAAACCGGAGCAACACGTTGCCTTGCTTGCTGATGTGTCCGAGTCGACGACGATCCCCGCTGGAGTGGAATCATCACACCAACTACGTCCGAGCTTGGGTAGCTGAGCATAGTCAGCTGGTTCCAACAGTTCACGCGGCCCTATTCAGTTCTATGCACCTGCTGCAGGCACACTTGAAGTCCGAGTCGCCAGGAAGCAGCACATGGCCGCACTGTTCGCAGATGAACCACTCAGGTCGCTGCCGCATCGGCCTGAACTGATCGCCCATCAGGCAATACGGGCAACTCACCACCTGCTCATTCATTGAGATTAGGCTCCTCTGTCTTCGCGGTGGTTCATGTTGCGGCAATCCGAAGACGAAAAATGTTCAATTTTGCACAGCGATTCTGATGGCTGTCGCACTATCGTCATCCCTCATGTGACGATTGCTGTTGTCATATCACCATAGCACTCACGGAGACGGATTTTGGCGAACAAAAGACGCAAAGTGGTGAGAACGCCTGATTACGTCAACCGTCGGTCCCTGATGTCCCGGCCCGGATCGCGATCCGAAACTTAAAACGATTCGTCGTTTCTCAACTGTACACTGTTATTGCCCGGGCAGCAGATTTCAGGACGGCATTCCAATGTGCAGTCGTCACCGAAAATTCCTGATCATGATGACGTCGCTGCTTTCGCTTCCTCGTATCAATGCTAGTTCCCTGCCATCACGGGACCAGTCAAAGTCGAAAACCTGTCCCGACTCAAAATTTGTAATCCGTTTCGGAGGTCCGCCGCTTAGTTTCTGTCGCCAGATGTTAGTGACACCGTTACTGGTTAAGGCATATTCAACAGCGTCACCCGCAGGCGCCCAATGGGGGGCACTTGCTGAGGCTGGCCAGTCGAACTTGTACAAGTCGACTCCGCCATCGGAAGGGATTACCTTCAGTTGATATGGATTGGATGCGGAGGGAGAACTGGGGTTCTCAGGAGGTTTGGGTGAGGCGAGGTACATGATTCGCTTTCCGTCCGGGGAGATTCTGGGAGGATAGCCAAAAACGATTTCAAAGTCCTGTGCGAGCACCTCTGGAGGCTCGGCCCCTGTGATGGGAACTCTTACCGGGGTCCAGATAGGGCCTTGCACGTACACCACCCATTTGCCATCTGGGGAACATTGCGGGCCTATGGCAAACGTCTCGTCAGCGATGCGGATGGGGTTTGAGCCATCGGCACTCATGCGCCATATCCCGCGTTTTTGCTCCCGGTAGGCGGCGTAGACGATGTAGCGCCCATCCCCACAAACCGACGGGTCCCGGTTGGGACTATCATCGGGCATCAGCCGAGTACGCCCACTCCCATCCTGATTTACCGCGTAGAGATTGCCATCCCGGCTGGCCAGGATGATGCGGCCGTCGGGCATCCAGGAAAGGCGTCCGACAGCAAACTCCTTCGTAGTAATCTGCTTTGGCTTTGCGGTGTTTCCTGCGGACGCGACCCACAAGTCGGAGACCGTTGTTAGCTCAGTGTCGACAAGAGTCTTGCCATCCGGCGTGAGGTCCAAGCAACAGAGCTGGTAATCCATCAGGTCATTGGTGAGGCGGCGTGCCTCTCCTCGTGGATAGGAGATGAACCAAAGTTGCCCGCGAACCGCCTCACCGCCGATCCCTCCCCCTATGGGAGCCAAGAGACCACTTCCGTCTGGCAGCCAGCGCGGGCGGCCGACAACCTCCGATGTTGAGTAGATTTCACGGACCGATCCATCAGCGACCGATATGGCCCAAAGCGAAGAACGAAGCTTCTTCGTGGCCTCCGAGGTTGTGAACGCAACCGTCTTGCCGTTGGGAGACCACGCCAAACCGATATCCTCGTCACGGTAGGGACGTGTAGCGAGCACCCGTTCCTCACTCCCGTCGGCTTTGGCAATCAAGACATCGACCGTTCCATGACCCGAGTTTGCCACCCGTAAAAAAGCGAACTGCCGACCATCCGGAGAGTAACTGGATCCGAAGTCAATCCCACCCTGCATCACGAGGTGTGGTGTTCCGCCAAGCACGGGCATCCGATAGAGATGTGTGTTGTCGAAGATGGGTTTGTCGGAGCGTATGAAGTCAATGTAATTGGCGTCCGGCGAGAAGGTCAGACCCCATATCCAAACTTCATCCGGGGGTAGAACCTGCACGTCGCTGCCGGTGGCTACTTGACGAACGTTGAGGCTTTGTTTTTCCCCCTCGCGAAGAACATAGACGACATAACGCCCGTCCGGGGAAATCACAACATTAAT
>Ga0209811_10000896_pt1 | contig 10796 bp, 8 predicted proteins | sample Coa_R1_6_FD_187161 | JGI IMG/M metagenome (GOLD analysis project Ga0209811, IMG submission 187161) | Surface soil microbial communities from Centralia Pennsylvania, which are recovering from an underground coalmine fire. - Coalmine... | ecosystem: Environmental > Terrestrial > Soil >...
GGACCGCGAGCGCCGCACCCAGACCGTGCCCGATGTCCTGGACGACGTTGTACCAGGCGAAGGCGCGCGTGCGCCCGGCGTCGTCGCCGGTGGACGGCAATATCGCCTGCTCGAGCGCGAGCGCCGCGGCGCGGTCCTTGCCGAGCGAGTTGAGCATGCCGAGGAAGGCCGCAGCGCTGAGCACCACGGCGTCGGTGGAGAACGCGAACACCGCGCCGCCCGCCGCGGCGATCACGCCGAGCATGATCAGCCAGCGGCGGCGGCCGATACGATCGCCCCAGAACATCACTCCGGCGGCGCCCACCGCGGTGCCCGCTACGCCAAAGCCGAGGATGGCGCCCCAGGTCCCGGGCTCGAAGCCGAGCTCGGCGAGATAGATTCCGGCGACCACGCCGATCAGGCCGTTGGCGACCGCGCGCAGGAACCCCGCCGAGAAGACGATCCTACGGTCGCGGAGCATCCTGGGCTTCGAACAGCTTCACCGAGTTGCGGCCGCGCGACTGGGCGAGCTCCAACGCGGTCAGCCCCTGATTATTGCGGATGTCCGTGCGCACGTTCTTGGAGAGGAGGTAGTGAATCATCACGATATCGTCGTGGGAAACCGCGGCGTGCAGCGCCGTGTTGGCCAGGCGCACGTCCTGGACGTCGAGATTCGCACCCGCGTCGGCGAGCGCCTTCACGGCGAGAAAGGTGCCGGTCATGGCCGCCCAGTGGAGCGGCGTCTCGCCGTCGTTGTTCGCAGAATCCTTGTCGGCGCCTGCCTCGATCAGCGCCGTCATGAGCGCCATGCTTTCGATCATGGCGGCCGCGTGCAGCACGCTCTCGCCGTTGGGCGTGCGCGCCTTGGCGTCGGCCCCCTTGGCGATCAGCAGTCGCGCCATCTCGATCTCGCCTTTTTCGGCGGCGACGTAGAGCGGCGTCTCTCCGAGCTTGTTCTTCGCGGAAAGACTCGCGCCTGCGCCGAGCAGCCGCGAGAATTCCGCGACGTCGCCGTTCTCGATCGAACGGAACAGCGCCGGCTCGGGCGCCTGTGCGTGAGCGCAGGTGCAAGCGAGGGCGAGCGCGGCGAGGAGGGCCCGGATAGACATGGAATACAAGCTGCGCAAGACTAGCAGAAGCCCAGGCGCCGCGGGCAAGGCCCCGCCCGGGCCGGAGCGCGGCATCTTCACGTTGAGACGAAAAGCTGTCAAGATCGCTCCTCCGCTTTTGGACATCGACACGCACAAGGATCATGAACTCGCAGTTCAGGAAGACCATGGAGGAGATCGGCGCGAAGACCCACGTCTGTTTTCGCGTCGTGTTCACCGACGGCTCGTCCTGGCAGAACCACGAGCGGGCGCCGGACGTCACCATCCTCATACGCAACGGGCGGGCCGCCTGGCGGGTGCTGTTGTTCGGTCACGTCGGGTTCCTGGAGGGCTACTTCAACGGCGATATCGACATCGAGGGCAGCCTCGCGCTCGCCTTCCGCGCGGGCATGGACGCCGGCTTCGACGGCGAGCCGACTTTCCTCGTCAAGGTGCGCAACTGGTGGCACGAGCTCGTCGCCAGCAACGCCACGATCGCGCAGGCGAAGAAGAACGCGCGCTTCCACTACGGGCCCGGCCAGGATTTCTACCGCGAGTGGCTCGACGAGGTCGGCATGGCGTACACCTGCTCGTGGTTTGCCGACAGCTCGAAGACCCTCGAGGAAGCGCAGCTCGCGAAAATGGACCATGTGTGCCGCAAGGTGCTGCTCAAGAAAGGCGACACCTTCGCCGACATCGGCAGCGGCTGGGGCAACCTGCTCTTCTACGCCTGGGACAAATACGGCGCGCTGGGCACCGGCATCAACACCACCACCGAGCAGGTCGAAGAGACGCGCGCCGAGATCAAGCGGCGCGGCCTCGAAGGCAAGGTCGAGGTACTCGAGCGCGACTTCCGCGAGGTGCCGCGACAGTTCGACAAGCTGCTGTCGATCGGCACGCTCGAGCACGCGGGCCGCGACCAGCTCGGCGAGGTGATCAAGGCCCACGCCGACTACCTCAAGCCCGGCGGCCTGGGCGTGCTCCACTTCATCGGCCACGTGGGCGTGCGCGACACCGAGTTCTGGATCCGCAAGTACATCTTTCCCGGCGGCTGGATCCCGAGCCTCGCCGAGGCCATCGACTGGTGCGAACGCTACGGGCTCGAGGTGGTGGACATCGAGAACCTGCGCCGCAACTACGCGCTGACCCTGGACGACTGGGCGCAGCGCTTCGACCGCAACTGGGAGAAAGTGCACCGGCTCAACCCGGGCAAGTTCGACGAGAAATTCCGGCGCATCTGGCGCACTTACCTCTGGTCCTGCGCCGAGATGTTCCGGTCCCCCGTGGGCAAGACACACCTCTTCCAGATCGTGGTGAGCAAGGGCAACATCGGCGAGAACTACCCGATGACCCGCGCCTTCCTCTACTCCAGTGAGCAGCCACGAGAGCAAGCTCGCGCGGCTGCGCGCTGAGCTCGCCGCCCGCGGCCCGGGCGGCATCGGGCTCGCGAAGAGCACGTCCAACCTGTTTCGCGACCGCGAGGCGCAGGCGCGCCCCCGCGTGGATCTGTCCCGCTTCAACCAGGTGGTCGAAGTCGACACGGCGCGGTCGCGCGTATCCGCGGAGGGCATGACCACCTACGCCGACCTCGTCGACGCCACGCTTGCGCACGGGGTCATGCCCTGCGTGGTGCCTCAGCTCAAATCGATCACGCTGGGAGGCGCGGCGGCGGGCGTCGGCATCGAGGCCTCGTCCTTCCGCTACGGCCTCGTGCACGACACCCTGCTCGCGCTCGAGGTGCTCCTCGCCGACGGCTCGATCGTGAATTGCAGGCCGGACAACAAGCACAGCGATCTGTTCTACGGGTTCCCGAATTCCTACGGGACTCTGGGCTACGCGCTGAAGGTCACCGCGCGCACGGTCCCCGTGAAGCCCTACGTGCGCCTCGAGCACGTCCGGCACACCAGCTCCGAGAAGTTTTTTGCGGAGCTGGAGGCACGCTGCGCATCCGACGTGGACTTCGTCGACGGGACGGTATTCTCCGGCGACGAAATGTATCTCACGCTCGGGCGCTTCGCCGACAGCGCGCCCCATATCAGCGACTATACGTACGAGCACATCTACTACCGTTCGATCCGCGAACGCTCGGAGGATTACCTCACGGTCCACGACTACATCTGGCGCTGGGACACCGACTGGTTCTGGTGCTCGAAGAACCTGTTCGTTCAGAATCCCATCGTCCGGCGGCTCGTCGGACGCAAGCGCCTGAACTCGACGACCTACGCCAAAGTGATGCGCTGGAACAGCAAGTGGGGCTTCACGCGCGCCGCCGCCCGCCTTTCCGGCAAGACTCCGGAGTCCGTCATCCAGGACGTGGACATTCCTGTCGCGCGCGCCCCCGAGTTTCTCGCGTTTTTCCTGAAGGAGATCGGCGTTCTTCCGGTGTGGATCTGCCCCATCGGCGGCTACGAGACGCAGGAGAGATTCCCGCTCTATGCGATCGATCCGCAGACGCTATACGTGAACTTCGGGTTCTGGGATGTGGTGCAGGACAATGTGAAGCGCGAGCCGGGCCACTACAACCGGAAGATCGAGCGCAAGGTCGCCGAACTGGGCGGGATCAAGTCGCTCTACTCGGACTCGTACTACCCGGAGGAGGAGTTCTGGCGCCTCTACAACCAGTCCGCGTACGGCGCGCTGAAGGCCCGTTACGATCCGCAGAAGGTATTCAGGAATCTGTACGAGAAGTGCGTGCTGCGGCGCTGAGCCCCGTCACTCGGGCTTGATGTTTCCCTTGTTGACGACGCTGGTCCAGCGGTCGACTTCCGCCTTCATGAAGGCGCCGAACTCCTCCGGCGTGCCGGCGACGACGTCGAAGCCGATCTGGTTCATCCGCTCGCTGATCTCCGGCGACCGCAGCGCCTTCGCCATTGCACCGTGCAGCCTCGCCACCGTCTCTTTCGGCGTCTTCGCCGGCGCGGCCGCCGCCTGCCATGAAGTGACGACGAGGTCGGCGAACCCGGCCTCCCCGACCGACGGCACGTCGGGAAGCTGCGGATGCCGCGCCCTGGCGGTCACCACCAGCGCCTTCATGCGCCCGCCCTTGATGTAGTTGGTCACTGCGCCGAGGTTCTGGAACGAGAAATCGACCTGGTTGCCCATGATGTCGGTCTGACAGGCGGCCCCGCCCTTGTAGGGTACGTGTACCGCGTCGGTGCCCGACGCCTGCTTCAGCAGCTCGGCGGTGAGATGGTCGGAGGAGCCGGTCCCGCTGGAGCAATACGACAGCTTGCCGGGGTTCTTCTTCATGTAATCCACCAGTTCCTTCAGCGAGCCAGCCGCAAGCTGCGGCTTGGTGATCAGCACATTCGGCGTCGTCACGGCGAGCGTGATGGGCGCGAAGTCGCGCAGCGGGTGGTAGCGCAGGTCCTTGAACAGCGCCGTGTTGATGGAGAACACGCCGATCGAGCCGACCAGGACCGTGTGGCCGTCGGGGTCCGCCTTGGCGACGAACTCGGCCGCGATCGCGCCGTTGACGCCGGGGCGGTTCTCGACCACGCCGGGCTGGCCGAGGTACTCCTGGAACTTCGACGCGATCGCCCGGCCGACGATGTCGGACGAGCCACCGGCGACGAAGGGGATGATCACGCGGATCGGCTTCGAGGGATAGGGTTGTGCTGCGGGCTGCGCGAAAGCGCTGCTCGCGGCGACGGCGAGTGCAACGGCAATTAGACGTTTCATGGGCTCTCGATCCAAGTCCTAGGCTATCGCCGTCGCACTGGCAGCGGCGAGCCCCGGCATGGCGAAGCCGCGCGCGCCGAGCTCGGCCGTCAGCGACTGGCTCTGCGCGCCCGTGAGCTCGACCAGCGGCGGCCGCATCGTCGCCCACTCCGGATCGCGCGCGTAGTGCGCGATCACGGCTTTCAGCGCCGCCATCATCGGGTACTTCTGCATGACGTTGCGAGTCGCGGTGATGTCCGCCTGCAGCGCGTCGGCGTTGGCGCCCTTCCAATTCCGGAATACCTTGTCGATCGCGCCGGGGTTGATGTTGCCGGTGGCGGTAATGCAGCCTTTGCCGCCGCCCCGCATGTTGTCGAGCAGGAACACCTCGCTGCCGGCGAAGACGTCGAAACCCGATTTTGCGAACGCGTCGAGCATCGCCTTGGTGTTGGACCAGTCGCCCGAGGAGTCCTTGACGCCGGCGACGGCTCCCGGGAATTTCTTGAGCAGCCGCTCGATCAGCGCGAGCGTGATCGGCACCTGCGACACCGGCGGGATGTGATAGAGGTAGAGCTGCAGGCGCGCGTCACCCACGCGCTCGATCACCTCGGCGAAATTGCGGTAAAGGCCTTCGTCGGACACGCCCTTGTAGTAGAACGGGGGCAGCATCAGCACGCCCGAGCAGCCGAGCGCCACCGCGTGCGCGGTCAGGCGCACCGAATCGGTGAGCGAGCAGCAGCCCGTGCCCGGCATGAGCTTCTCCGCCGGAACGCCTTCCTGGATCAGCGTCTCGAGCAGCACCATGCGCTCCTCGGCCGAGAGCGAGTTCGCCTCGCTGTTGGTGCCGAACACCGCGAGGCCGCTGCAGCCGTTCGCCAGCAGCCACTTGCAGTGGCGCACGTAGCGCGCGCGGTCCGGAGACAGGTCGCTCTTGAATGGCGTGACGACCGGGGAGAGCACGCCTGAGAGCCGCTTGGGAGCCGTCATAGTCGGGAATCCTGAAGGTATGAGATCAAAGTCGCCTACAGTCGCTGCGTGAGTCTATATCATGTCCTCCATCAATTGACAAACGCAGGGCCGCGCGCCTACGCTCGCTTCACAAGACCCCCATCAACAGAGAGGAGACCACGATGGTCCGTCAGGCAACCAAGCTCGCGCTGGCCGCAGCGCTCGCAGCCGCTTCGGCAGGGGTGCTCGCGCAGGAAGTCACTCTGCGCCTGGTCAGCGCCTTTCCCGAGAACCAGTTCTACGTGAAGCGCACGCTCGACTGGATCGCCGACTTCAACAAGGACGGCAAGGGCGTGGCGCAGATCAACTTCATCGGCGGGCCCAAGGCCATCCCGACCTTCGAGGTCGGCAAGGCGGTGCAGACCGGCGTGGTCGACATCGGCTTTTCCACCGGGGCCTTCTACACCAACGTGATGCCCGAGGCGGACATCCTCAAGCTCTCGGAGACGAGCGCGGCGGAGCAGCGCAAGAACGGCGGCTTCGACCTCATCAACAAGATCTGGGGCGAGAAGGGCAACATGCGCTACCTCGCCAAGGTGGTCGAGTTCACGCCCTTCCACCTCTACCTCAACAAGAAGATCGACAAGCCCGACCTCACCGGCCTGAAGATCCGCATCACGCCGGTGTACCGCGAATTCTTCCAGTCGATGAACGCGCAGGTCATGACCACCGCGCCCGGCGAGGTGTACACCGCGCTCGAGCGCGGCGTCATCGACGGCTACGGCTGGCCGATCCACGCCCTCTTCGACCTCAACTGGCAGGAGAAGACCAAGTACCGCGTCGACCCGGGTTTCTACAACGCCGAGGTGGCGCTGATCATCAACCTCGACAAGTACAAGTCGCTCACCACCGCGCAGCGCGAGTACCTCGAGCGCAAAGCGCGGGCCTACGAGGCGCAGAACGAGTTCTGGAAGTCCTACAACCAGGAGGAGGCCAAGCGCCAGGCTGCGGCCGGCATCGAGGTGATCACCTTCGACGCGGCGACCAGCAAGGCCTACGTCGAGCGCGCGAAGGAAGTCGGCTGGGCGAACGCCATCAAGGCGAGCCCGCAGTACGGCGAGCAACTGAAGAAGGTGCTGGCGAAGTAAATGAACCGGCTCGAGGCAGCGTACGGGAAGCTTCTCGAAGCGTTTGCGCTGGTCGCGTGCGCGCTGGTGCTCGGCATGACGGTGATGATCTGCGCCGACGTGCTGCTGCGCAACGTGCGCATCATCCCGGGTGTCGCCGGCCTCGAGTGGAGCAACGAGATCTCGGAGGGCGCGCTCTATCTCGTCACCATGCTCACCGCGCCGTGGCTGCTGCGGCGCGGGCAGCACATCCGCGTCGACATCGTCCTGCGCGCCGTGCCGAACCGGCTCGGCTGGATTTTCGAATGGGCGGTGGACTTCCTAGGCCTCACCTGCTGCCTCCTGATCACCTGGTACGGCGCCCGCGCCGCGCTCGCCAGCTTCACCGCGGGCTCGGTGTCGATCAAGACGCTGGTGACGCCGGAGTGGTGGCTGCTCAGCGTGCTGCCGGTCGCTTTCTTCGCGCTGTCCCTCGAGATGCTGTTCCGCATGCGGCGCCTCGCCCTCGGCGATCGCGCGCCGCGCGACGACGCCGTCTCGACCGGCTAGCGCGCCATGTCATGGGACGCGGCGGCATGGCTGATGCTCGGCGGCTCGACGGTGCTCCTGTTCCTCGGGCTGCCGGTCGCGTTCTCGTTCCTGGTGATCAACCTGCTCGGCGCCTGGCTGTTCCTCGGCGGCGAGGCGGGGCTGGTGCAACTCGCGCGCAACAGCGTCGGCTCGGTGGCGAGCTTCTCGCTCACGCCGATCCCGCTTTTCATCCTGATGGGCGAGGTGCTGTTCCACACCGGGCTCGCCGTCAAGGTCATCGACGGCGTCGAGCACCTCATTCGCCAGGTGCCCGGGCGGCTCGCCGTGGTGGCGGTCGTCGCGGGCACGGTGTTCTCGGCGATCTCCGGCTCGACTATCGCGACCACCGCGATGCTCGGGAGCCTGATGCTGCCGGTGATGCTCTCGCGCGGCTATCACCCGACCATGGCGACGGGCCCCCTGATGGCGATCGGCGCGGTCGACATGCTCATCCCGCCCTCGGCGCTGACCGTGCTGCTGGGGAGCCTCTCGGGCATCTCGATCTCGAAGCTCCTGATCGGCGGCATCGTGCCGGGCATGATCCTCAGCGTGGCTTTCGTCGTCTACATCGTGCTGCGCGTGAAAATGAATCCGTCGCTCGCGCCGGCGACGAGCTTCACCGAGTACCACGGCTGGGAGAAGTTCCGTCCCTTCTTCCAGTACGTGGTGCCGCTGGTCTCGATCTTCGTTATCGTGGTCGCATCCATGTCGGCCGGCTGGGCCACGCCGACCGAGTCCGCCGCGATCGGCGCTCTGTTCACCATCCTGCTCGCGGGCGCGTACCGGGCACTCACCCTGCACAATCTCGTCCGCGCCCTTCGCGGCACCGCGGCCATCTCCGGGATGATCCTGTTCATCATCCTCGGAGCCATGACCTTCTCGCAGATCCTGTCGTTCTCGGGGGCGAGCAACGGCGTCGTCGAGACGATCGCCAGGCTCGGCCTGCCCCCGATGGGCCTGATCGCGGCAATGATGCTGGTGCTGATCTTCCTCGGCCTCTTCGTCGAGCAGGTGAGCATGATGCTGATCACGTTGCCGATCTTCATGCCGCTGGTGCAGAAGCTCGGCGTCGATACCGTCTGGTTCGGCGTGATGTTCCTCATCTGCATGCAGCTGGGCCTCCTGCTTCCGCCGCACGGGCTGCTCCTCATGACCATGAAGGGCGTCGCCCCGCGTGAGGTGACCATGGCCCACATATTCCGCGCCGTCATCCCTTACATCGCGATGAGCCTCGCGGTGCTGGCGCTGGTGTTCCTCGTGCCGGCGGTCGCCGTGTGGCTGCCCAGGATGCTGGTCTAGGATCCGGCATGGAGCGTTCGTTCAAGAAGGAAGCCGAGCTTCTCAAGCTGGGCGCCGGGGAGACCTTCCACGGCGAGGGGATTCTCGCGGTGACCAAGGCGCTGCTCCAGTCGGGCGTCTCCTACGTCGGCGGCTACCAGGGCGCGCCTGTGTCGCACATGATGGATGTGCTGAACGACGCCCGCGACATCATCGAGGGGCTGGGCGTGCACATCGAGACCAACGCCTCGGAAGCCGGCGCCGCCGCGATGCTCGGCGCGTCGATCAACTATCCGATCCGCGGCGCGGTCACCTGGAAATCCACCGTCGGCACCAACGTCGCCTCCGACGCGCTCTCCAACCTCGCCTCGGTCGGCGTGCGCGGCGGCGCGCTGATCGTGATCGGCGAGGACTACGGCGAAGGCGCCTCGATCATCCAGGAGCGCAGCCACGCATTCGCGATGAAGTCGCAGATCTGGCTGCTCGACCCTCGCCCGAATCTGCCGACCATCGTGCGCATGGTGGAGAAGGGCTTCGAGCTGTCCGAAGCCTCCAACACGCCGGTGATGCTCGAGCTGCGCATCCGCGCCTGCCACGTGCACGGCACTTTCGAGGCTGCGGACAACCGCGCGCCGCGGACTTCGCTCAACGACCGGCTGGAGGAGCCCGAGTTCGATTTCGCGAAGATTTCCCTCCCCCCCGCGACCTACGCGCAGGAAAAGCACAAGGTCGAGGTGCGCTGGCCGGCGGCCCAGAAATTCATCCGCGAGCAGCGGCTGAACGAGGTGTTCGATGGCGACATCGAGGACCTCGGCGTCATCTGCCAGGGCGGCATGTACAACGCCGCGGTGCGCGCGCTGCAGCAGCTGGGCCTGGCCGACGCCTTCGGCGAATCGAGAATTCCGATCTACGCGCTCAACGTCACCTATCCGCTCGTCCCCGAGGAGCTCACGGCGTTCTGTGCGGGCAAGCGCGCGGTGCTGGTGATCGAGGAAGGCCAGCCCGCGTACCTCGAGGACGCGCTGCACGCGATCCTGCGCCGCGCCGACGTTCAAACCAGGGTGTACGGCAAGGACTGCCTGCCGATGGCCGGCGAATACACCGGCGAAGTCGTGCTCAACGGCGTGGCGAAGTGGATCGACGCGATGGCTCCCGCGGGCGCCGATCTCGACGTCGCGCGGCGGGTGATTCAATCGCTGGCCGCGACGAAGAAGCGCGCGACTGACCTCCTGGGCGCGGTGCCCGCGCGCCCGCCCGGGTTCTGCATCGGATGCCCCGAGCGGCCGGTGTTCTCGGCGATGAAGCTGCTCGAGCGCGAGACGGGCGGCTTTCACGTCTCGGCGGACATCGGGTGCCACACCTTCTCGACGCTGCCTCCGTTCAACATCGGCAACACGGTGCTTGGCTACGGCCTGGGGCTCGCGTCGAACTCGGGCATCGCCCCCCTGTTCGGCAAGCGCACCGTCACGATCATGGGCGACGGCGGCTTCTGGCACAACGGACTCACTTCGGGCATCGCCAACGCGGTGTTCAACCGCGACGACGCGATTCTCGTGATTATGAAGAACGGCTACACCTCGGCCACCGGGACGCAGAACATCCCTTCTTCCCTGCACCAGAGCGAATGGAAGTCCAGCGACATGAGCATCGAGCGTGCGCTGAAAGGTATCGGCGTCGAATGGGTGAAATCGGTCTACACCTACCGCGTCGACAAGATGGCGCGGACGCTGCGAGGCGCGATGACGAGCGCCTACAAGGGATTGAAGGTGATCATCGCCGACGCCGAGTGCCAGCTGGAGCGCCAGCGGCGCATCCGGCCGCAGGTCGCGGCGGACCTGAAGGCAGGCAGGCGGGTCGTGCGCACGCGCTTCGGCGTGGACGAGGACGTGTGCACGGGCGACCACTCCTGCGTCCGGCTCTCGGGCTGTCCTTCCCTCACCATCAAGGAATCGAGCGATCCGCTCAAGCTCGACCCGGTGGCGCACGTCAACAACGCGTGCGTGGGCTGCGGCCTGTGCGGCGAGGTGGCGCACGCGGCGGTGCTGTGCCCGTCGTTCTTCCGCGCCGAGATCGTGCACAACCCGAATTTCCTCGACCGGTGGCTCGACCGGGTGCGCGGCACCGTCATCGGCTGGCTGCAGCCGGC
>Ga0209811_10000903_pt1 | contig 10756 bp, 6 predicted proteins | sample Coa_R1_6_FD_187161 | JGI IMG/M metagenome (GOLD analysis project Ga0209811, IMG submission 187161) | Surface soil microbial communities from Centralia Pennsylvania, which are recovering from an underground coalmine fire. - Coalmine... | ecosystem: Environmental > Terrestrial > Soil >...
CGCGTGGCGACAGTTCGCTCGGCCATTTTTACTCGTCAAGATCGAGGGTGCCATGCGGTGGACCGCATCGTTCAACATTTCAGCCGCGCTGCTGGGGGTTTTCGCAACGGCCGCTTCGTCTTTCGCGGAGCCCGGTTCGAAGCTGGGTCCGCTTGCGCGGCGGGCAGCCATCGCGTCCGGTTCCTCGCGGGTGATCGTCACAGCGGCGGACACGACACACCTTCCAGACGTCGCCGCCGCCATCGACCGCGCCGGCGGCGCGCGTGGGCGTGCGCTGCCAATCATCGACGCCTACGTCGCCGACATGCCGAATGCGGCGTTGTTCGGGTTGTCGCACAATCCCCATATCTCGCACATCGCGCTCGATCGCGCCATTGTCGGCACGATGGAACGGACGGGTGCGACGATCGGCGCGACCGCCATCCGCGAAGAATTCGGCTACGACGGATCCGGGGTTGGCATCGCCGTCATCGATTCGGGTATCACGTCGTGGCACGACGATCTCACCGGCGGCGGGAGTCTGCAGCGCGTCGATGCCTTTGTCGACTTCGTCAACGGGCGCGACACGGCGTACGACGACTACGGTCACGGGACGCATGTCGCCGGCATCATTGCCGGCAACGGGATGGACTCGAGCGGCGCCCGATCCGGCATCGCGCCGAACGCCCGCTTGATCGTCCTCAAAGCGCTCGATGGCACCGGCACCGGACGCATCAGCGACGTCATCGCCGCGATGCACTACGTCCTCGTGAACAGGGCGGCGCTGAACATCCGCGTCGTCAACATGTCGGTCGCAACGGGCGTGTACGAATCGTACGACGACGATCCGCTGGCGCGCGCGGCGCAACGTCTCGTGAAGGCGGGCGTCGTGGTGGTCGCCGCCAGCGGCAATTACGGACACGATTCGCAGGGCCGCATCGTCTACGGCGGCGTCACGGCGCCCGGCAACGCGCCTTGGGTCCTGACGGTGGGTGCGTCCAGTCACATGGGCACGCTCGATCGATCCGACGATCGAATCGCAGGGTTCAGCTCTCGTGGTCCGACGGCGATCGATCTCGCGGCGAAGCCGGATCTCGTTGCCCCCGGGGTCGGCATCGAGTCGCTGAGCGATCCGAGCAGCGCGTTCTATACCACCCAGTCGCCGTATCTGCTGGGGGGCACCGTGCCGACGACGTATCTGCCGTATTTGAGCCAAAGCGGCACGAGCATGGCGGCGCCGGTTGTCAGCGGTACGGTCGCGTTGATGCTGCAGGCCAATCCATTGCTCACGCCCAATCAGGTGAAAGCGATTCTGCAGTACACGGCGCAAGTCTACCCGCGCTACGACCCGCTCACCGAAGGGGCCGGCTTCCTCAACGCGAAAGGCGCCGTCGACCTCGCGCGCGCGATCGCGACCGGCACCCCAGCGTTCTCGCCCGAATGGAGCGGACAGATGATCTGGGGCAACCGCCTGGTGACGGGCGGATGGCTCACCTCGGATGCAAACGCCTGGAGCTCGGATATCACCTGGGGCAGCCGCACCACACGAAATGGTCAACCGATCGAATTCGGCCTGCGCTGCGCCAGTCCGACCTGTGAGGGCGGCGCAGCGGCGTGGACCATCGATCCCGGCTTCCGCAATGTCGTCTGGGGATCGAAATGCGGCCACAGCGATTGCGATGGCCCCTGGATCATTGATGTCTACGCGACTACGGAGGGTGACACGGTGGTCTGGGGCACCGCCGAGGGCGACACCGTTGTCTGGGGCACAACCGAGGGCGATACGGTCGTCTGGGGCACGACCGACGGCGACACGGTCGTGTGGGGCACAACCGAGGGCGACACCGTCGTCTGGGGCACGGCGTCCGACGGCGACACCGTCGTGTGGGGCACGAGCTGCCGCGACGCGACCTGCGTGCCCATCATCTGGAACCGGCAGGCGTCATGATGCAAGGCTGGCTTTCTGCGCGGCTGTTCGCACACGCGGGCGAGATCGACATCATCCGACCAGAGCCGCCGGCCCCGCCCTCGGCGGATCGGCTGGCGTGGGAGGCGCTGTCGTGGCCGGCACAATGCTATGTCGCGATCGTGATGGGGGCTGGCGCGGCAACCCTCGTCGCGTTTTTCCCCACCACCTATCCGCGGCCTGTCTTGTTCGCCGCGTTGATGGTTCTCGCGTGTCTCACCTCGCTCTGGAAGGTGAATCTACCGATTGCCACCGCCAGCGGTTCGACCCTCTCGGTCTCGTACGCCGCCGACCTCATGGCGCTGCTGCTGCTCGGACTGCAACCGGCCATCATTGTTGCGGTTGCCGGCGTGTTGATGCAGTGCAGCTACAAGGTCAAGAAAAGCTACCCGCTGTACCGGACACTGTTCAGCGCCGCGGCCGAAGTCTTGACGATGACGGCAACGGGCATCGTGTATCAGCAGCTCGGCGGATCGCTGCGTCCCTTGCACATGGCCGTTCTGGCCAAGCCGCTGGTGGGCGCGATCGCGGCCTATTTCATCGTGAACACCAGCCTGGTCGCGGGCGCGATTGCGCTGTCCAGCAGTCGCTCGTTCCTCACCGTCTGGCGCGACGATTTCCTCTGGAGCAGCGCCAGTTTCATGGTCGCCGGCAGCGCCGGGGCGATGGCTGCCGTGGTCGTGGCTCGTGGCGAACATTGGAAAGCCGTTCTGCTGATCGCGCCGGTGTATCTCACCTACCGTACCTACGAAGTCTTCGTCGGCCGCCTGGCAGACCAGACGCGGCACATGGGGGAAATGCGCCGCCTGCACCAGAGTACGGTCGAGGCGCTGGCGCAGGCGCGTGAGGCCGAGCATGCGGAACAAGCGGCACGTTCGGCGGCGGAGCGCGCGAATCGCTCGAAGGATCAGTTCCTCGCGGTCGTCTCCCACGAGCTGCGAACGCCGCTGAATGCCATTCTCGGATGGGCCGACATGTTGCGCCGCGGGCGACTCGACGAGACGCGGCGCGATCGCGCGTTCCAGTCGATTTACGACAGCGCCCGACGGCAGGCGCAATTGATCGATGACCTGCTCGACGTCTCTCGGATCATGGCAGGCACGCTTCGCATCGAATGGACCCCGGTGGACTTGAAGACCGTCGTCGACGATGCAGTGCGCGCCGTGCAGCCCGCCGGCGACGCCAAGAACGTGCGCATCACCACCGAGGCCGATTCGTGGCTCGGGTTCATCCAGGGAGACAGCGCGCGCCTCGAGCAGGTCGTGGCGAACCTGTTGTCGAACGCCGTCAAGTTCACGCCCGACAGCGGCACTGTTCATGTCCAGCTGAAACGTGTCCAGGACTGCGTCGAGATCCAGGTCCGTGACACCGGACAGGGGATGTCGGCCGACTTCCTGCCATACATCTTCGAACCGTTTCGGCAGGCCGATGGATCGACCACCCGCGTCCACGGCGGACTGGGGCTCGGTCTGTCGATTGTCAAGCACCTCGTCGAGGCGCACGGTGGCAGTGTCGAGGCCCAGAGCGCCGGTGTCGGCCAGGGCGCCACGGTCATCGCGCGCTTCCCCATCGATCCAGCGTGCGCGAATGACTCGCATCGGCCCGTCGCGCGCGCGATATCGGCGGTTGCTGTCGAGACGCTGTCACTCGACAACGTGCGCGTGCTGGTCGTGGACGACGATGAGGAAAGCCGCCTGGTGGTTGCCGAACATCTGCGGCGTTGCCACGGTGTGGTGTTCACGGCCACGTCGGCCGCTGATGCCTACGACGTACTTCGGCGCGAGCGCGTCGACGTGCTCCTGGCCGACATCGCCATGCCAGGTGAGGACGGCTACACGCTGATTCGACGCGTCCGCGAGGGCGTGGTGCCGGTGAGCGCCTCGATTCCCGCGGCGGCGATCACGGCATTTGCGCGGGAGGAAGATCGGCTGCTCGCCGTCCGCGCCGGGTTCCAGATGCATCTGGCGAAGCCGGTCGATCCCGACGGCCTGGTCGCAGCCGTCGCCAGCCTGGCACGCAGGACACGACCTGAGATGGCCGAGCCGCCCTCGGCCTGATCGGGAACTCTCCCCGCCAGCCCGTTACCGACCCGCTGTCATCTCTCGGCGCCACGATCGTGCGACTCTGGCCGTGGCACACTATCGCGGGCCTGCCGCCTTCGCGCCTGGACTCACGCGAGCAGAGGCGGGAAAGGTCCGCGCTAACGAACGTCGGCGTCGCGCGACCGTGAGGGTCGCGAAGCGCGTTTCGGCCGCGATGTTTTCGAAAGGGGCACCCGATGATGGATCGCAGGACTCTGCTGAAGTCTCTTGCCGCAGGCGTCGGCGCCACACTGTGGTCGGCCCGGCGATCGGACGCTGCGCTTCCCAAAGCCAGGATTACGCGCGTGAAGTGCTGGGCGCACCCCAGCATGAATCGTTCGTTCAACCAGAGCGCCCTGCTCGTGACCGTCGAAACGGATATCGGCATCACCGGCATCGGCGAGGGCGGATCGCCCGATCTCGTCCGCGACCTGGCCGGCAGCGTGATCGGCCAGAATCCCTTCGAGATCGAGCGGCTCTGGCAACACATGTACATGGACGTGTTCTATCCGCCGGGGCGAGAGAAGATCCACGGGCAGGGCGCGATCGATCTCGCGCTGTGGGACATCAAGGGCAAGGCCCTGCAGTTGCCGGTTTCCGATCTGCTGCACGGCGCCAGCCGGAATTACGTCGAGTGCTATGCCACGACGTTCCGGCCTCCGAGCGCGCCCGATTCGGCCGGTGGCACGGCACCGCCGGCAATGGCCGGAACGGCTCTGCGCGAGCGCGCGCATGCCGCGATGGAAGCCGGCTATCGCGTCTTCCGCGTCGATGCCTCGATCGGCGGCCCGATTGTCGGCAACGTCTTCAGCACGCACGAACGGGTGCGCCTGGTGGCGAAAGCCTGCAAGGAGATTCGCGACGGCGTCGGCGAGGGCGACTGGATGATCGATTTTCATCAGAAATTCGACTTTGCCGACGCCCTGCGCTGTTGCCGGCTGATCGAGGACTACGAGCCGTTTCTCGTCGAGGACCCGGTGCGCGACGAGCAGGCGCTCGAGGAGATCCCGAAGCTGCGCCTGATGACGACCTGCCCGCTCGCGCACGGCGAAGAATGGGGGCAGCGTTGGGACTTCCATCGCCTCGTCTACGACAAGCACATTGACTACATCCGCGCGACGCTGCCCAACGTCGGCGGTCTCACCGAGATGGCCAAAGTCATGGCGCTGTGCGAGACCTCAGCGGTCGGCATCGTGCCGCACTTCACGGGGCCGGTCGCGACCGCCGCGCTCGTGCACGCGATGACCAGTTTTTCCGGGCCGGCGCTGATGGAATACAACTACGGCGATCGCCCGCCGCAGTATTTGTCGGAGTTCGTGACGTTCAAGGGCGGAAAGCTGTATCCGAACGAACGTCCAGGTCTCGGTGTGACGGTGGACTTCAAGGCACTGACGCAGATCGCCGAATTCGATCAGCCGCGTACGAGCAATGTGTACCGGCGGCCCGACGGTTCACTCACGCACTGGTAGCGCGTGGCGACGCTCGGGGCTCAATGACGGCGCGGCCGGCCCGGCACGCTCACGGGCCCGCCGGCCTGCACTTGTGTCCAGATCCGCCGCCCGACCTTGTCGGCTTCGGCGACGATGCGCTCCTCGTCCATCGTCAGCACCTTGCGCTGGCGCATGACGAACTGACCGTCGACCATCACCGATTCGATGTCGGCTGGCTGACCGTTGTGGATCAGCGCCGACACGATCCGGCCCGCCGGCACGAGGTGGGCTCGCAGCGTGTCCACCACCAGCACGTCGGCTTTTCTCCCGACCGCGAGCGTGCCCACCAGCGTGTCCTGCCGCACCGCGCGTGCGCCTCCCTGGGTGGCGTCTTCGAGGACGTCTTCCGGCTGCGGCCGCACGCCGGGAAAGGGATCGTCGCGGGAGATCCGTTCGGTCAGTAGTGCGATGCGCATCACCTCGAACAGATCGTTGGTGTTGTTGTCGGTGCCGTTGGCAATCGGACAGCCGGCGGCGCGCAGCCTGGCGATGGGCGGGATGACGCCGCGGTTCGCGGCCATGGCCGCCTGGTGCGAAATGATGGTGCCCGAGCGGCCGAGCATCGCGATGTCGGCGTCGTCGACATAGCGGCAGTGCGCGGCGAACAGCCGCGGGCCGAGGAAGCCGTGCCGGTCGAGAAACGCCGGCGGCCGGAGGCCATGGTGCCGCACCATGAAATCGACCTCGGCGCGGCTCTGGGAGAGGTGAATCGTGTACCCGAGATCGTGCTGCTCGGCAAAGGCGCGGACGGCTTTCAGCAACTCCGGCGATGACGTTTCCGCCAGCGCAGCGGCGGGGAAGACCGTAATGCGTCCCTGCCTGGCGCCATGCCACGTGGTGAACAGGTCGTTGATGCGCTGCAGGCCTTCGTCACGCAGCTTCGGCGAGAAGCGGGGCGTCGCGCTGGCCGCCAGGCCTTCGGGGGACATCGGGCCCGCCACGTTCTCACTATCGCGAATCGACTCCGCGAATACGCAGCGCAGGCCGGTCTGCGCCAGCGCGGCGGCGTGGCGGGCGATGCCGCCTGAATTCTCGACGATGGTCGTGGTGCCGGTCTTCAGCGCTTCCAGCGCACCGATGGTGACCATCAGCGTGCCCTCTTCACCTTGAAGAAGGCTGGCGGGCCGGACCTTCAGACGGGCGGAGTTGGGGAATCCGAAATCCTCGTTGAAGCCACGCTCGAGCGTCGCCGCGAGGTGCGCGTGACAGTTGATGAGCCCCGGGAAGAGCGCCTTGCCTCGCCCGTCGTAGACGTCGGCGTTCGGATACGTCCTCAACACCGTGTCGGTCGGACCGATCGCCGCGATTCGGTCGGCGGCGATCGCCATCGCCACGTCGTCCTGAACGGCATCGACGTTCACGACGGTCGCGTGCGTGAAAACGATCGGTCTGCCGGGTGGAGGCTGGGCCTGGACGCCGCGTTCGTTTCCGAGAAGCGCAGCGGCGCCGGCCCCGGCCCCGGCGAGTAGCTGTCGACGGCTGATGAGCGCCGATCTGGACTTCATGCGGGGCTGATTATGGCTCAAATATTCAATCTGACCTTGTACGTTGGCCGTGGCTTTGGTACGTTCTCCCCACAACGCCACTTCGACGCCGGACGACAGGGGGATGGATGGCCCGCGTACACCAGCAGGCGGCGGTGATTCCCTATCGGATTCGCAAAGAGCGCGTCGAAGTCGCACTGGTCACGACGTCCAGAGGCAGGGGTTGGGGGATTCCGAAGGGATCGGTGGACGATGGTGAACGGCCACGCGAAGCGGCGATTCGCGAGGCCGAGGAGGAAGCCGGACTGCTCGGCGTCGTCCCGCGAAAGCCACTCGGTCAATACCGGCGCTACAAAGGCAATCGCTCCTGTCAGGTGGACGTCTACTTGATGCGCGTCACCGACGTGCTCGACTGCTGGCTCGAGGACAAACTCCGAAGGCGGCGGTGGATGCGCATCCCCGACGCGGCCGCCTGCCTCCGCGAAGAGCTGCAACAGTTCGTCCACGCTATCGAAGGCGTGGTCGAACTCGATCGGCGAGTCAACACGGTGTAAATATCGTGTTCACTCATCGACTGGGCACGAACCGCCAGTGCGAGGACAGACGCCGGATCGCTATTCGTCTCGAAGCGCCGCCGCCGGATCGACACGCATCCCCTGACGGGCGGCGGTCGCGGAGGCGAGCACGCCGACGGCGCCCACGAGCGCGACGACGGTCGCGAGCACGAACGGATCGGCCGCCCGTACCTTGAACAGCAGGCTGGCGACGACGGTTCCCATCGCGAGAGCACCGGCGCAGCCGGCCGCCATACCAGCGAACAACGGGGTCAGGCTCTGGCGCAGCACGAGCCCGATCACCTGCGAGGCGCGGGCGCCGAGCGCCGCGCGGATGTTCATCTCGCGGCGCCGCCGCGACACGCCGTACGCCGTCGTCGCGTACACACCCACGGTGGCAATCAGGAGGGCGACCGCGCCGAACGCGGTGAACAGCCACATCTGGTAGCGCCGGCCGGCCAGCGCCTTGTCGACGACCTGTCGCAGCGGGCTCACGTCGGCGATCGCAATCTCGGGATCGACGGCGTGAATCACGCGCCGCAGCTCGCCCGCAATCGCGGCCGCTTCGCCCGACGTCCGTACCATCAGCACCGACTTGCCTTCGTTGTTGAACCAGTACGGCACATACACCATCAACGGCGACTCTGCCTCGAGCGCGGTCGCATGACCGTCGGCGACGATGCCGACGACCTCGAAGTGCTGGCTGGGGTCTCCACGCGCGAACTGCTGGCCGACCGGGTCTTCACCCGGCCACAGCGCCAGCGCCGCGCGCGCCGAAATGACGGCCGGCACGACGGCTCGATTCCGGTCGCGCTCGTCGATGGCGCGGCCCTTCGCGATTGGCATCGACAGCGTTCGGAAGTAGTCGGGGCCGATGAAGCGATAATTCGCGCTCGACTTCTGCGAGGCCGGCCGCGTGTCGCCGATTCGGGCGATCAAGTCGACCCAGGTTTCGCCGGTGAGCGGAACTGCCGACGTCCATGCCGCCGACGTGATACCAGGCAGATCGTGTGCCGAGGCGAGGATCCGATCGTAGAGAGCCGCGCGCGCCTGTTCGTCCGGATACCGGTTGGCGATGGGCGCGATTTCGACTGCCGTGACGCGCTCCGGCGAGAAGCCGGGATCGACGCGCAACAGCTGGACGAAGCTGGTGACGAAGAGTCCGGTGACCACCAGGAGCGTCACCGACAACGCCACCTGCACGGCGAGAAGGGTGGCACGGACTCGTAAACCACCGCGATCCGTCGCGCCGTGTCCCCCGCCGCGGAGCGTCGCCTGCACGTCGCCGCGTCCTATGCGCCAGGCCGGCAGCAGGGCGACACACAGGCCGGCGGCGATCGCCACCAACGCGGCGAATCCCAGCACGCGCCCGTCGATGACGACGTCGTTCACACGCGGAAGATCGATCGGTGCGGTCTTGACGAACAGGTTCAGCCCCTGCCGCGCGATTAGCACGCCGAGTGCGCCGCCGGTTGCCGCCAGCAGCAGCTGTTCCAGTACGACCCCGCCAACCAGCCGTGCGCGGCTGGCGCCGAGCGCGCTTCGAACCGCGGCCTCGCGCATCCGGCCGAGCGCCCGGGTGAGCGACAGGTTCGCCAGGTTCGCGCACGCGATCAGCACGACGCCGCCAATCGCGCCAAGCAGCAGCAGAAGCCCGAGCCGTGCGCGTCCGACGATCGACTCGTCGAGCGGCATGATCCAGCCGCGCAGGTCGATCGGCTCGTGCGTCTCCCTCGTCGCGATGTCGGCGACCGACTGTTGAATGACGTCCAGCTCGGCCCGCGCCTGTTCGAGCGTGACGCCGGCCTTGAGCCGCGCGACGGCGGCGTAGTTGAACTGGCCCATCCAACCGATGTTGGCAAAGTTCAGCCGGAACGGCACCACCAGGTCGAACTTCGAAGACAGCGAGGCCGATTCGGACAGCAGCTCGAACGCCGGGAGCTCGGAGCGAGGCTCCAGCACGCCGACGACCGTGTATTGCGTCCCGCCGAGGATCAGAGCGCGGCCGACCACCTGCGGGTCGCGACCGAGCCGGTCCGCCCAGAGCCGCTGGCTGATGACGGCCACGGGCGGGTGATCGGGCCGTTCGTCGTCACGCGTCAGTGGTCGTCCCAGCGCGACCGGCATCTGCAGCACGTCGAAGACGGTGCCCGACGCCCGCACGACGACGACCTGCGCCGGATCGCCGGCGCCGGTAAGGTTCGTCGTCCGCCACTCGACCTCTGCGATCGACGCGAACGATGTCGCCTGGCGCCGCCACTCTTCGAAGTGCCGCGCGTTCACCGGATGGGTGGCGTACCGCCTCGCGTTTCTCGGCACGACCTCGCGGATCGACACGAGACGCTGCGCCTCGCGGTAGGCGAGCGGCCGCAGCACCACGCCGTTGACGATCGAGAACACGGCCGTGGACGCGCCGAGGGTCAGCGCGAGCGTCGCGACGACGGCCCCGGCATACACGGGTTCGCGCCGGACGGCGCGCAGCGCGTCGCGGACGTCGAGCAGCGTGGTCGCCATAGCGGCTTAGACGGAGCGGCGCCAACCGGAGTTGTCCGCCTTCTCCTCGACCTTCATGCGTGGGGCGGAGCTTCGGCGGACAGATCGGAGCCGTTGCAGGCCAGCGGCGCGGGACATCCACCGGTCAGGAAGGCGCGGTTTCGGTCTTGCGGGGTTTGAGGGCAGACGTCGCGTTAGAGGAGCAGAAGGAGGCAACAACCATGCGAACAATGCGCACACTGTTGCTCGGGATCGCTGTCATCGGTTTCGCGGGCGTCGGCCTGGTGACCCTGGCCGGACGCGAGAAACGGGAGTCCACCAGGGACAGAGCACCTGAACACGTGATTCAACGTGGCGAGTATCTCGTCAAGATCATGGGGTGCAACGATTGTCACACGCCGTGGAAAATGGGGGCGGAGGGTCCGGAACCGGACATGTCACGCTTTCTGTCGGGTCATCCGGAACAGATCGGCCCGCTGCCGAACCGGACGGCTGCTGCGCCGTTCCTCTGGTCCGCATTTGGCACCAACACCGCGTTCAGCGGGCCCTGGGGCGTGAGCTACACGTTCAATCTGACACCCGAGCCGAAGACAGGTCTTGGGATCTGGACGGAGGACATGTTCGTCCGGGCGATCCGCACGGGCAGGCATATGGGCGTGTCACGTCCGATCAACCCGCCGATGCCATGGCCAGCGTACCGGAACGCGAG
>Ga0209811_10000904_pt1 | contig 10753 bp, 11 predicted proteins | sample Coa_R1_6_FD_187161 | JGI IMG/M metagenome (GOLD analysis project Ga0209811, IMG submission 187161) | Surface soil microbial communities from Centralia Pennsylvania, which are recovering from an underground coalmine fire. - Coalmine... | ecosystem: Environmental > Terrestrial > Soil >...
GGATCGCTCGACTTTGAATATGGGCCGGGAAGCGTGGTTAGATATGAGGATCTGAAAGCAGTCGTGCTTGCGCGCCGCCGCCGAGATGGCGGCGAGTGCGTCGCGCGTTTCCTCGTCCGTTTGCCGGTTGTAGATCTCCACGCTGAGATAACCCGGCTCGAGCGTAATCTCGCATAGCATGCCAACAGCATGTCCCGACCGTAATAAAACAAGGCGGCGAAGTGCCAGTTCGTATGGACTATCGCGCCCGCTGATCCAATAGGCAGGGGGTGCTGCGGTAATATCCGGGCATGGGTTCCCAGGTGTTGAAGGCCTTCGCGCTCGCCGCGCTCGCGATCTCAGCGGCCCACGCCGAGGTCTATCCCGCGAAGCCGATACGCATGATCGTCGCCTACCCGCCGGGCGGAGGCACCGACATCGTCGGCCGCACGATCGCCCAGAAGCTCGGCGAAACCCTGGGGCAAAGCGTCGTGGTCGAGAACCGCGGCGGGGCGAGCGGCAACATCGGCACCGAGATCGCCGCCCGCGCCGCACCCGACGGTTACACCGTGCTCATGGGCAACGTCGCGCCGAATGCGATCAACGTCAGCCTCTTCAAGAACCTCCCTTTCGATCCGGTCGCGGACTTCGCGCCGGTGAGCCTAGTGGCCTCCACGCCGAATATCCTGGTCGTGCACCCCTCGACTCCGGCGCGCACCGTGAAGGAAGTCGTCGCGCTCGCGAGATCCAGGCCCGGAACGCTCAACTTCGCCTCGGCCGGGGTGGGCAGCTCCTCGCATCTCGCGGGCGAACTGTTCCGCATCCTCGCCGGCGCCGACATCGTGCACGTGCCTTACAAGGGCGCGGGCCCGGCCATGGTCGACGTGCTTTCGGGGCAGGTACAGCTCTACTTCGCCACCATGCCGGCGGCGATGCCGCACGTGAAATCGGGCAAGCTCGTCCCGATCGCCGTCACCAGCCTCAAGCGCTCGCAGGCGCTGCCCGATGTTCCGACGATCGCCGAGTCGGGCGTCCCGGGCTACGAGGCTTCGACCTGGTACGGCCTGCTCGCGCCCGCGCACTCGCCGGACGCGGCGATCGCGCGGCTGCACGAAAGCGTGGTGAAGATTCTCGGCGATGCCGCGCTTCGGGCGAAGCTCGCCGACCAGGGCTTCGAGCCCGTCGGCGACTCGCCGAAGGAGTTCGCGGCGTACATCAGGTCCGAGATCGCGAAATGGGGCAAAGTGATCCGCGACGCCGGCATTCGACCGGAATGATTCACAAGAGGAGCGCCAAACGATGAAAGACAAGCTGTTCGAAAAAGGATTGAAGCTGCGCAAGCAGGTGCTGGGCGCGGACTACGTGGAGCGGCAGCTGAGGAGCGCCGACGAGCTCACCATGCCCATGCAGGAGCTCGCGACCAAGGTGGCGTGGGGCATGGTGTGGACGCGCCCGGGCCTGCCGCGCAAGGTGCGCAGCATGCTCAACATCGCGATGCTGGTCGCGCTCGGCAAGGCCGAGGAGCTCGAGCTCCATCTCGCCGGCGCGATCAAGAACGGCGTCACCAGGAAGGAGATCGGCGAGATCCTGCTGCACTCGGCGATCTACTGCGGTTTCCCGGCGGCGCTCGGCGGCTTCCGCACCGCGCGCGAGTACTTCGCCAGGCACGGCGCGAAGACGGCAGCGAAGAAGAGACGGAAATGACGCACCGCCGCTGCGCTCTCCTCCTTGCCGCGGCTTGCGCGGCAACGGCAGCGCACGCGGACGTCTATCCCTCGAAGCCGATCCGTTTCGTCGTCGCCTTTCCGCCGGGCGGCGGCACCGACATCATCGCGCGCTCGATCGCGCAGAAACTCGGCGAACGGCTCGAGCAGCAGATCGTGGTCGACAACCGGCCGGGCGCGGGCGGCAACATCGGCACCGACATCGTCGCGAAGAGTGCGCCCGACGGCTACACCATGCTGATGGGCTCGGCGGGGCCGCTCGCGATCAACGCGAGCCTGTTCGCCACGATGCCCTTCGACCCGGTGCGCGATCTCGCGCCCGTGACCCTCGCCGCCTCCACGCCGAACGTGCTCGTCGTGCACCCGTCGCTGAAGGCCACGACGGCGAAGGAGTTGATCGCGCTCGCAAGAGCGCATCCGGGCGAGATCAACTTCGCCTCGTCGGGGCACGGCACGCCCGCGCACCTCGCGGGCGAATTGTTCAATTCGATGGCGGGCGTGAAGCTGGTGCACGTCCCGTACAAGGGTGCCTCGCCCGCGCTCGCGGACCTGCTTGGCGGCCAGGTCCAGATCATGTTCTCGACCATGCCGCCCGCGCTGCCCCACGTGAAGGAGGGCAAGCTCCGCGCTCTTGCGGTGACGAGCCTGAAACGCTCACCCGCGATGCCGATGCTGCCGACGCTGGACGAGGCGGCTCTGCCCGGGTTCGAGGCGAACACCTGGCACGGCGTGGTGCTGCCCGCCGGCGCTCAATCCGCGATCGTCGCGCGGCTCAACCGCGAGATCGTCGCGATCCTGCACCTGCCCGATGTCGTCGAGCGGCTCTCGAACCAGGGCGCCGAGCCGGTCGGCAGCACGCCCGAGGAATTCGCGGCGTACATCAAGTCGGAGACGGTCAAGTGGGCGAAAGTAGTGCGCGAGTCGGGCGCGAAGGCGGAGTGATGATGATTCGAACTTCCTGCATCGCGCTTTCGGCCTGTCTCGGCATGGCAGCGGCGCACGCGCAGACCTATCCGACGCGGCCGATCCGCTCGGTCATGACCGTCGCCGGCGGCGCGGACATCATCGCCCGCCTGGTCGCTCAAGGCCTGACCGCGTCGCTCGGCCAGCCGGTCGTGGTCGAAACGCAGAGCGGCGCGGGAGGGGCGATCGGAGCAGAAGCCGTGGCGCGCGCCGCGCCCGACGGCTACACGATCATGCTCGCCTCGGAAAGCGCCCTGGTGATGAACCGCTTTCTCTCGAAGAGCGCGCGCCTCGATCCGCTCAAGGACTTCACGCCGATCACCAAGGCCTTCGAGACCATCGCCGTGGTCGAGACGACTCCCGCGCAGCCGTTCGCTTCGATGCGCGAGCTGATCGACTACGCGAAGCGCAACCCGGGCAAATTGTCGTACGGGACCTCCGGCATCGGAACGACACACCATCTCTCCGGCGAATCGATCCGCCTGCTCACCGGCATCGACTGGGTGCACGTGCCGTACAAGGGCGGGCCGCCGGTGCTCACCGATCTCGTTGGCGGCGAGATTCAGGTGGGATTCAGCGTGCTCGCGACCGTCGCCCCGTTCCTCGCTTCGGGCAAGATCAGGCTTCTCGCGGTCAACGGCGCGAAACGCTACCACGTGATCCCGGACGTGCCGACCGTGTCCGAGCAGCTCCCCGGCTATGAGCCGCCACCGACCTGGGCCGGCTACTTCGGCCCCGCGGGGATGCCGCCGGCGATCGCGAGCCGTTTGCGCGATGAGATCGTGCGCGCGCTCGAGTCGCCCGCGGTGCGCGCCAAGGCCGAGGACATCGGTTTTCCGATCTCGACCAGCACGCCCGAGGAGCTGAACGCCGCGATCCGTCGCGACGTCGAGACCACCGCCGCGCTCGTCAAGGCGATCGGGATCAAGCCGGAGTGACGATGGCGAAGAAACGCAAGATCTCCCCGGCAAAAACGAAGGTCCGTGCGTCGCCCGGAAAAGTGCGCCTGTCGATGATGGTGGGCGACTACGAAATCGTCCGCGCGTTGAAAGAAGGGGAAGTGAAACCGAGGGGCATCGACCTGGTGATCGCAAAATACCCCGGCACCCGCGCCATCCACGACCGGGTCGCGGGCGGCGTGGGCTGCGATATCAACGAGTTCAACGCCGGCGCCTATGTGGTGCAGAAGCACAAAGGGCGCGCCGATTTCACCGCGCTTCCGGTGTTCCTGCACCGCCGGTTCCGCCACGGCTTCATCTACATCAACAAGTCCCGGGGCATCGCGAAGCCGACCGATTTGATCGACCGGCGCGTCGCCTGCCGCACTCTGGGCGCCGCGGCGAACTACTGGATGCGCGGACATCTCGAGGAGGACTACGCGGTGCCACACCGCTCGGTCACCTGGGTGATCGAGAGCGAGGACGACGCCTCGCTGCAGGCCCCGGCAGACCTGAAGATCGAGCGCCTGCCACGAGGCAAGAACGTCGAGGACATGCTCCTCGCGGGCGAAGTCGACGCCATGATCGCCCCCAACGTGACGCGCATGATCGGCGAGGGCGATCCGCGCGTCGCGCGGCTTTTCCCGGACTATCGAACGATCGAGACCGCGTACTTCAGGCGCACCGGAATCTTTCCGATCATGCATGTGACTACCATTGGCTCAGACATCGTCGCGAAGCACCCCTGGGTGGTCGAAAGCCTCGTGCTCGCGTTCGAGGAAGCGAAGCAGCTCGCCTACCGGCGCCTCGCCAACCCGCGCAACGTACCCCTGGGCTGGTACCGGACCTACTGGGAGGAAGAGCGCGCGCTGCTCGGATCCGATCCCTGGGAGTACGGCCTGTCCGAGCTCAACCGCCGCAACTACGGCACCCTGGTAGGCTGGGTGCACGCGCAGGTGCTGACGGGAACGCGCCCCAGGCTGGAGGATCTGTTCCCAAGGGAGGCCTTCCAGCTCGAGCTGCCGCTCCCGCGGATGCACGAAATCGACTACAAGTTCTGAGGCTCGAGGCGATTCGATGTCGGCGCACGAAGGTCAACCGGAATTCAGATCACCGCCCGGCGGGTGCGACGCCCACTTCCATGTGTTCGGGCCGGCGCAGCGCTATCCCTGCGGACCGGACCTGCGCTACACGCCGCCCCTCGCCCCACTCGCGAATTTCCTCGCGCTCGCGGAAAAGCTGGGCGTTTCGCGCTTCGTGTTCGTGCAGCCGAGCGCGTACGGCCGCGACAACCGGTGCATGCTCGACGCGATGCGCGAGGTGGGGAAAGACCATTGCCGCGGCATCGTCGACATCGACGAGGACGCGCCCGACGCCGAGCTCTCCCGCCTCGACGCGCTGGGAGTGCGCGGGGTGCGCATCAACCTGTCGCCGGTGAAACCGTTCGAGTCGGGTTTCGCTCCCAAGCTGATGCCGCGGATCGCGCGGCTCGCGGGGCGCTGCGCCGAGATCGGCTGGCAGCTCGATTTCCTCACACCGGGCTGGCTCACGGCGGACCTGATGCCCACCCTGCGGAAGCTCAGGCTCGATTTCACGCTGGCGCACTTCGGCATGTTCCAGGCGAAGGAAGGCGTGGACCAGCCCGGGTTCCGGCAGCTGCTCGAGCTGCTGCGCGCGGGCGAGCGCCGCTGCTGGGTGAAGCTCACCGGCGTCTACCGCATATCCTCGGCGGCGGGATTCGCCGAGGTGGCGCCGGTGGCGCGCGCCCTGATGGAGGCCGCCCCGGATCGGCTCATCTGGGGAAGCGACTACCCGCACCTTTCCTTCGCCGACAAGGTGGGGACAGTCCAGTTGTGGAACCTGCTCGGTCGCTGGGCACCCGACGAGGCGACGCGACGGCAGATTCTGGTCGATAACCCCCGGAAGCTGTTCGGCTTCTCCTGACCTCTTGTCGTCCCCGGTTTGGTGCGTCATGATTGCACCGCGCTGGTGCACATGGCCGGCGCTAGAGGAGGAGACACCCATGACAAGAAAAGACCGGGGTTGCCACGCCCTTTCGCTGCTGTTGCTGATGCTCGTCGCACCGGCCGCCGCCGCGGCCGAGCCTGCCAAGGTCGACGCGGCTAACACCGCATGGATGCTGACGTCGTCGCTGCTCGTGCTCTTTATGACGCTGCCCGGGCTGGCGCTGTTCTACGCCGGGCTGGTGCGCTCGCGCAACGTGCTGTCGGTGCTGATGCAATGCTTCGCCATCACCTGCGTGGTGACCCTCGCCTGGGTGGTGGTCGTTTACAGCATCGCCTTCGGCGACGGTGGCGCGAGCAACGCCTGGTACGGCGGCTTCGCCAAGTCCTTCCTGTCGGGCCTCGACCTCAAGGCGGTCCGGCCCGGGACGACCATACCCGAGACGGTGTTCTCGATGTTCCAGCTCACCTTCGCGATCATCACTCCGGCCCTGGTCCTCGGCGCCTATGCCGAGCGCGTGAGGTTCTCCGGCATGCTGGTCTTCAGCCTGCTGTGGCTCATTTTCGTCTACGCGCCGATTGCGCACTGGGTGTGGGGCGACGGGTGGCTCGGCAAGATGGGGATCATGGATTTCGCCGGCGGCACGGTGGTGCACCTGAACGCGGGCGTCGCCGCGCTGGTGTGCGCGCTGGTGCTCGGTTCGCGCAAGGGTTTTCCCGAAACGCAGATGGCGCCGCACAACATGACCATGACGGTCACCGGCGCCGCCATGCTGTGGGTGGGCTGGTTCGGCTTCAACGCGGGCAGCGCGCTCGCCGCCGACGGCGCGGCGGGCATGGCGATGCTGGTGACGCACATCGGCGCGGCGACGGGCGCCTTCGCCTGGATGATGTGCGAATGGGTGCGCTTCGGCAAACCCTCTGCGCTCGGCATCGTGACCGGCATGGTCGCGGGTCTGGGCACGATCACGCCGGCCTCGGGTTTCGTCGGGCCGATGGGCGCGCTCATCATCGGCGGCACGGCCGGGATCGTCTGCTTCCTCGCCACCAACCACATGAAGCGCGTGCTCAAGGTCGACGACTCGCTCGACGTTTTCCCGGTGCACGGGGTGGGCGGCCTGATCGGAACGATGCTCACCGGCGTGCTCGCTTCGACTGCCTTCGGCGGCGTGGGCTACCCCGAGAAAATGACGATGGGAAGCCAGGTGCTGGTGCAGTTCTGGGGCGTCCTCGCCACGGCCCTGTGGTCGGGCGTGCTGACCTGGATCCTGCTCAAGCTCACCATCGCGCTCGTCGGCATGCGTGTCGATCCGGAAGAGGAAAACGAGGGTCTGGACACCGCCCTTCACAACGAGAAGGGCTACGACCTGTAGCTCGCTGCGGACCGCCCGCAATCGCGGCAGACGTGACGCCGGTCACGCCGGCGTGACCGGCGCATTGTTCTTTCGCGCCCCGATCTCGTATCATCCGCCCCATGGATTTTTCGCACCTTCCCGAACCCGTATTGGCCGCGATGATCGGCGCCGGCGCGACCGTCATCACCGCGCTGGTACAGCTGCGCCTGTCCTGGCGCAAGGAGCTGAAGGAGCGCGAGCGCGCGCAGCCCATCACCAAGAAATCCCGGCGCGGGCCGGTGATCGCGGTGCTCGCCCTGATGATCGCGGCGGCGGTGGGCGGCTTCGCCCTGTCCCAGTACTTCGTGTCTCTGCGCGAAGGCGACCGGGATGCGCTGCGCTCGGATCTTCAATCGAAGCTCTCCGAGATCAATGCGACCGCGCTGCGGCTCGCGGAGGCCCGCATGAACGAGCGCAAGCAAATCGAGACCGAAACGCAGCGCGCCGACGCCTCGCGCCTGGGCGAGGAAGGCGCGGCGGCGAGTGTGCTCGTAGGCCCGTGCAGGCCCGAGTACGGGGGAACGGTGGAGTGCACCGAGCAGAGCGCGATGCGCATCACCGTGTGCGCGAGCGTGCCCGCCGCCGCGACAGTCAAGGAAGTGCAGCTTTACATTCGCGCAGAGAATTCCAAGCAACCGTGGGCCGAGACCCGCGTGCAGCCCGGGCAGGACGCCGGTGAGGCGCGCTTCGCGGACAAGTTCTCCGAGCGGCCCGAGGAAGGCGCGAAACAGGTCTGCCAGGGATTCGCGAACTGGAGCCACGAAAGAACCCGGATCGCGCGCATTGTAGTCAAGTACGCGCTCTGATTCGCGAGCGATCGGAGCCCGCAGTAGACTCCCGCTCCTATGCCTCCCGTTACCCAATCGCTCCTCATCGCCAACGTGGCGGTGTTCCTGCTGCAGACCTCGACCGGCGGCGAGCTCGAGGCCTGGTTCGCGCTATGGCCGCTCTCGCATGGATTCGCGCCCTGGCAGATCCTCACTTACGGCTTCCTCCACGACCCCAACGGGTTCAGTCACATCTTCTTCAACATGCTCGGCCTGTGGATGTTCGGGAGCGATATCGAGCGCCTGTTCGGGTCGCGCTACTTTCTCGCTTACTACATCGCGTGCCTGATCTCCGCCGGGCTCTGCCAGCTCGCGTTCACCGCGGTGGCGGGCGGCCCGCCGGTCCCGACGCTCGGCGCCTCGGGCGGGATATACGGGCTGCTGCTCGCCTTCGGGATGTATTTCCCGCGGCGCACGGTCGTGCTGATCTTCCCGCCGATCCCGATGCCGGCGCGCGTTTTCGTGATCGTGTTCGGCGGGCTCGAGCTCCTGTTCGGCGTCACCGGTACTGCCAGCGGCGTCGCGCACTTCGCGCACCTGGGAGGAATGCTCGGCGGCTGGCTGGTGATCCAGTACCGCCGCCGCGGTTTTCCGTTCACGCGCCGCTGAGAATCAGCGTGCCGTCGCCACGAAGCTGAAATCGTCGAACAGCGTCACGCTGTCCGCCTTGGTCCACACACCTACCGCGCCCGCGCCGGCGATGTGGGCATCGTCCGTCTCGATGTAGGTCTTGCCGTTGAGCGTCACGCGGATCTTCTTTCCGGAGAACTCCACGCGCAGCGTATGCCAAGCGTTTCCCGGTACCGGCGCATCGACGTACTTGATCGTGTTGCGCCTTCCCTTTTCGGTGTAGTAGAGCGACACGTTGTTCTCGAGAGCGTTCGCCCGCGCGACATAATAATTGTCGCCGTCCTTCCAGCGCCACACGACGCCGCCCGCCTGGTCTTCGCGCCCCGTGAGCGGCTTGAACTTCACCTCGACGTAGCCGTCGGCCAGCGAAACGTCGGGCCTCACGCACCAGGGAAACGTTCCGCTGCCCGATTGCTTGAGCACGTTCGGCTTGCTCGGGGCCGAGGCGTCGGCCTCGACCGACCATTTGGGCGAGCCGCGGCCGGTGACGCCGGAGCGCCAGCCCGCAGGCAGCGCGCCCGGCGTATCGCGGTCGAAGGAAAGCGTTTCAGCCTGAGTCGTAGTCATGATCGACACCAATGCGAAAGTTGAAAGGATCAATGCGAGGACTTTTTTCAAGATGCGGCTCCCGGTTTCACTTCAGCGAAGACGATAGACCAGCACCTTGGCGGGTGATGTCCCGACCGCCGGCGCCGCCACGTAAAGTCGTCCTTCTCCGGGAACGAAGAGCCCGGTTCGCGCACGGGGAGCCGAGCGGACCGCGCCTTCGAGCGAGTAGCGATCCGGGTCTTCCTGCCGCACGATGTCGATCCGCCCCTGACCGCAGATGATGTAGAGGCGCTTGCGCTCCGGGTCGAAGAAAATATCGTCGGTGTCCTCCCCGATCGGCTGCTTCGCCACGACCTTTCCGGAATCGATGTCATACACGAGCAGCATGGCGGGCCTGCGTGCTCCGACGAACAGGCGCTTGCCCGACTCATCGATTGCCATCGGGAAATTGGATTGCGCGCCGGGAACGTCCCAGGTCGCGACGACCGAGCGCTTCAAGCGATCCACCACCGCGATATGGCGCGCGTCGGGCACGTTCACGAAAATCCGCGTGCCGCGCGCCTCGAGCTGGAAGGACTCCGGATGTCCGGCAAGCCGGATATCGCCCGCAGAGTCACCGGTCGCGGGATCGAGCGCGCGCAGCGCGCCCTTTCCATAGCCGACGTACACCTTTCTCGCGCCGGCATCGTAGCGGACGTTGTCGGCGTCATCCAGTCCCGCGATACGCTTGATGCGCGCGAACGACGCCCCATCCAGGATGTCGACGCTGTTGGCGCTGCCGTTCGCGACATAGACCCGGTTGATCTCCGGCAGGTAGAGGACTCCCTGCGGCTCGCCGAATCCGTCGAGGCTTCGTTCCCGTTGACCCGACTTAATGTCGACCACCTCCAGCGTATCGTTGCCCAATGCGGCGACGAATAGCCGCCGCTGCTTCAGGTCGACGCCGAAGTGATCGATGCGTCCCTTCACGGAAGGCAGGGCTATGGATGCCGCCGGCTCCAGCACGTCGGCCGCCTGCACCCCTCCGGGCAAAACAAAGGACAGTAATGAGAACACAATCAAACTCCGTTTAGCTTTCATGTAGGGACTCCGTTTTCAGCCGAAGGTCAAAGTCAATCCCAGGCGCAGCTCCCGGATGGTTTCCTCTCCGTCGTGCGCCTTGCGAACTCCGACGTCGAACGAGAGGCCGTCCCGGACGCGCCAGATCGCACCGACGAGCCACGACGTGGTCCGCGGGCCGCCCGAGGCCTGCTCGCCGAACACTTCTGCGACCGGGCGCACCGCCCAGGAATAGGGTCCTTCGAGGATGGTGCCCAGGAAGACCCCGGGCTCGTGCTCGCGGGTCCACGCGAGCGCCGCGTTGAGATGCAGCGTTACCGCTTCGGTGCGCCGGGATACGATGCCGGCGACCGAGAGCCCCGTCCCCTTCTCGCCGTGCACCGACGGAAGCAGCAGCCCGTACTCCGTTGCGACGCTCGGACCGGAAGCATCCTGCAGCGTGCCCTGCCGCAGCATCTGCTTGATGAACACCCCGTTGTCGACGATCGCGCTCCGCGGTTCGCCCGGCCCCGGGTCGAGCGCAACCTCGCGTTGCCCCTGAATCACCAGTTCGCGGTTCCCCTCCAGGCCGAAGTTCCCGACCACGGCCGGTGCGACCCGTATCGTTTTCGAGTCCTCACGCCGCCAGCCGACGGGCCCGAGCTCCAGCTCGAATTCGCCCCGCCTGGCGACGTCGGCATCGGTCGAGTCGTAAGGGCGGAGGGCGAGCGCGGGCCCGGACGCCAG
>Ga0209811_10000905_pt1 | contig 10743 bp, 8 predicted proteins | sample Coa_R1_6_FD_187161 | JGI IMG/M metagenome (GOLD analysis project Ga0209811, IMG submission 187161) | Surface soil microbial communities from Centralia Pennsylvania, which are recovering from an underground coalmine fire. - Coalmine... | ecosystem: Environmental > Terrestrial > Soil >...
GTATCTTTGACACAGGCGTCGCTACTTCGGCCATCTCCGCGACCAATAGCTCCTTCGGGTGCGGAACGGGCACCGATGCCACCTCCATTAATTGCGCGATTTTGAAGGGCGCAAAGATCGGCGACTACGCCGGAAATGGACTTACGGGCGGTGCGAATGCTACTGGGAACTTCCCGGTTGGCGCGGGATCGGTCGCGTTCCCGGGTAAGAACCCCGACTTCGGCGCAGTGCTTCTCCTAGAGCCCATCGGCCGGTCCGTTTACAACGGCTTGGACGTAGTCTTGCGGTCAGACCTCAAGAGTCCGGTTCGATTCGTCCGCCATTTGAACGCGCAGGTGTCCTACTCGTTGTCTCGCTACGACAGCGAAGCCAGCGACGGCGACTTCATCAACAGTGCTCTGGACTTCAACAATCCAAGCAAATTCATCGGCCCGAACGGCTTGGATCGCACCCATCAGTTTTCCGCGGGCGTGGTGATGGACTTGCCTGCCGGAATTAGGGCGAATTTCATCACCCACTACTACACCGCGCTTCCTCAGACCTTGACGTTCTTTGCGCCGGGCAACCTGGAAGATATCTTCCAGTACGACACCACTGGCGACGGCCAAACCGGCATCGCTCCAGTCCCCGGTTCGAGAGTCGGAGCATTTGGCCGCGATATCAACGGCGGCAACCTGAATGCCTTCCTGCAAACCTACAGCGACAAATTCGGAAATCAACTGACACCAGCCGGCCAGGCTCTGGTAACCGCCGGGCTCTTTACCGCCGATCAGCTGACGTCCCTTTGCGCGATCACGCCGTCCCTTAGTCCGGCACCTGGCTGCCAGGATTACGACAACCTTCAACTCCCGACTGCCCCGGCAGGTCAGGTGAACAACGGCAATTTCTTCACCTTTGACCTTCGGCTTGGCTGGTCCATTAGGCCGATCAAAGCTTGGGAGCGCTTCAGAATCGAACCGCAAGCAGCGTTCTACAACCTGTTTAACCACAAGAACTACAATGGGCCGGACAACCTTATCAGCGGCGTGCTCGATGGGAGTGCTGGCTCCGTCGCTGGAGTCGGTACGACGAAGTCAACTCGTGCTCCGTTTGAAACTGGGCTGGGATCGGGGGTATTCGCTATCGGCGCGCCCCGATCGATGGAGTTCGGCTTCAAAGTCACCTTCTAACTTCTTCCCGCTAGGTCTGACCTGGGCTTAGCGGCGATGTAAGAAAAGGGCGTCCGATCTCCTCGGCGCCCTTTTTCTTTTTGTTCGCCTTTTGGCGCTCGACCAAGTAATTCCGGCCCCGTTCGCTGCGTATGTTAGGATGAGGCATCCCTTCATCGCCTTGTCCATGGACCAGCAAGACATAGTTTCATTTCACAGGCCCGCAGATGCGGCAGCAGCCTCAGCGGCGGCGCTTGGAAGCGGCGCAGTCGCCCCCAAGCACGGCAGCATGAACCTGGGCGAAGCCGTAGCCATCGCCACTTCCAGCCTGTGGGCGCACAAGTTGCGCAGTATCCTAACCCTACTTGGCGTCGTGATCGGCGTTGCGGCGGTGATCGCCGTGGTCAGCCTGATCAATGGCGCTAACCAGTACGTTGCCACTCGCGTTTTTCGTTTGGGCGCCGACGTGTTCGGCCTCTCCAAACAGCCCTCGATCATCACCAATGTGGACGACTGGCTGGAATTTCAGAAGCGCAAACGCATCGACACCGAGGACTACCAGGCGGTGAAAGAACTCTGCAAGTCCTGCAAAGGAATCGGCGCTGCGCTGGGCGGACGCGTGGAAGTCCGCAGTGGACTGAATTCGCTGAAGGACACCAATTTGCGCGCGTGGACTCCGGAAATGGCGGAATTGTATGACGTCGATCTGGTGGAAGGCCGGCACACCACCGACGCCGACCTGCAAAGCGCTTCACCTGCTTGCGTGATTGGCATGGACATTGTCGACAATCTGATGCCCGGGCTTGATCCGGTGGGCAGAGAGATCCGCTGGAACAATTTTCCGTGCACGGTAATTGGCGTCGGCAAAAAAGAGGGCTCGTCGCTGGGGACTTCTCTGGACAACTGGATTATTTTGCCGCTCACCACATACCAGAAGGACGAGGGCACCCAGACTGATTCGCTGCGAGTGACCATCCGCGCCGGCTCCGCGGCGAAAATTCAGGATACCGTCGACGAAGTTCGACAGATCATGCGCGGCCGGCGGCATCTGGCATTCAGCGCCAAAGATGATTTTGCAATTGAGACCAGCGATTCGTTTCTTTCGCTGTGGAAGGACATCAGCTCGTCGTTTTTTGTGGTGACCATCGCCATTGCTTCGATTTCGCTAGTGGTTGGCGGAATCGTGATTATGAATATCATGCTGGTCAGCGTGACCGAACGCACCCGCGAAATTGGCGTGCGCAAGGCGCTGGGCGCGAGGCGAGGAGATATCCTGCTGCAATTTTTGATTGAGTCGTCCACCATTTCAGTAATTGGTGGCGCGATCGGTGTCGTCGGAGGAGTGTTGGTGGCTAAACTGGTGTCCATCGTTTCGCCGCTTCCTGCTTCGGTGCAGTTGTGGTCGGTGCTTGGCGGCTTGATCGTCGCACTTAGCGTTGGACTTTTTTTCGGCACCTATCCGGCTTCCAAAGCATCCAAACTTGATCCGGTGGAGGCGCTGCGCTCAGAGTAGAATCGTTCGCGAAAATAATCGATGTCCACCATCGCCAATACGCTCGCTGATTCCCGCGCTTCGCGTCTCAAGAAGCTGGTGCGCGTGGAAAACACGTTGAAGCTCAGCGAACAGATTGCGCTGGCACTGGACACCCTGCGCAAAAACCTTCTGCGTTCGGGACTGACGATTTTGGGAATCGTCATTGGCATCACCACGGTGATTGCTGTCAGCTCGGTGATCAATGGATTGAACGACAACGTGCTCGGCGGAATTCGCGATCTTGGCTCAGACACCATCATTGCCTACCGTTTTCCGTGGGCTTCCCTTTCGCGACCCCCCAGCGAGTGGTTTACCCGCAAGGAGTTGTTGCCGGAATTTGCCGACGACATGGCCTTGCTTCCACACGTAAAAGCGGCTTCGCCGTCCATGCGAATTTTTCAGCCGCAATTCGGCGTGGGGACTTCCGATGTGCGCCACGGCTCCAGCCGCGCGAAAAACGTCATCCTGCAGGGTAATTCCCCATCGATCACCCAGATTTTCGATCTGAAAATTGCCACCGGCCGCGAATTCAACGAAACCGATACGGAGCATCATGCTCCGGTGGTGTTGCTCGGCTTCGATACGACGAATCTGCTGTTTCCCGGCGGCAACGGTAATGCCGTGGGTCAGGAAGTCACCATAGACGGCCAGCTCTTTACGGTGATTGGCACATTGCAGAAACGCCGCCAGGGAATTTCCGGCGGCTCCAACCCGGAAGACAACATTGCGTTGATGCCGGTAACCACGCTGCGCAAACTGTATCCCAACAAACGCGACTATGTGATTTTTGCCAAAGCCAGCGACCCCACTTACGTCACTGAAGCGGTGGAAGAGATTCGCGATCTGCTGCGCCGCAAACGCCGGCTATCCAATGACAAACCAGATGATTTTGCGCTGTTCACTTCCGATTATTTCCTTGATCTCTGGAACAAAATCAGCGGACTGATTTTTATTTTGATGTTTGCAGTGGCTTCGGTCGGCCTGCTGGTCGGTGGAATCGGCGTGATGAACATCATGCTGGTCAGCGTGACCGAGCGAACGCGCGAAATCGGCGTGCGCAAAGCCATCGGCGCCAAGCGCAGCAACATACTGATGCAATTCTTGATCGAAGCGGTGACCCTGAGCGCGCTCGGCGGAATTATCGGCGTGATTTTCGGTGCGGGGCTGACCATGCTGCTCAAATATGCCATCCGCATGCCCGCGGTGCTTTCCGCGTTCTGGGTAATCACCGCGCTGTGCCTCTGCGCACTGATCGGCATCGGATTTGGAATCTACCCGGCGTGGAAAGCCGCACGCCTCGATCCCGTCGAAGCACTCCGCTACGAATAGCGTACTGGAAGGAAGTTTTTCGCAGTGCGGAATCGCTTGCTCACATTTGTCGCCGATGCGTAAACTCGCACCTGTACAGTTTTTGAGCAATTTCAGGAGTTATGGCGCCCAACCATTCATTTGCTGCTGGTGGTGGAACTTTTCCGGCGACGCGCTGGTCGGTGGTGGCCGCGGTGCGCAGCGCGGATGCCGCGGAGCGTTCGCGCGCGCTGGAGGCGCTGTGCGGCGCCTACTGGAAACCTGTTTACAAGTACATTCGGCTGAAGTTTTCTAAATCACCAGCCGACTCACAGGATTTGACGCAGGGATTCTTCATCGAACTCTTGGATCGCGAATTGCTCGCGCGCTTCGAACCCGACAAGAGCAGGCTACGAACCTACCTTCGTTTGTGCGTCGACAGTTTTGTCATAAATGAAATCAGGCATGCCGGCCGCATCAAACGCGGAGGAGAAGTAACTCACGTCGCGCTGGATTTTGCCGCTGCGGAAACAGAACTCAATGCCCAAACCATTGATCCCGCATCCATTCCCTCGCCGGAACATTTTGAGGAGTTTTTTGAGAAGGAATGGATTCGCAGTTTGTTTTCGGCGGCGGTTGAAGAATTGAAACAAATCTGCGCAGCGCGCAATAAACAATCTGCGTTCGCGCTGTTCGAGTCCTACGACCTTTCCGACGACACCGACATTTCCTACGCACAACTCGGTGCGGCAAATAATATTTCCGGTACGGAAGTGACCAACCAACTGGCATGGGCGCGGCGTGAATTTCGCAGATTGGCGCAGGAGCGCTTGCGCGCGCTGTGCCCTTCCGACGACGAATATCAGCGTGAAGCGCGCGCGCTGTTTGGCGGGAACGGCGGATGGGGTTTCTGAACGACAAATCGCTGAAAAAGTTACGGCGGATTGCTGGCGACGGCGACGCTGCCGCGGTTCCGGATCTTTCCGGAACGCGTTACACGCTGCTGGACTTTTTGGCGCGAGGCGGGATGGGCGCGGTTTACGTTGCGGAGGATCACACCTTGCAGAGGAAAGTTGCGCTGAAGATTCTGGAAGCCGAGAACACCCGCGGCACGTTTGCGGAGCGATTGGTTCGCGAAGCGCAAGTGCTGGCCAAACTCGAGCATCCTGGAATCGTTCCGGTACACGACGCCGGAACTTTGGCGGACGGACGAGTATTCTATGCGATGAAATTTGTGGAAGGCGCGCGGCTGGATAAGTTTTTGGCCGGAGTCAGTTCCCTTTCGGAGCGCCTGCGATTGTTCCTGCGTGTTTGCGAAGCGGTCTCATTTGCGCACTCACGCGGAATTCTTCATCGCGATTTGAAACCAGCCAACGTGATGGTCGGCGCCTTCGGAGAAGTGCTGGTGATGGATTGGGGATTGGCGAAAACTCTACAAGGCGGGGCGCGAGGATCGGCAAATTCCCTGGAAGGCGAAACGCTTTTCGTTCCGTCGCAGAAATCTTCGCAAGAAAATGAAAGCACACTAGCCACGGCGGTGACCGATGACGGCGTGGTGATGGGAACGCCGGGATACATGTCACCGGAACAGGCCAGCGGACTTTCCACCACGCTCGACGCGCGCAGCGATATTTTTTCGCTCGGCAAAGTACTGGAATATATCGTCAGCGAAAGTTCAAATGGAGAATCGGCCATACCGCCGCGCGCGCTGCGCGCCATCGGGGAAAAAGCTGCCGCGTCGAATATCGAAAAGCGGTACCAAAAAGTTTCCGAGTTGGCGGAAGATTTGTCGCGATTTCTCAACGGCCAACCGGTTTCGGCGTATCGCGAAAATCTACTGGAGCGCGGCCAGCGTTTTTACAAGCGCTATCAGGCTGCTATCTTACTGATACTAATATACTTATTAATGCGGGTGCTTTTTATCCTCTATCCCCACCGTTAGCTTTAAAGGATTTGTTTCTCCCGTTGTAGAGAACCCTAGACGGGGAGAAAATGCTGGCACTCACCCGGCCCATGCGAGAGCATGGCGCTGCTGCCTAGCCCACGGTTAAGGAGAAAGTTGCGATGAACAAGATTCTGCTGGGATTGCTGGTGGGCGCATTGCTGGGCGCCTTTGACGGAGCTACGGCGTGGTTTACGCCGGCGGTGCGCGCGCAGATTGTGGGCATCATCATCGGGTCCACGTTCAAGGGGCTAATCGCCGGAGTCGCTGCCGGAATTTTTGCGCGCAAAGTAAATTCGGTGCCGCTGGGAATTCTGTTCGGCCTAGTGGTTGGATTTATTCTGGCATTTTTGGTCGCTTACCTTCAGCACGGTTACTACCCACAAATCATCATCCCCGGCAGCATCGTTGGCATGCTCGTGGGCTGGGCCACCCAGCGCTACGGCTTCGTCCCATCAACCACCGTGCCAGCTCGTTAACACTTCCCCCGTTTTCAAAACTACCGTTGGTTAAATCTGATTTCACGAATCACTCATAAGGAGGAGTGTCATGGGTCGAGTTGTGCATTTTGAAATTCCGGCAGGTGATCCCAATCGCGCGGTGGATTTCTATGGAAAAGTGTTCGGATGGCAATTTGAGAAGTGGGGTGGGCCAATCGAGTACTGGCTGATCTCCACAGGAGATTCTGGCGCGCCGGGAATCAACGGAGGATTGTTGGCCAGCGGCGGGCCGGTGAAGTCCACCACCAATACGATTCAAGTGGATTCGGTGGATGCCACGGCGGCAGCGGTGAAAAGTGCCGGCGGAAAGCAACATTCACCGAAGGCGGCCATTCCCGGAGTGGGCTACTTCGCATATTGCGAAGACACCGAAGGAAACGTTTTCGGCCTGATGCAGAACGATACCAATGCGAAGTAAGTTTTCTGCCACCGGCAGTTTGGATTGGAAAAGCACGTCGAAAAATAAAGTCAAACGAGTATGGCCACGAAAAGAAGCTGGAGCATTTTCGAAGCCCCGGGATCGTAAGCGCCGGCCATGATCGACAGCGAACACCTGAAGCAGAACTGGACATTTCCTAAAGACCAAAAAGATGCCGGCTCCGAAGCGGTTTTATAGACAGGGGCGAAATAAATCAGCAACCACGAGAGCACGAGCGCGGGGCGGGATGAAACCCGCTCCTGGCCATCTCGCTTAGCGCGAAGCGGCCGCGTGCGTTCCGGCCTTGTCGGCCAGTGCTTTCAGCGATTCGTTATAGGGAGCTTTTGCAACGCCTTGCTCGGTAAAAATGGCGGTAATGTAGCGGTTGGGCGTTACATCGAATGCGGGATGCGCTGCGTGAACGTCTGGAGCAATGCGGATACCTTTGAATTCGGTGACTTCCGCCGAAGAGCGCTCTTCGATGGGAATTTGTTCTCCCGACGCAATCGACAAATCAAAAGTGGACACTGGAGCAGCGATATAAAACGGCACGTTGTGTTCGCGCGCGAGAACAGCAATCTGGTAGGTGCCGATTTTGTTGGCGGTGTCACCGTTGGCGGCGATGCGATCGGCTCCGGTGACGATGGCACCTACATTTCCCTGTTTCAAAAAGTGGCCCACCATGTTATCGGTGATCAGCGTGAGCGGAATGTTGCTGCGATGCAATTCCCATGCGGTGAGGCGCGCGCCTTGTAGATACGGACGTGTTTCGGGAACGAGTATGTGAAGTTTTTTCCCTCGTTCGACTGCGATTTGAATTACTCCTAGCGCGGTACCAATACCGCCGGTAGCGAGCGCACCGGCGTTGCACTGAGTCATCACCCGGCCATTGTGCGGCATAAATTCCGCGCCGAAGCGGCCGATAGCTTCATCGCTGGCGCGTTTTTCCAAGTGGACAGCTTTGGCTTCAGCGATCAGCGCAGTCTTGATTTGCGCGAGGTCGGCGGTTTGCGCGGAGAGTTCGGCCAAGCGGCGCTTCATGCGATCGAGTGCCCAGAAAAGATCGACCGCGGTTGGCCGAGTCTTGGCCAGAGCGTCGAGGATTACCGGAAATTCCTGTTGCAATTCCTGCAGCGATTTCGCGGAAGATTTCTGCACGCCGATGGCGACACCCATCGCCGCGGCTACGCCGATGGCGGGTGCTCCGCGGATGACCATGTCTTTTATGGCCTTGGCGACGTCCTGATAGGTGGTGAAGGTGTAGGAGACTTCTTCGGTGGGAAGCAGTCGCTGGTCGAGCATGACGACGCCCTCATCGGTCCATTCGATGGGTTTTGCTACGTACATTCGGTGGAGATCCTTGGTGAGAGCTTGTAAGAACAACGCTCGCATTTCTATTGTAGCGGAGCGGAGTTCGACAGCCAAAGTCGGCGATTCTTGGTTCCAATTCAGTGGCGAGCGCAGACGGTTAGTGCTGCTAGGCGACTTGCATAGCGAAAGCGAAGAAACTGGGCTGCCGCACTCCTGGTTCCGATTGGGTGTTGAGGGGGTGAGGGCTTAGAAGCTGGCTTTTGCGTCGCTGAAAACTGCTGAAATGAAAGGAGTTCAATTTTGCGATGGCGAATCAAGATTACCGGATGGGCAGAGCTTGATTGTTAATTGGGTGGTATTCAAGAAAATCGATGAACTGCCAACAACAAACGAGGTTGTCGGTTGTCTTCTGCCCAAGGATCGGCTTTGCTCGCTAGCCGTGTCGCGAGCTGCACCGAAGATACTTCGCCAATCAGGAAATTGGCGGTCCGGCTGAGGGGCTAGGCCCGGGCGTCGGTCCGGCGAAGGCCAAAGAACTGGCGGAGTTTAGGGATGTGGGGGCATGCGGGTGAAGCCATGGGTAGCGAAGATGGCGGAGAAAGCGATGAAGGAGTTGTAGCCGAGGTGAAGCAGGAAGCTAACGAAGACAGTGCCGGCGCGGGCACGGGCGAATGTGAAGATGATGCCTACGGTAACCAGCATGGCGACGAGGCCCCAGGTCCAGCCGAGCTGTGCGCCGTGGAGAACGCCGAACAACGATCCGGTGAGTACGATAGCGATGCGCGTGCCGGTTTGGACAGCCTGGTCGGGTTGGGAGCCGAAGTACTTGGCCATGCGCGAAAAACTGGACGCGAAAAGCGGGTAGAGATAGCCGCGGAAGACGGTTTCTTCAACGAGAGGTGCGATCAAGACGGCCATGGCCATCAGGGAGAAGGCGCCGGTACGGCTTTTGAAAAGATCCTGGATGGGAAGGTGGTCTGGAGTCTTGAGGCGGGAACTGGCGATGGCGACGCAGATGGCCAGGGCGGCTCCGCCGCCGAGATAGAGCCATGGATTGGAAGGAATGTCGCCGTCCGGATCAAGCTTGCGCCAACCCAGAGTGGGCCAGAAAGGACGGTCGCGCAGAACGGCGAGCGTCACGTACAGAAACAGCAGAACCAACAAGAACCAGAGGACGTTAGAGCCGACTGCGAGGCCCGGCTTGGTCTGGAAAAGTTGCTCCATTTGCTTTTGGGTGAGGTGCTGGCCGGAGGAATAGTAAATGATGACCGCGACTTGAATGACGGCGAGGCTGCCGAAAGCAAATAAGCCAAAGAAAAAAAGATGAAGCCAAGACCAGCCGATGCGGAGATCTTCGGGCAGAAACGAAAGAGGTGAAGGCGGCGGTGGAGGAGCGGCGCCGACAAGGGAGACGAGACCGCCGGAGCTTGGCTGAGTGCTTGGCCTAGGAGCAGCGGGATCACCAGGTTCCACTGGCCCGACAACGATGCGAGCCGCCAAATCGTCGAACGGCTCAGAAATTTCCTGAGGAGAATTTTCGCCTGGGAGGGGCTTGGGGTTTTCGTCGAAAGGGTTCATTTAGATTTAGAACGAGCTCTTTTCTGGGCGCTCTTTCGGGGAGGTGCGGAAGCTCTCGCCGGCAGCCAATCCGATATCAGTGCAGCGGCGACCAACGGCAGCAAGATTTCGTGATGGCCGGTGATGGCAAATCCTTTCGATCCTGACTCGCGCCCTTTCCTGGAGCTTGCAGTAGGACGCTTCACCACATTCTGCAACGGGCGGTAGTGCTGGATAAAGTCGAAGTTCGCGGTAGTGATTGGCCGTAACGGCACACCGAGATTGCGCACCACGGAGACCGCCTTGAGGAAAATCTCCGGCAGAAGCACGGCGGAGCCCCAATTGAGATATACGCCGGCGGGGTGCATTTCTTTCACCAGGCTGCAAAACAGGCGGAAATCGTGATGACTGGCGGCGCCGAGAGCAGCGCCGTCAGCGGCTGGATGCATGTGGGGAATATCCGTGCCGATGGCCAGATGAATGGTTACCGGGATGCGGTGTTTGTAGGCGTTCCAGAGAACGCTGGCCTGCGAATGCTGCGGAGCGAGTTTGCGAGAATGCAGAAATCTTCCGGCGGCTTCGCCATAACCAATGCCGGAAAAAATGGCGGTGCTGGCGATTTGATTGAGGAAGAGGCCGGTTTCGGTGGCCATGCCGAATGCGCCGCGATCGAGGCCGGCTTCTACATCTTCGGAAGTCTGGCCGGAGAGCGCGATTTCAAAATCGTGGATGAGGGCTGCGCCGTTCATGGCGATGCCGGAAACGAAGCCGTGGCGAATGAGATCAGCGATTATGGGGCCGAGGCCTGTTTTGATAACGTGGCCGCCCATGCCCCAGAGAGTAGTGCGGCGGGCGCATTTTGCGCGTTGGATGGCGGCGATAATCGATTGCAGATCGCTGCAGGCGAGGATATTGGGGAGCGAGGAGAGAAATTTGGTGATGGAGGCATTTTTGGTGAGAGGCCTGGCGAAATCGTAGACGGACACCTTGCTCTTGCGGGAGCTGAGCGAGTAGGTGGCGATGCCGCCTAGAGTGAGGGGCTGGAG
>Ga0209811_10000909_pt1 | contig 10728 bp, 7 predicted proteins | sample Coa_R1_6_FD_187161 | JGI IMG/M metagenome (GOLD analysis project Ga0209811, IMG submission 187161) | Surface soil microbial communities from Centralia Pennsylvania, which are recovering from an underground coalmine fire. - Coalmine... | ecosystem: Environmental > Terrestrial > Soil >...
TATCTTCATGGCGGAACGAGACGATGTTCTGCAGCTTGCCATCCTCGAACACGTTGAAGGCAGGCTTGTCGAGATTCGTCACCATGCGCTGCTTGTCGTCGACCACAGTGGCGTGCAACACCACTTCCTCCACCGAAGTGTGAAATCGAAAGCCACCCTGGTCTTCTTGGGCAGACTGATCTTGCTGGGAATCAGCAGCGGGTGCAGCCGTGCCCTGCTTCGGCGGGTTCTGTTTTTCCAGATCAGGCTTAGGCGGATCCGGCTGGGCGGGTTGTTGCTTTGCCGCAGCTGGCTGGGCAATTCCAGAGGGAAAAGCTTCGCCCGCAGGAGGTGGACTCTGAGGCGATGCCGACGTAGCGAGGAAAATCAAGAACGAAGCGACCAGGAAAACCTGGCTACTCCGCAGGTGCATAGTATCCCGTCTTCGCATAAACCCGGAGAGGCGGCAACCCCTTTGGCGGAAGTAATTTCACTTTTATCTTACGCCATTTGCCATCTTTTATCGGGTTGGTTGGACGGTAGCCGAGCACATATTGGTTGCGCAGTTCGATGCCAATTTTTGTCGCCACATCCGCCAGGTCATTCGGATTGTCAATCGTAAACGCGCGCCCGCCGGTCAGTTCCGTCACATCGGTCAGCAGCGCGGGACCCAGCTTCTCTTCTTCGGTCGGGAAATAGTGGTCGTAGATTCCGATGGCGTAGATCAGCACATCGCCTTCTTTCACCACCGACTTGATTTCGCCCTCAGTATAGCGGCTGTGATTGTCACCGCCGTCAGAAATGATCAGCATCGCCTTCTTCGGATACTTGGCGTGCTTCATCTTGTTGACACCCAAATAAATCGCGTCCAGCAGCGCCGTCCGTCCCTTGGGGACGGTGTAGACCAGCTTGCCCTGGATGTCTTCAATCGAACTGGTGAAGTCGCTGACTTCTTCCGGCTTGTCCGCGAACGTGATCATGAAAAACTCGTCCTGCGGATTCGCCGTCTTGAAAAACTCCACCACTGCTTCGCGGGCGCGCTCGATTTTCGAACTCATGCTGCCGCTCATATCGAAGATCACGCCCAGCGACACCGGCGCATCTTCACTCGAAAACGAACGGATCTCCTGCTGGCTCTTGCCTTCGAATACCGTGAAGTTCTCTCGATCCAAGCCGGTCACCAGGCGGTTCATCGGATCGGTAATTGTCACCGGCACCAGCACGAGTTCGGCCGACGCCTTCAGCGGTTTTGTGTGTGGACTGAAGCCCGCCTCCAATTCCTTGATGTTGGCTGTGTCGCTCGCCGGCTTGGGCTCGATGCGTGGCTTGATGTGGACGTCATCGTCCGTGTTTTGGGCCCATGCAACGGGAATTTGAACCCCAAGCAGCATCGTCACCAAGGCAATCAGGCACACGTAGACAGGGAAACGCCTTGAGCACAGCATCGTTCTGATCCCAGTTTTGGAGTGGACCGAGTGGCGAGTTCGAACTTGGGTCTTGTAGGAAGACCAGCACCCACGATGGCGGGGCATACCCTACCTCAGTGAACGGATCGTATCACAGTTTTTCCGGCGAAGACTCCGAGAAATCACGTATTTTGTTAACAATTTGTCAGGAAGTTCACGTATCCGATGCGCTGGTTTCCTGAGTGGAAACGCTCGTCCCGCGCCGCCTCCCGCCATCACTGCCGCGTTCACTCCGAACTTGTTAAAATAACAGGCCTCCCATGGCTCACATCGTTCCGTTTCGCGCCCTGCGTTACGATCCCAAGCGAGTAACCCCGTCCGACGTGGTTACCCAGCCCTACGACAAGATCACTCCCCAAGGACAAGATCGCTATTACGCCGCCAGCCCCTATAACCTGGTGCGCCTGATACTGGGCAAGCGCGAGCCTACCGACAACGACCAGAACAACGTATACTCCCGCGCCGCCTCCTTCTTTGGCGACTGGAGACGGCAAGGCATCTTCCTGCAGGATGCGCAGCCTTCCATCTATGTATACGCACAGACCTTCACCGTTCCGGGAACCAAGTCGGAAGTGGAACGTCGTGGCTTCATCGCCCTTGGCCGCGTTGAGGATTACGCATCAGGCGTCGTCTTCCGCCATGAGCAGACACTCGCCAAGCCGAAGGCTGACCGCCTCCAGTTGCTGGAAGCCACCCGCGCCCACTTCGGGCAGATTTTCATGCTCTACAACGACAACGGCGAGGTAGATGGCCTGCTCACTCAGGAGGGCCCGCCGACCACTGAGGTCACCGACGAGTACGGCGTCCGGCACCGCATGTGGCGAGTCTCCGATCCCAGCCTGGTCGAACTTGTCCGCGGCAAGATGCGCGACAAGAAGCTGATCATCGCTGATGGCCATCACCGCTACGAGACCGCGCTGAATTATCGCAACGCCCGCCGCTCAGCCGAACCGCAAGCTGTCGGCGCCCCGCGCGAGCGTGCCGCCGCTACCCTGCTCCGTTCACTCGAAACCGAGGAAGCGCCCTACGACCTGGTCATGATGACCTTCGTCAATATGAACAGCGCGGGCCTCGTAGTGCTGCCCACACATCGTGTGGTCAGCGGACTGCCGTCGTTCTCACCATCCGAATTCGCCTCGGCGGTGCGGACTTACTTCAATGTCGAAGAAGTCGATCCCTCAATCGACGCGGCGCGCGCCACCGCCATCCTGCGCGAGGCCGGACACGTAGGCACCGCAATCCTCGCGGCGACCGCGTCGCAAGTTTGGCTGCTGCACACGCCGAAGGCTCCCGCGTCGATGTTCCCCGGCCTCTCCATTCGCCAGCAGGCGCTCGACGTCGTCCAGTTACACAAAGTTCTGCTCGAGGGCGTACTGCAGCTTTCCGAGGAATCGATCCGCGATCAGCAGAATCTCGCCTACATTCGCGACGCCGGAGAAGCCTTAGCCGCCGCGCGCACCGGCGGTGCCAACATCTCATTCCTGATGAACCCTTGCCGCATCTCCCAGGTCCGCGACATAGCCTTCGCCGGCGAAGTCCTGCCCCAAAAATCCACAGACTTCTACCCGAAGCTGTTGAGCGGCCTCACCATCTACGCGCTGGACTGAAGTAGCGCCGGCGCCCTCGCCCCTTCGTTGTAAAATACAGGTTTACCTTCTACTCGAACTCCTCACCCTATGTCCGCCGAACACAAAACGATGGTCCGCGACGAGCGCTACGACGCTCAGAGCGTCGAAAGCAAATGGTTCGATCGCTGGCAGCAGGAGCCCGCCCTCTACGCGGCCGAGTCCACGTCCACCAAGCCCAAGTACTACGTGCTCGAAATGCTTCCCTACCCTTCGGGCGCGCTGCACATGGGTCACGTCCGCAACTATGCTATCGGCGACGCGCTCGCCCGCTACATGTGGATGAACGGCTACAACGTGCTTCACCCCATGGGCTGGGATTCGTTCGGCTTGCCTGCCGAGAACGCGGCCATCAAGAACAACACGCCGCCCCGCCAGTGGACGCTCGCCAACATTGCCAACATGAAGGCGCAGATGAAGCGCCTCGGCTTCGCCTACGACTGGTCGCGCGAAGTCACCACCTGCCTGCCCGATTATTACCGTTGGAACCAGTGGTTCTTTTTGAAGATGTACGAGCGCGGTCTTGCCTACCGCAAAAAGAGCCTCGTCAACTGGTGTCCGAAATGCTGCACCGTGCTCGCTAACGAACAGGTGGTCGGCGGCAATTGCTGGCGCCACGAAGACACGCCCGTCGAGCAGCGCGAACTTGAGCAATGGTTCTTACGCATCACAAATTACGCCGACGAACTTCTTCGTGATCTCGAGAAGCTCGAGGGCTGGCCCGAAAAAGTCCGCACCATGCAGCGCAACTGGATCGGCCGCAGCCAGGGCGCTCTGGTCGACTTCGAACTCGGCGGCAGCATCGGCCCGGCCGGATCGAAAATCACCGTCTTCACCACACGCATCGACACCATCTACGGTGCGACGTCGATCCAGCTCGCGCCCCAGCATCCGATCGTTGCCGACATGATCGCGAAGAATTCCGATCTGCGCGCGAAGATCGATCAACTCATCGCCGAACAGCGCAAAGCCAAAGAAGTCGGCGACATCGGCGCCATCGAAAAGCACGGCGTGTTCACGGGTCGCTACGCCAAGAATCCGTTCAATCAGGAACCGTTGCCCATCTGGGTCGCCAATTACATCCTCATGGACTATGGCACGGGCGCCATCATGAGCGTGCCTGCGCACGACGATCGCGACTACGACTTCGCCAAGAAGTACAAATTGCCGATACGTGTGGTTGTGCTTCCCACCGCGACGGGCGATGGCGACGAAACCGTCATGGACCCGCCTCTCCCGTTCGTCACCGAAGACGGGTTAGTCGTGAACTCGGGCCAGTTTAGCGGCCTCACCAGCCAGCAGGCCTTGAAAGCCATGGCCGAATTCGCTGGGCAGAATGGCTTCGGCAAGCCGACTGTCACCTTTCGATTGAAAGACTGGGGAGTTTCCCGCCAGCGTTATTGGGGCACGCCCATTCCCATCCTTTATTGCGAGAAAGATGGCATCGTTCCCGTGCCCGAGAAAGATCTCCCGGTCATTCTCCCCGACAACGTCGACGTCACGCTGACCGGCGGCTCTCCACTCGCCAGCGTGCCCGAATTCATGAACGCGACGTGTCCGAAGTGTGGCGGCCCCGCCCGGCGCGAGACCGACACCATGGACACGTTCGTCGATTCGTCCTGGTATTTTTACCGCTACACCGATGCGAAAAACGATCTGGCGCCCTTCGACAGCGCCACCGCTGCCTACTGGTTTGGCGACCGAGGCATCGATCAGTACATCGGAGGCGTCGAGCACGCCATCCTTCACTTGATCTACTCGCGCTTCTGGACCAAGGTCATGCGCGATATGGGGATCGTCAAGAATGACGAACCCGTCGAACGCCTCTTCACGCAAGGCATGGTCATTAAAGATGGCGCAAAGATGTCGAAGAATCTCGGCAACGTCGTCTCGCCCGACGACATGATCGCGCGCTTTGGCGCCGACGCCGCGCGCCTCTACAGTCTGTTCGCTGCCCCGCCCGACCGCGATCTCGACTGGCAGGACACCGGCATCGAAGGCATTCGGCGCTTCCTCGGCCGCGTCCACACGTTCTTTCGTGATAATCCGATTGTCGCCGGAACCTACACGCCAGGGTATGGTCCGGATGATCTAACACCCAAAGCTCGCGCCATTCTCCGGAAGGTGCACCAGACCATTCGGCGCATCACGCAGGATTTCAAGGGGCGTTGGCATTTCAACACGTCGGTGGCTGCGTTGATGGAACTGCTGAACGAACTGAACGCGCAGTCTGAAATCTTTTCGCTTAACGGTAGTGCTCCGGCACCGCGAGCCTTCGTGGCAGACGTACAGCGAACGTTCGTCCTGCTGCTCGCTCCCTTCGCTCCTTACCTTGCGCACGAACTTTGGGAGTCGCTAGGAGAAAAAGAAAATCTCCTGAAGGCGCGCTGGCCGAAATTCGACGCGGCCCTTGCCAAAGAAGAGGAAGTCGAAATCCCGGTGCAGGTGAACGGCAAACTGCGCGGCCGCGTCCTTGTACCCGCCGACGCAGACGAATCGTTGGTCAAAGAGCGAGCTCTCGCCGACGAAAAAGTGAAGGCCGCCATCGCCGGCAAGCAGATTGTGAAAGTGATCTTCGTGCCCGGCAAGCTGCTCAACCTGGTCGTGCGCTAAGCCGATGTCACCGACAGAGCCGGAGAGGATCTTCCTCCGTGACCTCTACGTCCTCCGTGGTTAAAGCCTTCGGCTTTCGAGAAAACGAAAAAAGGCGGGCGCAAAGCCCGCCTCACAATTCAGAACTAGCGAACCTACTTCTGGGCTGTCACCGTCGAATCAAACACCAAGCCCTTATGCAGTCCGCCGAAATCAATTCCCACCAGCGATTTCGTTCCGTTCGCGTTTCCCACCGATACGGAGCTCTGGCCCGACGGCTTGTCTTCCAACTTCGCCGGGACAGTGGCCACAACTTCCTTGCCTTTCAGTATCTTCACTTGTACGTCGGAGCCGGTTCCCTCCCACGTCGCCTTGTAGTCTCCCGCCTTCAATTGCGTGGAACCAAGCTGTACGTTGTCACTTAAAGTGAACTTGCCCTCGTTCGGGCCTTTGGCGAAAGCACCCAACGCAAAAGTGGCAACGAATGCGAGCAGCGCAAAGTACTTCATCAACTTCATTCTCTTCTCCTCCAATGATCTCTCGATAGAAGGGCAGCAGCGGACACTCCGCGCCGCGCGTGGACGATTAGTGACTTTTGTTAGTTCAGAGCTCTGTTTAGCAGATTGGATGAGCGAGAAGCGAATCGGTCGCGAAGAAAGTCAGAAAAAATGTGAACGGTGCGTTAAAACTTGTGAATGGGAAAAGTGAATGTGTGAACGGGGAAGTAAATGTGTGAATGGGGAAGGTAAATGTGTAAATGAAGAAAATCTTCACGTAAGAGAAGGCTCATCGTAAACGAACAATGTTAAAAGCACATACATAGAATGCCCGTAGGCAATGGAGCACCGTCTGACAATGGGCACAGGCAGACAATGGAGCATAGGCTGACAACGGACCAGAAGCCGACAACTGAGCACAGGCCGACCATGGAGCACAGGCCCCGAGCGTTCCACCAGACGAGCCGCGTAGCGGCGGCATAAGATAGCCCAGCGCGTAAGCGCTGGGTGCGCCACGACAAAGAACGCAAGCCCCGGGAGGGGCGACACCAACGCGATGCGGGCGTGAGCCCGCGAGCGCACCTGATATCCTCAATCGGTGATGGCCGGATGGTCTCCCACGCTCGAAGGCTTTCGCACAATGTTGCGCAGGCCATCCCTCTCGCTCGCCGAAATCATGTGGCGATTCAGCTTCGGTGCGGCTGCCACCGTACTCGTCGGACTAGCCACCATCTCGTATCTCGACACACTTCCCGTCTCCGGCCGCGACCTGCTACTTCTGCGCGCCGGCCACCCGTTGCTTGTTGCGCAGGCCATCGCTCACATTTTCCACGGAACTGCCCTGCGCGCTTTAATCGCCACCCTAATCATGACTTCAGCGCTGGCGATTCTCTGGATCCTCGTCGCATCAGTGGGACGGTTTGCCACACTCAGCCCATTGCTGGGCTACATCCGCGAGCGCGCTCACCAGATCGCGAGCGTATACGACCCCGCGGCAGCGGCATCTGATTCTTTGCCTGAGGCAGGCACTTCCAGCCGTCTACGTTCGCTAGCGGGAATTCACTTCCTGCGAGTAGCTCTGGGGATGGCGGCATGCGCCAGTTCCGTAGGTGCCGTAGTTATCGCGCGCTCGGTCTCCACGAAAGCTGATCCGCGTCCCGGTCTTGCGTTCCTTATATTCGTGAGCCTGGCGTTTTTAATCTGGGCACTGTGGTCGTCCTTGAGTTGGTTCCTTGCCGCGGCACCAATTTTCGTGGTGCGCGAAGGCAGAGACACTTTCGGATCGCTGCTCGAAACCGCGACCCTTTTTCGAAATCGCCCGGGCCAGTTCATCGCCGTGGGCGGTTGGTTCGGGCTGACCCACTTGCTTCTGCTGATCGGCGCCAGCACAGTAGTGGGATTCCCATTAGCCTTCGCCGGTTTCATCCCGCCGGTTATCGTTCTGGGCGCAGTCTTTCTTCTAACGCTAGCCTACTTCGCGCTAGTCGACGCGCTCTACATCGGACGGCTAGCTGGCTACGTCGCAATTCTCGAAGCACCGCCGCCACCGCCAATTCCCATCCTCCCACCGTCAAGTCCGACCACAAGTTCGCAGGGCACGAATCTACTCATCGCACGGGAGTTAACAATGGTGGATCAGAGCGAAACGATCCTTAGCGACACAGGGCCGCCAAGCACGCCGGACCCAGCTCCGCCAGCGATAGAAGACATCGGACCGCCAGAAAAGTTCGAGATCTAGATCCTCAGGGGTTTACGTAGCGCCGGCGTCCCGCCGGCGTCCGGCGGGCGTCCTCGCCCGCCGCAACGAAGCCAAGATGCCGACGCTACGTGATCAAGGAACCAAAGTCCGATTGCTAGATTCCAGCTAGGACGACCAACGTCAAAACCTGTAACCTGTCACCTGTCTCGCTGCTTTACACTCTTTCCAACTTCTGAGAAACTCATCCGTGGAAACCCAATCGATCGTCGTCCTCGACTTCGGCGCCCAATACTCCCAGCTCATAGCCCGCCGCATACGCGAATTCAATATCTTCTCCGCCGTCCTTCCCTGCAACGCATCGCTCGATGAGATCCGCAGCTATACGCCCGTCGGAATCATCCTCTCGGGCGGCCCGTCCTCCGTCTATGATAAGGACGCGCCTGTCGCCGATCCCGGCATCTTCGAACTCGGTCTGCCCATCCTCGGAATCTGCTACGGCTTCCAATACATGGTGTTCAATCTCGGGGGCAAGGTTCGACCGGCCGCCAAGCGTGAATACGGACACGCCGACGTAGCCATCGAAGTGGCCAGCTCGGCGCTGTTTCAAGGCGTCCCGAAAAATCTCTCGGTCTGGATGTCGCACGGCGATGAAGCCGACCAATTGCCGCCGGGCTTTCAATTGACGGCGAAGTCTCCAAACGCGATGGCCGCAATCGAGAACGTCGAGCGCCGCATGTGGGCCGTACAGTTTCACCCGGAAGTCCATCACACGCCGCTCGGCAAAGACATCCTGCGCAACTTCGCTTTGAACATCTGCGGCGCCAAGCCGACCTGGACCGCCCAACACTTCATCGATGCCACAGTCGAACAGGTTCGCAAGCAAGTGGGAAACGGACGCGCCATCTGTGCGCTCTCAGGCGGTGTCGATTCCTCGGTGGCCGCCGTCCTGGTTGACCGGGCAATGCGCGACGGATCCGGCAAGACGCGCCTGACGTGCGTCTTCGTAAATAACGGTGTCCTGCGCAAGAACGAATTCGAAAAGGTTCAGAAGAATCTGCGTGACAACCTCGGCCTGCACTTGGTCGCCGTCGACGCCACCAGGAAATTTCTAACCCGCCTCGCGGGCATCACCGACCCCGAGGCCAAACGCAAAATCATCGGCAATGAGTTCATCTCCGTCTTCGAGGACGAGGCCAAGCGCATCGAGAAAGAAGGAGGACACGTCGAGTGGCTCGTGCAAGGGACGCTCTATCCCGACGTGATCGAGTCCCGCTCAGTGCGCGGCCCGTCGCAGGTCATCAAGAGCCATCACAACGTCGGCGGCCTGCCCGAAAAAATGTCCCTGAAGCTGATCGAGCCCCTGAAAGAGCTATTCAAAGATGAAGTCCGGCGCATCGGACGCGACCTCGGCATGCCCGAAGAAATCCTCCAGCGCCAGCCATTCCCCGGCCCGGGTCTTGCCGTGCGCGTCTTGGGCGAGGTTACTGAAGAGCGCCTGCGCATCCTGAAAGACTGCGACGAAATCGTGGTCGACGAAATCAAGAAGGCCGGCCTTTACCAGAAAATCTGGCAATCATTCGCCGTGCTGCTCCCGGTGATGACCGTCGGCGTGATGGGCGACCAGCGCACCTACGCGAATACCTGCGCCATCCGCGCCGTCCACTCCGAAGACGGCATGACCGCCGACTGGGTCCAGTTGCCGTATGAAGTTCTGAAAATGATGTCGAGCCGGATCGTGAACGAAGTGAAAGGCGTGAACCGCGTGGTCTACGACATCACATCAAAACCGCCAGGCACGATCGAGTGGGAGTAAGAGAGCAGATCACATTTTAATGACTTCTCATCCTGAGCTTAGCGAAGGATCTGCTTTTTGCTGACGGAGGCACAGGCTGAACCACCACGCAGCTGGAAAGTGGTAACCGCCTCTAGCTCTTATCCCGGTGCACCGTCTCCATCGCAAACGCAGGCAGGCACACCGCAATATATTCCGCACCGGCTTCCTCGGGAGTCGAATACCGCACCCACTCGCCCGCATGCGCGATCACGGCTTGCCCGGCATGCACGTCGATGACTCCGGCCTTGTGGGTCACGCGCAGCATGCCCTTCAATACAATCGTGAACTCATCAAATTCCGGGCTCTGTCCGGGCTCAACCCATCCCTGCGGGCTGCGCATGTGCGCAACGCTAACGCCGGACGTCTTCGAGTTCACCCGTCCAATGTATTCGTCGATAAGCTTCGGCTTGTTCCCCGCCGCCTGAATTCGAGTAGGCTGAGAAATCAATGTGGGCATTCGTTCCTTTCTTTCCGGATCCGAGGAAGTAGTGCTTTTAGAAAGTAAAGATTTGCAAATCTGTGTCAGCCTTTCGTAGAGCTCACAAGAAAAGCTGCCGCAAGCCTTTCACAAAAGATCAAACTGAGCGAGAACGGATTCAAACCGATGCAGAAGGAAATATTCTCATGCACCAGAAGTATTCACACTCAAGACGCGAACCGGCAGCACAGGGGAACCGAAAAGAGCCGCGAAGCGGCGGCATAGGATAGCCCACCACGTAAGTGGTGGGTAAACAGCAAGAACGATCGTAAGCCCCGTAGGGGCGGCACAAAGGCGACGCGGGCGTGAGCCCGCGAGCGAGGGCGGGACGCCCTCGCGACTGCCGGCAAGATGCCGGCGCTACGAAATCCTGCGCCCTGAGAACTGAGAACTGAGAACCGAGAACCGAGAACTCACTCTCCTGTGACCCCCATCACCTGTCAAGCCCCACCCACGTCACACAATCACCCCACCCAAATTGCTATTCTAAAATCAGGCCAGAGATGGCGCTGTTCCGTGTGTCCTAGGCAGAACCGCGCGGACCCTTACCGTGTAACT
>Ga0209811_10000910_pt1 | contig 10711 bp, 20 predicted proteins | sample Coa_R1_6_FD_187161 | JGI IMG/M metagenome (GOLD analysis project Ga0209811, IMG submission 187161) | Surface soil microbial communities from Centralia Pennsylvania, which are recovering from an underground coalmine fire. - Coalmine... | ecosystem: Environmental > Terrestrial > Soil >...
GGCGTCATCCCCGGCGCACCGGCACCGCCGCTGTCGCCGTTCCCGTGCTGGCCGGGATGCTGCTGGCCGTGCTGCTGCTGCCCGCCCCGGCGCCCTGCCACCTGCGCCCGGCTGCCTCTCCGGGAAAACATCATTTTGCGTGCGCCCCGGCAGTTCGTCCCTGACCTGCGATAACGCCGACCCGGGTCAGCGGGGTCCCGAGCCTTCCCAGACCGCGACAGACCGTTTCGGTACAGTATTTGCACATGACCCAGACTGACCCACTGCCCCAGCAGCTGCGCGAACTGCGCAACCAGGGCAAGTCCCAGCGGGAGATAGCCCGCCTGGTGCACCTGTCCCAGTCAGAAGTCCAGCGGAAGCTGGCCCAGATCGACCTGCGGCGCCGGCAGACCTGGATGGCCATCATGTGCGCGCTGCTGACCCTCGCAGCCGTTGTCCTGGCCGCGGCCGTCGCCACGATCGCCTGGTTGTTACCGCGCCCTGACCCGGGTCGTTCCCCCTCATGACCCGGTTCGCGGCGGTCTTCGACCCGGGTCTCTCACCCTCGTGACTCAGGTCGGCCGTTTCATTGTCCTGTGACAATGCGCCGTGCCAGGCTCCCGGCAGCCGATGTTTCCTGCCTGGGAGGACACCAGCATGCGCCTGCGCATCCCCGGACTCCGGATGCCGCGGATAACGAGCCTGACCGCGACTGCGCGTCACCGGAAGCCGCGGACGGCCCGGATGCCGCGGACAGCGAGCCTGACCGCATCTGCGCGCCACCGGATGCCGCGGAAACGGGCTCCGGCACGGCTGCCGCGGATAGCGGTCCTGACCGCATCTGCCTGGGTAGCGGCCGTCGCCGTCCTGGCCGGCCTGCTCGTGGCCGGAGCCAGTTCCCGCGTTGTGGCGACGGCAGCGCCCGGCTCGTCCGCGCGGGCCGCCGCGAGCGCCGTCGTCTCAGACGTGGTTGCCCGCCCGGCGGGCCTTCAAACCGCGCGATCCGCGCACGTTATCCGGGCCAGGCAGAGACAGGCAGCCCGGGCCGCCGCGGTGTCCTGGACGGTCCGCCCCGGGCAGACGCTGTCCGGCATCGCGGGAAGCTGGTGCGGCGCCCCCGCAGACTGGACCGGGCTGTACGCCGCCAACAAGAGCGTGATCGGGCCGGATCCCAACCTGATCCAGCCCGGTCAGCAATACTCCCGCGGCTGCTATCAGAGCCGGGCACCCCCGGCGCGGGCCGCGAGCTCGTCATCACGTCATGGCAGTGGCTGGGGCGTTTCCTACGGGAACCCGTATTACTGCGGGGATGGCGACGGCGACGGCTTCGACGTGACGTGCGCCAGCATCGGCCGCGGTGGTCCCGCTAGCGCCACGGCCGGCACGCAGCCGCGGGAGTCCGCTGCCCGGCCCGGTGACCCGCCGGGCTCGGGCAGTGGCTGGGGGCACCACCGCCGGCACCACTACTACAGCAGCTCCAGCAGCTACCACGGCTCCGGCTCGTACGAGCAGTGCGTGATCGCCCGCGAATCCGGTGGCAACTCGCAGGTGATGAACTCCAGCGGGCACTACGGCCTGTACCAGTTCAGCGCCAGCACCTGGCAGGCGTACGGCGGTAGCGCCGGGGACTTCGGGCACGCGTCGGTCGGCGAGCAGAGGCGGGTGTTCGACAACGCCATGGCGCAGGGCGGCCAGTCGAATTGGAGCCCTTACGACGGCTGCTGACCATTGTCGACCATTTCATAGTCAAATAAAAAAGGCTGCCTTCGTGATGGGAGGCTCCCCCGGATGGTCCACCGGGACACGCCCTGGTACCAGCTTGCCTGGTACGTGCTGCTCGCGTGCTGCGCCGTCGTCATCGTCGCGGCCACGATCACCATCGCGCTCACCGGGCGCATCACCGAGATCGTGGCGGGCCGGGCCATGGTCGTGAGCGCCACGCCCAGCCCGGCCCCGGCGCCGCAGCCGACCGTGCTCAGCCCGGCGGCGGGCACCGCGTCCGCGCGGACCGCGATCCCGCCGTACGCCACCGCGAGCACGAGCGCGCTGCCGTTCACGTCGGCCCGCACCACGGCACGCACGATGCCGCCGTCCGCAAGCGTCCCGGCGAGCACGGCGCCCCCGCCCCCAGCCGTCTCGCCGGGACTGGTCTCGTCGTTCACCGCCTCTCCGGCCGCGACCGCGACGGCGCCCGTCACGCCGACCGCGCCGGGCACGGTCACCAGCACGGTCACGGCGACCGAGACGGCCACCGCGCCCGCGCCGTCACCGTCGCCCGCGCCATCCACATCCGCGCCGCCGCCGTCACCCGAGCCGTCGCCGGGGCCGACGATCACGTTCACGCTGACTGACTCACCGTCCCCCGGCGAGGGCACCCTGCCGGACTACAGCTCAGGAGGAACCCCGTGAGGCGCAGCCTTGCCGTCGCCGCCCTGCTCGCCGCCCTGTTCGCAGCAGGGCTCGCCGCCCAGCCCGCAGGCGCCGCGGTCGCTGCCCCGGGCACGGCCAGCGCGGCGGCGTACGGCGGCAGCGCGGCCGGGAACGCGGCACTGAACTGGGCCGAGCACTACGCGACCGGGCACCCCTACGTTTACGGCGCGGCCGGCCCGTACGCGTACGACTGTTCCGGGCTCGTGATGGCCGCGTTCGCGCACGGCGCCGGGGTCTCGCTCCCGCACTCCACCTACGCCATGCTCAGCAGCCCGCGGCTGCACCGGATCCCGCTGTCGGAGGCCCGCCGCGGCGACCTGCTCTTTTACGGCAGCGGGCACGTGGAGATCGACACGATCTGGCACGACATGAGCTACGGCGCCCAGCACTCCGGGACCCTGGTCGGGTGGCATCACTGGGGGTACGGCTGGGTCCCGACGATGGCTTTCAGAGTATTCTAGGCTGCCCGTGATGGCCTGACGGGACGTACTAGTCACCGCCGCCCGGAACGCAAGACTGGCCTGAGCCATCCCGGGCAGGAGCACGAGTACCAGTCACGGCGCGCTCTCCCGTCAGCCCATCAGGGGCGTGGCAGTCCCGTGGAAAACATGTGAAGACGGCGTGGAGATTACACGGAACCCTGACCCGACTCTGCTACCTGCGGGTAATTTCGTGCACGTGCTCATGGTCAATCCGTGTTTTGAGAGTTACATTCAAAGAGCGGCTGACGAACTAGCCGGGGCGACCCACCACGCCTGGACGCAGGCTTCCCGGTACCGGGCTCGGACCAGCCCGCGCACTTGCCCCAGTGGCGGAAAAAGGGGAGAGCGCGCCGCGTGGTGGACAACCCCTGCTGGGCGGTCCGCGCCCGGGTCGTGACCCATCACGCACGATTCTCGCGGACCGCGTCAGCCGCGTTCAACCCCTGTTGGGTTGCTGTTTTCCGTTCTCAGCAAATTCTCAGGTTGCGCCGGGAGCAGGCCACGCCGGGAGCAGGCCCGCCCGGCACGCCCGCATCTGACGGGCTCGGACCAGCCCGTGAACGCCGTGGCCAGGGACGCAGGAGGCGTGCCAGGGCACCCGGCTTGATCCGGCCTCACACTCAGGCGCGGCCCGCGCAGCACACCCTGGCGCGGCCGGCCCGGGCTTCCCGGGCATGCCCCCGGCGGCGCCAGTTCACCACATCACGGTCTCCGGCACAAGGGCGTCGCGGTCCGGTTAACGGCGGCGCGCCCGGCAGCCCAGCACCCAGGCCGTGATCCGGCACACGCCCCAGCCGAACGGGATCAGCAGCAGGTACAGCGCGACCGTGGTCACCCGGCGCGGTCAGCTTCCGCGATCCGCCAGATGTCCATGATCAGGTGAAGCGCATCCCATACCGGCACGGCGTCGTGGCCGGGAATGCAGTGCTCGCGCAGGATCGACAGCCATTCTTCCGCGTACCGCGAGCCGACCAGCTCAGCCAGCCGCTCGAACTCCTGGGCTTCCCAGCGTTCCCGGCCGCTGAGCTCAGCCAGCTCGGCCATGACCGCCTGGCAGGTGGGCAGGCCGCACTCTCTCATCGGCCCCGGCCGCGGCGCGAACAGGTACGGCCGGTGCACCTTGCGGTGGTAGGCGATCGCGTCGCGCAGCTCCTGCTCAGTCATCCTGGTTCTCTCCCAGCTTCTCCTCGATCTCGCGGACCAGGCGCTGCTGGTTCGCCAGGATGCCGGGCGGCGCGTGCAGGTCCTCGAGCGCCTTCAGCTGTGCCCGGCGGCGCTCCAGCACCTCGGTCAGGCCGGGCTCGGTGTCCAGCCACTCGCGCCGTTCCCGGGCCTCATCCGGGGTCAGCGGGTGCTGGTTCGCCGGGAGGTCGCAGCAGCCCGCATAGGGGTAGTGGTCCGGGTATATCTCCGGCCCCCAGTCCTTCTGCGCCTGCGTGACGATGCCGCTGCCGATCGGGACGGTCTCGCCCCGGGTCCAGTCATGGCAGTTCCCGCAGTAGCCCTCCTGCTCGTCCCGCGGGCTGTGCGACGTCATGCCGCAGCGCGGGCAGGTGAAACTCACCGCGGCTGCCCCCCGGCGCCGCCGGCCCACTGCCGGATGTCCTGCGCGGCCTTCAGGTACTGGAAGGCCATCCCGATCAGCAGCCCGTCGATCCAGGCGGCGGCGAGCTGCGGCTGCGAAGCCGGGTCGATGCGCAGGGCGCGCTGCATGGCCATGTAGACCGCGGAGTCCGGGTCGATCCGCCGGGCGAGGATGTCATCGACCGGCTGGCCGGCGTCCGCCTGCCCGTCCTGGTCCAGGACAGCCTGCGAGAGCAGCCAGAAATCCGGGTGATCCGGGCGGCCGGGGAAGTCCGGGCTGCTCACGGCCGCCGCCGCCCGCGCAGGTACCAGCGGCCCCCGAACCACCCGCTGGACCTGCCCCCGCTCTCCCGGCCGGCGAGCTGGACCCACGGCCCGCGTCCCTCCGTCCAGCCGATGCTGAGCCGCGGCAGCCGCCGCCTGTGCCGTCCTGTCATGCCTGTCTCCTGTCCGTGATCGTCCGTGATCGTCCGTGATCGTCCGTGATCGTCTTTTCATGCCCCTGGCTGTCCGGAATCGTCCGCGGCACCCCCGCGGCAGGGCGCGCCGGGCGGGCAGGAGTCGTGCGTGCCCGGCGGGTGCGGCTGACTGCAGTCCGCCACCAGCCTGGGCACCAGGTGGTCCCGCTCGAACGGCGGCGCCATCTTCATCTCCCCCGGCACGGTGTCGGACATGGGGATGCGCAGCAGCTCCGGGCGCATCTCCTCCGGGTGGTAGGGATTGGCCATGACGAGCCTGCGCCGGGCCATCATGTAAATCTGGTCGCCGGGCTGCAGGTCCTCCACGTGCACCAGCTCGTACCGCTCGCCGGGCACCGGCTCGGTGTCGTCCATGGCCGGAAGGCGGTGCTGGCCCCGCCACTCGCCCTCGATGGTGATCCAGTGGCCCTTCTCGGCCCAGTCCAGCCGGTCCAGGTAGTAGGCCAGCTTGCGCCTGGCCCGCTCCTCGCCGTCTTCCTGGGGTATCCGCACTTCCAGCGTGAACACCCAGACTGGCTGATCATGCATGACGGGACCTCCTCTCGCGCCGGAGCCGGCGGACCCGCAGCCAGCCGCGCAGCCACCCGGGCGCCGCGTGCGCTTCCGCGTGGAAGGCGGGCAGCTCCTCCATGATCACCAGGTAGGACAGCCCGGCGGGCAGGCGGTGCGCGGCGTCCAGGTGCTGCCGTATCGCGTACGAGACGTACGGGCCGCCGAAGCCTTCCACGTCATCCGGTGTCTCGCTCATGCGCTTCCCGCCTTGCTTCCATCTGGTCGATCTCCATCGCGACCAGCGCGCCGGCCAGCGCCAGCCGCTCGAGACGCGGGGTAACGCCCTCGGTGGCCAGGTGCCACATCGCCTGGGTGATCAGGTCACCGTCCGGCACGGGCACCCGGCCGTCCGCGATGGCCTGGTGCGCCTGGACGATCGCGTCGATGCCCTCGCTGTCACCCAGCGCGGCGACTTCTGCCTCAGCCCGGTCACGGTCGCATTCCCGGCAGCCGAGCAGCCCGCCCGGCCCGGAGTGCGCGGACCCGTCCGCCCCGTGATGGCTGAACCCGCTCATGCGAACCTCGCCATCGTGAGCAGCACAACCCGGCCTTCCTCGGACGCCGGCTTAGCCAGTCCCAGGGCGACGACCCGGGCGCCGACAGCCAGCTGCTCGGCCAGGCTGTAGCACTCGTCCAGCGTGACCTCATGATCGGACAGGAACGGCTCGGCCAGCGGATCCCGCCCGTCTTCCAGCGCCCGCGCGGCGGTCATCAGCAGTTCCGTGCGGCGGTCTGCGGTCATCGCTGCACCCACGGCCCGTAACCCGGCTGAGCGGGCAGGCTCCGGATATACGCCACCTCGTTCTCCAGCACCTGCTGGCGGACGCCGAGGCCGTGCCTCTCGAGCAGGTCCCGCAGGTTCCGCAGCGTCACCAGCCCGGTCATGGTGTTCAGCCCGCCGGGGGACAGGCTGTCCGCGATGCCCTCCAGCTCGCCGAGCTCGATGACGTAGTTGCGGCAGTCCGCCTCGGTCAGCTTCAGCGTGACGTCCTGGGTAAGTTCCATGTCAGTCCTCCTGATCGTGTTCCTGCTGGTTCGCGCCCTGCACCCGGCGGGCGATCTCATCTACGGATTCCCCCAGCTGGCGCAGCCGGTCCTGGCTCTGGTGAACCTGCGCCAGGATGGCCTCGCATTCCCGGATCTGCGCCCGGCGGTACAGGCCGGTGCCGACCGGGCGGATCGCCGTCATGGCCAGGCCGGCGCCGAACGCAGCCCACCCCCAGATAGCTCCCGGGTGGTTCACGGCGTAGGCGATGTTCGCGATGGACAGCCCGGCGACGGCGAGCCACCAGTCTCCGCGCCGCCCGGTCCACTTAGCGGCGGCCCAGTACGCCCGCATGGCCCTGTTCATGTCTTCTCCTGATCCTGTTCCTGGCCGGCGATGAACTGCTCCGCGTTCCAGGGCTCCCCGGGACTGCCGATCAGGTACGCCAGCGCCTCGATCATGCCGTCGATGCGCTGCCGGTCATCGTGGATGAGCCGGTTGCCCCGGCCGGGCAGGCTGCGGCCTTTCACGCCCCGCTGGCGGGCGACCCGGCGCGCCTGTTCCTCGGCGTCCAGTTCCCGGCGGCGTGCGATGATCCCGGCAGCCAGCTCCCGGGCGATCACCGCCGCGTCGTCGTAGGCCGGGATGAACTCAGGCATTCCCGGCCTGGTCCTCCTCCGGCTCCGCGGGGGCCACGGCTGCCGCCACCCGCGCCAGCGGGGGAAGCGCGTTCAGCACCCCGGCCGGGACGAACGCGCTGACGGTCTCGAGCAGGGCCGCCACGTCCTCCTGATCGAGTTCGACCTTCCCGTTGGCGGGCGCGTCCGCGCCGGCGGCTGCCAGCACCATGTCCAGCGTGCGCAGCTCGCCCAGCGCCTGGGCGTACTTCACCGCGCTGGTGACGAAGTCCGACTCCGGGACCTGGGGCGGCGTGCTCTCCAGCAGCCCGAGGTGCTGGTCGACCACGTCCTTCACCAGCTTCAGCGACCGCATCGCCGCGGTCATCCGCCTGGTCCGGGCGGCCCTGGCGCTCCTGAGCGCCTGGTCCTGGTTCTTCGTGTCAGCCATGTCCTGTCTCCTGTCCTGCTGTCGTCCTGCGGGTGCCGCGGGGTGCCCTGCGACGCGGCTTGTGTCTCTGCCGTTCCTGCAGCGCCAGCTGCTCGGTGTCGTACTGGTGCCGGGCCGCCTTCAGCGTGGGGAACGCCGTCCTGGCGTACAGCAGCGTCAGCGGCTCGCCCGCGGCCAGCGGCTCGCCGTCGAAACCCAGATTCCAGTAGGCGTCGGGGTCCAGCACCAGCTCGTCATGAGCGGGCACGTGCACCGTCTTCCGGATCAGCGGCCCGGTGATCATCATCGTCCTGCCTCCTGTCCGCTGCCATCCTGCGGGGGATCCGCGATGAGCGCGAGCACCTGCGGGCGCAGCGGGTTCCACGACGGGTTGTACCTGCGTGCGAAACCCGGCCAGTCCTCGTCGCGGACCTTCCCGTAGGCGCCTACCCGGGTGGTGCGGACGCAGCCCGGCCAGGCGCGCAGGGCCTCCTCCAGGTCGTCCAGCGACGTGCCCATCTCGGCGTACCAGGCGGCCACCTCATACCATGCGGCGCGCATCGCGGGGCACTTGCGGCCGGCCTTGTCGCGCGGGGTCACCGTCAGCCGTCCGTACATGGGCGGCAGCTTAGCGGCCAGCTCGCGGCGCAGTTCCGAGGGAAGCGGCAGCGTATTCGTGCTCATCTCGTTCACCTCTTGAGTTTCCAGACGGTCCGCTTCTTGGCCTCCGCCGGGGTCTTGAACGGCTTGCTGGTGGGGCCTTTCGCGAAAGTGTGCACCAGGCTGATCCGCACCGTCTGCCCGTTGGCCAGGCACACCGCGCAGATGTCGTGGTCGTCGTCCAGCACCGTGCCGTGCCGCTGGGCGGGCACCGCCTGATGCCGGCGGCGGCGGCCCTTCTCGTCCGCGCCGTCGTCGTAGTAGTCGATGTGCCGGTGGAACTCGTCCACCCACCACCGGCACTGCCAGTCGCGCTTCTGCGGGAAGTGCCCGTTCGGCTCGCCGACGTAGTCGTACTCGCGCAGCGGGATGATCTGCAGGGTGCCGTGCTTGATCGACTTCTGGACCCGCTGCCGGACCGCGGGAGCGCTGGCCCGCACCGGGCGGGACTTCGGCAGCTTCTCTCCCAGGGTTGTCCACAGGGTGTGGATCAGGCCCATCAGTTCCTTGCCGTTGGTACTGACCCGGCTGGCGGTGTTGACCCGGACGCCGAACGGCAGCAGCGCGATCTGCTGCGGGACCAGCCGGCCGACCTTGTTGGCGACCTTGTCCGAGCGCTTCTCGGCGCCCTTCCACCGGCCGAACGCCACGTCGTCGGCGATCAGCAGCCACAGCACGACCCGGACCGCGTCGACGGTGGACATCCCGGGCGGCGCGTACGGGGTGCCCTGCGAGCTGCTGACGGTGGCCACGGTGCGCTCCCAGGACACCGCCCGGACCGGCAGCCAGATCCCCTCCGACAGCTGCTCGGACAGCCACGGCGCGTCCAGCCAGGCGAACCCGGCCGGCACCGGCAGGATGCCCTCGTCCAGCACCAGCAGCTCGCCGGGCCGCCCGTTCCAGTCGTCGCGCAGCTGGTGGCACATCGGCGCGGTCACCTGGAAGGTCCGGGAGTCGTCCAGGCCGCGGGCGATGATCTGCGCCATCTGGCGGCCCTGCGGGATGTCGGCGCCCTCGCTCAGGTCGACCGGCCAGAACAGGGACTGGGTGTGGTGATCCGCAGCGACCGACTCACGGATGTGGAACGCGAGATAGTCGGCCAGGTCATCGGACGGATTCCGGTACGCCCGGGTCAGCCAGGCGTGGGTGTCCAGCACCTCGTCCGCCGTCCAGTTCTTCCGGACCTTCACCGCGGTGGCGGCGTCGTAGCTGCGGACCAGGGCCTTCTTATCCGCCAGGGCGGGGATCAGCTTGCGCGCCCGCGCGTCGGCCGCCTTCGTCCGGCGGTGGTACGCCTCCACCTGCTCCCGGTTGCCCATCAGCAGCCGCCCGGCGTCCGCATCATCCGCGTCCAGGTCCTCGATCACGTACTCATCGGCCGGGTTCCCGGTGCGCGGCACATTGGCGATGTCGTCGGTGACGACCAGCTCCGGCCCGCCGCCCCCGCCGCTGAACATGTAGCTGCCGGGATCGGCGCCGGACGCCTCCATGGCCCGGGCGATCTCCGGTCCCAGCTCGGTCAGCTCGTCCGGGGACAGGCCCTTGGCCAGCCGCGCGGCCAGCCCCGGCGAGACGCCTTCCATCCGGCGCAGGAACTCATCCCGCCCGGGCGCGGCCTGCGATCCGGTCGTGAGCGGGACGTCGATCTGAGCCCTGGTCATGCCCGGGCGGGGTGCCGCGCTCATGACCAGCCCGCCGCCTTCATCCTCCTGCGCCGGGCCGTGCCGGCTGAACACCTCGCCGGGGGCGTCAACGGAAGTGACCGGGCCGGAAGCAGCCGCGGTCGCGCGCCACACCCGGCTGCCGGCCGGGTACTCCCCGCGCGGTCCGGTCGGCGGCAGGTCGATCCCGGCGTCGGCGTAGGCGACCACCTCGCCCTGCCGGTCCGTGTACCCGATGGGCTGCCGCTCCGCGATGACGTCACCGGGGCGCAGGCCCAGCGTGTCGCCCTCCGGCACGCTGGTGATGATCTTGGCCGGGATCTTCTCCACCTCGCGCAGGCTGCCCACCCGGACGGTGGTGTCGATCCCGGCTTCCGGGACGGTGGTGCGCAGGTACAGCCGCGATCCGGGCGGCGCAGGGATCTCCTGCCCGGTGTCCCGGTCGACCATCATGATGGTCTTGTTGACGGTGCCGATGTACTCCCCGGCCGCGGGCGGCGGCTCCTCGCCCGGGCGCACGACGAGGACCGGGACCTCGTCGTCGTTCTGATAGCCCGCCAGCGCCGGGTGCTGCCAGGTGGCCGTGCTTCCCGGGTCATCCGGGTCCGGCGCGGTGTACCCGATGGGCTCATCGCTCCAGACGGGCCGCGGGTCCTTCTCGCCCTGCAGATATGTCGGCAGGGTCTGGCGTGCCCGGCGGTGAGCGCTCGCGCTGCCCTTGTACTGCCCTTTCGTCTGCTTGCCCTTACCGCGCTTGCGCTTGCCGCTGGCCATGGCTCACCTCCCTGCGCGGAACTGCGCGCCGCGGCTGCGCACCACGGCGGTCAGGTGCTCCAGCTGGATGAACGGGAA